>Ga0190269_10001393_pt1 | contig 11621 bp, 10 predicted proteins | sample Popmic249IS_FD_133749 | JGI IMG/M metagenome (GOLD analysis project Ga0190269, IMG submission 133749) | Populus adjacent soil microbial communities from riparian zone of Blue River, Arizona, USA - 249 IS | ecosystem: Environmental > Terrestrial > Soil > Riparian zone | place: USA: Arizona...
ACTTCCCCTCTGAGGAGACTATGGCAACGATCCTGATCATTGAAGACAACGAACAAAACCTATATCTTGAAACCTTTATCCTTGAAAAACATGGGCATGAGATCATCCAGGCGCGCAGTGGTGAAATAGGGATTGCACTGGCTGTGCAGAAACGCCCCAACCTGATCTTATTGGACATCCAATTGCCGGGAGTGGATGGGTATAGCGTTGCACAGGAATTGCGAAGGCACCCTGATATCACACACATCCCCATTATTGCAGTGACATCCTATGCCATGACCGGAGACCGGGAGCGCATCCTGGAAGCAGGCTGCACGGGCCATATCGAAAAGCCGATCAACCCGGATACATTCCACATGGAAGTGGCTCAACACCTGTAAATCTGGAAGCAACTTCTCCCTCGTATTCATGTTCAGGAACCCATCCATGAAGAAAATTCTCGTCGTTGACGACCAGGAACAAAATACATATTTGCTGAAACATCTGCTTGTTGGACACGGATATCAAGTCCAGGAGGCGAACAATGGAGCAGCGGCGCTTGAAATGGCACGCACAGAGCCACCCGCGCTGATCGTCTCAGATATCCTGATGCCGGTCATGGATGGTTTCTCGCTGTGTCAGGCATGGATGCAGGATGAGCACTTAAGAAATATTCCGTTTGTGTTTTATACCGCAACGTATACTGACCCAAGGGATGAAGAGCTGGCGCTTCGCCTGGGTGCAGTGCGTTTTATTATCAAACCTGTGGAAACGGAACAGTTCATCTCCATCATTGGGCAGGTCCTTGGAGAAGTGGAAACAGGCGTGCTCACGATGACTCCAGCGTCCATGCCGGAGGAAGCCACCTATTACCGGATGTACAATGAACGGCTCATCCAAAAGCTGGAAGACAAAATGCTGCAACTGGCCGCCATGAACCGCACACTGGAGGAAGACATCACTCAGCGGCAGCAGGCTGAAGAGGAGATACGGCGGCTGCTAAAAGAATCACAACGTCGGCTCAGTCAGGTGGAGGCGCTGCACTCGATCGACCTGGCCATTAATGCCAGCATGGATCTGCGCACTACATTGAACATCGTCCTCATGCACGTCGTATCGCTGCTCGATGTGGATGCAGCGGATATCCTGCTGTACATGCCGGGGTTGCAGCAGTTTCGATTATCTGCAAAGCGAGGCTTTAAAACAGAGCATTTGGAAAATGTGACTGTACGTTCTGGAGCGAGCTTTGCCGGGCAGGTGGCTCTCGAACGAAGTACGGTCATCGTTTCGGGTGAACTGGCATCGCAAGCAGATCGCGATTTTTCCGTCCTGTATCGACGGGAAGGATTTTTCTCCTATGCCGGGGCGCCTCTGATCGCAAAGGGACGTGTCACCGGCGTGCTGGAGGTCTATCATCGCTCCATACACCAGCCTGAACGGGAATGGCTGCATTTACTCGAAACACTGGCCGGACAGGCTGCCATCGCGATCGAGAACGCCCAACTCTTCGAAGGCTTGCAACTGTCGAATAGTGAACTTGCCATGGCATACGATGCGACCATCGCCGGCTGGTCACGAGCCATGGACCTGCGTGATAAAGAGACCGAGGGACACACCCAGCGCGTCACGGACCTGACACTACAGCTGGCGCGCGCCATGAACATTGAGGACGCCCAAATGACGCACATCCGACGCGGGGCTTTGCTGCACGATATCGGCAAGATGGGTGTACCCGATAACATTCTCTTGAAGGCTGGACAATTAAACGACGAGGAATGGGCGGCAATGCGCAGGCATCCAGAGTTTGCCTACGAGATGCTTTCCTCCATTCACTATCTCAAACCCGCCCTCGATATCCCCTACTGTCACCATGAAAAATGGGATGGCACGGGCTATCCACGCGGTTTGAAAGGGGAAGTGATTCCGATCGCCGCCCGTATCTTTGCGGTCGCAGATGTCTGGGATGCCGTCACCAGTGACCGTCCCTATCGAAAAGCATGGTCAAAAGAACAAGCTCTGGAACACATCAGGGAGCAATCTGGAAAATACTTTGATCCACAAGTAGTCGATGTTTTCATGAACATGGTCTTAAATCCCGGATCGCTACAAGGGATTTGATACAATCTCTTCATGCCCACAAGCCTCACCCCTCCCCCAGCGGATGATGAAACTGAATGCGGCAATTGCGGCGCGTATGTGTATGCGGGCTTGATGAAGTGTACCAACTGCGGAGTGTATCTCATTGATCCGATCGATACGGAAGAGGACCGTTCGAAGTTCAAGCCGAAAAGCTGGCTCTTGCTCAAGATCGAATTGTTCGTGCGCAGGCTGCGCAGGGAGAAACATCCCGCCGAGGAGTTGTTCACCGGGGCGATGAGGGAAGCGGTGCTGTTCGATGACCTGCTGCGCAAGGTGGGCGGTGACAGGTCTGTGGTGGAAAGGCTGATCGAGTTCGAGAAAAAGCAGAGTCCCGGTGCGAGGCGGGTGGATTGTCTACAGAACGCGGTCGCACGCTGGGAACAGGAAAACCGGTAGATGTTGTTACCACCTACATTGAGAGGAATGTATCCATATGGCATTCATCCAACGTTCAGGTCAGACTACCATCATTCGCTCTGAAAAAATGCCGGCTGTTGATATCCAGATCGACCCGGCGTTCAAGTATGTGGGCACTACAAGTTTCATTCTCTATAATCTTGCGCATGTAGAACAGCACCACTTTATTGTCGCAGATGCAGAAAGGCATGTCGAGCGTCTGTTGTGGTTCCAATTCGAAGGGTATCTCGATAACAATGAACGCACGTATCGCTACTCTGGCATGGAAACAATGATGCTTAACCATCTCGCATTCCTGCATGATGGCGATATTCAAAATATCGATGACGACTACGCAGAACGACCCACTTCTGATTCTGCTCATGTGGTGAACTTCTTAAAGCAGAATGGATACACGCTGGCAGGCGATACGATGTTCAAGCGATTCGTCTGGCTCGATTCGAACCTGCGCAACGAATTGATGATCATCTACTCTGAAGATCTCCGTTCCAGCGGCTTTCGTCTTTCCGACATGTCCAAAGAGGGTCCGGGCGCAGCGGAATGGGAGGCGATATTGCAAGCGCTGCAGGAACGCGCATTATCCAGTTTCAAAATTCTCTAACAGGAAACAAAATTACAGAAACAAGAGCAGAGACCAGATCGGTCTCCGCTCTTGTTTTGTTGTCAATTGTTTGTTCCAGCGCAAAGAGGGATTCTGCAATGACTTCTATAATCCCGACCATGAACATTCAAACACGCTTCATTCCCTTCCTTGCCCTGGCACTCCTCGCTTTGATGTTTGCCTTGTGGGCAGGTCTCTCCCGTATTGGCTGGTTGTTACCATCCTTTCCAACTCTTTCCGTTGCCCATGGTCCCTTGATGATCTCGGGATTTCTGGGTGTATTGATCCCGCTCGAACGCGCAGTTGCCATACGCCAAAAATGGATGTTTGCAGTGCCTATTCTTGCGGGCATTGGATGGATCAGCCTGCTCATCGTGCCGTTCATTGGTGGACTTTTTATGACCCTCGCAAGCATCGGAACACTGATGATCCTCGGCGTGATGGTGCGCCGCGAACTGCACGTCCACACCATCACGATGTTTGTGGGAATCTGTGCGTGGGTGATCGGCAACTTCCTGTGGATGTTCGGATTCCCCATCTTCAAGATCGTCTATTTATGGATGGCATTCCTGGTGCTGACCATCGCCGGCGAGCGGCTCGAACTCAGCCGCGTCTTGCGTCCCGCGCCGGGGCAGTTGCGCATCTTTGGCGTGGTCGCCGCAGCACTTTCGGCGGGCGCCTTGTTATCCGTTGTAAATCTCAATTGGGGCACGCGCCTGAGCGGACTCTCGATGCTGGTGCTGGCTTTCTGGTTCCTGAAAAACGACATCGCTACGCGCAACATCCGTCATCCCAATCCGCTGACGCGTTATATCGCAGTCTGTCTCTTCGCCGGGTTCATCTGGCTGGGAGTCGGCGGGGCGCTCCAACTCTATTTTGGCGCGCTGTTCGCAGGTCCATATTACGACGCGGCATTGCACGCGGTCTTCGTAGGCTTTGTGATCTCGATGATCTTCGGGCATGCGCCGATCATCTTCCCCGCCATTCTGGGAGTACCGATCAGTTATCGCCCCGCGTTCTATATCCATCTGATCCTGTTGCACCTGTCTCTCACTATCCGCCTGGTCGGAGATTTGTTGAGCCATGATGTGACCCGCAGATTGGGCGGATTATTGAATGAAATCGCGATCCTTCTGTTTTTGGGTGCAACTGTTTATTCCATCTTGAAAGCAAAAAAATAAAATATGCCGCCTCTTACCCGCTGGTTTCTCAAAGCTGCGCTCGTCTATTTGATCCTGGCTCTTTGCACAGGCATTCTTCTCGCCCTGCCAGACACGACTCCCATCGCGGGACTCTTCCCCGTCTATTTCCACCTGCTCACATTCGGCTGGCTGACACAACTGATCTTCGGAGTCGCCTTGTGGATGTTCCCAACGTATTCCCCCACCACGCCGCGCGGACCGGAATGGCTGGGATGGTCCACGTTTGCCCTGCTCAACACAGGACTGATCCTGCGAATGATCTTCGAGCCGTGGAACGGGACCGCTGCTTCCGCTCTAACCGGTTGGATGCTGGTCATCGCCGCGCTTTTACAATGGCTGGCAGGTGTGACATTCGTTGCCAACACCTGGAAGCGCGTGCGTGTGAAATAATGCCGCGACTCAGTGTCTACTTCGTCCGTGCCTCGTTGATCTATCTTTTGCTTGGCTTTACTCTGGGCGGACTGATGCTGGCCAACAAAGGAATTTTGATCTCACCGATGATCTGGGGTCTGCTGCCGCTCCACATGGAATTCGCGTTTGTGGGATGGATGATCCAACTGGCGATGGGTATCGCTTTTTGGATCCTGCCGCGCTTTAACAAGGGAGCGCCTCGTGGCGATGAACGGTTTGCCTGGCTGGCGTTCGTTTTGGTCAACCTTGGTGTTTTCTTCGTGACCCTGGACTACTTTTTCGATGTACCCTGGCTAACCTTTACAGGCAGGTTCACAGAAGTCATGGGGCTGCTTGCCTTCATCATGGGACACTGGAGACGCATCAAACCCTTCGATACATAAGAGAACACTCATAAAGGAGACTAAATTGGTCTCCTTTATTTGCGCCAGCGCAAAGAGGGATTTTTCACAAACGCATAGAATACGCCACGTTACAAAATAAAACTACATGGGCTGCGCCTCGAAGGTGATGCCCTACAAGGAGACAACGTGGAACTATTCATATCTTTATGGCGGTATCTGGGTGAAGGCTTTGGGCTTTCGGTCATTATTGCCTTTACAGCACTTTTGGTATTCATGACGATCCGCCGCTTTCATTCCCGCCGGGTCAATCTAGCCATTGGCGGCATCTTTTTGGGCGCCGTCATTGTGTTGATCATTGCGCATGGCATTCCAGACCAACTGGCGATCCCCCTCTCGCTGCGAACCTATGGTCCCGGTGATGGACCCACCCTGCCGGTCTCAAACGTCATGCATTTCTTCACGAAATTCAATGAGTTCGAACGCGTGGAAGACATTGCCCGGGACCCTGCCGATGTGCCAGCATCCGTGACGTATAACGAAGACGGCATTGTCGAGATCGAGATGACCACCAAGGAAGTCATCGGCGAAATGGCCGATGGTATCACCTTCAACTATTGGACGTTCGATGGCAAGGTTGCCGGACCGTTCATCCGCGTACGCGAAGGCGACACGGTCCAACTCACGCTTCACAACGACCCCACCAGCCTGCACCCACACAACATCGATCTGCACGCTGTGACCGGCCCCGGTGGGGGCGGCGCGGCAACGATCGTCGAGCCGGGTGAGAGCAAGACGATCACGTTCAAAGCGTTGAACGCTGGCTTGTTTGTCTATCACTGTGCCTATTCCAGTGCATCCAGCCATATGACACACGGAATGTATGGACTGATCCTGGTGGAGCCCAGGGACGGACTTCCTCCCGTAGACAAGGAATTCTATGTGATGCAGGGTGAGTTCTATAGCTCTGGTGCATTAGGCCGGCAAGGTCTTCAACGCTTCGATGCTCACGCGATGCTCGATGGCAAGCCACAATATATTGTGTTCAACGGCCGCACCGGAGCCTTAGCAGATGGCATGGATGTGAAAGTCGGCGAGACGGTTCGCCTGTATGTTGGAAATGGCGGCGTGAATCTCGTGTCCAACTTCCATGTCATTGGCGAGATCTTCGACAGGGTCTATCGCGAAGGTGACCTGGTCACCCCGCCTGCACAGGGACTGCAAACAACATTGATCCCGGCCGGTGGCGCAGTCATGGTCGAGTTCACGGCAGATTATCCGGGCAAATACATACTGGTAGATCATGCACTATCAAGACTCGATCGCGGCGCCTGGGGTGTGATGCACGTGGAAGGCGAGGCAGACCACTCCATTTTTGAAGGGGAAGTGGAAAGTGGAGGCGGTCACTAAACCCTGCACCGACGGACGTTGAACCAGATAATACAGCGGAGACCGATTGTGTCTCCGCTGTCTCTTTTTCCAGGTAGGCAAATGCAAGTCAATCCCACAATGATGAGGGCTTGCAAACTATTTTTAGTATGGACAGTCCATATGGAGACAGTTTGTTTATTCAAGTAATGTAAAATAGGGCAATTGCCTTTCAAAAGCATCCGTTTCCGTACCAGTAGATGTAGGCCCGGAGGTCATGATATGCCCGATGAGCAGGATTTCTATAAAGATATTATCGATAATTTGTATGATGGCATCTATTTCGTAGATCGTGACCGTATTATCACCTATTGGAATAAAGGAGCGGAGCGCATCACAGGCTACACTGCCAGAGAGACTGTTGGACGAGCCTGCCGCGATAATCTGCTAAACCATGTCACCGCCAATGGAGTACAACTCTGTCAAAGCCAGTGTCCACTGGCTGCGGTGATGGAAGATGGGCGCGAGCGTGAAGCGGAGGTTTTCGTTCACCATGCAGATGGTCACCGGGTCCCGATCGCGGTGCGGGCAACAGCCATGCGGGACGCGCAAGGTAACATCATCGGCGCAGTCGAGTCGTTCAGCAACAATTCCAGCGTGATGGATGCGCAACTCAAGCTGAGGGAAATGCGGCAGGTTGCCACCACTGACCCGCTCACGGGTATTGGCAATCGCAGATATCTGGATGGCCGGCTGAGCGCTGTCGTAGCAGAATATAAGAGCCATCCAGGCAAGGCAGGACTTCTTTTCATCGACATAGACCACTTCAAAAAGGTCAACGACTCATACGGGCATACCCACGGCGACAGCGTGCTGCGCATGGTGGCCAGTTCCATACGGTACGCCCTCCGCTCAAGCGACACGGTTGGCCGCTGGGGTGGAGAAGAGTTCCTGGCAATCCTCTATAATGTTAAAGGGAAAAGTGCATTACGAGCCGCTGCCGAAAAGGTGCGCATGCTTGTCGAACATTCCCGGCTTGATATTGATGGATATGGAGTCAAAGTGACCATTTCCATAGGCGGCACCCTTCTCAGGTCAAAGGACACGCCGGAAGCGCTGATCCAGCGCGCAGATGGATTCATGTATCAAAGCAAACAGAGTGGACGCAATCGTGTGACGATCGGGTAAGTATAAAATTGCCGTCCTTCCCACTCCTCAAATTGGGTAAAGTTAAAGTCCAGATTTGCACACATAACGAATGCTTATTGTTACTGGTTCAGACAACCCTACCACTGCTATACTCGCTTTAGAAAGTAGGCTTTTACGACCGGAATCTGACTATTTTGAATGGTGAGTGAATACTCATCAGTTCCTACTCCCGATTATTCTACAGAGTGCACCATGACATCCATGAACAAAGCCTCATCTCAGCCCAGGAAAACAAAACCCAAAGAAGAAGATCTCGGATCTCCACATAGGGACGATACCCAACGAGTGGAAGAAACGCTGCGTGAATATCAGGCTATCCTTTCCGCAGCAGAGGAAGTGGCAAAGATCGGCAGTTGGAAGTGGGATCTGCACACGCAAAAGGTGACCTGGTCGGATGGAATGTTCCGCCTGTTCGGCGTGGAGCGTGAAGGCTTTGATGGGGACCTGGATCGCGTGATCGCCGAGCGCATCCATGCTGAAGACGTGGCTGCTGTAGCCAAGGCAAACCGTAAGGTCATGGAGGAGGCAGAGCCCATTCCCATGTCTTATCGCATCGTTCTGCCCGATGGTACGCAACGAACGGTCTGGGCACAGGGAAAGTTGCTTCGCGATGCGAACGGCCAGCCTCAGGCGTTGACAGGATTCGTGCAGGACATTACCGAACGTGTCCATGCTGAAAAAAAGATCATCCAAATGAAGCGTCTTTATGCCACGCTGAGCCAGGTCAACCAGATGATCGTACGGGTAAAGGAACAGAAGGAACTTTACCAGACAATCTGTGATGTCTCGGTAAAGTTTGGAGAGTTTTCTGTAGCCTGGATCGGCTTGCTGGATGATGCATCAGGCGATGTGCTGCCAGTAGCCGCAAACGGACTGGATGTTAAAAAGTGGCCGCTCCCGATTATCAATATAAGAGAGGGAATGTATCGAAATGGGGTGATCGCGGATGCGGTAAAAACATCCCGTGTGGAGACCAGCGATAATGTCCAAACCGACGAACGGACAAAATCCCTGCAAGGTGCGGTCTTGAAATTCGGCTTCCGGTCCCTGGCGAGCATCCCCTTTCGCCTGCGTGACCGAACGATTGGAGTCCTCAATTTGATCTCCGCCGAGACCGGATTCTTCAACGCCGAGGAGGAAGTCCTCCTGCTCGAAGAGATGGGATTGGATATTTCCTTTGCACTCGATAATTTGGAAAATGAAAAAGAACGCAAGCGTGCAGAGGCACAGGTCCTGAGCCTATCCAAATTTCCCGAGGAGAATCCCAATCCCATTCTGCGTGTTAGCAGTGAAGGTATATTGCTTTATTCCAATCAGGGCAGCCTGTCACTCCTGGCCTTTTGGAGATGCCGCATAGGCTCATCAACACCAGGAGATGTGCAGGATATGGTTGCCCAGGCATTACGAGATGGGCGGTCCAGGGAAATGGAGGTTGAGGTGGATGATGGCCGGGTTTTCTCGCTTATTTTCGCTCCAATCGTGGAAAGCGCATATGTCAATGTATACGGCAGGGACGTCACAGAACGCGAGAAAGCACAAAAAGAGCTTCAGTTGGCAAATGCCCGCTTCCTTCGTATGGTGGATTCCAATATCGTGGGGATCGTCATTGCAGAAGCCGACGGGAAGATCGTATTAGCCAACGATTATTATCTGAGTCTTCTCAACCTTACACGCCAGGATTTTATGGATGGGAAGGTAGACTGGCGAAAATTTACGCCGCCGGAATGGTTGCCAGCCGATGAAAAGGCTATTCTCGAACTACGCGAACGCGGTGTCTGTGAACCCTATGAGAAGGAATATGTGCGGGCCGATGGAACACGCGTATCTGTTTTGATCGCTGATGCCTTGTTTGCGGGTCCTGAGGAACAGATCATTGCGTTTATCCTTGATATTACAGAACGCCGCAAGGCTGAGCAGGCATTGCATGAAAGTGAGTCACGCTATCGCAATCTGGTTGAAACGTCGCCTGATGGCATTTTCATCAATCGGGAAAACCAGATCGTTTTCATGAATTCGCGCGGGCTGGAGATGCTGGGCGCAACCACCCAGGAACAAGTTCTTGGCAGGTCGCCCTTCCAGATCTTCCATCCTGATTCACATTCAATTATTGAGGAGCGTATCAAGCTTCTGTTGAACGAACGAGTCCCTGTTCCAGCCGTGGAGGAAAAGCTTGTACGACTCGACGGAACGATACTTTCAGCAGAGGTTACAGCTGCGCCAGTAATGGTGGATGGGGTACTCGCCATCCAGGTCGTGCTTCGAGATAGTACCGAGCGTAAACGCGCGGAAGAACAGGTAAAGCAAAATGAGCGTGTCTTGCGGCTCTTTGTGGAACACTCTCCTGCTTCGATTGCCATGTTCGACCGCAACATGCGCTATATTATTGCCAGCCATCGTTACTTTATCGACTATCGGTTGAATATTCAGGAGCTCACCGGTCGTTCTCATTACGATATCTTCCCTGAGATTCCCGAACGATGGAAGGAGATCCATCGTCGCGGTCTGAATGGAGAAATCATAAAGGCTGAGGAAGACCCGTTCCCGCGCATTGATGGAACACTGGATTGGGTGCGCTGGGAGATCCGTCCCTGGTATGAGGAGACAGGCAATATCGGCGGCATCATCCTGTTCTCAGAAGTCATAACGGAACGCAAGCAGGTACAGGACGAGCTGCACCTGCTCAACCTGAAGTTGGAACAACGCGTAATGGAGCGTACTCTTGAGCTTTCGCAGGCAAATCGCGCCAAGGATGAATTCCTGGCAAACATGAGCCACGAATTGCGAACGCCTCTTAATGCGGTTCTGGGCTTGTCTGAAACGCTCCTCGAACAACGCCGGGGTCCACTTAACGAGAAACAGGTCCAGTCCATCGAATTGATCGCCTCCAGCGGGCGACATCTGCTGGGACTGATCAATGACATCCTTGAAGTATCCAAGATCGAAGCAGGCAAATTACAGCTTCACCCAACCCAGGTTTCGGTCAAGGAACTTTGCGAATCAAGCCTGAATTTCATCAAGGAAATAGCTCTTAAAAAACTGATCCATGTCGAATTCAATAGTGAAGAATCGCTTTCCACCATTTACGCCGACCCGCAACGTCTCAAGCAGATCCTGATCAACCTGCTCACCAATGCCGTCAAATTTACACCAGAAAGAGGCAGTGTATATCTGGATGTGTACACCAACGCAGACGAAGATCGGATCATGTTCTCGGTCCTGGATACGGGCATCGGGATTGCGGGCGAGGATTTGAAAAAACTATTCATACCCTTCACCCAATTGGACAGCAGCCTGGCACGTCAATATGCAGGGACCGGGCTTGGGCTGGCTCTTGTTCAGAAGCTCACTGACCTGCAAGGCGGTAGTGTTGAAGTGGAAAGTGAAGTAGGCAGGGGAAGTCGTTTCACCGTTATCCTGCCTTTCCATCGCACGCCTGAAGGAAAGGATTCCCAAAGCATGGCGGGCCCGTTGAGAGTGGAAGTCGGTCCAATGCCTGCGTCAGGCGTTGACAAACAACAGGTCCGTGTCCTCCTGGCAGAGGATAATGCCATTAATGCGCAAATGATCCTTGAGTATTTGGAGGCGCGCAACTATGAAGTTGTCGTTGCCCAGGATGGCGAGGAGGTTTTACAGAAGGCGAGCGAAACTCTGCCCGACATCATCCTGATGGATATTCAAATGCCCAAAATGGATGGACTGGAAGCCACCCGTCATCTACGATCAGAGCCACGCTTCGCTTCCACGCCTATTATTGCCCTCACCGCCCTGGCCATGCCCGGTGACAGGGAGCGCTGTCTCGAAGCTGGTGCCAATGAGTATCTTAGCAAACCTGTCAGCTTGAAAAAGTTGGTGGAGACCATCAAGAATTTAACGCATCAATAATCCAGTCAAACATTTTCAAACGTTAGATACAGCGGAGACCAGATCGTCTCCGCTGTTACTTTCTGAGGAGAA
>Ga0190269_10001394_pt1 | contig 11621 bp, 9 predicted proteins | sample Popmic249IS_FD_133749 | JGI IMG/M metagenome (GOLD analysis project Ga0190269, IMG submission 133749) | Populus adjacent soil microbial communities from riparian zone of Blue River, Arizona, USA - 249 IS | ecosystem: Environmental > Terrestrial > Soil > Riparian zone | place: USA: Arizona...
GAGCTTGGCCTCTTCCAGCGCCCAGTACTCGATCCGGAACTTCTCCGACTCCGGGATCGGGGCGTCGGTGGAGATGGCCTCGGCGCCGCGCATCACGTTGATCGCGTTGACGTAGAACTCGCCGGCGACGCGGGCGGTCTGCTTGTTCGCGCCGAAGCTGAACATGCCGACGCCCGGCACCAGCACGATCGCCGGGTCGGCGCCGCGGATCGCGGGGCTGTCGGCGTCCGCGTGGCGGTCGTAGTACGCCTGGTACTCCGTGCGGTACTCGGCGTGGAGCTCGGCCAGGCGCGCGGTGATCTCCTCGACGGAGGCCGTGGCCGGCAGGTCGACGACGAGCGGCCGGACCTTCGTGCGCAGGAAGTGGTCCGGGCAGGAGGTGCCGAGCGCGGACAGCGGCGCCAGCTTCTCCCGGGACAGGAAGTCCAGCACGACGTCGCTGTCGGTGAAGTGGCCGACCTGCGGCTTGTCGGTGGACGCGAGACCGCGGATCACCGGCGCGAGCGCGGCGGCCTTGGCGCGGCGCTCCTCCTCCGGCAGCGGCTCGAAGCCCGGAACGACCGAACCGAACGGCTCGGCCTTGCCACGGGAGGCGATGAACTCCTCCGCGGTGCGGATGATCTCCAGCGAGCGAGCCTCGCACTCGTCGGCTGTCGCGCCCCAGGCCGTGATGCCGTGGCCACCGAGGATGCAGCCGATCGCCTGCGGGTGGGCGTTCTTCACCGCGGCGATGTCCAGGCCCAGCTGGAAACCGGGGCGGCGCCACGGGATCCAGACGACCTTGTCGCCGAAGCACTCCTTGGTCAGCGCCTCACCGTCGGCGGCGGTGGCGATCGCGATGCCCGAGTCCGGGTGCAGGTGGTCGACGTGGGCCGCGTCCACCAGGCCGTGCATCGCGGTGTCGATCGACGGGGCGGCGCCGCCACGCCCGTGCAGGCAGTAGTCGAACGCGGCGACCATCTCGTCCTCGCGCTCGACGCCCGGGTAGACGTCGACCAGGCCGCGCAGCCGGTCGAGGCGCAGCACCGCCAGCCCGGTCTCCGTCAGCGTGCCCAGGTCACCGCCCGAGCCCTTGACCCAGAGCAGCTCGACCGGGCCGCCGGTGACCGGGTCGGTCTCCGTGCCCTTGGCCGAGGTGTTCCCGCCGGCGTAGTTGGTGTTGCGCGGGTCGGCTCCCAGCCGGTTCGACCGCGCCAGCAGCGCGGCGACCTCGGGGTTGCTCGTCATGACCAGTCCTTCGCGGTAGCGGTCGATCTCGGTGTGTACCGGCTCGGGCGGGGGATTCCTGGCCGGCCCGCCCGAGCCGGGGCTCGGGTCCGGCGCGCCGGACGTCGGGCGTCAGACGTCGGGCGTCAGACGTCGGGCGCGGGCGCTGGCGCTGGGCTGGCTCAGGCGCCCCAGCCGGCCTGGTTGCCGCCGACGCGGTCGGCGACGATCTGCTCGGCGTAGCCGGAGCGCTGGTACGCGGCCATCGGGTCCGGGTCGAGGCCCTTGGACTCGCGCAGCTCGGCCAGGAGCGGCCGGACATCGGTGTTGTACGCGTCCATCAGCACGGCGTTGGCACCCAGCACGTCACCCTCGGCCTGGGCCGCGGCCAGCGCGTCCCGGTCGACGAGCAGCGCCTTCGCGGTCGCCTCCTGCACGTTCATCACCGAGCGGATCTGGCCGGGAATCTTCGGCTCGATGTTGTGGCACTGGTCGAGCATGAACGCGATCTCGTCCAGCGCGCCCGGGTCGCGGTCGAAGCCGCCGCCGCGCAGCACCTCGAACAGGATGCGGAACAGCTGGAACGGGTCGGCCGCACCGACCATCAGGTCGTCGTCGGCGTAGAAGCGGGAGTTGAAGTCGAACGCGCCGAGCTTCCCGGCCCGCAGCAGGAACGCGACGATGAACTCGATGTTGGTGCTCGGCGCGTGGTGGCCGGTGTCGACGCAGACCACGGCACGCTCGCCCAGCGTCAGCGTGTGCGCGTACGCGGTGCCCCAGTCCGGCACGTCGGTGGCGTAGAACGCCGGCTCGAACAGCTTGTACTCCAGCAGCATCCGCTGGTGGTCGCCCAGGCGCGCGTAGACCTCGGAGAGGGCCTCGGCCAGCCGGTCCTGGCGAGCGCGGAGGTCGTCCTGGCCCGGGTAGTTGATGCCGTCGGAGAACCAGAGCTTCAGGTCGCGCGACCCGGTCTGGTCCATGACGTCGATGCACTCGAGCAGGTGGTCGGTGGCCTTCCGGCGGACGGCGGGGTCCGGGTTGGTCACGCTGCCGAGCATGTAGTCGTTGTCCTGGAACACGTTCGAGTTGATCGTGCCGAGCGCGACGCCCAGGTCCTTGGCGTGGCGGGCCAGGTCGGCGTAGTCGTCGACCTTGTCCCACGGGATGTGGAGCGCGACCGTCGGGGCGACACCGGTGTACTTGTGCACCTGGGCCGCGTCGGCGATCTTCTCGTACGGGTCACGCGGGACACCGGCCTGGGCGAACACCTTGAACCGGGTCCCCGAGTTGCCGAACGCCCAGGAAGGCAGCTCGATGTGCTGGCTGTTCAGTACGTCAGTGACTCGGGACATGACCGTTTCTCTCAATCCAGGTGAAAAACTTCGGGGACGACGAGGAAGCCCTCGTCCGGGCGGCGGTCGCCGAGGCCCACGAAGAACGGCCCCATCTCGGCCTGCCAGCGGGCGTTGATCTCCTCACCGGCCATGCCGGCGAGCCCCGCTTCGTAGTCCTCGGTCTCCAGGTAGCCGATGAGGAGACCGTCGTCCTTCAAGAACAGCGAGTAGTTCGTCCAGCCGTGCTTGCGCAGAGCGGCCAGCATCTCCGGCCACACGTCCGCGTGCCGTTCCCGGTACTCATCCAGCCGGGACGGATCGACCTGTCCCAAAAGACAAACCCGCTGCATTGCTTTGTCCTTTGTCTAACCTGGAGCTCGCTGGGGCCTCGGGGCCGATCCGGCGCGACGACGCCGCGTACGGGTGTACGGGTGGTACTCAAGTCGTCGCGCCGGCTCGGCAGCGTGGCCCTCAGCGGGCCGCCCACATACTCAGAAGTTGAACTGGTCGATGTTCTTGGTGTCGAACACCTGCGGCGGGCCGAGGAGGATGGCGCCGTCCTTGCCGATCGTGTACTCGCCCAGCTCACCGGCCTTGAACTTCTCGCCTTCCTTGCCGGTGATCTGCCCGGAGGACAGCGCAGCGGCGGTGTAGGCGCAGAGGTAGCCGAGCTTCGACGGGTCCCACAGCTCGAACTGCTTGACCGTTCCGTCCTTGACGTACTGCCGCATCTGGTTCGGCGTGCCGAGACCGGTCAGCTGCACCTTGCCCTTGTACGGCGAGCTGGACAGGTAGCGCGCCGCCGCGGCGATGCCGACCGTGGTGGGCGAGATGATGCCCTTGAGGTCGGGGTACGCCTGGAGCAGACCCTGGGTCTCCTGGAACGACTTCTGGTCGTCGTCGTTGCCGTAGGCGACCTTCACCAGCGACATGCCCGGGTACTTCTTGAGCTCGTCCTTCATGAACTCGATCCAGGCGTTCTGGTTCGTGGCGTTCGGCGTGGCGGACAGGATCGCGATCTTGCCCTTCTCACCGATCTGCTTGGCCAGCAGCTGCACCTCGGTGCGGCCCAGGGCCTCCGGGTCGGCCTGGTTCACGAACGCGTCCCGGCCGGCGACCGCTGCGTCCGAGTCGTACGTGACGACCTTGACGCCACGCTGACGGGCCTGGGTCAGCGCCGGGACGACCGCGTTCGCGTCGTTGGCGGAGACGCAGATGCCGTCCTGGCCCTGCTGGGTCAGCGTGTTGATGTACTGGACCTGCGAGGAGGCGCTGGCCTCGGACGGCCCGACCTCCTTGTAGGTGCCCTTGAACTCGGTGACCGCCTTCTCGCCGCCCTTGTCGGCGACGGTGAAGTACGGGTTGTTCACCTGCTTGGGCAGGAACGCGATCTTCAGGCCGTCCTTGATCGGGGCGTCCGGGTTCGCGGAGGCGGACGACGCCGGGCCGGCGGCCGTGTCGTCGTTGGAGTCCTTGGTGGTGCCGCCGCAGGCCGCAGCGGCCAGCGTCACGGCAACGACCGCGGCGGAGACCGCAACGGCTCTCCGTGCACGGAGCAACATCATTGTTGTGCCCTTTCGGGTGGAGGTGGGGGTTTGCGACAGAAGTTTCAGGACGTCGAGGCGGCCTTCTGGGCCAGCCTTCGTAGTCGCCAGCGCTCCCGTCCCCAGGTGACGGCGTTGGGAGCGAGCACGGAGATGATCAGCAGCCCGCCGGTGACGAGCATCAGCGTCTCGGGCGAGACGTCGTCGAGGATGAGCGCGTTGCGCAACACGCCGACCAGCAGCACCGCGACGAGGACGCCGGGCAGCGTGCCCCGGCCGCCGAAGATCGAGACGCCACCGAGCAGCACCGCCGCGACGACGGTCAGCTCGAGCCCGTTCGCGTTGTCGGCGCGGGCGCTGGAGAACCGGAGCGTGTAGATGATCGCCGCCAGGCCGGCGAAGGCACCGGACGCCACGAACAGCCAGAACGTGATCCGCTTGACCCGGATACCGGCGAAGCGGGCGGCTTCGGAGTTCGAGCCGATCGCGTAGAGCGAGCGGCCGACCGGGGTGGCGTGCAGGACGATGCCGACGATGATCGCCAGCACGACCACTAGGATCGTCGGGTACGGGATCGGCAGGTCGCCGATCGTCTTACTGGGCCAGGTCGTGTAGCTGACCGGGAAGTCCGCGACGGCCTTGTCGCCGAGCAGCACGTAGGCCATGCCGCGGTAGAGCGCGAGCGTGCCGATCGTCACCGCGAGGCTCGGCAGGCCGACGACCGTGACGAGGAAGCCGTTGAGCGCGCCGCCGAGCGCGCCGACCAGGATCGTGATCGGGATGATCGTCTCGATCGAGAGCCCGGAGTTCCAGAGCACGCCCATCAGCGCGCTGCACATGCCCAGGTTCGAGGCGATCGACAGGTCGATCTCACCGATCACGACCAGCAGCGTCAGGGTCAGCGAGAGGATCGCGATCTCGACGATGTCGAGCTGGGCGTTCGCGAGGTTGAACGAGTCGGCGAACCCCTCCACCCCGAACGACGCCACGAGCACGGCGAAGATCAGCAGCGCGGTGATCGCGCCTTCCCAGGAGAGCAGGCGCCGCAGCGGCGAGTGCTCGGCGAACGACGACGCCTGCGGCCCCGACGTCTCCTTCGGAGGAAGAACCGTGGTGCTCATCGGGCGCTCCCCTTCGAGGCGTTGCTGATCGGGGCGGCCGGGTCGCCGCCGGGCGGCGCCGCAGCCGCGTCGGCCGGGGCGTGCGCTGCACTGCCTTCCGCGGGGGTCGTCGCCGTGGCCGGGGCTGCGGCGGTGGGCGCCGGCGCGTCGGTGGGCACGGTCGTCGCGCCGCGGCTGGCGCTGGCTCGCAGCGCGCGCTCGGCTCGCAGGGCCAGCAACCGGTCGAGCGTGATCGCGAGCAGCAGCAGGGCGCCGTCGATGGCCCGCTCCCAGAGCGCCTCGACCTTCAGGACGACCAGCGCGCTCCCGATCGTGGAGAGCAGCAGCGCGCCGAGTGCCGCGCCGACGACCGTGCCGCTACCGCCGAAGATCGCGACGCCGCCGACCACGACCGCGGCCACGACGTTCAGCTCGAAGCCGGTCGCCGCGGTGGCGTCGATGGTTCCGAACCGGGCGGCCCAGAGCACGCCTGCCAGGCCGGAGAGCGCGCCGGTGAGCACGAACGCGACGAAGAGCCGCCGCCCGACCGGGATACCGGCGAGCCGGGCCGCGTCCGGGTTGGAGCCGATCGCGTAGAGCTCGCGGCCCGAGCGCAGGTTGCGCATGCCCCACGCGGCGACGCCGAGCAGCACCAGCGCGATCAGCACGAGCGTGGGGATGCCGACGATCGAACCGCTGCCGAGCTTGAGGAACGCCGACGGCATGTCCGCGGCGTTGATCTGCCGCCCCTCGGCGAGCCAGTAGTCGGCGCCGCGGAACAAGTACATCGTCCCGAGCGTGACCACCAGCGCCGGGATGCGGCAGACCGCGACCAGGACGCCGTTGATCACGCCGCAGACCGCACCGATCACGATGCCGACGACGAACGCGACGGCGATCGGGATGTCGTGGTCGGCGAAGAGCAGGCCGGTCACGAACGCGGAGAGGCCCAGCACCGAGCCGACCGACAGGTCGATGTTCCGCGTGACGACGACGAGCGTCTGACCGACGGCCAGCAGGCCGACGATCGCGGTGTTGAGCAGGATGTCCTTGAGGCTCTGCACCCCGATGAACTTCGGGTTGACGAGCGCGGTCGCGCCGAAGAGCAGGAACAGGGCGACGAGCAGGCCGAGCTCGCGGGCACGGGCCAGCCGGCCCAGGAGCGCAGCGGCCGAACGCTGCTTCGCGACGGTGTCGGGCTTGCCTGCGCCCGGCGCGATGGTGGAGGCGCGCTGACTCATGCCGCCCTCCGGCCCACGGCTGCGGAGAGCACGGTCTCCTCGGTGGCGTCGGCGCGGTCGAGCGCGGCGGCGAGCCGGCCCTCCCGCATGACGAGTACCCGGTCGGCCATTCCCAGCACCTCCGGGAGCTCGGACGAGATCATCAGCACCGCGACGCCCTCGGACGCCAGCTGCGAGAGCAGCCGGTGGACCTCGGCCTTCGTGCCGACGTCGATGCCGCGGGTGGGCTCGTCGACGATCAGCACCTTCGGCTGGGTGGCCAGCCACTTGGCGAGGACGACCTTCTGCTGGTTACCGCCGGAGAGCACGCCGACCGCGTCGGAGAGCCGCCGGTACTTCAGCTGCAGACGCGTCGACCACTCCTTGGCGCGAGCCCGCTCCGCCCGGCTGCTGAGCAGGCCGAAGCGCGAGAGCCCGCTCATCTGCGTCATCGTCGCGTTGCGCTCGATCGAGAGCTCCATGACCAGGCCCTGCTGGCGGCGGTCCTCGGGGACGAGCGCGATCCCGGCGTCGATCGCGGCGGTGGGGCGGGCGGGCTTCAGCGCCTTGCCGCGGACCGTCACCGATCCGGCGTCGTACTTGTCGATGCCGAAGACGCATCGGGCGATCTCGCTGCGGCCGGAGCCGACCAGCCCGGCGAGTGCCACGATCTCCCCGGCTCGCACCTCGAACGAGACGTCGGTGAAGACGCCCTCGCGGGTCAGGCGCTCCACCTTCAGCGCGACCTCGCCGGGCGTGGTGTCCAGCTTGGGGAACAGCGCGTCCAGGTCGCGGCCGACCATCCGGCGGACCAGCTCGTCCTCGGTGACGTCGGCCAGCGGGTCGGACGAGACGAACTTGCCGTCGCGCAGCACCGTCACCCGGTCGCAGAGCGCGTAGACCTCGTCGAGGCGGTGGGAGATGAAGACCAGGGCGGCGCCGTCGGCGCGCAGCGTCCGGGCGACCGTGAACAGCCGCTCGACCTCGCGCGAGGAGAGCGCGGCGGTCGGCTCGTCCATGACGATGACGCGCGCGTTCAGCGAGAGCGCCTTCGCGATCTCGACGAGCTGCTGGTCGGCGATGGAGAGGCCGCTCGCCGGACGGTCGGGGTCGAGCGCGACGCCGAGGCGGGTGAACAGCGCCTCCACTCCGGCGCGCATCGCCTTGCGGTCGATGCTTCGGAAACGGCCGAGCGGCTGCCTGCCCATGAAGACGTTCTCGGTCACCGAGAGGTCGCCGAAGAGCGTCGGCTCCTGGTAGATCACCGCGATGCCGGCGTCGCGTGCCGCGGCCGGGTCGGCGAACGTGACCTCTTCGCCGTCGAGCCGGACCACGCCGGTGTCTGGCTTGTGCACGCCCGCGAGGATGCGGACCAGGGTCGACTTGCCGGCGCCGTTCTCACCCATGAGGGCGTGCACCTCACCGGGGTAGAGGTCGAGCGAGACGCCGTCGAGCGCTCGTAACGCTCCGAACGTCTTGCCCACCCCTTCCAGGGAGAGCAGCGGCCGGGAGGGCTCGCTGTGGGACACGGGACACGCTCCGTTGCAGCCGGGGATTACTTGCTGGGTCAGCCGTTAAATGAATCGTTTCAACGCAGGTGGCGCTGACCGTACGAGTGAGCGCGGTCACGTGTCAATGGTTTCGCCTGCGTGACATTCTCGTGACCCTGCCGGTTACGCGGCGATGACCCCGCCCGCAGGCAACCGGATCGATTGAGACGTTTCAAATAGCTCCGGTCAACCAGTACGCTCCGGCGCAGAGCAGCCACAGGAGGAACACATGGGGACGACGAGCATCCGCGAAGTCGCGGAGCGAGCCGGCGTGTCGGTCGGCACCGTCTCCAATGTGCTCAACCGCCCGGAGGCCGTGGCACCGGCGACCCGCGAACGCGTCCGCCGGGCGATCGACGAACTCGGGTTCGTCCGGAACGAGTCCGCCAGACACCTGCGGGCCGGCCGGAGCCGAACTCTGGGTCTGGTGGTCCTCGACGTCACGAACCCCTTCTTCACCGACGTCGCCCGCGGGGTCGAGGACGCCGCGAACGAAGCCGGGCTCGCCGTGATCCTCTGCAACTCCGACGAGCGGCGGGAGAAGGAGCAGGCCTACCTCGACCTGCTCGAGGAGCAGCGCGTCCAGGGCGTGCTGATCACACCGGTCGACGCGGAGGGCGACGGGCTGGCCCGGCTGCGTCAGCGCGGCGTCCCGGTGGTGCTGGTCGACCGGCACGCCGGCGACGGCGCCCACTGCTCGGTCGCGGTCGACGACGTACTCGGCGGCGAGCTGGCGGCCGCGCACCTGCGCGACCTCGGCCACGAGCGGATCGCCTACGTGAGCGGGCCGATGAGCCTCGCTCAGTGCGCCGACCGTTACCGGGGCGCGGTCACCGGCGGCGAGATGGAGATCCTGGCCGGCGCCGCGCTGAACGTGGCGTCCGGGCGGGACGCGGGCGAGCGGCTGCTCGGGCTGCGCAACCCCCCGACGGCCGTGTTCTGCGCGAACGACCTGTTAGCACTCGGCGTCCTGCAGGTGATGGTGGCCCGCGGGCTCTCGGTACCCGGCGACCTGTCGATCGTCGGCTACGACGACATCGAGTTCGCCGCCGCGGCGGCGGTACCGCTGAGCTCGGTGCGCCAGCCCCGCCACCTTCTCGGACGTACGGCCGCGGAGCTGCTGCTCGCCGAGGCCGACGCGACCGACCCGCACGTCCACCGCCAGGTGCGGTTCTCCCCCGAGCTGGTCGTCCGGGCCTCCAGCGGCCCGCCGAAGTCGTCGGCCCGCTGACCGCCCGTCCCGGTCGATCCCCCGCCCCGCTGAGTGACGCGGAGGCGTACCTGGGATGTTCCTGTGACGAACAACATGTACGAAGCAACTTTGCAGATTCTGAAAATTAGTGCCACCGTAATGCTGTGAGCAGCAGCGATGCGGAGCCTCCCGATTCCGCGGACACCCGGAACTGCGCACTGAGTACTAGTTTGCAATGCGCAGTAGTGTTTACCGCGTAGGAGGTGGTGTATGAGCTCCGTGCGGTTGACGCCGTCACTGGTGACCATGCCGGCAACAGGCAGCACGCTGTTACGCCGCGCGCTGCGGGAGATCCCGCTGATCGCCGCCCTGTACCTCGTGTACGCGGGCGGGCGCATCATCGCGTCGCACCACACCGGCGCCGCCCTCGGCCACGCCGAGGCGGTGTGGAGTTTCGAGCGGCTGATCGGGTTACCGAGCGAGCACACCGTCCAGCAACTCGCGCTGCACTGGCCGTGGCTGGTCGAGGCGATGGGCGTCTACTACGCCCGCGTCCACTTCCCCGCCACGATCCTGCTGCTGGCGTGGCTGTTCGTCCGGCGCCCCGCCGTCTATCCCTGGTTCCGCTGGACGCTCGTACTGCTCACCGGGTTCGCGCTGGTCGGGCACATCCTCTACCCGCTGGCGCCCCCGCGGATGCTGATCGACCACGGCATGATCGACACCGCCCACGTCTACGGCCAGTCCGTCTACGGGCCGGTCGGCACCGGGCTGGCCAACCAGTTCGCCGCGATGCCCTCCCTCCACGTGGCCTGGGCCGTCCTCGTCGCGCTCGCGATCGTGCGCACCGTGCGCAGCCGGTGGCGGTGGCTCGCCGTGCTGCACCCCGTGGCGACGGTCGCCGTCGTGGTGGTCACCGGCAACCACTTCTGGGTGGACGGGATCGTCGGGTGTGCCCTGCTCGTCGTCGCCCTGGCCGCGGTGCGGTACGCCCGCACCCCGGTGACCGCCCTCGCCGTCGCCCGGCGCCACGCGTGGCCGCTCGTCCGCTTCGTCGTGGTGGGCAGCGCCTCGACCGCGCTCTCGGCGCTGATCTTCGTTCCCCTGCTGGGCCTCATGCCGTCAGCGGCCGCGAACACCGTCGCCGCGATCGTCTCGACGCTGCTCTCGAACGAGGCGCACCGGTCGTGGACGTTCCGCAGCGACCGGCGCGGGCTCGGTGCCCGGATCGCCGCGGCCGGTACCGTGCTGCTCTCCTACGTGGTGACCACCGCGGCGCTGCTCGGCCTCGACCTCGCGGTCCCGGACGCCTCGGCCGGCCTGGAGCTCACCGTCATGCTGGTCGCCTCCGCGGTAGCCGGCCTCGCCCGGTACCTGCTGCTGGGCCTGCACATCTTCCCGGCGGCGGACGAGTCCGCCCGGACCCGACCCGCCCGAACCCGACCCGCCCGAACCCGGCCCGCTCGGACCCGGCCCGCCGAGCACCGGTCCACCGAGACCCGGCCGTCGGAGCACCGGCCCGCGGGGCACCGCCACGCCGACCCGGGTCAGCCGGCCGGGGTGGGGAGCCCGGCGAGCACGCAGCCCAGCGCGCTGTCGATGGCCTCGTCGAGCGCTCCCTGATCGCAGCGCTCCGCGTCGAGTGACAGCACGGTCGCCCCGAGTGCGGCCACCGCCACCGACGCCACGAGGCGCGGATAGGCGTCCCGCTCGGCGTCGAGACCGGCGCGCCGGGCGACGTCCTCGGCCAGCACCCGGCCGAACCCGCGGAACAGCTCGTGCGCGAGCGGCACCAGATGCGGCTCGGCGCGCAGGATGCGGGCGCGCAGCAGCGTCCGAGCCCGGGTGCGCGGGTCCTTCTGCAGGCCGAGGGTGTGGAGCGCGGCCCGGAGCGCGTCGAGCGGATGGCTGCCGTCGGGCTGCGCGGCCAGCGCCGCGGCGAGCCCGTCCGCGTGGTCGCTAAGGTCTCCGACGAGCACGTCGCGCTTCGTCGGGAAGTGGTAGTGGAACGACCGGACGCTGACGCCTGCCGCGGCCGCGATCTCGTCGACGGTCGTGGCCTCGAAGCCGTTCTCCGCGAACAGCTTCAGGGCAGCGTCCTCGATGACCTCGCGGTTGGCCAGCCGCCGAGCGACCCGGCGATCTCCCCCGGCCCGACGGTCGGCCGGCCTGCGTGCCGCACCACGCTCGAGCCGGCGATCGGGCTGCCGCTCGTCGTCCACACGATCACCCGCCATCTCGCCACCATCGTGCCACGAGGGTCCAGCGGGTCAGACTTCGTCGATGAGATCAGCGACCGAGTTGAGGATGCGGGACGGCCGGAACGGGAACCGGCTGACATCCCCGGCCTGGGTGACGCCGGTGAGCACCAGGACGGTCTCCAGACCGGCCTCCATGCCGGCGATGACGTCGGTGTCCATCCGGTCGCCGATCATCACGGTGCTCTCGCTGTGGCCGTCGACCGCGTTCAGCGCC
>Ga0190269_10001395_pt1 | contig 11618 bp, 12 predicted proteins | sample Popmic249IS_FD_133749 | JGI IMG/M metagenome (GOLD analysis project Ga0190269, IMG submission 133749) | Populus adjacent soil microbial communities from riparian zone of Blue River, Arizona, USA - 249 IS | ecosystem: Environmental > Terrestrial > Soil > Riparian zone | place: USA: Arizona...
ATGATGGTGGCCCCGCGTGACGTCGAGGATGCCATCGTGCGCATCACCCAGCTCGCCCGTGCCGCCGGCATTCACCTGGTGCTGGCCACCCAGCGTCCGTCGGTGGACGTCGTCACCGGTCTGATCAAGGCGAACGTGCCGTCGCGGCTCGCGTTCTCCACGTCGTCACTGGCCGACTCGCGGGTCATCATCGACCAGCCGGGTGCGGAGAAGCTCGTCGGCCGCGGTGACGGGCTGTTCCTCCCGATGGGAGCGTCGAAGCCGATCCGGATCCAGGGCGCCTGGGTCACCGAGTCCGAGACCGCCGCGCTGGTGAAGTTCTGCAAGGAGCAGCGCGAGCCGGAGTTCCGCGAGGACGTGACCGCTCCGGCGGCGTCGAAGAAGGACATCGACGAGGACATCGGCGACGACCTCGACCTGCTGTGTCAGGCGGTGGAGCTGGTCGTCACGACCCAGTTCGGGTCGACGTCGATGCTGCAGCGCAAGCTGCGCGTCGGGTTCGCCAAGGCTGGGCGGTTGATGGACCTCATGGAGACGCGCGGCGTGGTGGGGCCCTCCGAGGGTTCCAAGGCCCGTGACGTGCTCGTGAAGCCCGACGAGCTGAACTCGGTCATCACCGTGCTGCGCGGCGGCGCCGGCGAGTAGAGGCGGCTGCTCGGCCCGGCTACCGGGCGTCAGGCCGGGTGGCCGCCCGAGGGGCCCGGCGGCGCTGCCGGTCCGGCCCGGCTGTCCTGCCTCGGGCGCGGTCGCGCCGCCTTCGACCCGGTCGCCCTGCCTTCGACCCGGTCGCGCTGCCTCCGGGCCGGTCGCGCTGCCTCCGGGCCCCGAGCGCCGCTGCGGGCCCGCTCAGGCTGGGTGCGGGGCGGCGAGCGCGGCCGCGCGGGCGCCGGCCTCGGCGGGCGTCAGCATCTCGTTGCCGACGATGACGGCCTCGAACGACGACAGCGGGATCCGCTCGAACAGCGGTGAGCCCAGCCCGGCGAAGACGTCGGGCGGCACGAAGCGGTCCGACGTCGTGACCACCACGGAGGGCAGGCGGCGGGCGAGGTCGCGTGTACCGACGATGTTGAGGATCTCGTCCCGGCCGATCGCGTCGGCTCCGCACAGCCCGGTCCCGGCGTCCTCCACCGAGTCGGCGGTCCGGCCCAGCCTGGCGAGCACCCGCTTGGTGATGCCGCTGCTCGGTGCGGTGACGAAGGCGCCGGAGCGGCCCGCGAGGAGGGCGGCGGCGGTGTCCACGCCGGCGTCGACCTCGCGGGTCAGGCGGTCGGCGAACGCGCGCAGTTCGGCCCGCGCGTCGCCCGTCTCCAACGCTCTCTCCAGGTGCCAGAGACTGGCGTAGCCGCTCAGCTCTCTCCGGAGGAAACGCATGCACTCGGCCAGCAGATCGGGCTGATCCGCAAACTCCTCCAAGAGGGAAATAGCCCGCAGAGTGACACCCGTACAGCCGACATCGCGCACCGAGATCAGCTCGACGAGTTGTGGTGGAATTCGTGCATCAGTCACTCGGGCGGCCCTTCTTGATCGATCCGTGCCTGCCGCTAGACAAACTACTCGCCAAATTGGTTCGCGCAATCACCACTGTCGCCGCGCGATCCGGCTGCCCGGATACTTTGACGTATTGCGGCGACTCCATCGCGCCGCGCCACGAATCAGGTGTTCCTGGAGTGCACTTTTTTGATGCGCCGATACTTCGGCGTTCGTCGTCGATGTGGCGGGTCGGCGGAGTGCATGAGCGTATGGCGCGGGAGCCGACGCGCTGTGTGATGCTGGGCCACACGCCCCAATACGATGGTTCGGCCGGTACCGGCACGTCGACCGAGTGGAGAATCCAGTGAGTTCTTTTCAACCTCACATGTTTCCGCGAGCCGGACACCGTCCGGAGGGGTCGGTCGAGAAGAACTCAGTGGCCGTACCGCACCGACCCGGCGCCGGAGAGGCGCGTGCGACGGTTGCTCTCGCCGCTGACGTCATTCCCCCGAATTCCGGTCTTTCGCTGCTCACGCGCTCGTCGATCAAACAGCAGTTGTACGCCGTGGACACCTATTTCCGGGATTCCTGGGAGGACGCGGTTCGGGTTTGTGGTCCGGTCGCCTCCGACGTCGCCCGCGACCACGCTTTTCTGCTGCTCAAGCCGGATGCCGTGGTGCGACGCAAATTGCTGCCCGCGCTGGAGTGGCTGGAGTCCGCGGGCTGGGAGGTCGTGCACGCCCAGCGATTCCGGGTGCACAGATGGGCGGTGCGGGCCTTTTGGCAATACCAGTGGAACACCGCGACGCGCGATCGCCGGGAAATGGCTGATCACTACATGGCCGCCACCGATTCGCTGGTGTTGCTGATGCGCGCCGCGGACGGCTCGGCCGCCCGAGCGACCGGGCGCCCGATTCCGGACGAGTGGGCGTGCTCGGCGCTGACCCGCGTCAAAGGAGGCTCGGACCCCCGGCTGTGCCGTCCCGGACAGATCCGGTACGCGCTGGGAACGCTCAACCAGCAGCTGAACCTCGTGCACACCGCGGACGAGCCGGCCGACCTGATCCGGGAGATCGGGATCTGCTGCACCACCGACGAGCGGCGTGCGCTCTACACGGCCCTCGCGGCGGGCGGGGACGCCTGGGACGACGCCCATCGGCTGGCGCGCGAGCTGGAGGGCGGTCAGGAGGTGCTCGATCTGTCGCTCACCGGCACCGTCGAGCGGCTGCTCGAGCGCGCCGGAAGCGAACCGGAACTGCGCCGCTGCCTGATCCGGCTCGGGTCGGGGGAGGCGGTGTCGTGGCCGGAGCTCGAGCGGGTGGCTGACCGGCCCGGCGCCGGCCTGGGTGGGTGGGACCGAGTGGTGCTCGGCACGTTCTTGCTGGTCCCCACGCTTCCCGGCGTCGTCCCGCTGCTCCCGGACGCCTCGGCGCGGCCCCGCTGACCGAGGCGACCGTCCGCGAGAGCTCAGTAGGCCCAGGGACTACCGGTCCCGTAGTACTGCAGCACCGGGATCGCGACCTCGTCCGGTGCCATCCGGTCCACGTACAGAACTCCGTCGAGGTGATCGATCTCGTGCGCGACGAGTCTCGCGGTGCCCTTCGTGTACGTGCTCTCCAGCGGTGTTCCGTCGAAATCCTGGTGGGCGACCCGAATGGCGAGCGGGCGGGCGAGCCGTCCCCTGGCGTCGAAGAAGCTCAAGCACCCTTCGAACTTGGGGTCGTCGAGCCGGGCCGTTACTCCGGTCACTTCCGGATTGATCAGCACGATCGGCGCGGGAGTGTCCGGATCGAGAATGACGGTGGCGCGCCGCCCGATTCCGATCTGCGGTGCGGCGAGCCCGGTTCCCTTACTGAACGTGTGCACGCGCCGGATCGCGGAGATGCGCTGGAACAGTTCCTCGACGACGCCCCGGGCGTCGTCCGCCTCGTCCGGGAGCGTGAATCCTGCGGCCGTCGTCCGGAGCAGTGCGTCGCCTTCCTGCGCGATCCCGAGATCCTGCATGCGTGCGCTCTGCGCTCCGGGCGCAACGTCCGATTTCCGCGCTGGGGGTGCGGGCGTCGGCGGCATCCAGGTGATGCTGTCGCCGATCGTCCCGGCCACCTGCGGAGCGGGGTCATTGACCGGAGCTGCGGGCGGTCGCGACATTCGGGTAGCTCCACGGCATCTGGCGGGGACGGCGACGGGTCCCGGGCGGCCCGGTACGCCGCGGAAAGGTGTCTTCATGGGGCCAGAGGGGCCCATGTGACTTCGACACACTAGCGGGCAGTGTCGGGGTTTGCCGCCCCACGGGTGCCTGAGTGCGTCTCCGGGGGTTTCTCTCACGCATTCTCATCCAAGGCGGGCACCCGACCGATTGCGACTCGCCCAGGAGCAAATCACTCTGGGGTGTGTCGCACTTGCCGGGAAGTGATGAGAGCCCACAAGAGGATGACTCGTTAGCCTTGCGGGCGGTGTTGTTCGACATGGACGGCGCTCTGGTCGCGAGCGACGCGGTCTGGGACCGGGCAATGACCGAGCTGGCATCCGCCCACGGAGGAGCGCTCCCCGCGGAGTTCTTCGTCAGCAGCATCGGCTTGCCGACGGCGGAGGCGATGGCGCTGGCGCACCGGACGCTCGGCATCTCCGACGACCATCTCGACGGGAACCTGCGGTGGATCAACGACCGGGTGCGCGCGCTGCTCGACGAAGAGCCGCCACCCTGGTTCGACGGGGCTCGTGAGCTGGTCCGGACGGTCCAGCGCGCCGGCCTGCTCACCGGCCTGGTGACCTCGTCCTACCGGACGCACGTCGAGGCCGCGTTACCGGAGCCCGACCGGGCCCGGTTCGACGTCATCGTCACCGGCGACGACGTCGGAGCACTCAAGCCCAGCCCGGAGCCCTACCTGCGCGCGGCCGACCTGCTGGGCGTCGATCCGTCGGACTGCGCGGTCGTGGAGGACTCCGCCATCGGTGCGGCCAGTGCGCTGGCCGCGGGGTGCAACGTGGTCGTGGTGGCGCCGGTCACCAGCGCCTGTCTCACCGTCGGCGGGATCGCCGAGGTCGACCTCGCGCTGCTGGGCTCACTGCAGCACAGCCGGCCGTCGACGGCTCACCGCTGAGGACCGGCGGGTGCCGGCTCTGCCGGAGTGGTCGAGGCGGTCGGATCGCTCCCCGCGGTCCGACCGCTCGCCGCGATCGACCGCCCGGCCGGCTCGCAGGCCTGCGCCCGGACCGTTCTGGAACTGCCAGTGCAGCCGGTAGCGCGCGTTGAGCTGGGGCTGGGGAACCTCCCAGAACCACTCCACGTCGCCGTCGGGCGTCGGGGTGACCTGGGGGTTGACGGCGAGCGGCGCCCCGTCGGCGGTCATCGACGTCTCGGTGCCCCAGACCCGTGGTTCGAGGTGGGCGGGGAACGTGAGGCGGATGGAGAGGTACCGGGTGGGCAGCCGGATCGCCCGCTGGAACCAGTGACCCCAGATGCCCTCCGGCACCGTGTACGAGTACTCGATCCAGGTGCGCTCGCCCGGGTAGAGCGGGAACTCGTAATCGCCGTGGCGGAACTGGAGCCAGACGTGCTTGGCGAACGGCTGGTCGCTCGCGACGCGCCAGTCCATCGGCTCGTTGTTGCAGCTCGCCCGCAGGTCGATCATGTCCCAGGAGAGCGGGGCCTCGGAGCGGTCGTCGCTGACGATCCGGATCCAGTAGAGCGTCACCGGCTTGGCGCCCACGTTGTTCAGGTGCCGCCGGATCGTCATCACGTAGTTGCGGCCGTCGAAGTGCATCGCGGCCTCCTCGCGCTCGATCACGAGGTCGGAGGACGCGTCGGCGGCCGCGATGGGCACGGCGGCTCCCGCGGCCGCACCCTGCCGGGCACGGTCGTACTCGCGCCAGAGCGACCACAGGCGGCCCCCGAGGCCCAGTACGTCGTCCGCGCGGCGGGCGAAGTCCTCGGTGGGGCGGTGGCGCCCGCTCTCGATATGGCTGACGTAGGACGGGTCGAACGACATCCGCCGCGCCAGTGCCTTCTTCGATAAACCGGCGTCGACACGGCGTCGTGTCAGCTCCGTACGAAATGCGTCCATCGCCGTTGTCACCTGCGTCACCGGGGTCGTCGTGACGTCATGGTCCATGTGCGCACCTCACTGAGTGCGTGGACTTACTCCACACACTGTAAGCCGTACGAGCGTCAGGCGGTGTCGTGTAGGCAGACCTGGCCCGATTTAGGGCGGTATGCCGCGCGTCCTTCCTCGGAAAGCCGGCCGGAACCGCGGCGTCGAGACCCGCCTGGGCGGGTCCCCGGCCTCCCGGTCCGGGAGGCGAACACATTCTGGGCCGGTAGGCTCGCCGCATGCCTCGGAATGCCGGCGACCGACGTGTCGCCCTCGTCACGCTGGGCTGCGCGCGCAACGAGGTCGACTCCGAAGAACTCGCCGGCCGGCTGGCCGGCGACGGCTGGGAACTGGTCGACGCCTCGGATGCCGACGTCGTCCTCGTCAACACCTGCGGGTTCGTGGAGCAGGCCAAGAAGGATTCGGTCGACACGCTGCTCGCGGCGTCCGACGGCGGAGCCAAGGTCGTCGCGGCCGGCTGCATGGCCGAGCGGTACGGCGCCGAGCTGGCGACCGCGCTGCCGGAGGCCGACGCCGTCCTCGGCTTCGACGACTACGCCCAGATCTCCGACCGGCTCGACCGCGTTCTCGCGGGCGAGCAGCTCACCTCGCACACGCCGGTCGACCGGCGCACGCTGCTGCCGATCACGCCGGTGGAGCGCTCGGCGGCCGCGGTGGCGGTTCCCGGCCACGGCCCGGCCGATCTCCCGGAGGGCGCCGCTCCGGCGTCCGGCCCCCGGGTGCTGCGACGCCGGCTCGAGGGCGGCCCGGTCGCCCCGCTCAAGCTCGCCAGCGGCTGCGACCGGCGGTGCTCGTTCTGCGCGATCCCCTCGTTCCGCGGCGCGTTCGTCTCCCGGCGCCCCACCGAGATCCTGGAGGAGGCGCGCTGGCTGGCGTCGCAGGGCGTCCGTGAGCTGGTCCTGGTCAGCGAGAACTCCTCCTCCTACGGCAAGGACCTGGGAGACCCCCGGCTCCTGGAGGCACTGCTGCCGGAACTGGCCGCGGTCCCCGGCATCGTGCGGGTGCGGGTCTCCTACCTCCAGCCGGCGGAGACCCGCCCGTCGCTGATCCGGGTCATCGCCACCACCCCGGGCGTCGTGCCCTACTTCGACCTCTCGTTCCAGCACTCCAGCGAGCCGGTGCTGCGCCGCATGCGCCGCTTCGGGTCGACCGAACGGTTCCTGGAGCTGCTCGCGGCCGCCCGCGAGCTGGCGCCGGAGGCCGGCGTGCGGTCGAACTTCATCGTCGGCTTCCCCGGGGAGACCAAGGCCGACGTCGCCGAGCTGGCCCGGTTCCTCACCGAAGCCCGGCTCGACGCGGTCGGCGTCTTCGGCTACTCCGACGAGGACGGCACCGAGGCCGCCGCGCTGCCCGGCAAGATCCGGCGGGAGACGATCGACCGCCGCTTCGACCGCATCTCCCGGCTCGCCGAGGAGCTCACCGCGCAGCGCGCGGAGGAGCGCCACGGGCAGGTCGTGGAGGTGCTCGTGGAGACCGTGGCCGACGACGGCACCGCCGAGGGCCGCGCCGCTCACCAGGCGCCCGAGGTGGACGGTGCGGTGTCGCTGTCCGGCGACTGCCCGGTCCTCGGCCGGCTGGCGGTGGGCGACCTGGTGCGGGCAACGGTGACCGGCAGCCTCGGCGTCGACCTGGAGGCCACGGTGCTCGGTGTCGTCGACCGGGCCGGCGTCGACCGGGCCGTTCTCGACCGGGACCTGGTGCCCGCCCCCGCCGGCACCGGCGGATGAGCGACGTGGCGACCGGCGCCGAGTCGCCAGTGCCCTCCGACAACTCGTCCGGGGCCGTACCGGAGTCGGGGGCCGTGCCCGAGCGGCAGGCCCCGCTGCTGAACGCGGCCAACGTGCTCACCGCACTGCGGATCGTGCTGGTCCCGGTGTTCGTCGCCGCGCTGGTGGTCTCCGACGGCACCCACGCCGGCTGGCTCTGGACGTCGGCAGCGCTGTTCTTCGTCGCGTCGGTCACCGACTACTGGGACGGCCGGATCGCGCGCGCCCACGATCTCGTGACACCGTTCGGCGCGGTGGCCGACCCGATCGCCGACAAGGCACTCACCGGAGCGGCCCTGATCGGCCTCTCGGTCTACGACCTGCTGCCGTGGTGGGTCACGGCCGTGATCGTCGTGCGCGAGCTCGGCATCACCGCGCTGCGGTTCTGGGTCATCCGGCACGGCGTGATCGCCGCCAGCCGCGGCGGCAAGCTCAAGACGCTGCTGCAGATCGTCGCGATCATCTGGTACCTGTGCCCGATCCCCGACCCGTTCGACCACGCGGGCACCGTCGTGATGGGAGCCGCGGTCGTGGCCACGGTGGTGACCGGCGGCGACTACGTCGTGCGCGCGCTGGCGCTGCGTCGGGCCGGGCGGGCACGGTGACCGAGCCCACGGCGGCCGGCGTCCTGGCGGCGCTGCGGGCGAGGGGCGCGACGCTCGCGACCGCGGAGTCGCTCACCGGCGGGATGCTCGCGGCACACCTGGTCGACGTACCGGGCGCGTCCGCCGTGTTCCGCGGCGGCCTCGTGCCCTACGCCACCGATCTCAAGGCGACGCTGGTCGGCGTCGACGCAGGGCTGCTCGAACGGCTGGGCCCGGTCGCCGGTGAGGTGGCCGCCGCGCTCGCCGAAGGCGCGCGCGGTCGCTGCGGTGCGGACTGGGGCATCGGCACCACCGGCGTCGCCGGGCCGGACCCGCAGGACGGCAAGCCGGCGGGGACCGTCTACGTCGGCCTGGCCGGGCCGGACGGCAACGCCGTGCGCGCGCTCCACCTGGACGGCGACCGGGCCGCGATCCGGGCCGCCACGGTGGCGGCCGCGCTGGCCCTCCTCGCCGAGCGCCTGGACGCCACGCCCCAGTCGGGTGGGAAGGCTCCGGCAGCTCAGGGTGTTTCGACCAGTGATGCCTGATGCAGACGCGATTCGACCGGTACCCGACCAGCACGTGAACGGCGAGCGGTTACGCCCTTGGCAAACGCGGGTGGCCCGACGGCCCGTCGTCGTGCCCGCGGCTGGCCCGCCGGAGTACGGTGGCTCCATGCCTGATCCCCGGCAGCTGCGCGAGAGGGGTGCCTGATGGTCCTGCTGCGCCGGATCCTCGGCGACACGCTGCGGTCGCAGCGGCTCGCCCAGCGACGCACTCTTCGTGAGGTGTCCTCGGCCGCGAAGGTCAGCCTCGGCTACCTGTCCGAGGTCGAACGTGGGCAGAAGGAGGCATCCTCCGAGTTGCTCTCGTCGATCTGCGAGGCGCTCGGCGTCCCGCTCTCCGAGGTACTGCGCGACGTGAGCGACACGCTCGAGGTGGCCGAGGCCCCGGCCGCGAGCGCGAGCGTCCTGAACGCGGTCGAGCCGGTCGCCTCCCTCGGCGGCGGTGCGGTCGGCGGCGACGGAGCCGAGCTCGAGGTCGTCGGAGCCGGAGTCGGCGGGAACGGTCACAGCCGGCTCGAGGTCCACCTCGACCAGCACCACCACCTCGACAGCCACCTCGACGCGCGTGGTCGCCACCGGGTCGTCGCAGCAGCGTGACCGGCCCGGTCCGGCCGGCCGATCCGGAGCCGGCGCTGCCCGACCGGTCCACCGGCGAGCCGCCGCCGGACTGGAGCGACACCGAGGGCGACGCGCGGGCCCGGCTGCGGGGGACGCGTGTCCGGGCGGGCAACGCGATGGCGCGCACCCGGGCGTCACTGCTCGACGCCGCCGTGCGGCTGCTGGCCGAGCGGGGCACTCGTCGCACGTCGATGACCGACATCGCCCAGGCCGCGGGTATCGCCAAGGGCACGCTCTACAACCACTTCCGCAACAAGGACGAGGTCTTCGCCGCCCTCGTCGAGGCCGAGGTCGTGCTGATCGCCGACGAGTGCCGCGGCCTGCCGCTGGAGGACGCGCTCGCCGTGGCCGCCATCCGGCTCGACACGCACCCGGCGCTGCGTCGGGTTGCCGACGACGATCCGGCGGCCTTCGCCGCTCTGGTCGCCGCCTCCCCGGAGGCGGCCGGCTGGCGGGCGGCCCGGGCCGCGGCGGCCGACGCGCTCGCCGCCAGCGGCCGCGACCCCCGCGGCGCGGAGCTGGTCGTTCGCTGGCTGGCCACCCACCTGACGGCACCCGACGCCGACGACGCCGAGGCGTCCGCACGGCTGCTCTCGGCGGTGCTCCCGCTCCGGGCGCTGGCTACGGTCTGACCCTGACTTCACCCTGAGGTTCCCCTGAGCCTGGGCTCGAGCAGGTGACGATGGTGCGCGAGCCTGAGACGATAAAGGCAAGGCACTACACGTTGAGGGTCGAGCACGACTGGTCACCGGCCGGCTCAGCCGCGGCCGGCCCCGCCTGGTCGCACGCGCCACAGGGGAGTTGAGGACACCGATGGCCAACCCGATCATCAAGGCCTGGAAGTACTTCATGGCGTCGCTGGGCGCGTCGGTCGACGCGCACGCCGACCCGAAGATTCAGATCGAGCAGGCCATCGACGACGCGAAGAACCAGCACCGCGCGCTCGTCGAGCAGGCCGCGAACGTGATCGGCAACCAGCGGCAGCTTGAGCTCAAGCTCTCCCGTCAGATGACGCAGGTGGAGAAGCTGCAGAGCTCGGCGCGGCAGGCCCTGGTCCTGGCCGACAAGGCACGTGCGGAGGGCAACGAGCAGCAGGCGGCGCAGTACGAGAGCACCGCACAGGCGTTCGCCACCCAGCTCGTCGCCGCCGAGCAGTCGCTGGAAGACCTCAAGTCGCTGCACGACCAGGCGCTGTCCGCCGCTCAGCAGGCCAAGCAGGCCGTCGACAGCAACGCGATGCTGCTGCAGCAGCGCCTCGCCGAGCGGGCCCAGCTGCTCAACCAGCTCGAGCAGGCGAAGATGCAGGAGCGGGTCGCCGACTCGCTGCAGGGCATGTCGCAGCTCACCGCGTCCGGCAACGTGCCGAGCCTCGACGAGGTGCGGGAGAAGATCGAGAGCCGCTACGCCACGGCGATGGGCCGGTCGGAACTCGCGCAGAACTCCGTCGAGGGCCGGATGCTCGAGGTGCAGAAGTCGGCGCTGGACATGGCCGGCGCGTCGCGCCTCGACCAGATCCGCGCCAGCATGTCCGGCGGCCAGCTCGGCCAGGGCCAGCAGCAGCCGGCCGTCGCGGCCGGTCAGACGCCGGCGGGCACCCCCGCCGCCACCAACGGATCTCTGCCACTGGCCGAGCAGCGCCTCGCCGAGCTGCGCCGGGACGCCGACGCCTCGTCGGGCCGGCCGCCGGCCTAGAGGAGGCGCGCTGTGCTCTCGTTCGGTGGTGGTCCCGACGCCCGGGAACGGCATCTCCGCGCCCTGCGGAAGGCCAGGAACCGGGCGCGGGCCTGGGGTGTGTGGGCCGCGACGGTCGGCGGTTCGGCGCTCGTCGCGGTGCCCTACGCGGGGCTGGGCCTGCCCGACATCGTGTGGGCGGGTGCGGCCGGCGGCACGGTCGCGATGGCCGTGCTGCGCCGGCGCGACCATCGTGAGCTGGCGGCCGCACCGGTGCCCGAGCCGGAGTTCCGGCGGGAACTGACGATCGGTCAGCGGCTCGCGCCGCTGCTGGGCCCGCGATTCGGTGCGCTGATCGACCATCCTCACCGGGTCGTGCTTCCGGTCGGTTCGCCGGGGTACGACGCCGCGCAGCGGCTGAACAACGCCGCGCGGGTGCTGCCGCAGATGCTCGACCGGCTCGGCCCCTACCGGGGCCAGCTACCGGCCGAGGCCGAGTCCGCCCACGTCGCGCTGCGCGACCTGGGCAACCGGCTGGCGCTGGTCGAGCGCACGCTCACCTCCGCGGCGCCGGAGGCCCAGCCCGCCCTGGTGGTGGCCCGCGACGAGCTGGTGACCCGGTTCGTCGAGGGCGTGGACGCGTACGAGGCGCTGACGACGGCGGCGGCCGAGTGCGTCGCCGCGGTCGCCAGGGGCGGGGAGAACAGCGTTTCGGTGCGGCTCACCGAGGCCGCCGATCGCCTCGCCGGTGTGTCCTACGGCCTCAACACCGTGCACGACACCACCCAACAGCACGGCATTTAGTGCACGGCCCTAGCGGGCTCCAGCGCC
>Ga0190269_10001396_pt1 | contig 11618 bp, 10 predicted proteins | sample Popmic249IS_FD_133749 | JGI IMG/M metagenome (GOLD analysis project Ga0190269, IMG submission 133749) | Populus adjacent soil microbial communities from riparian zone of Blue River, Arizona, USA - 249 IS | ecosystem: Environmental > Terrestrial > Soil > Riparian zone | place: USA: Arizona...
GCGTCGCTGATCCTCGACATGCACGGCGCGACCGAGTCGATCGAGGTGCACATCGGTCGCGAGGGCTTCAACCCGGACTCGCCGCTCGGCTATGGCTCGTCGTGGCGGCGGGCGGTGCAAGGCGACAACGCGGTCGTGATCACGCCGGAGGGCGTCGGGCTGTTCTGGAACCAGTCCGCCGACGCGGCGTTCCTGAACGAGGTGGCGGATCGAGTCGAGGCGATCGCCGACATCGACCCCGAGCGCAGGTACCTCACCGGCATCTCCATGGGCGGCATGATCATCGTGGAGACCGCGTGCGAAGACGCGGAGCGCTGGCGCGGGATCTCGCCCGTCGCGATGCTGAGCAACACGTGCCCGAGCTTGTCGCGGCCGCTGCCCGCGATCTTCTTCCACGCCATGACCGACAGCATCACGTCGTACCCGGACAGCCGCGAGCTCGCGGGCGACATGGCGATGCTCAACAACTGTCAGAATGGCCCCGTGGCTGACGCGCTCGTGTTCGGTGGTCCGGACAGCGATCCCGATCCGGTGTGCTTCGAGGACCCGCCGCGCCCGGGCGACGACGACGCCGCGGATCCATACGCCGTGCCGTACGCGCCGTGTCCGACGTCCGCGCCGCAGACGACGTGCGAGCTGTGGAGCGAATGCGACGAGGGCGTCGAGGTCGTGTACTGCACCGTCGAGGCCGCCGATCAGGTCTACGGCGGTCACCTGCTCTACAACAATGACACCGGGCTCAGCCTGCCGGCGCTGGCCTGGCCGTTCTTGAAGAAGTTCCAGAAGTAGCGCAGCGCGTGTCTTACGCGCGCTGCAGTGCGCCACGTCATCGAGCGCGCGCGAGATCTTCCGCGCTTCTGCACGCGCTGGAGCGCCCGTGCCGCGGTCACATTGTGCGCTTGCCGAAAGTGCATCGATCGTCATGGCGGCTGCTCAGGTCGCGCCGGCCTTCATGCTAGAAACGCGAGGTGCATCACGCCGCGCATAAGACCGCGCCCTCGCTCGATGGCACTCGCATCGCGTACCGCGTCCACGGTCAAGGCCCGGCCGCCGTCGTGCTCGTGCACGGCTGGATGACCTCGGGCGCGGTGTTCGCGGAGCTGCTCGCGAGCTGGCAGCCCGAAGGCGTGCGCGTGATCGTGCCGGACCTCCGAGGAACCGGCGCTTCCGAGCCCGCGCGCTCCGGCTACGCGCTCGAGCGCTACGGGCAAGACGTGCTCGCGGTGCTCGACGCCGAACAGGTCGGGCGCGCCGTGTTGGTCGGGCACAGCATGGGCGGTCAGATCGCGCAGCTGCTCGCGGTGACGTCGCCGGAGCGCGTCGCAGGACTGGTCGGCGTGCTGCCGGTGCCCGCGGCTGGCCTCCCTCTGCCCGCGGACGTGAGCGGCATGTTCCGTTCGGCCGGCGGCAACGCGGCAGCGCTCGGCGGGATCCTCGACATGGCCAGCCCGCGTCTCGAGCCGGCGGTGCGCGAGCGGCTGCTCGCGGAGGCGTTGCGCGTGGTCCCACAGTGCGTGGCCGAGTGCTTCGACAGCTGGTCGGGCGGCGGCTTCGCGGACCGGCTCGGGGCGGTGCGGGCCCCGGCGCTGATCATCGCCAGCGACGATGGCTTCTTGCCCTCGGACCTCTTGCGCGAGCGCGTCGTCCGTCCGATACGCGGCGCGCGGCTCATCAAGCTCGACGGCGCGGGCCACTACGCACCGAACGAGCAACCCAAGGCGCTCGCCGCGGCGCTCGAAGCCTTCCTCGCAGGACTCGGCGATGGTCCACGTAGTTAGTCAACACGCGGTTCAGGAGCGCCTGCGCAGCTACCGGCAGCTGCTGGCGCGGCTCTCACACTCCGAGGCGCTGTCGACGGGCGACATCGAGGTGGCCTACCGGCAGGTCACCGAGCTCGCGGTCCAGCTCCTCAACGTCGAGCGCGCGAGCGTCTGGCGCTTCGATGCCAAGCACACGCAGATCGAGTGCGTGGGCCTCTACGAGCGCACGCGCGCGCAGCACACGCACGGCATGGTGATCTTGGCGCGCGACGTGCCGAGCTACTTTCGCGCGCTCGCGGAGGAGCGTGTGCTCGCGGCGCACGACGCGCACGTGGATCCGCGCACCTCGGAGTTCTTGCAAGGCTACCTCGGCCCGGAGGGCATCGGCGCGATGCTCGACGCGCCGATCTGGGTGGGCGGGCGCATGATCGGCGTCGTGTGCCACGAGCACGTCGGCGGCCCGCGGCGCTGGGAGTTCAGCGAGGAGCTGCTCGCAGGCACGATCGCCGACTTCGTCGCCCGCGTGGTCGAGGCCGCGGACCGCGTGCGCCACGAGCGTGTGCTCGGGCAATACCGCGAGCACGTGCAGGAGCTGGTCAGCATCCGGCACAAAGAGGTCGAGCGCCTCAAGGCCGCGTTGAGCCGCGAGGTCACGGAGAAAGAGGTCGTCCGCGGCCAGACGCGCGAGCTCGAGGAGATCCGATCGATCATCGACTCGTCGCCCGTGCCGCTCGTGCTCACGCGGCTCGAGGACGCCGAGGTGCGCTACGTCAACCTGCGCGCGTGCGAGCTGTTCGAGGTGCCGATCGACCAGATGATCGGCAAGCGCGCGCCGGACTTTTACGTCGATCCCTACGACCGCAGCGCGTTCATCGAGCAGCTGCGCTCCCAGGGCCGCGTCGACGGCTTCGTGGCCAAGCTGAAGACGCGCAGCGGGCAGCCTTTTTGGGCGCTGATGAGCGCGCAGGTGCTCAAGTACCTCGGCGAGGACTGCTTCATGGTCGGGTTCTCCGACGTGACCGCGCAGAAGGTCGCGGAGATCGCCGTGCGCAGGAGTGAGCAGAACGTGCGGACGCTGTTCGCCGCCGCGCCGGCGCCGCTGATCCTGAGCCGCGTGCGCGACCAGATGGTGCTGCTCGCCAACCAGCGCGCGGCCGATCTGTTCGAGGTGCCGCTCGAGCAGGTCGTGGGCCAGCGCTCCCCGGACTACTACGTGAACAAGGACGAGCGCGACGCCGTGGTCGATGCGCTGCTGCGCAACGGCCGCGTGGAGAACGCGCTCGCTCGCTTCCGCACGCTCGGCGGCCGGCTGTTTTGGGCCACGATGTCAGGCCGCGTGATCGAGTTCGAGGGCGACGGCTGCTTCCTGGTCGGCCTGCACGACGTCACGGCGCAGAAAGAGCTCGAGGAACGCCTGCGCGAGCTGGCGACCCGCGACGCGCTCACGACCCTGTTCAATCGCCGCCACTTCCTCGAGCTCGCGGAGCTGCAGCTCGAGCGCTCCGAGCGCTCCGGCTCGCCCGTGTCGCTATGCATGTTCGACGCCGATCACTTCAAGGCCGTGAACGACCAGCACGGCCACTCGGTGGGCGACGAGGTGCTCAAGGCGATCGCCCGCGCGGCGGAGAGCGCGACCCGCGGCGGCGACGTGCTGGCGCGCATCGGCGGCGAAGAGTTCGCCGTGCTCTTGCCCGACGCCGACTCGGCGCATGCCACGCGCATCGCCGAGCGCATCCGAGCTGCGGTGCATGACCTGGCCGCGAACGGCGACGTGCTCCAGCGCATCCGCCCGACCGTGAGCGTCGGCGTCGCGACGAGCAGCCCAGGCGACGACATCGAGGCCTTGATGCAGCGCGCCGATGCGGCGCTGTACCGTGCCAAGCAAGGCGGCCGGAACCGCGTCGAGCTCTGAAGCGCTCTAGTTAGAGGCTCGCTTCGCTCACCCGCGCATTTGTGAATGCGCTCTAGAACCGTTTGTTGAGGCCCACGCTCGGGCGCAGGCCGAAGCCGACCTTGGTCTCCTGTGCGTCGAGCGCGCTGGCCTGGTAGCGCAGGAAGTGGGTCTCGCCGGCGACCTCGAGCCGCAGATCGAACCCTCCGCCGAGGTCGAAGCCCGCGTGGGCGGCGAGCAACACGAACGGCGCGAGCGTCTGTCGCATGGGTGCGCGCCCGCGCGTGTCGAACACTTGGCTGAAGAGCGTGACGCCGCCTCCGAGGCCTGCTCCCAGCGAGACGTCGCCGAGATCCCAGACGCGCCGTACGTGCAAGCTCGCGTCGTAGGCGTTGACCGCCGCGTCGAGCGCGGCGGTCTCGAGGGTGGCAGTGCACAGCGAGCTGCGAACCCCGACGCTCAGCGCCTCGAAGTCGATGCCGTAGCCGAAGTAACCGCCGAAGCACGGCGTGTTGGCATTGGCCAGCGCGGTGCGCAGCGAAGCGCCCAGCTCCGGCCCGTGCGCGAGGCGCGAGCTGCGGCCGCCCTTGCGCACCAGCTCGTCGTACTCGATGCGCTCGAGGCGATCGAGGGCCAGCGATTTTTCGCCCGCGTGCAGGTCGATGGTGCCTTCGTACAAGACGTCGGGGGCGCGGGCGCGCACGAAGTAGCGGCCGGGGCGCAGGCTGAGCATGCGCTGGGTCTGGCGATCGATCAGCTCCGCGGCGATCGGTCCGGACGCATCGCCGGCCATGAACAGGAAGCCGTAGCCGGTGGGCAAGGCGATGTTCGCGCGCTGTGCCGCGAACGCTTGCGGGCGCGTGAGCACCAGGTCGCCGTGGCCGCGCAGGTCGTAGCGGAACGTCGGGTGCTGCGTGCCGGCGCGCGTGCGGCTCGTCGCGCGGAGCGTCTCTTCGTAGGCGTAGCGGTACGCTTCGTCGAGCACCACCTCCCCGTCGAGGTCGCGGTCGGCCGCGCCGAGCAGGCCGGAGACGAGCGCATGGGTGAAGAACGATCCGCCGAGCACATCCGACTCTTGCGCGTCTTCCTGGGCCGAGCTCGCGGTGAGGTACGCGAGACCATCGCCGGGCAGCCGCTCCTCATCGAACGCGAACGGCGGCCGCACCGTGCCGCCCTTCGCGCGCGTGAGCGCTCCGGAGCGGCAAGCGTCGAGCACCACCAGCCGAAAGCCCGCGGCCGAGCCGCGCACGAGCTGGGCGAGCTCGTCGATCGCGAGCGATGTCCCGCGCAGGTGCAGGCGATCGCTGTCGGCGTGGCCGGAGTAATAGACCATCAGCATGGCCTCGGTGTTGGGCATGGCGATCGCTTGCCGGACGCGGTCGTTCATGGCGATGAGCGTGCGCCGTACCGTGTCGGCGGGCTCGTTCTCGAGCAGCACCATGTTGACCGGCTCGAAGCCGCCGAGGTCGTGGAGCACGTCGTAGATGCGCTTGGCATCGGCTTGCGCATACAAGAGCGGGGTCTCATCGGCATCGCCGAGGTTGTTGCCGATCACCACCGCGTAGCGCTCGACGCGCGCCTGTGCGCTCGAGGCCCAAGACGCCAGCATGCACAGCAGCAGCACGGACCAACCCGCGACGCTCATGGCGTCGGCTCTTTGTGCAAGACGAGCCGGTCGACGTCGCAACCGCGCAGCGCTGGCAGAACGCGTTCGCGCTCGAGCTCGGCGCGTACCGGCTCGAGCGCGACCGGCTCATCGCAGAACAGGCCGTACAGCTGCTCGTCGCCTGCTGTGGCGTCGAGCTCGACGCTGAAGTCCAGCGCCGTGTCCGACCCCGCGTGAACACGCAGCGCGCGGCCACCCGCGCCGGCATGCGTCGGGTAGTAGACCTGGGCCGCTCGCGCGTCGAGGCCCAGGATGGCTAGGTGGCGCGCGGCGTCGCTCGAGTACGTGAAGCGCACGAGGTCACCAGCCCGTGCTCGCGCGCCGCTCTCCACGCGGAACGTGCGCTCGCCGCGCTTGACCACCATGCCGAGCCGCGGCGCGCCCTTGCTCCGCAGCTCGCTCCGCGGCTGCTCGCCCTTCGGCACCACCAGCAGCAGCACCGCGGCCGCGGCGGCGAGCACCGTCCCGGCCGCGACCAGCGTGCGTGACGGCGAGCGCCGCGCGCGCGCTGGCGACAGCGACGCGAGATCCGGTGCCGCGACGAGCAGCGCGGCGCGCTCGCGGCTGAGGGCCTGCCCGCGCGCTCGGCAGCGCGCACAGCCGTCGAGGTGAGCTTCCAGCTCACGCCGAGCTTCGACCTCGAGCTCGCCCGCATGCAGCTCGTCGAATGCGAAGTCGGAGATGCAACCCTCCGGTCTGCTCAAGCTTCGCATGCCGCGTCCTCCTTCTTTGCGAGCGCGCGCGACTCGATGCGCTCGAGCAGATCACCGACGTGGCGGCGCGAGCAGCCCAGGATGCGTGCGATCTCGTCGTGGGTGAGCTCGTCGACGTAGCGATACACCGCGACCTGCCCGAGCGGCTCCGGCAACGCGACCAGCTCCGCGTGCAGCACCGCCAGCTCCTCGGCGCTCAAGCCAGGGCCGGCGCTCGGCACGAGCGTGCTTGCGTTCGCCTGCACGAGCTTGAGCCTCGTTCGGCCGTTGCGGATGCGGTTCAAGCAGGCGTGCGTGACCGCGCTGTAGATGAAGGTCGTCATGCTGCTCTTGCCCGCGTATTGCTCCGGCCGCTCGAACAAGCTGAGGAACACGTCGTGCACGACCTCGCCCGCGTCCGCGTCGCTGCCGAGCAGGCGCCGGGCGCGCCTTAGGGCGCTCGGGGCGTGCGCTCGGTACAGCGCGTCGAAGCTGTCGGACGAGGTCGTCACGCGTTAGAGGACGTCGAGATCGGGGCCGATGCGCACCGAGATGCGCTCCTGCGCCGGGCTCGCGACGCGCGTGATGACGTTGTCGTCCGATGGGCAGTCCAGCTCGATCTCAGCCGCGTACTCGGCCTTGCGGTGCGCCGCGTAGAGCTCTTCGTGCTCGCACGGCTGCTCCTCCTCGCACAACGAGCTCAGCTCCTGCTGCGTGTAGCTCGTGCCGAAGCGCTGGTTGGTGCGGTCGGTCGACAACGCGCGCACCTGCGCCATGCACACCTCCTCGGCCTCCTTTTGCTCCTCCGACGCGTCGGTCACCGAGAACAGGTGATAGCCCTGCGCGAGGCCTTCCTCGCGCTCGCCCAGGGCATACGCGATGTACGAGTAGGGCGCCGCGGGCTCGTCGAGCCAGACCACGATGTAGTTCTCGGACAGCCCAGCAAAGCTCTCGTACAGCCCGAGCTTCAGCATCGGGTCGCCTTCGACCTCCACGGTGCAGTCGTCGGGGTGTCCGATCGAGTCCGGGCAGAACACGACCTCCGTATAGCAGGCGGTCTCGTCCCGGTTGCACCAGCGGTGGATCTCCTCACAAGCTTGCAGCTGCGTCGCCACGTCCCACCAGCACTCGTTGCTCGACGAGGATCCGGTCGTGAACTGGAAGACGTCGGGCGTTTCGGGCCTGACCGCCGCGATGTAACCGAGCGCGAGCCTCGGCCGGGGCTCGTGGTAGTCCCCCAACGAAACCAGGGCGCCTTCCGGAGGCGGCTCGTACACGTTCAGCGTGAACTCCGCCGGGAAGGCTCCCTCCACGTCGGCCTCGGCCAGGTACAGCGTGTCGTTGTCGCCTCGGAAGGCGAGCGTCGGGACCAAGGCGTCCTCGTTCTCGACCTCCAGCGCGAGCTCCACGCTGCCCCACATCGTTAGCAAGGGCTCGCCCCGGTAGGGCTCCCCCGCTTGCGCATCACAGCCCATCCAAAGCCCGATGAGGGCCAAGCTCCACCACGGCTTGCTGCTCGCCGATTTCATACCTGCGCTCCTTTCGCGATCCATCGCGGATCACCCCTTCGGAACGCAACCCCCGCCGGCCGGGCACGCGCTCGAGACGATTTTTGAGTACATAGCGCCGGTGCGCCTCGGAACGCTCCTGACCGCGATCATGCTCGCCGCCGGCTGCGGCGACGGCGGCGCAGCCTCTTCCGCCGCGGATGGCGGAAGGCTCGCCGATGCTGGCTCGGACGAGCAGCAGCTGCGAGCCTGCGATGTGCCGGAGCCGTGCTTCGAGTCGACCGCGTTGATGGTCGAGGGCCGCGTCGCGCACGTGCTGCTCTTCGACTGCGTCATCCGCGGCCTCGCGGCCGGCACGCCCGGACGCTACCTGCACGCGACCGACAGCATGTGGAGCGACGGCTCGGTCGGCGCTCGGCACACGCTGCTGCTCCAGGAGGACGGCTCGGCGCTGTACACGCGCGCGCCGCACGAAAGCGGCTCGCCATCGGTCGAGGTTGGCGAGCCGCGCGCGCAGCGCTGCGTGCTCAGGCCTAGGAGTTACTTCGAAGCGTGCGTCGCTGCGTTCGAGGGCTATGTGGCCGTGCCCTTCGGCACGCCGCCCTCGCAGGAGGCGTGGACGTGCGCGTTCGGCAGCGGGGGCGCCGAGACCGCCAGCGAGCTGGACTGGTTCGAGCGCTGCGAGGACCTCTCGCCCATCGCCTGCGAGTGACGCAAGCGCTCCGGCTGTAACGAACGGCAAGCTCGCGATACCGTGCCGTCATGGGTAAAGCCGTCATCGTGCCCTCGATGTCCCGCCGCACGTTCCTGCAGGCGGGCCTCGCCGCGGGTACGTTCGTGATCGCGCTCGGCGGCCACAGCTATGCGGTCGCCGATCTCGAGGCGATGAAGAAGGCGCGCGCCACGATCCGGCCGGATGGCCGCTCGCGCTTGCCGCCGCATCAATACTTGATCCGCAAGCTGCGCCCGATGGGTGGCAGCGCGGGCGACCCCGCGCCGGGCGCGTTTCGGTTGAAGGTGCACGGCGAGGTCGAGTCGCCGTTCACGCTGAGCTTCAAGGACCTGCTGGCCATGCCGAACATCGAGCAGACCGTCGACGTGCACTGCGTGACGCGCTGGACGGTGCTCGACGCGCGCTTCGAGGGCGTGCTGCTGAAGGACATCGCCGAGCGCGCCGGCGTGAAGAAGAGCGCGCGCTACGTGATCTTCGAGGCCGCCGAGGGCTACACGAGCAACGTGCGCCTGCGCGAAGCGCTCGCGCCCAACGTGATGATCGCGCACAAGCACCAGGGCAAGCCGCTGTCGCTCTCGCACGGCGCGCCGGTGCGCGCGGTGATCCCCGACCTGTACTTCTGGAAGAGCGCCAAGTGGCTCACCGGCATCCGCTTCAGCGCGCGCGACGAGCCCGGCTACTGGGAGATCCGCGGCTACCACAACCACGCCGACCCGTGGAAAGAAGAGCGCCATGGCTAACCTTCGCCTGCGGCCGCTGCTGCGCGCGCTGCATCGCGACGCGGGTTATTTGGGCGTAGGCCTCACGGTTGTGTACGCGGTGTCGGGCATCGCGGTGAACCACATCGCCGACTGGGATCCGAGCTTCTCCGACTACGAGCGCACGCACCACGTTCGCACGAAGCTGGCGGGCGATGACGACGAAGCTCTGTCGCGCGCCGTGCTCGGCGAGCTCGAGATCGTCGCTGCGCCCCGCGAGGTCTTTCGCGCCGGTGACGATCAGCTGGACATCACCTTCGACGACCGCACGCTGCACGTGACGCTGTCCACGGGCGAGGTGCTCGAGCAGGGCCAAGAGCCACGCTTCTTCTTGCGCGCCGCCAACTACTTGCACCTGAACCGAGGCAAGCGCGCCTGGAGCTACATCGCAGATGCGTACGCCGTGCTGCTGCTGTTCCTCGCCTTCTCGGGCCTCACCATGCTGTCCGGGCGCAAGGGCTTTTGGGGCCGGGGCATCGTGCTGGTCGCGCTCGGCGCGGCCGTGCCGATCGCCTACGTGACCTTGTCTTGAGGCGGATGCGTCCTACGCTCTCTGGCCCGTGACCGCGCTCGCCGACCTCCACGTGCTCGTGCTCGACTGCCAGGCCAGCGGCGCGACGCCCGCGCACGGCGACCTGCTCGAGATCGGCTGGGGCATCGCGGGCCGCGCGGGGCTGCACGGCTCGGTGCGCCAGCGCTTCGTGATCCCGCGCACCGAGCGGCGCGTGCCGGCCGCGGTGCGCGAGCTGACCGGGTGGAGTGAGGCGTGCTTGCAAGACAGCGTGCCGGAAGAAGTCGCCTGGGCCGAGCTCCGCCGCGACATGGAGCTCGTGGCCGCGCACAACGGTAGCTGGCCGGTGCCTGCCGCGATCCACTACGCGCGCTTCGAGCTGCCGTTCCTGCACGACCTGCATGCGCGGCTCGGCGGCGACGGCGCGTTTCCGCTCGAGGCGCGCTGCTTGCACGCCATCGCCGCGCGACTGTTTCCGGATCTGCCACGGCGGAATATCCGCGCGCTGGCGGGCTACCTAGGCCACTCGACGGATCTGGTACGGCGGTGCTCCGGCCATGTCGAGGCCAGCGCGTTCATCTGGACCGCGCTGCTACCGCGGCTCGAGCAACTCGGCGTGCGCACGGCGGACGAGCTGGCGGCGTGGCTCGAGCAACGCGCGCCTGCGCGCCCGCGCGGGCGGCGGGTGTTCCCGTACGGCAGCGACAAGCGCCGCGCGCTGCCCGACGCGCCGGGTGTCTACCGCTTCCTGCGCAGCAACGGCGACGTGCTGTACGTCGGCAAGGCGACGAGCCTCAAGAAGCGCGTCGCGAGCCACTTCACGGCGCGTACGACCATCGCCAATTCCAAGGCGCCAGCGGCGACCACCGAGCGGGCGCTCGAGCTGCTCACGCAAGTGCACGACATCGCGGTCACCGTAACGCCGAGCATCCTCGAGGCCGCGCTGCTCGAGAGCGACGAGATCAAGCGCATCGATCCGCCGTACAACGTGCAGCTGCGCCGCCGTGAACGCAGCGCGTGGTTCGCGAGCCTCGATCTCGGCGGCGCGGCGCCGGCGCCCGATGCCGTGCACCGCATCGGACCGCTGCCGTCGGAGCGCTCGTTGCTCGGCCTGTGCGCGCTCGTCGCGCTCGCTGGCGGTCGAGCTCCGGACCCGCCGCTGCAAGCCTGCGCGCTGGCCGTGCCGGTCGCGTTCCTGCCCCCCGACGAGCTGTTCGCAGCAGGCTTCCTCAGCTTCGCCGCGGCGCACCTCGGCGCGCCCCATCCGTCGGCGCGCGTGCGGGTCGATCGCGGCGCGCGCGCGTTATGGCTCGCGCGCGGGCGCGCGGAGCCCGATGTGCAGGAAGAGCAAGCGCCGGATGAATGGGACCATGCGCGCGTGGTGCGCCGCCTCGAGCGCACGCTCACCGGCGGCAGCTTGCTGGTGCGCCGCGCGCGCTGGCTGTCGCTGCTCGCGCACGCCGACGTCGCGTTCCGCGAGCCGGCGATGAGCGCCGCCCGTGCGTTCGCGCTGCACGGTGGCTCGATCGTCGAACCGCGGGAGCTGCCCAGCATCGGTGACCTGCTGACGCTGCCCGTGCGAAGCGTGCCGCCGCGCGCCCAGCGCCACGCGGCGTTCGACGCGGCGGTCTACGATCGCATGCGCGTGCTCGCGACGGAGCTGCAGCGCGTGCACGAAGCCGGCGGCGAGCTCGCGGTCCGCATCGGATCGCGGCTGCTGAGCGGTGCGAGGCTCGCCGCCGTCTTGCGTTGGGTCTAGCGCCGGTTGCTCAAAATGACCTTCGTGCGGCGGGCGAGCCAGGCGATGACCGCGGCGCACGCCGCCACGAAGGACGCGGTCCCGCGCACGCCACCGTTGCCCCCGCGTTGCACGGCGCAGCCCGCCGGCGGTCCGCAGGGCTGCGCCTCGGGCGCGACCTCGCACAAGCCATCCACCGCGCGCGCGGCCAGCGTCACGACTTCCACGCCGTCCGCATCCTGGAGTCTTCGGGTGCGCAGGCAGCCCTCGTCGGTCGCTTCGAAGTCGTAGGCGCCGTGCACCGCGATGCCGAGCAAAGTGCCCGCCTCATCGAACACGCCCGCGCCCGAGCCGCCGCCGA
>Ga0190269_10001397_pt1 | contig 11618 bp, 7 predicted proteins | sample Popmic249IS_FD_133749 | JGI IMG/M metagenome (GOLD analysis project Ga0190269, IMG submission 133749) | Populus adjacent soil microbial communities from riparian zone of Blue River, Arizona, USA - 249 IS | ecosystem: Environmental > Terrestrial > Soil > Riparian zone | place: USA: Arizona...
CACGCTACCGGGGCGCCGGGTGCATGCCGTTGTTAGGCTGCGCCGCTCGGCGTCAGTAGCAGTTTGCGAGCATTCTTTTGTACTGCTGGCAAGTTACGGATATTTCAGATGTGCGGGTTGTGGCGGTGCGGGCGGTATCCACGCAATCTTCGTACTTTTCACGAAGTCTAGCGCACTCGGAGGCGGGGAGCCGACCGGTGGTTTTCAACACTCTGACCTTGCCTGCCCCGCGACACTGCGGGCAAGTCCAGCGCCCCCTGCCATTACAGCCCGGGAATGTACATGAGTCGGAAGCTACTGTAGGTAATGTATTCTTCCCCGTCCCCTGACATGCCGGGCATACCTGGACGCCTGTGCCGTGGCAGACTACACAAACCTCTTCGACCGTATCCGACACGCCACTGGCGACTGACGGGGAGCCATCATCATCATCCGCATCATCCTCGCCCGTATTATTACTCGACGCCGTGCTTGATGTATTCGAAGTCCTACTTGGCGTCGATGTGGGCGTCGGCGTCGGCGTCGAAATGCTAAGGCCGCTCGACCGGTTATAATTCGTCGGGCGCGTGGACGACGTAGCCGAGTTTGTGGCTTGGCCTCTACAGCCGCTAAGGAACGCGAAAGCTACGACGATTAAAATCAGACAAGAGTATTTGGCCGCCGTTGAGTTGCTGGGCATGAAGCTAATCCTTTCCTGAGTATGAGGTTGGCCGGAGACCAAGAGCGCGTGCACTCTAGTGATTCTTCGAACTCAGGCAAGTTAAATTTTAGCCAAAGAAAGCAGCCTAACGCCGAATTAACCCGCCGCCCGCCGCAAGCGACAACCTGCGCCGCAAGATACAAGGTGGATGAGAGGTACGCCGCGGTCGGCTTCAATGAGTTGTTCGGCGGCGCCGCTGAGTTCACCTCACGCGCGTATACACGCTCGTGCTTCCCTCCGGGTCTTGGGTCACCAACTCTTTGTCATTAATGCTGACGATCTTTTCAACTAATGTGAAGCCACTCGGAATCAGTTGCGGGATGTTTGATGTCAAGACGGTGGTGTGTATATGCTCATTCTTGACTTCCCAGGTGCCGCTCATGACAACAGGTATCTCCCGCGTGCCATTCTTCAGGCTACCCATAAATGACACTTTCCCGCCGTCCATGTACATTGTCTTCCCCTCGGTAATAACCCCATCGGAGTCCACCTCTCTACTTGTCCAAGCGCCGAGAAGTTTCTTTTCTTGGCCGGCCCCCGGCTCGCAAGATATATTTAGAAACAGGAGTGAAATCACGCCTAGCAGGGCTAGAGGTGTGTAAACTTTCTGCGTTTGCATATGACCTCCAATTCTTCTTCTGGTACGCCATGGAGAGGATCAGGTGCTTGTAACAGCAGCATCGTACTTTCGCCGTTACGGCTCTAAGGGCATGTTTACCACCACGCAGAAATAGGGTCAATGATAATAAGTAGACGCCGAACGCCCGGCATCACCTGCCGCGGCGAACCTGAACCAGCATCCAAGTCTCGCGCATGAAGGCAACGCTGATTCGCGGTCGGGTGCATGCCGTTGTTAGGCGGCGGCATGCCCGGGGTGCTGCTCTATTCACTCACTCCTCTTTGTCACGAACTTCATCTCGCGCCTCCTCTAACAGATCGTCATAGTTCCTCATAAAAGGTTCGACAAGCTGCTTCTCCAGCACACAGCACATATCCCACAACACGCGCGCCTCTGCCTGATCTTTAATCTCAAGCCTGTCCTCGTTACTGAACCTGGTGAGGAACTCAAACAACACGAGGGCCTCTGCCGGAGACAGCTCAATTATAGTTTTCCCTTCAGACACTCGAATTACCCCGGAATATAAAGAGCGAGATGACACGAAGCCGCCGAACGCCCGCCATCAGCCGCCGGGAGGCAATCTCGAAACCCGCCGACTTCTCGACGGGAGGCCCGCTGGTCAAGGAGCTGAAGGGCGGAAAATACTTCTCAACCCGACAACTGAAATGGGGCGAAGAGGCCATCGAAGCTAAGTTCTATAAAGACATCGTGTCCGGCCCGTGTACAAACAGGCGACGCCGCCGCGTCGGCCCTCGAAGCACCGGGCGGGCGGCAATCGAAACAGATGCGGCCGTATAAGTGGCGGGGGCGCGGCGGCAACGAGAACGCCGAAGGGCTGCTGCGCCAGTACCCGCCGAAGGGACGGGCATGGCGGGGCTCACTCAGCACCGATGTGACGCGATAGCCCACAAGCTCAACACGCGCCCGCGCAAGCGGCCGGGGTTCAGGACGCCGCTCGAACGCTTCGGCGAGTCCTGGCCAGTGTTGCATTCAAAGTTGATGCCGGGCCGCCTTGCGGCGGAACATCGACGCCAGGAATGAGTTGCGCCCGCACCGCGCTAACGTAACGTCGCGCGTTTCGCCTCAGCATCGACGTCTTCCTGCCACGCGGCGAGTAGCGGTCGCAGCCGGCGAGCAATGTCGGACCTTTGCCCGATTAAGTTATTACGTTCCCCCACGTCCGTCCGCAGGTTGAACAGCATAGGTCTGCCGCCGTCCATAAGCAGCTTCCATCCGCCGGAGCGCACGGCCTGTTGAGCGCGAGCCCCGGTGACACGCCAGAAGAGCGTCCGCTCGATTTCCGGGGTGCGTCCTTCGAGCACCGGAAACAGGTTGATTCCCTCGGGATGCGCCCCGGGCGGGACCGGCGTCCCCGTCGCGGCGAGGATCGAAGCCGTCAGGTCCATGGTAATCCCGACCTGGCTTGAAACACGGCCCGCCCGAATCCGGCCCGGCCACCGGATGATTGCCGGCACGCGTATTCCGCCCTCCCACACACTCCCCTTGTGGTGGAAGAGCGGCGCGTTGCGCGACAACCATTCGCCGCCGTTATCGTTCGTGAAGATGACGACGGTGTTCTCCCGCAGGCCGGACTTGTCGATGGCCTTGAGGATTCGGCCGACGCCCTGGTCCGCGCGCTCCAGCATCGCGACGTAGTCGGCGCGCGTGCTCGTCGGCTCGTCGAACGGCCCCAGGTGCCTGCCGTCATCGCGTGCCGTGGTGGGCTCATCAGGACGCTGGTATGGCCAGTGCGCGGCGTTGTACGAGACATCAATGAAGAACGGCCGGCTGGAGTTCTGTTCGATGAATCGAACGGAACGCTCGGTGATGAGATCAGTCATGTAGCCGGGGGCCTCCACCGGGCGTTCGTTCTCGAACAAGTCTGCTTTCAGAGGTGAATTACCCCCCGAAGTGTGCTGGTAATAGTCGATGTAACCGCTCTTGAACCCGAAGAAATATTCGAACCCGTGGGCATTAGGACTGAACTCACTTTTCCACCCCAGATGCCACTTGCCGATGAGCGCGGTCGCATAGCCGTTGTTTTTTAAGAGTTGTGGCAGCGACCATCCGGTCGGTGCGAGCCCGCGCTCGGCGTCCGCCGCGCCCCCTGCGCCGAGCGGCTGCTCCAGCCCGAAGCGTTGCTGATACCGTCCCGAGATGAGCCCCGTCCGCGTAGGCGTACACGTGGCCCCGTTCGCGTAGAAGTCCGTCAGCCGGACGCCGTCGCGGGCGAGCCGGTCGATGTTCGGCGTCTTGACGTCCGGTGCGCCGTAACTGCCTAAATCGCCGTACCCCACATCGTCAGTAATGATGAGGACGATGTTCGGCCGCCGGCCGTCGCTTTTTTGCGCCGAGGCCGGGGCGGGGAACAGGGCGATGGCGGCGCAGAGCGCCGCGACGATGAAGGTTCGGGACATAAGCGCTCCCTATCAAGTTTGGCCGCGCGAGAACATTATTCTTTCCGCGTGGGTCTCTGACGACATTGAGTTGTTAAGTAGCCCGGAACTCGTCGCGCTCTTCCGCGGCAGTCTAACGCCGGGCATTGCATGTTGACTCACGCGGGGCGAAGCGGCAAGCTTCAGCCGATGTTTGATTGTGTACCTCTTGGGCCCAAACCGGCGGCAGCTTGCGCATGTTCATCTCCGTTCTTTCGCGTCAGTCGGTTGAGGGCTAGAAGGGTTATACACCCTCAAATAACAATACGCACAGGAAGCCGAAGAAAAGGGTCAAGCCACCCTTTATCGCGAGACGCGGCGGCTCGCCCCTTAGAAAAAACGAGCCCGGCCACGAGTGGTCGGGCTCAAGTCGTTTAAGCCGCGCGTGCGGTCGTCGTGCGTCGCGCTCTCCGACGGGGAGGGGAGTTTACTGGAAGTGTGCGACGGGCCTGCCGCTCGGCAGGGTCTTCGGAATCAGCTTGCGCAGGTTGTGCGGCGTCGCGCGCGGGTCCTGCAAACCGGTGCGCAGAAAGGCGACGAGTTGCCGGAACTCTTCGTCGGAGAGCACGACGGGCGTCGCGAGCCGCGGGTCGAGGCGCGCGAGCACGGGCGCCAGCGGCCCCCGAGGGCCTTGCAGGTCGGCGTCGAGGCCGGCCGCGGCCGGGTCGTAACTCGGGGCCGAGCCGAGCGCGTCGAGGTGGTAGCGCACGGCGTCTTCGAGCCGCGTGAAAGCGCCGTTGTGGAAGAAGGACGGTTGCAGGGCGAGGTTGCGGAGCGGCGAAGTGCGGAAGGCGTAACGGTCTGCGGGGTCGCCCGTCACCTGCTCCAACCCGAAGTCCTCGTTCGCGCCGGGGCCGTCGAATGTGACGTTGGAGGCCGCGGGCGCGACCTGCGGGATGCCCGCGACGTGCATCTGGAAGTCGCTGAACATCTCGTTCGACTGTCCGGCGACGGCGTGACAGCCGACGCAGTCGGCCTGCCCGAAGAAGAGGAGCGCGCCGCGCTTCTCGTCGTCCGTCATGGCGTTCTTCTGCCCGCGCGCGAAGCGGTCAACGGGCGCGTCGGCGAACGTCAGCGTGAACTCGAACTCGGCGATGGCGCGCGCCAGCATCTCGTAGGTGACGGGCGCGCCGTCTTTGACTTCGGGGAAAATCTGGCCGAAGAGTTTCCGGTATTCGGGCGCGGCGTTGAGGCGCGCGGCCACCGCGTCGCGGATACCGTCGTTCGAGCCGGGCAGGGACGGGTGGAAGCCGGCCATCTCGGGCTTTTCGGTGACGGGGATGAACGCCTGCGCCGTCAGCAGGTGCGGCATCCCTGAGAGCGAGAAGCCTTCCGGCACGGGGAACTGGAAGCCGGCCGAGTTGTCGAACGGGTCGCCCGACATCGAGTTGAAGCGCGAGTTCCACATCAGCGCCGGGAAGAAGGCGTTGTTGATGACCGACGGCGCGCGGCGCTGGTTGCGCGGCCCCGCGCGGTCGGGGCCGACCACGTCGTTGTTGTCTACGCCGATGGCGATGGACTGCGTGTCGCCGAAGCCTGCGGGCGCGGCGTGGCAGCCGGCGCAGGAGTTGTCGTCGGCGAGGCCGAGCAGGCTGTCGTGGAAGGCGTTGCGGCCGAGGTCCGCGAGGCGGTCGTCAATCTTTCGGCCGAGCCTTTGTTCGAGCGACTGCCCGACCCGCCCCGTAAAGCCTTGCTGGTCGAGGACGGCGGCCAACTGCGCGTCGAGAGAGCCGTCGCCGCCGTCGGCGCTACCGCGCGGCGCGGCGAAGAGGGCCACGGCGGCGGCGAGCGCGAGGAGGACGGCGATGAGCTTGCAGCGTGTGACGGTCATGTCTGTTTCTCCGGGGGAAGGCGGCGGCTAGAACTGCGTGGCGTCCATGGGCCACTTGCCGCTGACGGTCTGCGTGTTGCCGTAGACGCGGTTGTTGTTGAAGGTGTAGACGTAGCCGAAGGCGCCCACGTTGTTGACCATGATGTTCTGGATGGCGATGTCGCAGTCGGTGACGGTCGAGTTCGAGAGGCGCACGTCGCCGAGGTTGTTGACGAAGACGCCGAGCGTCAGGTTCGCGAGCGCGCAGCCCTCGGCCGTCACGCGCGCCGAGTCGTAAGCGCGCACGCCGACGCTCTGGTTCGACGCGACGCAGTCCTGTAGCAGCACCCGCACGCCCGACGACCCGTGCGCGAGAAAGCCGCCGTTCTTGTTGCCCGACGAAATGGTGTCGCGGGCGGTGACGTTGACGCCGCCCGCGCCGTGGGCCGAGAGCCCCCAGTGAGTTTTCTCAAGGCGCGTGTTCGTGAGCGCGGCGCGCGCCCTCTGGCCCGGCGGGGCCGTGACCTCGATGCCGTTGCCGAGCACGTCGCGGACGGTGGTGTCTTTGACGAAGAGGTCGCCGTTGCCTTTGAAGTAGATGCCGGCGATGGAGAGGCTGGCGAGCGTGCAGTCCTCGACGTGCAGCGAGGCGGTGGGCTCGCCCTCGCGCGCCACCGTCGGGCCTTCGTAGACGATGCCGGGCGAACTGCTCCAGCCCGATATCGTCAGGCCGCGCAGGGCGATTTCGGAGCCGGCCGCCGGCTTGACGTTGACGCCGGCGGTGTCGAAGACCGTGACGCCCGCGTAGACGCCGACGGCGGTGATTTTAATGGAGCCCGTGACGGTGAAGGGGCCGTACTCGCCCGAGTCGAGGACGACGACCTCGCCGCGGTTGGCCGTCTTGGGGACGGCCCCGGCGAAGGTCCGGCAGGGCGCGGGGCGCGTGCAGGCGTTGGCGTCGTCGCCGCCGGCCGAGACGAAGGTCTGGTATTGCGCGTGCGCGGCCGAGGCGCAGCAGATGGAGAAGGCGAGCGATAACAAGAGTCGGTGTGCGTGAGTGATGGGGCTTCGTCTGAACATGGGTCGGAGTCTCCTTTGGAGAGTGCGGGGTCGGTGGCGGCCTAAGCGGCCGGGGCGGGCGAGTAGCCGCCGAGCGATGCGACCGCCACGCGGCTCGGGTCTTCGGGGTCGAACTTCACGGGCACGGGCGTGCCCGGCGCGAGCATCCCGACTCGCAGGCGGCCGACGAGCAAGGTCGTCTCGGCCTCGTAGGGCGGGCGGCCCGCCGGCCGGACTTCGAGCCGGAGGCGGACCTGCGGGCTGTCGTTGACGGTGACGCCCGTGTCGGAGGCCGAAAGGATGAAAGCCTGGGCGGGCTCCCCCTTGGCGAGCAGCGCGCGGTTACGCGCCGAGTTCCTGACGAGCCGCCCGACGAAGACCAGGGTCAACACGAGGAAGGGCAGCGTGACGAGTAACGAAAGAACGACGATGAGCGTGACCGAGAGGCCGGCGTCGTTAGGCATCTTTCCCAACCTTTCTCCCGAGGGGGCAAGGGGACGAATTTCCAACGGGAGGACTCTACGGCCGAACGGCCGCGCCGGTCATCAGGGTTTGGTAAGGGTTTGGTAAGGGCCGCGGGTCAGGCGGCGGGGGCGGGGGGGAGGGACGAGCCGGCTTCTTCGTCGAGCGCCCAGCGGAGCTTGAGCCGGCGGGCCTCGTCGTCGCGGCCTGCTTCGAGCAGCTTGCGTCGAAGGAGGCGCGCCGGGGCGTTGCGGGCGCGGGTCATCTCGGCGCGCCGCTGCTCGTCCTCGGGGGCGAACTGCGCGCGCAACTCGTCGAGGAGTTCGACGGCGCGCCCGAGCGCCGTGAGAGATTCCCCTTCGCTGCACGCGTCGAGGGCGAGGGCGAGCGCCCAGTAGCCGCGCCAGCGTTCGCCCGAGCCCGTCTCGTCGAGAAGTCTGACGGCCTCGCGCGCCGCCTCGGCGGCCCGGTCCGGCTCGCGCAGTTCGCGCCGGGCGTGTGACTGCTCGACCAGCGCGAGGCCGAGCCCGTCGCGGCAGCGCAGCTCCTCGGCAATCTTCGCCGCCTCGCACGCCTTCGAGAGCGCGACCTCGTAGCTGCGTCGTGCGACCCGGAGGCGCGCCTCGTCAACGAGGATGCGGAACTCGTCGTCGCGGTCGCCGATGGCGCGAATCATCTCCAGCGCGCGCCCGAGCGAGGCGTCCGCGTCGTCGAGCCGTCCGGCCTCGGCGTGTGCGCGACCAAGGAGCCAGAGCGTTTCGGCTTCGCAGTGGGCGTCGCCCGTGTTCTTCAGGCTTTCGAGCGTGCGCCGCAGGTGCCGGATGCCCTCGTCGTAGAGCCCCTGCGCGATGCGCGCCTGACCGATGCCCATGTGGGTCTTGGCCTCGCCGAAGAGGTCGCCCGTCGTCTGGAAGTCTTTGCGCGCGCGCACGGCGAGCGCGACGGCCGACTCGTACTGTCCGCGGCTGAGGTCGGCCCAGTGCAGCCGGCGCAGGACTTGCGCGCGTTGCCGCACGTTGCCGCGCAGCGCGTGATAGTCGAGCGCCCTCCGGAACAGCCCGACGCCCTCGGCGTAGCGGCCTTGCAGCGCGCGCGTCCAGCCGAGGAGGGCGTTGGCCGAGGCTTCGGTCGCCTCGGCCAGTCCGCCCTCGCCGAGCATCCCTTCGATGAGTCGCGCCGCCGCCTCGTAGTCGCCCATGCTGGCGCTTATCTGTCCGAGCTGGAGGAGCGAGAGCCTTTCGCGTTCGGCGTCGCCGAGCAGGCGGTAAGCCTCGCGCGCCTGCTCCGTGACGCGCTGCGCTTCCGGGTACTGACTCAAAGCGATGTGGACGAGCCCCGACCGGAACAGCAGTGCGGCCTCGGCCCCGCGGTCGCCGTGCGAGCGCGCCAGCGCCAGCGATTCCTGCAGCAGGAGGACGAGCTCCTTGTTTCGGCCGACGGCGTGAAAACTCTCGATGAGCGCGAGCTGCATCTCCAGCTTCTCGGCGGGGGTGACCGGCGGCGCCTCGGCCGGCGAGGTGCCGCGGGGTTCGCCGGAGTCGGTCTGCTCGCGGAAGTCCAACTGCCCGGCGGCGCGGCGCGCGCGCTCGACGCAGGAGACGGCGTCGCCCCAGTGCCAACTGGCGCTGGCGACCGCCCAGGCGCGCATGCTCCAACGGAAGGCGCGCGCCGCGTCCCCGGCCGCCTCGTAATGGACGCCGAGGGCGTCGGCCACGCGATTGGCGTCGCGCGCGTAGACCTCCTCGATGGCGTCGGCCGCAAGGCGGTGCAGGCGCCGCCGCTGCCGCGCGCCCAGCCCGTCGTAAAGGACGCGGCGGAGCAGCGTGTGGTAGAAGCGATAATCTTCGCCGATAGAGACGCCGCGCCCGGAGAGCACGCCGAGGCGCACGCCCTCCTGCAAGCTCTCGTCCACCTCCTCCTCGGCGCGCGCCGACATCCGCGCGAGGGTTTCGACGCGGAACTCGTCGCCGATGACGGCGGCCTGTTCGAGCAGCCCGCGCAACTCGGGCGAGAGCCTTTCGAGCTTCGCCATCGCCGCCATCACCAGCGAGTCGGGCAGCGGCACGTCCTCGATGCCGTGCCACTCCCAGCGCGCCTCGTCGCGCGCTTCGGCCTCGCTGATGTACCCCTCGGCGACGAGCAGGCGGAGCGTTTCGACGAGGAAGTAAGGGTTGCCGCCCGTGACGCGGTGGATGATGTGCGCCTCGGGGCGCGGGACGACGGGCGCCCGGCCGGGGCCCCCGAACGCCTCCTCGACCGCCTCGCGGCACGCGCCCTCGTCGAGCGGCTTCAAGCTGACCGAGGTGAAGCTTCGATAGACCGCCTCGCGCCGGAGCCAGCGCGAGAGCGCGCCCCCCGTCTCGGCCGACTCCTCGGCGCGCGCCAGCAGGACGAGCAGCAAAGGCTCGTCGGCGCGCGAGCGCATCAGGTAGCCCAGACAGTCGAGGCTCACCTCGTCGGCCCACTGGATGTCGTCGAGCACCATCACGAGGGGGCGCTCGGCCGCGAGCCGGAGGAAGGCGCGGGCGATGGGGACGATGACGCGGAAGTGGTCGTCGCCCCCCGGCCCGCCCCCGACGTGAGCGAGCGGCGCGCGCGCGGCGCGGAACAACTCGTCCGGCAGGCGCTCGCCGCAGCGCGCCTCGACCGCCTCGCGCAAGCCCTCGGCCGGTGAGTCGCGCCGCCGCCCCGGCGCGGCCTCCCGCCCCTCGTAGATGGCGGCGCGCAAAAGGTCGATGAAGACTTCGTAGGGCGCCAGCCGGCTGCCCTCGTAATCGAAGAAACGCGCGTAGACGTAGCCGGCGCCCTCGGCCCTCGCCCAACGGCCGAAGTGTCGCGCCAGCTGCGTCTTGCCGATGCCCGGCTCGCCCTTGACGACGACGGGCTGACCGCGGCCTTCGAGCGCGTGGCCGTACTCGGCCCTGAGCAGCGACAACTCCTTCTCGCGCCCGACGAGCAGGTCGTAGTTGGGCTGGGCGGACGCCGCCGGCGCGGCCACGACCGGGGCGTGCGTTCCGGCGTCCGCCGGCGCTTCGGGCGCGTGCGCGCGCGCGACTGCCCCGCCGGACCCGGCCGGCGCTTCCTGAACGGCGACGGGGGCGACGAATCGGTAGCCGCGCGCGTGAAAGGTCTGGACGTAGCGGGGCGCGTCGGGCGTCTCGCCGAGGGCGCGGCGGATTTGCGAGACGGCCTGCTTAAGCACGGCGTCGGTCGTAAACACGTCGGCCCAGACGCGGTCAAGAAGTTCTTCTTTCGGGACGACGCGGTCGCGGTGGCGGATGAGGTAGCGGAGCACCTGCACGGCGCGCGGCTCGATGCGCACCGGCGCGCCGTCACGGTAGAGAAGGTCTACGTCAGAGGAGAGGTGGAATGGGGGGAAGTGAAAGGTCGAGGCTCGCATCGTCAGTTCGGGAAACAACGCACGTCTTGGCCGGCCGCCATAGGGCGCCCGGAATTCTATAACAGCCCGTCACTCCGGTCACCCCGTTTTTCGGCGGCGCCCTCACCCGACCGTTACCAAACCTTTACCAAACCCCTTACCAAACCTTCATGACAGTGCGCCCGCCCTCGCGTAGTGTGTGCGCGTCAGGGCGGGACTCCAACGGGAGTGGCCCCCAGCGCTGGCGCCGGCTTCGGGCCGGGCCGCCGGCCGGCGGGCTTCGGGTGGAAGGGGCTCGGCCGCCAATAACTTTCGCCTCACGGCGCAACGAAAACCAACGTTCTAGAAGGAGAAGAGTAAATGCGCAGCACATCCAACCCCATCCGTCCCCTTTCTCTCCGCGCCCTCGGCCTGCTCACGCTGGCGGTCGCGCTCCTGTCGCCGGCCGGCCTCGCCCAGACCCCCCAGAGAGGCTCCTACAGGATGGCCTCCGGCGGCGTCGGCGTCACGCGCGACCAGAGCATACACATCAACCTCATCCCCAGAGACAAGTGGTTCCCCCCGTGCGACATTACGCCCGGCCAGTACGTCGCCACCGTCGAGATATACGTGGTCAACGCCGAGGGGCGCGAGTTGGCGCGCGGCACCCGGCGCATCGACGCGTGCGGCATCGCGATGATGAGCGTCAACGTCGCCGACGTTATGAGGGGCGAGGGGCGCATGGCCGTCCGCGCGGTGGTGAAGCTGGTCGAGGTCGGCGACCCCACCGGGGCGCCGCCCGCCCTGGCCGCCTCAATCGAGGTCTCGGACAACGCGACGGGTAAGACGACCGTGCTCCAGAGCTTCGACCCGGAGCCTCAGCCGTGGGTTTTGAACGAGCAGTAACCAACCCGCGTTTACCGCCCCGCAGACGGTGAAGGGAGCGGCGAGAGGTAAATCCTCCGGCCGCGTCGGATGTCTCGGCGAAGGGCAGACGGTGTAGCTCGTGCCTGTAGGTACGGAACCGTCTGCCCTTCGCCCGACCGCGGAGCGCCGCGAGAGACGCAGGCACCGCGTCTGTGCTTACCGCAACCGAGCGGCGCGCGCATCGAGGACCCCCGGCTCGGTAGGCCGGGGGGCGCTGGCGTCGGGCGCATGCCATGGTTAGCCCGCAG
>Ga0190269_10001398_pt1 | contig 11616 bp, 4 predicted proteins | sample Popmic249IS_FD_133749 | JGI IMG/M metagenome (GOLD analysis project Ga0190269, IMG submission 133749) | Populus adjacent soil microbial communities from riparian zone of Blue River, Arizona, USA - 249 IS | ecosystem: Environmental > Terrestrial > Soil > Riparian zone | place: USA: Arizona...
AGTGGCTGGCCGTAGCCGGCTGTGCGGCCCTCGCCTGCGCGTCGTTTTCGTCCTGCCAGTCCGCGCCGGCGGTCGTCGAGCCCGCCCCGGTGCCCGTGCCCGCGCCTGTGCCGGGTAGCGCCGCGCCGCCTTTGGCGTTCGACCCCGCGCCACAAGCCTGCGCCTCGCACGTCGCGCCGACGCCGGGACCGGACTACCCAACGTACAAATACAACTGCGAGATGCCGCCGCTACCGCCGGGCTATCCGCTGCCGCGCCCGATCGATGAGCGCCCGTGGCGCGCCGCAGCCAGCGGTCCGCTGGACGTAGATCAACCCGAGAACATCGCCAAGCTGATGGCGGCGCTCAAGGCGTACGTCGCGCCGGTGTTCAACCCGTACATCGCCGACCCCACGAACGACGCCAAGCGCCCTGACAAGGCGGGCTGGCGGATGATGCCGTGGCTCGGCGACGTGGACTGCGAGGCCGGTTGGGACAGCGGCCGCGACTCGGCAGTGGGCACGAGCACCGGCCAGCTGATTCCGGCGGGCACGCTGCCCGGCCAGCGCACCGATCCTGCGACCGGCAACCTGCAGAACCACAGCATCACGTGGTACGACCCGTGGGCTTCCTTCGCGCTGTCGGCGGTGTTCGGCGCGCCTTCGCCTGGCGTGGGCGATCCACTGAAGCAGCAGATGGTCGACGGGGCGGTGCTCGTCAAGATGGGCGTGCTCACGCCCTACGCCGATGGCACGCACTGGCCCACGGTCGAGGCGGCGCCGCAGTGGCCCGTGTTTCGGCCGCCGGTCGGATCCAATACTAACTATTGCGAGAACAAAGATCCGTCGACGTTCAAGCTGCTGTCCACGCGGCTCATCCAGTTCGACATCATCTTGAAGTCGTCGTACTTCGCGCCCAAGAGCGAGTGGGTGTTCGCGACGTGGCTGTTCGACCCCGACGCGCAAGGCGCTCAACCGCTCGACAAGCTCACGCTGCTCGGCGTCATGTGGGGCAACGACCCGGGCATCGCGCAGACCGACCTGTGCACGCCGGTGAGCCCGCTGCAGGAGAACTGGATCAACCCCGAGACGCCGGAGTACGGCTACCAACAGCTCGGCTGGGGTTGCCGCCTCGCCGGGCCGATCGACATCGCCCGCCGCACCGCGACGTTCAGCGACGGCACGACCTGCAGCACGGCGCGCGTGTCCTCGTGCCTGAGCTGCCACGGCAGCTCGGAGTACTCGCTGAACCCGAGCTTGAACGCAGCGACGCTGTATCCGCTGCTCAAGGGTTATCCGACGCCCGAAGACCCCCGCTTCTTGGTCGCGGACCCGGGCTCGGCGCAGTGGAACAACTGGTTCCAGAGCCGCAGTCCGCGCGACCCGCAAGGCGATCAACAGGGCAACAACCGCGGCGAGTACCTCGCCTTCGACTACGACATGGTGTTCATCACCTCGCTGCCGGTGTCGCGCGCGGCGTCGGGCGACGACGCGCTCGAGGCGCACGCCCGCGAGTACCTCAAGCACATCACGCACTCACGAAAGCAAGATCCGGCCGCGCTGCTCGCCAAGAGCGCGCTCGCGCCGAAGGGCTCGCCTTCCGCGGGCTGCGACTGCAGCTGCTTACCAAAGACGAAAAAACCTGCGAAGAAGAAGTAGGCATGTTCAACGGCTCAATGAATATCGTGCTCGCGCTGCTTGCGGTCGTTGCGTCCAACGCGCTGGGGGGCTGCGCGTGCCGCGTGCCGCGCGCCGCTACGACGACCGCGGAAGAGGCGCGTCAGACGCCCGCCGCGCTCATCCCGCTCGCGTCGCGCACCACCCCTGGCGGCGAAGTGACCGCGACCTGGATGGGCGCGGATCCCGGCGTCGGCGTCGGGCCTGATTCGCCGATCGGGTTGTGGGTTCATGAGATCCACTTTCACTTCGGCTCGGACGCTACGCCTCTGCGTTACCCGGCGCCTTACGACCCGGACAGCATGACGTTCGAGATCTTCAGCCCGGACGGCGCGCACGTCGCGCTCGCGCAGGGTCGGGGCGTGATCTTCCACATCGTGCCGATCGCGTCGCTGCGTGCGTACCTCACGGACCCGAAGACCGCGCCCCACGAGGTCGTGACGGGCCGTCGCCCGACCGATCCCGAAGCGTTCGCCCACGAGCCCCGCTGGGCTACCGACCGCATCTTCGAATTCGAAGCCGTCGCCGGCGCGACGACCTGGCAGGTCACCCACCTCGTCGGCGGCAGCACGGAGATCACGCCGCGCCGCGGCTCGCCCGATGAGCCCGCGGCCGCAGCCGATCCGTAAAGGCGCGTTCGCTAAGACGCTCGCTTCGGTGGCGAGCGTATTCGAGGAATACGCTCTAAGCTCCCGCCGCCATGTCGGGGCCCCGGATTGCGGATGCGGCGACGAGCGGCGAGCGCAAGGTTGTGCCCGCGGCGCCGGACAGCCGTGCCTCGCGCGGGCTGAGCATCCTCGTTTCGCCGCGCGGCGTCATGGTCGCGATCCCGCTGCTCGTGGGCGTCGTGGGCGTGTTCTTGATCGCGGTGGGACAAGAGGCCTTGCGCGCGAGCAACCTCGAGTCGACGGATGCGCGCCTCGCGGAGCAGGCGCAGCTGGTCGCGGGCTCGATCAGCGACTCGCTGGCGCAAGCGGACCCGGTGCTCGATCGCGTCGTCGAGCTCGGCCGAGCGCATGACCCTGCGCAGCCTTTCGAGCGCGTCGCGCACAACCTCGCGGACCTGATGCGCGGCTCGGCGGGCGTCACGTTCGTGAGCCTGAGCTTCCCGGACGGGACGTTTCAAGGCGCGTACACGGACGCCGACGGGATCGTGCGCTTTCAAGACAGCCGCGTGCAGGCCACGGGCGGCACGATCGTGCGGCGCTTCAACTTGGGCGGGCACGAGGGGCTGCTGCTGCAGCGGGAGGAGCGGTCGTCGTACGATCCGCGGACGCGGCCCTTCTATGCGCTGGCCGTGAAGCAGGCACGGCGCGCGTGGACGGAGCCGTATCCGTTCTTCGATACGCTGCAGACGGGCGTCACGCGCGTCGTGCCCGTGTACCGAGGCGAGGGCGCGGAGCGCGAGCTGCACGCCGTCGCTACGGTGGACTTCGACGTGCTCGGGCTTTCGTCGCAGCTCGACCGTCATCAGCTGCCGGGAACGCGCGCGGTGCTGTTCGCGAAGGGCGGAGCGATCCTCGCGTACGCGAGCGACGCGAAGAGCCCGACGCCGTTCAAGCGCGCCGAGGACCGGCTGCTACGGCACGAAGACCTGCGCGACCCCGTGGTGAGCGCGCTGTTCACCAACCCCGCCGTGCTGGCGCGCGCGACGGCCGAAGGCCTGCCACGCGCCATCCAGGTGGAGTCGAAGGGTGAGCTGTATCGCGTCGCGGTCGCGGCAGCCTCGCGCGATGAAGAGCTGCCGTGGTCGATGGCGTACATCGCGAGCGAGCAGGTGCTGCTCGCTGACCTCGCTCGCTACCGGTCGTACAGCACGCTCATCGCGGTGCTGGCGCTGCTCGTGTCCGTCGCCCTCGCGTACTTCCTCGCGCGCGCCATCACGCGGGCGAAGACCGAGGTGGAGCGCGCGCGGGCCGACGCCGAGCATGCGCGCAACGAGGCCAAGGAGCTGGGCAGCTACCGCTTGATCGAGTGCCTCGGCGAAGGCGCGATGGGCGCCGTGTGGCGCGCCGAGCATCGCCTGCTCGCTCGCCAAGCTGCGATCAAGCTGATCCATCCCAGCTTGTCCAAGGGCGTCGCCACGCCCGAGGTGCGCGCGCGCTTCCGGCGCGAGGCGGAGGCGCTGGCTTCGTTGCGTTCGCGCAACACCATCGAGCTGTTCGACTACGGCGTGGCGGAGGACGGCACGTTCTTCTACGTCATGGAGCTGCTCGACGGCATGGACCTCGAGACCCTGGTCGAGCGCCACGGCCCGCAGCCGTACGAGCGGGTGCACGCGATGCTGCTGCAGATCTGCAACTCGCTCGGCGAGGCGCACGAGCGCGGCCTCGTGCATCGCGATGTGAAGCCCGCAAATATCTATATTTGTCGCGCTGCGGACGAAGTGGACGTTATCAAAGTGTTGGACTTCGGTCTCGTGCTGAGCGATCGCGGCGGGCTGTCGGCGGGCGCAGCGACGCTCACGCCCGATCAAGCCGAGGCTGCGCGCCGGAGCATAAGGCCGCACGAGCTCGACGCGGTGAGCGACGACGGCGGCAAGCTCACGAAGAGCGGCGGTGTGCTCGGGACGCCCGCGTACATGCCGCCGGAGCAAGTGATCGGCCAGCTCGCGGACGGGCGCGCCGACTTGTACTCCGTCGCGTGCATCGCGGTCTGGCTGCTCAGCGGGCGGCTGGTCTTCCCGTACGCCGAGATGACGAAGCTCTTGCTCGCCCACATGCGCGAGCCGGTCCCGGACCTGCGCGCTCGCTTGCCGAGGACCGTGCCCGACGACATGGTCGCGCTGCTCACGCAGTGCTTGCAGAAGCTGCCCGAGGAGCGCCCGACGGGGATCCGCGAATTTGCTCAACGTTTACGCGCGATCACGCCTGCTACCCCTTGGACTGAGGAGCGCGCCAAGAGCTGGTGGCGGGATCACGGGCCGGCGCGGGTATCGCTCACGACTTCGCTTCCCGCGGTCTCGCCCTACGGCTAACCTCCGCATCCGCGCCCCGCATCGCCCCGGGCCGCCGCGAAACTGTTCACTAATTTGGCCGGCGACGGATCAGCAAAAATCCGTCCCTCGGAAACAGAGCGGAAACATTTCGATCATCAAATCGCAAATCTGACGCGCTACTGAACAGAGTCGGGTCCGGCCTTTCGGGCCGGCGGTGGGCCGCGGCTCTCGGGCGCCAGTGACACGGCGACACGACGAAACGGCGAAACGGATTGAGGATGACCTGCGGTTCGCACGAGACCGCGCGCATCCATGAAGAAGGAAGCGAGTGATCATGACGGCAACTACGACACGGCGCGCTGCGGTCAATGCAGCGATCAATGCGAAGTACAGCTCGGCGAGCGACTTCACGACCTCCGTGGAGAAGATCTTCGGCGAGAACGTGTTCGGCCTTTCGGCGATGAAGGCGCACCTGCCGAAGGACGTTTTCAAGTCGCTCAAGCAGACCATCGACACGGGCAAGCCGATCGACGCGAAGGTCGCCGACGTGGTCGCCTCGGCGATGAAGGACTGGGCGATGGCCCGCGGCGCGTCGCACTACTCGCACGTCTTCTATCCGCTCACCGGCCTCACCGCGGAGAAGCACGACAGCTTCCTGTCGCCCGACGGCGACGGCGGCGCGATCAGCGAGCTGTCCGGCAAGCTGCTCATCCAGGGTGAGCCCGACGCGTCGAGCTTCCCGAACGGCGGCATCCGCGCGACGTTCGAGGCGCGTGGCTACACCGCGTGGGACGTGACGAGCCCGGCCTACCTGCTCGATGGCCCGAACGGCAAGTCGCTGTGCATCCCGACCGCCTTCGTGTCGTGGACCGGCGAAGCGCTCGACACCAAGACCCCGCTCCTTCGTTCGAACGCCGCGATCAACACCCACGCGCAGCGCATCCTCAAGCTGTTCGGTCACACGAACATCGCGCAGGTCGTGTCGTTCTGCGGTGCCGAGCAGGAGTACTTCCTGGTCGACAAGAACTTCTACTTCGCGCGCCCGGACCTCTTGAACGCGGGCCGCACGCTGTTCGGCGCGAAGCCGCCGAAGGGTCAGGAGTTCGAGGATCACTACTTCGGTGCGATCCCCGAGCGCGTGCAGGCGTACATGGTCGAGCTCGACCGCGAGCTGTACAAGCTCGGCGTCCCGGTCAAGACCAAGCACAACGAGGTGGCCCCCGGCCAGTTCGAGATCGCGCCGGTGCACGAGAGCGCGAACATCGCGACCGACCACCAGCAGCTCGTGATGCTCACGCTGCGCAAGGTGGCCGAGCGTCATGGCCTCGTGTGCCTCTTGCACGAGAAGCCCTTCGCCGGCGTGAACGGCTCGGGCAAGCACGTGAACTGGTCGGTCGGTAACTCGACGCAGGGCAACCTGCTCGATCCCGGCGACACGCCGCACGAGAACGCGCAGTTCCTGGTGTTCTGCGCCGCAGTGATTCGCGCCGTGCACAAGAACGGCGCGCTCTTGCGCGCCGCGATCGCGAGCGCCGCGAACGACCACCGCCTCGGCGCGAACGAAGCACCGCCCGCGATCATGTCGATCTTCCTCGGCTCGCAGCTGTCCGACGTGTTCGAGCAGATCCAAGCGGGCGGCGCGAAGACCAGCCGCGGCAAGACCTTGATGGAGGTCGGCGTCGACACGCTGCCGCACCTCAGCAAGGACCCTGGCGACCGTAACCGCACGAGCCCCTTTGCCTTCACCGGCAATCGCTTCGAGTTCCGCGCGGTGGGCTCCGGTCAGTCGGTCGCGGGCCCGCTGCTCGCGGTCAACACCTCGCTCGCCGACTCGCTCGACTTCTGCGCGAGCAAGCTCGAGGCGGCGGTGGCGGCCAAGCAGCCGCTCAACGCGGCCATCCAAGAGCTGATCGCCGGCATCATGAAGGAGCACGGCACGGTCGTGTTCAACGGCGACGGCTACTCGAAGGAGTGGCACGAAGAGGCGGCCAAGCGCGGCCTTCCGAACAACAAGACCACGCCCGAGGCGCTGCCCGCGCTCCAGGCGCCCGCCGTCGTCGCGATGTTCGACAAGTACAAGGTGCTCTCGCCCCGCGAGCTCACCAGCCGCTACGAGATCGCGCTCGAGCAATACATCAAGGCCGTCAACGTGGAGGCGAAGCTCGCGGTGAAGATCGCGAAGACGCAGATCCTTCCGGCGGCCATCCGCTATCAGACCGAGCTCGCGGGTAACGCCGCGGCGCTCAAGGCCGCGGGCGTGTCGGGCGACACGAGCCTGCTCACCGCCGTGACCAAGCTGATCGGCGAGATCACGAGCGGCGTCAGCGCCGTCGAGACCGCCCACGGCCACCACGCCGCAGGCGGCTTGCTCGAAGAGGCCAAGCAGTACTGCAACAGCGTGCTGCCGGCGATGCTGAAGCTCCGCGAGAGCGTCGACACGCTGGAAGGCGTGATGGACGACCAGCTGTGGCCGCTCCCCACGTACCAAGAGATGCTCTTCATCAAGTGATGAGCCTGTCGGTTTAAGACCGAGTTACGCATGGACGGCCCTGCATCTCACGATGCGGGGCCGTTCGTTTTCCAGCGCTGTTCGCCGGCGCCGGCCACCATGCAGGTTGCTTGGCGGAGCTGCTGGTAGCCGCGTAGCCTACGCGCCGGATGGGTCGTCGGCGGCGAGGTCGCAAGCGCGCGTGGGGTCGGTTCCGGATACCGCGCTTCGCCGTGTTGGCGCAGCGGGCGTGGGCCATTCCTCAGGTGCGCGCGGGCATTCTCATCGCCGCGCTGTACGTCGTGACGCTCAACGCGATCGTGCGCTACGTGGGCGGGGGCGACGCCTTCCTGTTCTCGGTATTCCGGTTGCCCGAGAAGACCTACGCGGTGGCGCTGCTCGGGCTGCACTCGCTCAGCCACGCTTGGAACTGGCACGACGACGACCCGCGGACGATCGTCGCCGAGGCTGCGCGCGCGGAGGGCGTGCCGGTCGCGCTGGCGCTCGCGATCGCGCGCACGGAGTCCGGCTTTCGCGCGCACTGCGTTAGCTCCACCGGCGCGATGGGCATGATGCAGCTGATGCCCGCGACCGCGCTCGAGCACGGCGTGATCGATGCGTTCGATCCCGAGCAGAATGCGCGCGGCGCGAGCCGCTTCATCCGCGAGTTGATGAAGCACTACCGCGGTGACCGTGCGCGCGTCGCTGCGGCCTATAACGCAGGCCGAGGTCGCGTGCCGCGGCGCGGGCCGCTGACAGGCTTGCCACCCGAGACGCGCACCTACGTGAAGCGCGTCATGGCGCTACAGGGTGCCGCGCATCGCGAGGATGAAGTTGCGGCCCGGAGCGTAGGCGCCGGACGCGTAGGTCTTGTAGGCGGTGTCGAAGATGTTCTCGAGCGCGAACGTGACCAGGAAGTGCTCGTCCATGCGCAGGCCCGCGCGAAGCGACAGGTCGGTGTAGCCGGCGACGCGGTTGCAAGCTTCGGGGTCGGCACACAGGCGAACGTCGGCCTTGTCGCCTTCGCTGATGCGCCGCTGGGTAAGCTGGCCGGTGAGCGCCGCTTCGGCGAACCACGCTGAAGGCTCGAGGCCGTAGCCAACGCGGAAGACACCGGTGGGACCAGGCACCTTCGAGGCGGGCTCGGTGATCTCGTCGCCCATCTCGTTCGGCCGAGTGGTCTCGCCCCAGGTGAGCCACGCCGAAGGTCCGACGTACAGGCCCATATCCAATACATATAAGATCGACGCTTCGGCGCCAACCAGAGTGCCGCTGCTAGCGTTCTGCCGCGTCAGCACGGGCTCGCCTTCGATCTCGGTCATGCCTCCGAGCGCGGACGGTACGCGGACGATCAGGCCGTCGAGCGCGCTGGCGAACGCGAACACGCTGCCCTTCCACGACGCGGTGTCGAGCTCGAGGCCTGTCTCGACGGTGTACGACCGCTCTTCATGGAGATCTTGGTTGGGGATCGTGAAGCCGCGAGCCCCCCCGCCGAAGGCTTGAAAGTCTTCGAAGTTGGGCGCGCGAAAGCCCATGAGGAAGCTCGCGACCCACGCCAGCGACTCGGTGGCGTCCCAGCGCACGCCGAGTGAGCCGACCGGACCGACGAAGGTGCGGTCGAGCTCGGCGTCGGCGGAAGGCAGCATCGTGAACAGTGGATCGAGTGGCGCGCTCGCGTGCACGAGGGTGAGGCGCGCGCCGGCGAGCAGCGTCCAGTCCGTCGCGAGCGCTTGCGTGACCAGCCCGAACAGGGCGTGCTGCTGGTAGGTGCTGTCGTCGACGTAGCGGCCCCGATCCTCGCGCGTGATCGCGCCCATCCCGTCGGTCGAGCGCGCGGTGCTGCCGATCTCTTCGATCGTCGTCTCGAGTCCGACCTCGAGGCCGCCGCCGCTCCACGCCGACCCGCTGCCGCGTAGACCCGCGCTGTACTGCAGGACCTCGTCACGCTCGTTGCCGACATCGTCGCGGACGCGCTCGCGGTGCTCCACCTTGCGCGTAATGCCCGCATAGCCGTGCAGCTTGAGCGCACGCTCGTAGAGGCGGCCATCGTAGGTGAGCACGGCGGAGTCACGGTCGAGCGCCTTGGTGGTCTGCACGTCGTCCGGCGCCGAGTTGTCCGAGCGCGGCATGTCGAAGATGTGGCCGGACTGGTGGTTGAGACCGAACAAGTGATCGCGGGTGTGGACCAGCTCGAGGCGGCTCGCGAACGACCAATCCTGGTGCCCGGTGTACGGCTGCGAGCCCAGGTCGCCGCCGCGGTTGATGAGCTCGCTGCCGCCGCGGCCACCGGAGACCCACGCCCCCATGTCGCCCGACACGACGCGCGCGCTCGCTTGCACACGGCTCGCGCGTTCGGCGCTCGCGGCTCGCGCGTACGCCGACAGCGTGCGGTCGGTCTCGGCGTCGGGCGTCGCGCCCGGCTTTTGCGTTCGCACGTGCACCACGCCGCCGAGCGCGTCTGAGCCATACAGCACCGACGCTGGACCGCGGATCACCTCGATCTCACGGATCGACTCGGGATCGACGAGGTTCAGCGAGGCGCTGCCGCCGGCGCGCGTGAGCGCGTCGTTCAGGCGCAGGTCGTCGACCATCATCAGCACCTGATAGCCGGTGAGGCCGCGCACGATCGGCGTCCCCGAGCCGCTCGAGGTGCGCTGCACCGTCACGCCGTGGGCGGCTTCCAGCACGTCGGAGGCGTTGCCTGCACCGCGCTCGTCGGCCTCGGTGCGCGTCACGCGGTCGACGCCGCGCGAGCGCTCGAACGTCTCGCGCGTAGTCGTGGCGCGTGCCCCGAGCGCGTCTGCATCTTGCGCCCGAGCGCCGCGAGCCGTGACCAAGATCACAAGTGCCAAAGCGAAGAAACGCATGGCGTGCACACATACAACCATTCCGCCTCGCGGTGTGAATTCTAACGCTTGGCTACGCACGCGCGGGGCCGGTTCCCATTTGGGGCCGGCGTACGCCGCGGCTTGCGCTGATTCGGACAAGGGGTGATCCACCGCTCCACAACCATGTAGCCTCCGACGAGCACGGGTCCGAGCTGATGAACCAAGCCCCGATACTGGCCGTAAACGACACGATCTTGTGGCTCAAAGTAGTGATCAGCGCTGCGACGCTGGTCCTGCTGTACGTCCGGTATCGAAGAGGAAAGCGCGCCCACGCCGCGCACAAGGGGTACGCGCCCATCACTCAGGTGGTGATCGTCCTCGCGGTGCTGTTCTCGTTCGGCGTCTTTCACAACCTGGGCAAGTTTCGCGGGGCGACCTTCATCCATGTCTCCGACATGTTTCACTACTATATGGGCTCGAAGTACTTCAAAGAGCTTAGCCACTTCGACCTCTACAATGCGGTGTTGGTGGCGGACACGGAGCAGGGCAATCAGCTCGCTCGGCAGCCGTGGTACACGGACCTGCGGACGTACCAAAACGCGCAACGCCAGACGGCGCTCGACGACAGCGCCAGGATCCGCGCTCTCTTTTCAGACCAGCGGTGGGGTGAATTCAAGACCGACGTCGCCTTCTTCAAGACGGCGACGGGCATGCCGCGCTCGCCCGGGCTCATCTTTCTGCTCATGGACCACGGTTACAACGGTAGCCCGGTGTCTACGTTCATCCTCGGTACGATCGCGAACATCGTGCCCGTAACGTCGTTGCACGCGCTCGCCATGCTCGACGTGCTGCTCATCGTCGGCATGAGCGTTTTGGTCTTGCGTACCTTCGGCTTCGAGGCGTGGGCGCTCTTCTCGGTCTACTTTTGCGTCAACGTCCTCAATCCGTACGACTTCATCTCGGGCTGCTTCTTGCGTTATGACTGGTTGTTCTACCTCGTGCTCGCCGTGTGCCTGCTCGAGCGCCGGCGCTACGCGTGGTCGGCCTTCTTCCTCACGCTGTCGTCGATGATCCGCGTCTTCCCCGTGTTGTTGTTCTTGGGCATCGCGGTCCTCATCCTCAAGCACGTGCGCACGACGCGAGCCGTCGATGCCAAGCACGTGCGCTTCGTGGCAACGGCGGCCATCACGGGCGCGGCATTGTTCGTGTTGCCGGCCGCGTCCTTGGGCTCGGTCGTGCAGCCGTGGCAGGAGTTCGCGAAGCGCCTGCAGGTCCATGACGACGGCGTGTACGTAAACCACCTTGGCCTCCGAGGGATCGCGCTGTTCGAGCCGAGCCACCTCTCGCTCGATAAGTTCGTAGAGGCCTACAAGCGCCCGCACACGAGCGACATCGTTCGCACCTGGCAAGACGTCAAGGAGGCCGAGTTTCAGCGCAAGAAGCCGGTCGTCGTGCTCGCGTCGCTGGTCGTCTTTTTATGCCTCGCCGCGATCATTTGGAAGCGCGAGAGTGAGGTAGAGGCCGTGCTGTGGCCGCTCGTCCTCGTGTATGCGATCAGTTTTCCGTCACACTATTACTATGCGTTCCTGTGTTTGTTCATTCTGCTGTTTTTTAGACGTGGAAATACGCTGCACTCTCTCGTGCCGCTTGGCTCGTTGCTAACACTGAATATCTTCATCCTGATAACGGACTCTTTCCGTCCATCAC
>Ga0190269_10001399_pt1 | contig 11616 bp, 13 predicted proteins | sample Popmic249IS_FD_133749 | JGI IMG/M metagenome (GOLD analysis project Ga0190269, IMG submission 133749) | Populus adjacent soil microbial communities from riparian zone of Blue River, Arizona, USA - 249 IS | ecosystem: Environmental > Terrestrial > Soil > Riparian zone | place: USA: Arizona...
CACGAGAAGCGCTCGGGCGTGGCCTTTTCGCGTGAGCAGCTCGAGTACCTCCTGCTCGAAGCGAAGAGCTGGCAGAAGTAGCGCGTGAACGGCGCTCGACGCGGCCGCTTCCCTGAAGCCCACTCGAGGTGACTACGGCCCAGTGGATTCGCCTCGATCATGCAAGGCCCTACGACGAGGCGTCGTGGTGTCATACAAGGAGAAAAACGCCGCGAGCGGGGCAAAGACCAAGCGAGACGCGCTGACATTCAGCGGGCTGGGGGTTAGCGCAGCGCGGTGAGCAGGAACACGCCGTAGTCACGGTCGTGCTTGTGCAGTGTGCTCGCGCTTTGGATCGATACTTCGCGAAAGCCCGCCGCCCGCGCTATCTGACACAATGCCTCGCGCTCGAAGCCAGGGTGATGGACGCCCGTGTCCTGACTGTGAAACGAGCCATCCTCGCGGTCGAGATCAGCGAGCGCGATGAAGCCGCCTTTGTGCAAGAGGTCGTAGAACGTCTGGAAAATACGTGGCACGTCTTTCACGTGATGCAGCGTCATCGAGGAGATGATGCCATCAAACCGACGATCTAAGCGCGCGCTCTCCAAGTCGAGCTGTAAGATCTCGATCGGGCACGCGACACGATCCAGCTTCGCGCGCAGCTGCGCGGTCATCGCAGGCGACACATCGACCGCGGTGATCTTGCCAACGTACGGCGCGATCTGCTCGAGCAACAGGCCCGTGCCTGCGCCGAAATCCATCAAGTGGATCGAGCCGTGTAGCTTCGTCGCACCCAAGATCGCCGCCGCGATCTGCTTGACGTTGTCGACGCGCGCGCGGTCCTGCTCGTAGCTGCCGGCTTTCTCAGCGAAGAAGTCTTTGGACATGACAGTCAACCTGAAGCCGATACATACGCGATCGCAGCTTCCTCGTCGCGAAACACTTGGATGGCGGTGTCAGGCCAGGCCGCAGCTGGCAGCAGCAATACAGCTGCGCGCGCAAACTGGGCGGCGAACGCTACGGCCTCGCGCACCGCCGCCTGTTCGATCGCATCGAGCGCAGCGCTCTCGGGTGAGAGGCGCCAATCGATCAACAAGCCGAGCTCGCAGGGGTCGAGCGGGCCGAGCGCCTCACGACAAGCGAGCAGCGATCGTTCTGGCTGCGCTTTCCCAGTCAGCGGCTTGGCCGTGCGAGCCAGCCTGACGAACGCTGGTGCGGCGTAGCGCTCGAGCACGAAATGCGAGTCGCGAAGCAGCGTCGGCACGGGTGGAGTTATACCACCACCCGTGCTGCGTAGTTACATGGAGGGAACCGAGATTGGGGCAGCGAACGACAGAGTCGCTCCGTCCGCCGTACGAACAGCATTCCAGCCCTGTTTTGCCGGCGGAACCAGCAAAGTTGCCCCATCGTTGTCGCCGATCACAGTTCGATAGACCGTAATCTGCTCCACAACTCGGCCGTCGATGTCTAACACTTCGGCGGACTCGGCTTGTCCGAATGGTTCTTCCGGACGCTCGAACGGCCTGCTCCAGCGCGGACCTTGACTGTCTAACAAGAGCACGTGGAACTGCGCCGCTGTCTCTTCACCCGTGAGCACCAAAGGCGTGGTGCTGAGCGCTGCCACGCGGTCGATGAGACCATTGTACGTGTAGTCACTGATCCACTTGGGCTCGCAGTAACTCATGATGTCTTTGGTCGTCATCGGATCGAAGAACGTCTGTTTACGCGAGTCGTAGCCCCAGACATCGGTGACTGCGCCGGCGTGCGGATAGCTGCGATCGACGCCCGAGATCTGGTTGCCCGGCGCGCACGGCGCGTGGCCACGCCCATGGTTGTGCCCGACCTCGTGTGCCATCACGCCGCCCGAGGTCTCGTCTGCGAACGCGAGCCCCATGGCGACGCGCGTGGCTGCTTGCCGAGGGTCACCGACGTAGCCCACGCCTGCAGTGCAACCGCGGCGACAGTACTCGCGCAACGTCTCGGTGGGCGCGAGCAAACCGTAGTAGTAGACATCATTTTCGGGTCGCTCGCTCTGACGCAGCTGCCGAATCTGATCGATCGTGTTGTTCCAGTTGACTGGGTACGCGACCTCTTCCGGCTCGCCCACACTGAACTCGACCTTCTCTACCGGGTACATCGCTTCCATGTAGTCGCGGTACACCTTGAGCGCGGTCTCCGACGTGTCAGGCAAGCGCGAGTTGGAGCGCAGCGGGATCAGCTTGATCCTGAGCACGCCCATCTTGCGCGCTTCGAGCGGCGTGTCGCCCATCGCGGGAAAACGCGGCTGCGCCATCATGCCTGTGCTCGACTCCGCGCACTCGACCAGCTCGACGGCGTAGCGCGTGTCGGGGCCGATCTGCGCGGCGGGCACTTCGATTTGGAAGGTGCTCGCTGTGTCAGCGTCGGTAGACGACTTGGTGATGCGCTGCTTCGCAAAGAACTGCATGGGCATGCCTGTGCCCTGCGTAATCTGCACGCGCGCAGAGAGCTCGCGCGCAGCGAAGCCCGGGCCCGTCGTCACGCCGATGCGGAACAACGACTTGCGACCTTGCACGAGATCAGCCGCACGATCCGCGGTGGGGATCGGCGTCATCCCCTTGTTCAGCGGAACCTTGATGCTCTGATAGACCGAAATCTCATTCACGCTGATGTCGCGCGCTACGCCACCGCAACCATCGGGACCGAGCGGCGCACGGCACTTGCCGGCCATGCACGTTTCACCGGTCGCGCATGCATTGCCGCACGCGCCACAATCCTTGCTGCTCGTGAGCAAGTCGACACAACCTGCGCCGCACTCCATCTGACCTGCACCGCACACGCACTGGCCGGCCTGACAGAGCTGGCCTGCTGCACACATCGCGTCGCAAGCGCCGCAGTGCTGCGGTGTGCTGAGCGGATCGAGGCAGACGCCTGCGCAAAACAGCTGTCCAGCAGGGCACTGACAGGTGCCGTCGATGCACTGTTGGCTCGCGGGACAGGCCGGATTGCACGCCGGTGTGAGCGGCACGCACGCGCCGAGCTGGCAGCGCTCAGCGGCGCCGCAGCGCACACCGCAACTGCCGCAGTTCGCCGGATCGCTCGCCGTGTCTTTGCAGCCGCCTGCACATGCGAGCGTGTTGCTCGGACACACGCACGCGCCGTTCGAGCATGCGCCGGCACCGCAGTCCCAGCCGCATCCACCGCAGTTGCGCGGGTCCGAGCGACCGTCGAGGCACAAGCCGCCGCAGTTGATTTGGCCCGGTACACCGCAGCCTGCACCCGTCGTGATGAACGGGGCGCCGCCACCAGCGCTCACGCCGCTGCCCTCGGTCCCAGTTTGCCCAGCTTGGGTCTCGCCCCTACACCCTACGCTTGCAAAGAGCGCGAGCCCCAAAATGGAAAACGATCTCAACCAACACATCTTTGCGCGCATCGTCGAGCAAGTAGTTCGTTCACGGATGAACGGGTCAGAAATCTGGAGAGCCGCTTAGCCTGCACCATGCTCGAGCGCGTGCAAGCGAGCGACTTCAGAAAGAGAACCTGCGCGCCCCCTAACCCTGGTTTGGGGCAGGAGGCAAATCCCAACATGCGCGCAGCGCCTGGTATTCCTGAATAGGAAGCGACACCCACAGCGCGCCAGGTTTGAGCCAGATCAACAACGCTTTGAGCTCCGACAATGCCATGCCCGTGCAACCCGCCACGGGTGTCTGCGCGTTGACCCAGACGTGGGCGAAGATGCAGCTGCCGTGGCCCGGCACCACGGGCGATCGATTGTGCTCGATGTCCAGCGCGAGCTCGTACACAGCGTCGTCGCGCCGCATGCGCTCGGCGCTGCGCCAGCTCTCGGCGCGCGGACCTGCTTCGACAATACGATTGTATTCTGCTGCGCGCGGATCATCGACGCAGCGCTGCTGCGCGGTCGCTTGCTCATAGGGAAGTGTCGTGCCTTCGGGTGCGGCGGCCGCGTAGCCGTGGACCGTACCGATCGCGAACACACCCGCGGGTGAGCGACCATCACCTTCGCGCTTCAGTGGCCCGCCGCGTCCCCGGGGCGCACCCGAGCCGTGCACGCCGTCGCCCCATCCGTAGCCAGCGCGACCCAGCACCACGTCGATCGGCTCGCCCACGGCCTGCCAGCTACCCGAGGGGGTGCGCTCGTAGCGCTGCAGCTCCGCGCGCCATGCGTCGAAATCAGCTGATCTGACGACAACGAGTTGTGTCACGGTTTTGACGATCGGCTGTCCTTGCTGCGCGCAGGCAGCTGAGGGCGGCGGCGGCTGCGTGTGCGGAGCCTCCGCACGCACCGAGCGCTCGAGCGTTCCGGACCCACACCCCGCGGCCAGCAACCAACACAAGGCAAGAGCCCTGCCTGCACCAGACGTTGACGTTCTGCGGCCGCGCGCCATCTGTCGCACTGTGCGCCGAATCCCGCCCGACGGCGAGGTTTCGGACGCCTACAGCGGCACCTCTGCACCGGACCGCAGTGCCGCCTCAGCACGGACGCCGCGCGCGCGGCTCAATTGCAGCTCGAAACGCGCACTGGCGCAGTTCTCGCAAACGGGTTCCGGCCAGAGGCCCGCAGCATGATCGTCTCGAGGAACCTTCGCTTCTCCCATATCGTCTACTACGCCTGGAGACCGATGCTGTACTTCGTGGCGCTGTCGATCACGGTGTACGTGCTGCACATCGTGTTCGACATGCACACGCTCACGCTGCCGTTCAACGCGGTCGCGACCTTGAGCACCGCGCTCGCGATCTACCTGGGCTTCAAGAACAACAACGCGTATGACCGCTGGTGGGAAGCGCGCAAAATCTGGGGACTGCTCGTCAACTACAGCCGTGCGTTCGGTCGCCAAGTGCTGACGCTGCCGGAGGCCAGCGACGATCGCTCGGAGCTGCGCGCGTGGCAGCGGCGGGTGCTGTATCGACACATCGCCTTTGTGCATGCGCTGCGCGTTTTCTTGCGGCGCAAAAACCCGAACAATGGCGACGACGAGGAGCCGATCGAGGACGACAACACCTACAACGATCTGCACGACTTTATCTCGCAGGAAGAGTTCGAGCTCGTCACCACCAAGCGCAATCCGCCCAACTACATCAACAAGCTGCAAGGCGACGACTTGCGATTCGCTCACGAGCGCGGTTGGCTGTCAGACTTTCGCTTCATACAGATCGACGACACACTCGTCGAGTTCAACAACCATCAAGGCGCGAGCGAGCGCATCAAGAACACGCCGCTCCCGCGCCCATACAGCTTCTACTCGCGGCTGTTCGTGCTCGTGCATGGAACACTGGTCCCATTCGCATTTATAGACGAGCTGGGTTGGGCGAACATTCCACTCTCGCTCGTCATCAACTTCGTCTTTTTCGCGCTAGACCAGGTCGGCGAAAAGATCGAAGACCCCTTCGAAAACCGCATGTTCGACGCGCCCCTCACCTCGCTCAGCATTACGATCGAGGAGAACCTCAAAGAACTGTTAGGAGAAGCCACACTTCCACACAAGCCCAAGCCTGTGGAAGGTGTGGTGTTCTAATCATTGCTCGATGGGACAAAACTAATCCCTTAGCGTCGCCACTATTGCGCCGCCGTCAGCCGCAGAAGGATTATGCCTCGCGGGAGTTGACCTATGGCGAAGTGGGCTGACTTTGGAGTCTTCCGGGTTCGGTACGATCTATCGGGCACCACCATCCGAGAAGTGGAGGTCCGTCCCGATCGTGGCAGTGGATTCAGCGAACCACGTTGGGTGACGCGACAAGGGGTCGTCGCAGACATGGAGCGCGGGTTGACGTACGTCACGATCCGCGCGAGCGCAGGCAAGCTCTATCTCGGAGAGCCCGTGGGTTTGGTGTCGTTTCGAGGCATCCAGTACATCCGAAGCGACCGCAAAGCCGCGCGCTGTGACAGCCTCGGGGCAGTCCCTGAGTACTGAGGCAGCCGCTGGGGCCAGTGGGACGCCCGAAACATGTCAGCGCGGCCCACAGCGCTGCGCGGCTGGTCGTCAACCGACGATTGCGCTACCGCGCGGTGGGTCTGTCGGTGCAGACTGACACCTGCGCATGCTCGATGCCCGCTCCATCCTCTTGTTCGCGCTCGTCGCCGTGGCGCTGGTGTTCTCCGCCATGTGGTTTGTGCATCTGCGCAGGCTGCGAAGGGAGAACACCGGTGAGAAGATCGCTCCAGGACCTATCGAGCTCGGGATCGGCTTCATCAGCGATTTCTTCGACACGCTCGGCATCAGCTCGTTTGCGACTACCACGGCGATGTTTCGCACAGCCAAAGTGGTGAGCGACCGCCAGCTGCCTGGCACGTTGAACGCCGGGCATGCGCTGCCGACCGTGCTGCAGGCGCTCATCTACATCGTGCTCGTCGAGGTCGACATCCTCACGCTCGCTTCGATGATCGCTGCATCGATGCTCGGCGCTGCGCTCGGCGCCAACGCGGTCGCTCGCTTGTCCGAGCGTGCCGTACGTCTCGGGATGGGCGTCGCGCTGCTGTTGGCTGCAGGCCTGATCTTCGCGCGTCTGCGCGGCCTGTTGCCGGGCGGTAGCGATGCGCTCGAGCTGCGCGGTGCGTGGCTCGCAGTCGGTGTCATCGGCAACTTCGTGCTCGGCGCGCTGATGACACTCGGCATCGGCCTCTACGCTCCGTGCATGATCCTGGTCTCGCTGCTCGGCATGAACCCAAAGGCAGCCTTTCCCATCATGATGGGCTCGTGCGCGTTTCTCATGCCGGTCGCTTCGCGCAGCTTCCTCAAGCAAGGCGCCTACCATCCGCGCGCCGCGCTCGGGCTTGCGATCGGCGGCCTCCCCGCAGTCTGGATCGCGGCCTACATCGTGAAAGAGCTCGACCTCACCACCATGCGCTGGCTCGTGCTCGGCGTGGTGCTCTACACTGGCGTCTCGCTGCTCGTGGCTGCACGCCGGCCCCGCACCCAAGCCACAACCCCGCAACCCGCGACCAACAGTTAGCTCAGCGTCTAGTGCCCTGAGTCGCGACTACATCGCCGTCGGCGTTCAGCTGCACGAGACCTTCCTTGAGCAGGCGACCCAGCGCGCGCTTCCAGGCCTTCTTGCTCAGGCCGAGCTCGGAACGGATGCGCTCGGGTGGTGTGCGATCGGAGAGCTTGGGCGCTGACGGCTGCAGCAAGACGCTAAGCACGTGCTGCGCATCTTGCTCGATTTGCTCGTGCACGTGGCCACGTAACGACAGCTCGATCTTGCCGTCGCGCAGCACGCGGGCGACGCGAAACTTCGCCGCGTGCCCGCGTTGCAGCGTGTTCGGCTCGCTCTCCGGGACAAGGCCCAGAAAGCGCCGCTCCACGATCACAAAGACGCCGAGCCCCGGCTCTTTCCGCCAAGCTTCTCCCGCAACCCACTCGTCCGGCTCGAACTCGCCGGTGCTCGTAAGCATCTCACGCACTTTCATCGTGCCGGCGAAGCGACCCGTGTTGTCCACGAACACACCGATCGGCACGCGCTCGCCGATCTCCAGCTCGCGCGTTTGCTCAGCAAACGGCACGAGCAGCTCCTTCGGAAGCCCCCAATCCACGAACGCTCCGATGGATGTCAGCGCAGTCACAGTTAGAAAGCTGACATCACCCGGTTCGAGATCGGGGTCGCTAGATTCATATCCTGAGCTGACCAACATGCGTGCCAGGGTGCTAGCACACTGCTGCGCCGCTGCCAGCAGCACTCGCTCAGGGAGAGGATGGGAAGTCGTCGGGACCGAGCTCGCGGATGTCCTCGCACGGCAGCTCGACGTGGTCGTCGAGGTAGGTGGCGATGCTGTGCACAGCGCTGATGGCCGTCTGCGTGCAGCCTTCGCTCGTGACCACATCGAGCTCCAGCGTGTACACCGCGATGTCCTCGAAGGTTTGCTTGCCGCAGCGCGCGAGCGAGAGCATCGTCGCGTCGCCATCTTTTCTCGACCAGAGCGACGTGCCCACGCCGAAGTCCGAAGGCACTCGCATCCCTACGTCGCCAGCGAGGAAGGTCAGCGCATCGTCGAACGTGTCCGTCCCTGACAACCCGCACATGACAGTGCAAGCCATCTGCTGCGCATAGTGAGTGGGCTCGAGCACGAGCTCGATCTTGGCCTCGGAGAGCGGCTGAACCTCGACCGTTCTTTCGCCGCTTCCACGTTGGTACTCACTGGTCGCGATCGAAAAGCCCGCTCTACCGTCGCCCTCGCCCGGCTCGAGCTCGTCGCTCAAATACAAGATGCCGTAGTGGAGCCGCTGGCCAATGCCAAATGGCGTCGGGCCTTAGCTCGACCCCAACACAAGATCGGGCGACATCACATCCACCGTGCTGGGATCGAGCCGACCGTTGCCATTGCGGTCGTCATAGACGACGAGATCACCCGTCGCGACGGACACCCCGCTGACGTTTGGATATGGGTAGACCGCAGCAGCTGGTGGCGGCTCGGTCAATTGCACAGTAAAGCCCGAGGGAAAGTTGGTGTCGACGCGCACAGGCTGCTCGAGCAACGGGGTCTCGCTGAGCCAGCCTGTCAGCTCACCGTCGGCGCACGCGACCGACTCTTTCTGCTCGCTACCAGCTTGGTCCTTCTTGAAGGTCGGGTCGTGCCAGAGCACCGAAACCTGCAGATTTCCGGCTGGCAGCTCGACATCTGGGCCGAGCGAGATGGTTCCGCGCAGCGTCGCGAGCACAGCCCCTTCTGTTTGTTCATCTGCAAGGCGATCGCAGCCGCCGAGCGCGAGCACGATCGAGAAACGAGCGATCCAGTTATGCATTCCCACCCTCCATGCACCACTGACGTTCGACGCCGATTTCTTGGGAAGCTCTCGGCGACAATATCATCGCACTCCGATCGCGATCAGCGCCGCGCCCAGCGGCAGTGCGCGCAAGCCGCGCTCGACTTGCGCCGCTGTCAGGCCGGCGTTCAGCTCCATCCGCAGGGTGAAGCGAGCGCTCAACGGCAGCTCGACCCCGACGGCTGCCGCGAGCCGGAAAGCCATGCCCGTGCGAGTCGGGAGCGCACCCATGTCGAAGGTGCGTTGCAGCGCAGCCTCCTGCTCGCGCGTGAGACCTTGGTGAATGACGCCAAGAGCTGCAACGAGACCGACGTACGGAAGTACGAACCGCAGTGGCGCGCGCCAGCGTCCTTCTACGTTTGCCCAACCTTCGAGCTGGGAGATCACCAAAGCGCGCGCGTCGAAGCGAGCGTAGCTGGCGCTAACACCAAACGAAAGCTCGAGCGCCCCGAGCTCTCGAACGAGCAGCACGGCGAGGCCTGGCGTGAGCCCCGCGCCCTGCACAGTGGCCGTGCTGAGCAGCGTGCCGAGCTCGAGCGCCCACAACCTCGGCAGACCGGGGCCTCGGCGCGCGACCTCGGTATACGGCACTTGCTCCATGTCCTGATCGCGCACGCTCGCCAATGAGCTCGGCAACACCACCGCTTCAGCGATGCGCACGAACGCGCCCTCGGGTTTGCGAACCAGATAGCGACCGGCCGGCAACGCTAGACGCAGGTCTCGTGCTCCCGTCTTGTTGATCTCCGCCACCAGATCACCGCCGAGCGCGGTCGTCACGATGTAGCGACCCGCTGCTCCGCTCGCGAACAAGAGACCGCTGCCGAGCGACGTGGTGCGCGTGAGCATGACGTCGCCCTTGCCGTGCAGATCGATATCGTGCGACGGATGTTGGAGCCCCCCGCGCGCATGGATCGAGGCGGAGACCGTTTGTTCGTACACATAGGAATAAGCTTCGAACAGGCTCACGCGACCATCGCCGTCGCGGTCGGCTGCACCGCGCAGCCCCGACAACAAGTGATGGGTGAACAAGCCACCGCCGAGCGCATCCCACTCCTGCGCCGCTTCACTCGGTCCGGTCGATGTGATGTACACCTCGCCTTCGATGCGCTGCCCTTCCTGGAGATCCAGCGCAAACGGCTTGATCGACTTGCCGCCGCGCTTTCGGATCATCGCACCGGATGTGCAAGCATCCGTGACCACCACGCGCAGCCGGGCAGGCACGCTGCCAAGGAGCGAGCGCAGCTCCGCGAACGGCAGGTGACCGTCCGCGAGCCGGAACCCTGCGCTGTCCGCGTGACTCGACACGTAAACGAGCAAGATCACATCGTGCAGCTCGAAAGCGCGCCCGCGGATCTCGGCGATCACACCCCGCACGCGCTCCGAAGTCGCGGCTTTCACGACGTATGCGCGTTCTGGGGCGACCTCCCCGAGCGCTGTGAACACGTCCGCAAAGCGCTCCGCGTCGCGCTCGGCGTAGCGCAGCGCTTCGTCGCTCGCAGCGCCCACGTTCTGCCCGATCGCGAGCAGAATGCGCGCGGGCTCGCTGGCATGTGCGATCGTGCAGTAGGCCCACACCAACAACGTGAGTGCGCAGCGCATCAGCGTTTCTCGAACCACAGGCTGACCTGCTGTGCTGGCAATGCGAGCTCGAATGGCTCACGGACATCTTTGCCGCGCTGCCAAGCGGATGCGAGCGCCATGCGCGCAGAGTCCGTGTCGAGCGGCCGCGGGGAGAACAGCGCGATCAAGCGCTCGCGCCCGCGCCGCGCGTCGAGCTCGATGCCCACAGGCAACTGACGCTTTGCGCCAGCTGGCAGCGCGGACGAGTGCACGATGTTTCCGTCGGGGAAATAGCGGGTGATCGTGCCTGCATCATCGATGCCGAAGAGCAGCAAGTGCTGCGGCTCACTCAGCGTGTAAGTAAAGGCCAGCTGCGCGCCACCGGACAATCGCTCACCATCGCGTAGCACCTCGACTCCCGTCGCTGTCTGCACGTACGCCTGCATCGCCACAGCCGTACCGCGATAACGGATCGAGTTCTCCGAGCGATCGCGCAGCGCCAACAGCGCCGCTGTAAGCGCCAGCGCACCGAACGCTGCTGTCCAGATCCAGCCGCGGCGCGCTGAATTTACAGGGCGGCGCGCCGCGATGACCTTGCGCGCGAAGTCACCCGCCGAGTGCTTCGTTGCAAATGCAGCGCGTGCGTCTTGCATGTTGCGCAAGCGCTCACTGCATGACTCACACGCAGCAAGATGAGCCCGCAGGTCGGAAACGTTCGTTTCACCGGCCAGCAGCGCTTCGAGGAGGTGCCGAGGCGGATGCTCGCTCATGACGCTTCCTCTTCCAAACCAACCAGCTGACGCGCGCGTGTAAACAGCGCCTGCAAGCGCTTGCCGACCGTCCGGCGCGACACGCCGAGCTCGCGGGACAGCTCCTCCTGGGTGAGCTCATCCACGTAATACAGCACTGCCAGGCGCCGCGACTCAGGCTCGAGCTGTTCGAGGAGGCGCCGGGCCATCAGCAACGAGTCGCCGTCGTCGGCCCGCATGTGCGGTGCAAGCTCCGGCTCGAACAGCAGCGGCTCGGGCTGGACCGGATTGCGCCGCCTGCGCCGCAACAGGTCGACGCACAGGTGATCCGCGATCCGGCACAGCCAGGTGCGCGGGCTGGAGTGACCGCGGAACGCGTGCGCGTTGTCGAGCGCGCGCACGAACACCTCTTGGACTGCGTCATGCGCCGACGCTGCATCGCCCAAATAGGCATGACAGCGCCGAAACAGGAAGTACCCGTAGTCGGCGTAGAGCTTAGCCACCTCAGCCTCGGTCATGCGCACTCGGCCACCCCCCATGGACGAACCAGCGATGATTTTTGGGAACCGCGC
>Ga0190269_10001400_pt1 | contig 11613 bp, 14 predicted proteins | sample Popmic249IS_FD_133749 | JGI IMG/M metagenome (GOLD analysis project Ga0190269, IMG submission 133749) | Populus adjacent soil microbial communities from riparian zone of Blue River, Arizona, USA - 249 IS | ecosystem: Environmental > Terrestrial > Soil > Riparian zone | place: USA: Arizona...
CAGCATCAAGGGAGGAATGATTTCAATGACCACACTGAAGATCGCCGTCGATGTCCTCGACAAGGACAACAATGCGCGGCAGGCTGCATTGACGGCCGATTACGCGGCGCTCGGAGACAACCTGTCCCGGCGCGGCATCGACATCGAAGCCATCACGAAAAAAGTCTCGGAGTTCTTCGTCGCCGTCCCCTCCTGGGGCGTCGGCACCGGCGGCACGCGCTTCGCCCGCTTCCCCGGCGTCGGCGAGCCGCGCGACATCTTCGACAAGCTCGAGGACTGCGCCGTCATCAACCAGCTGACCCAGGCGACCTCCCGCGTTTCCCTGCACATCCCCTGGGACAAGGCCGATCCGCATCGCCTCAAGCAGGCCGCCTCGCGCTTCGGCCTCGGCTTCGACGCCATGAACTCCAACACCTTCTCGGACGCCAAGGGCCAGGAGCATTCCTATAAGTTCGGCTCCCTGTCCCACGCCGATGCGGGGGTCCGCCAGCAGGCCGTCGAGCACAATCTCGAATGCATCGAGATCGGCGAGGCGCTTGGGTCGAAGGCGCTCACCATCTGGATCGGCGACGGCTCGAACTTTCCCGGCCAGGTCAACTTCACCCGCGCCTTCGAGCGCTATCTCGATGCGGTCAAGCAGATCTATGCGGGCCTGCCCGGGGACTGGCGGCTCTTCACCGAGCACAAGATGTACGAGCCCGCCTTCTACTCGACGGTCGTGCAGGACTGGGGCAGCAACTTCCTGATCGCCCAGGAGACCGGCGAGCGCGCCTTCTGCCTCGTCGACCTCGGCCACCACGCGCCCAACACCAATATCGAGCAGATCGTCGCCCGGCTGATCCAGTTCCGCAAGCTCGGCGGCTTCCACTTCAACGACAGCAAGTATGGCGACGACGACCTCGACGCCGGCTCCATAGACCCCTACCGCCTGTTCCTCGTCTTCAACGAGCTGGTGGATGCCGAGCTCGGCGGGGCCGAGGGCTTCGACCCGGCGCACATGCTCGACCAGAGCCACAACGTCACCGACCCGATCGAGAGCCTGATGATCTCCGCGGTGGAGGTGCAGCGCGCCTATGCGGCGGCCCTGCTCGTCGACCGCAAGGCCCTCTTGGGCTATCAGGACGCCAATGATGCGCTGGCGGCGTCGCTGACCCTGAAGGCCGCCTTCCGCACCGATGTGGAGCCGATCCTGGCGGTGGCCCGCCTCGAACGCGGCGGCGCCATCGACCCGCTCGCCGCCTATCGGGCGGCCGGATACCGGCAGAGAGTGGGGGAGATCCGCCCCGCCGTCTCAGGCGGCTCCGGCGGCATCGTCTGAGCTAGCCGTCATTGCTCGAGCTCAGCTGGTCGACGGGGATGCCCTCGTCGGCCGGCTCTCCGGGCACGTGCCCGTCCAGCACCGCCTCGATCGCCGCGCTCAGCGCCTCGATGTCTATGGCCCCGTCGACATTGTACTTCTTCAGTCCGGCACGGTCGGAGATCATCGGCGCGTGCAGCCGGTCGGCTTCCGACTGGCGTTCCAACTCGTTGACGATGGCGAGGGCGATCCGCTGCCTGCGATCTTCATGCATGCTCGTGAGCCTTTGTCAGGATTGGCCGTCGATGGAAAGGCCCCGGTCGTCGACGCGCACTTCCAGCCCCGGCCGGGTTTCCTGCTGATAGGCATAAATGCCGAAGCCGGCAAGGGCGACCAGCAGAATGGCGATGATCGCGTAAAGACCGTTTCTGCTCATCCGGGACCTGGCGCTCGCCTGTTTCGGGGAAGGCAGAACGTGCCAGCCGCCTTCCGGGTTCATCCGAAGATCGAAGCCGGGTCAGTCCTCGTTGCGCCGGCGGTCCTTGCCCTCGCGCCGGTCCTTGCCGGTGCGCCGGTCGTTGACCTGGCCCTCGGGCCCCGGGGTCTGGAGGAAGGGCATGGCCCGGAAGATCGCCGCCACCACGGCCCGGGCCAGGGCCTCGATGTCGAGCGGGCCGTCGATCACGTATTCGCGGTGCCCGAGCCGCTCCAGCACCAGGGGCGGCCCCATCCAGGCATCGGCCTGCCGTTCGATCTCGGCGACGATGGCGACCGCCATCCGCTGTTCCAGTTCCCGGCTCATCGTCCTGCTCCCGCTGATGGGCATGCACCATGCATTCGTGCCCAGGAATAATCGCCAGTTTGCGAGCAAGGGACCAATCGGAATGTTAAAAACTGGATCGCATTTTTCACAAATGCGCAAAGCAGCAGCCGTCGGCCCGGCGCCGGAGGGCCGCGTCAGGCGGTGACCTCGGCGGAAAGCGGATAATCGGCGCAACGCCGGAAGGGGGCGCCGGGCTCGGCCTCCTCGAACAGCACCAGCCGGTCGAGCCAGAGCTCCTGGCCCAGGTCGGCGGCGAACCAGGCTTCGGCGGCCTCCAGCAGCAGCCTCCGCTCGGCTTCCGGCAACCGGTCGGTGAGGGTCATGTGGAAGCGGAACTCCTCCATGACATAGGGATAGCCGTAGCGCTCGAGCAGGTCGGCCTGGCGCGGCGTGAGGCTCGCGGAGTGGCGCTTCTGCCGCTCGGCGGCGTCGGCGGGCGCGCGGAAGGGCTCGAAGCGGATGACGCAGCGGGCCGCGAAGTCGGTGAGGGCCTGGCTCTGCTGGCGCGGCACGATGGCGAGGAAGCCGTCGATCGGCCGGATCACCAGCGGGCCGATGGCGAGGCGCTCCTGCGCGAGGGCGAACTCGGCGAGCGCCGCTTCGAGATCGGCCCGCACCACCTCCGGCGCAAGCCGCATCGGCGCCTTGATGGTCGCGTGGAAGCCGTAGCGCCGGGCGCTGCCGGTCGCCTCCAACAGGAGGTCCGGCGCCACGCCCGGCAGGACCGGCTGCGGCACGGCGCCCCCCGCGGCATTGCGCCCGAGCCAGGCGGCGGCCCGGGTCGCGAGCGGACCGGCGGCGGCAGGAGCGAAATAAATGGCATAGCGGCTCGGCATGGGCGGCAGTCTGGGTCCTGGGGCGTTTCTAGGCAAGCCCGAAGCCGGCGATTTGACAACTGCGCGGGCGGCGTAGGCCCGCCCGAGCCGGGCACGAAAGGCGGAAACCGGCTCCGGCCCGGTGGAGGCGGGGAAATGCACGTGCCGGCTTGCCTCTTGCCCGGGCCCCGCCCAATATCGCGCGTCCGCCCGCCCGAACCCGAGTTCTCCATGCAGGACCGCCCGCTTCTCCAGGACCTCTTCCAGGCCGCCGTGGAGGCTGCCCAGCCGGCCCGCGCCATTGCCGGCAACCTGCCGGAGCGCCCGCCCGGCCGCACCCTCGTCATCGGGGCGGGCAAGGCGTCGGCGCAGATGGCCAGGGCCTTCGAAGCCGCGTGGGACGGGCCGCTCGAGGGCCTGGTGATCACGCGCTACGGCTATGGAGCCCCATGCGAGCGCATCGAGGTGGCCGAAGCGGCGCATCCGGTGCCCGATGCGGCGGGGGAGGCGGCGACCAGGCGCCTCGTCGACCGGCTGGCGGGGCTCGGCCCAGACGACCTGGTGGTGGCCCTGATTTCCGGCGGCGGCTCCGCGCTCTTGGCGGCGCCGGCCCCCGGCATGAGCCTCGCGGACGAGCAGGCGGTCAACACCGCGCTGCTGGCGTCCGGAGCCCCCATCGGCGTGATGAACGCCATCCGCAACCAGCTGTCGCGCGTCAAGGGCGGGCGCCTGGCGGCGCTGGCCAGCCCGGCGCGGCTGGTCACTCTCGTCGTGTCCGACGTGCCGGGCGACGACCCTTCGGTGGTCGCTTCCGGCCCGACCATTCCGCAGGCGGTGACGCGGGCGGAAGCGCGCGAACTGGTGCGGATCTATGGCATCGACCTGCCGCCCGCCGCCCGGGCGGTGCTCGCCGGCGACGCCAATCCGGCGCCGCGCCCCGACGATCCGCGCTTTGCGGGCAACGAGGTCCGGGTGATCGCCTCGGCCGCCCTGTCCCTGGAAGCGGCGGCGGCGGCGGCGGCGGCACGCGGCCTGCCGGCGGCCATCCTTTCCGACGCGGTGGAGGGCGAGGCGCGCGACGTGGCGCGGGTCCATGCGGCCCTCGCCCGCGAGGTCGCCCGGCGCAACCGTCCCTTCACCAGGCCCGTCGTGCTGCTCTCGGGGGGCGAGACCACCGTCACCCTGCGCGGCCGCGGACGCGGGGGCCGCAATGGCGAGTTCCTCCTCGGCTTCGCCGCGGCGATCGACGGCGTGGCCGGCGTCACGGCGCTCGCCGCCGACACCGACGGCATCGACGGCTCGGAAGCCAATGCCGGCGCCTTCGCCGACGGCAGCAGTGCCCGCCGCCTGCGCGCCGCCGGGATCGATCCCCTGGCCGCGCTGGCGGACAATGATGCCTATGGCGCCTTCGAAGCCGTCGGCGACCTCTTCTTCACCGGGCCGACCGGCACCAATGTCAACGATTTCCGGGCGATCGTCATCCGTTGAGGGAGGGGGACATGGCCAAGGTCACGGGCATCGGCGGGATCTTCTTCCGCGCGGCGGATCCGGCGGCCCTCGCCGACTGGTACCGCGTGCACCTGGGCGTCACCGGCTTCTGGGAGCAGGAGGCGGGGATGACCGTCTTTGCGCCGTTCCCGCGCGAGACCGAATACCTGCCGCCCGGCCGGGCCTGGATGCTCAACCTGCGGGTCGACGACCTCGATGCCATGATGGACGGGCTCGAGGCGGCGGGGATCGCCTGCGAGACCCGTCCGGACGAATGGGACACGCCCGAGACCGGGCGCTTCTGCCGCATCCACGATCCCGAAGGCAATGCCATCGAGCTTTGGGAGCCGCCGGGCACCGGACCCGCCTGAACCGTTCCCGCCGACCGGTTTCTCGGGCCGGGGGCTTGCATCCCCTGGCCCGCTTTGCTTCAAGAGAGCCCGCAACAGGGAGGCGCCAGCATGGCCAAGAGAAAGATCGCCGTCGTCGGCATCGGCAAGATTTCGCAGGATCAGCACCTGCCGGTCATCGACAAGAGCGGCGATTTCGAACTGGCGGCGACGGTTTCCACCCGGGGACTCGCCCATAACGGCCTGCCGGTGTTCAAGACCGCCGCCGAGCTCTACCGGGCCATGCCCGAGGTCGGCCTCGTGGCCATCTGCACCCCGCCCGGCGTGCGCCACGCCCTGGTCCGCGAAGCCATCGACGCCGGCAAGGACGTGCTCATGGAAAAGCCGCCCACCCCGACCATCTCGGAATTCGACGACCTCGTCGCCTATGGCCGGGAAAAGGGCCGCGTGCTCTTCCAGACCTGGCATTCCCAGTACAATGCGGCGGTGGACCGGGTCCGGGACATGCTCAAGACCGATGGCGTCGCCTCCGTCCGCATCGACTGGCGCGAAAGCGTCCGCAAATGGCATCCGGGCCAGGACTGGGTATGGGAGCCCGGCGGGTTCGGCGTCTGCGACCCCGGCATCAACGCGCTCTCGATCTTCACCAAGATCATGCCCTTCCCGGTCTTCGTGAAGAGCGCGGCGCTGCGCTTCCCGGCCAACCGCCAGACCCCCGTCGACGTGGAACTGGTTTTCAAGTCGGCCGAGCCGCACCAGCCCGAGATGAGCGCCGGCTTCAACTGGCTCGAGGAAAGCGGCGAGATCTGGACCATCGCCATCCGCACCGCCAAGGGCGACGAGCTCAAGCTCGAAAAGGGCGGCACCGTGCTCAAGGTCAACGGCCAAACCGTGGTCGAGGAGCCTTCGGAGGAATACGAGCGCATCTACGAACGCTTCGCCGAGCTCCTGGACCAGCGCCAGTCCGACACCCACGGCGCCCCGCTCCGCCTGCTCGCCGACGCCTTCCTCCTCGGCTCCCGCGAAAACACCGACCTGTTCGAGTGGTAGTGAGGCGCGTCCCCGCAGGGGCAAGACGGTCCGGTGGACCGTCTTGAGCGCCGAACGCCCGGAGGGCTATGCCCGCAGGGCCTGCACCGTCCCCGCAGGGGCAAGACGGTCCGGTGGACCGTCTTGAGCGCCGAACGCCCGGAGGGCTATGCCCGCAGGGCCTGCGTTCCTGCAGCGCCGCACCCCGGCATTTGTCTTGGCTCCGTTGATCCCGATCAAAGCGCTTCCGCCGGCGAGGTGGTCGACTGGCTCCGTTGATGACGGAGATCGAAATGCCTTTTGAGAGTGTAGTCGTGGTTGCTGCGGTGCTGGGCTTGTTCGGCACGTTTTCGCTGGGCCTCGCCTGGGTCCAGTTCCAGACGCGCGGGCTCACGGCCGCCGCGCCCGGGCGGTTCTGAGGGGAGGCCCGCCCGCGGGCGGGCAGGCCCCCGCGGTCAGCGGCCGGCCGCGTCGAGCAGTGCCAGATCCTCGGCGCCGAGCGTCAGCCGGGCGCCGCGCACGAGGCTCTGCAGCTGTTCCACCGAGGTGGCGGAGGCGATCGGCGCGGCGATGCCCGGCTGGGCATTGATCCAGGCGAGGGCGATCTCGGCCGGCGCTGCGCCGGTGCGCTCCGAGACCTGGTCGAGCGCGGCGAGGATCCTCCGCCCCTTGCCGTCGAGATAGCGCGCGACGCCGCCGCCGCGCGGCGACTTGGACAGGTCGGCTTCGGACCGGTACTTGCCGGTGAGGAAGCCCGAGGCCAGGCCGTAATAGGTGATGGCGCTCAGCTCTTCGGCGACCAGGAGGTCCTGGACGGCGCCTTCGTACTTGTCGCGGGTATAGAGGTTGAATTCGTTCTGCAGGGTCTCGTAGCGCGGAAGGCCCGCCTCCTTGGCCAGGGCCAGCGCCTCGCCGAGCAGCTTCTCGTCGTAGTTCGACGTGCCGATCACCCGCACCTTGCCGGCGGCGATCAGCCTCTCGTAGGCGCGGAGCGTCTCGTCCTGGGCGACGGTCGGGTCCGGCCAGTGCGACTGGTAGAGGTCGATATAGTCGGTCTGTAGCCGGGTGAGGGAGGCCTCGACGGCCGTTTCGATCCAGGCGGCCGAAAGGTCCTTCTTGCCCTGGCCCACGTCCGAGCCGACCTTGGTCGCGATCACCACCCGGTCGCGATTGCCGCGGGCCTTCATCCAGCGGCCGATGATCCGCTCGCTTTCGCTGTCATTGCCGGGCACCCAGCGGGAGTAAACGTCCGCGGTGTCGATGGCGGTGAAGCCTTCGGCCAGGAAGGCGTCGAAGATGCGGAACGAGGTCGCCTCGTCGGCGGTCCAGCCGACGACATTGGTGCCGAGCACCAGGGGTTCGATGGCGATCTCGGAGCGGCCGAGGCGTCGCTTGGTCATGAGCATGCTCGCATGTTGCACTGGGGGAGGTCAGTCGGCGCCGCCGGGGGCCTCGGGCTCGATGAGGTCCCATTTGTTGCCGTAGAGGTCCTCGAAAACCGCGACGGTTCCATAGGGTTCCCGGCGCGGCGCCTCGAGGAAGCGGACGCCGCGGGCGGAAAAGGCCGCGTGGTCGCGGGCGAAGTCGTCGGTCTCGAGGAACAGGAACACCCGGCCGCCCGTCTGGTCGCCGACCCGGCTCGCCTGGTGCGCGTCGGCCGCCCGGGCGAGAAGCAGCCGGGCCCCGGTGCCGCCCGGGGGCGCGACCACAACCCAGCGCTTGCCGCCGCCCTGATCCTGGTCCGCCAGGAGGGCGAAGCCGAGCGCCCCGCAGTAGAAGCAGATGGCCTCGTCATAGTCGGAAACCACGAGGGCGAGGGTGGCGATCGAAGAGGGCATGGGGCGCTCGCGGAGGGAAGGGCTCCCTGCTTAGAACCGGCCGGACCCGGCGTCCAGGGGCCAATACCATGCATTTGCAGGGGAATTCGGCCCGGTGCCGGGGAAAGCCGTTCTGCCGAAGCGCTTTCTTGTGCATCCCGGTTCCAAATGCTGCAAAGTTGACCAATTGGAAAAACTCTCCCATTGCGCCCTGGCGGAAAACGCGCTTTGTTGCCGGCCAAGCTCCTGTCACCAATAGGGAGCGCAATACAGGATTGGGAGATCCACCGATGCGGATGATGAAAACCCTGCTGGCAGCGACCGCTCTCGTCGCGGTGATGGCCGGCGGCGCCTATGCCAAGACCCTCGTCTATTGCTCGCCGGCTTCGCCGGAAGGCTTCGATCCCGGCCCCTATACCGGCGGCGACACCTTCGACGCCGCATCGCGCACCGTCTATTCGCGCCTCGTCGAGTTCGAGCACGGCAAGACCTCGGTCATTCCCGGCGTCGCCGAGAGCTGGGAAGTCTCCGAGGATGCGCTCGAATACACGTTCAAGCTGCGCCCGGGCGTCAAGTTCCAGACCACCTCCTTCTTCACCCCCACCCGCGACCTCAATGCCGACGACGTGATCTTCTCGTTCGAGCGGCAGTGGAAGCAGGACCATCCCTGGCACGCCTATACCGCCGGGATCTCCTGGGAATATTTCAACTCCATGTCCTTCCCGGATCTTCTCAAGTCCATCGAGAAGGTCGACGACATGACCGTGAAGTTCGTGCTCAACCGCCCGGATGCCGCCTTCCTCGCGGACCTGGCCATGGACTTCGCCTCCATCCTCTCCAAGGAATATGCCGACCAGCTCGAGGCTGCCGGCACCATGGAGCTGATGAACCAGCAGCCGGTCGGCACCGGCCCCTTCACCTTCGTCGACTACCAGCAGGACGCGGTCATCCGCTACCAGGCCTTCGCCGATTTCTACGCCGGCAAGCAGCCCATCGACGACCTGATCTTCGCCATCACCACCGATGCCTCGGTGCGGGCCCAGAAGCTCAAGGCCGGCGAATGCCACATCATGCCCTATCCGAACCCGGCTGACATCGCCGACCTGCAGGCCGACCCCAATCTCAAGGTCGACGAGCAGGAAGGCCTGAACGTGGGCTATTTCGCCTACAACACCCAGCAGCCGCCGTTCGACAAGGTCGAGGTCCGCAAGGCCCTCAACATGGCGATCAACAAGCAGGCCATCCTCGACGCCGTCTACCAGGGCGCCGGCACCGCGGCCAAGAACCCGATCCCGCCGACCATGTGGTCCTACAACGACGCCGTCCAGGACGATCCCTACGATCCCGAAGCGGCCAAGAAGATGCTGGCCGATGCCGGCGTCGAGAACCTGACCATGAAGATCTGGGCCATGCCCGTCTCGCGGCCCTACAACCCGAACGGCCGCCGCATGGCCGAGCTGATCCAGGCCGACTTCGCCGCCATCGGCGTCACCGCCGAGATCGTCTCCATGGAATGGGCGGAATACCTCGCCCAGTCCTCGGACGTGAAGCGCGACGGCGCGGTGCTGCTGGGCTGGACCGGCGACAATGGCGATCCGGACAACTTCATGGCCGTGCTGCTCGGCTGCGATGCCGTCGGCGGCAACAACCGGGCCCAGTGGTGCAACGAGGAATTCGACGCCCTGATCCAGAAGGCCAAGCTCACCGCCGACCAGGCCGAGCGCACCAAGCTCTATGAAGAGGCCCAGCTGGTGTTCAAGCGCGAGGCGCCCTGGGCGACCATCGCCCATTCCAAGGTCTTCATGCCCATGTCGCAGAAGGTCTCGGGCTTCGTGATGGATCCGCTCGGCATCCACCGCTTTGACGGCGTCGACATCGCCGAATAAGTTTTGCGATCAACGGAAGCGGCGCTAGCTTGGGTAAGCTAGTGCCGCTTTGCATTCGGGCTGCCATGCTTAGATACATCCTTCATCGTCTCGCCCTGGTCGTGCCGACCTTCATCGGCATCACCATCGTGGCCTTCAGCTTCGTCCGGCTGCTGCCGGGCGATCCCGTCATGCTGCTGGCCGGCGAGCGCACCATGACGCCCGAGCGCCACGCCCAGCTGATGGAGCAGTTCGGCTTCTCCCGGCCCATCGTGGTGCAGTATCTCGATTTCATCTGGAGCGCCCTGCAGGGGGATTTCGGCATCTCGATCTCCACCAAGAAGGCGGTGCTCGACCAGTTCCTGGCCCTGTTTCCCGCCACGGTGGAGCTGACCTTCTGCGCCATGGCCTTCGCCGTGCTGATCGGCATTCCCGCCGGCATCTTCGCGGCGATCAAGCGCGGCTCCTGGTTCGACCAGCTGACCATGGGCACGGCGCTCGTGGGCTATTCCATGCCGATCTTCTGGTGGGGCCTGCTGCTGATCATCGTGTTCTCGGGCATGCTCGGCTGGACGCCGGTGTCCGGGCGCATCGCGCTCACCTATTTCTTCAAGCCGGTCACCGGCTTCATGCTCGTCGACTCGCTGATCTCCGGCCAGTCCGGGGCCTTCGTCTCGGCCGTCCGCCACCTCATCCTGCCCTCGATCGTGCTCGGCACGATCCCGCTGGCGGTGATCGCCCGGCAGACGCGCTCGGCCATGCTCGAGGTGCTGGGCGAGGACTATGTGCGCACGGCGCGCTCCAAGGGCCTGTCGCCGGCCCGGGTCGTCGGCCTCCACGCCTTCCGCAACGCGCTGATCCCGGTCATCACCACCATCGGCCTGCAGGTCGGCCTGCTGCTCGCCGGCGCCATCCTCACCGAGAGCATCTTTTCCTGGCCGGGCATCGGCAAGTGGATGGTGGACGCCATCGGCAAGCGCGACTATGCGGTGGTCCAGGGCGGGCTGCTGCTCATCGCCCTCATCGTCATGGCGGTCAATCTCATCGTCGACGTGCTCTATGCCGTCGTGAACCCCCGAATCCGGGTCCGGTAAATGGCAGAAAACGCTGCACCGCCCGTCGTCCCCGCCGCCCAGGAGAGCACCACGCTCGGGGCGCTGCGCGACTTCTGGTACTATTTCTCCGTCAACAAGGGCGCGGTGCTCGGCCTCGTCGTGTTCGCGCTCCTGGTGCTGCTGGCGCTCTTGGCGCCCGTGATCGCGCCCTACCCGGCCGAGCAGCAGTTCCGCGAGGCGCTGCTGGTGCCGCCGGCCTGGCAGCAGGGCGGCAATCCCGCCTTCCTGCTCGGCACCGATCCCGTGGGCCGCGACGTCCTCTCCCGCCTGATCCACGGCTCGCGCTATTCGCTGTTCATCGGCCTCGTGGTGGTGAGCTTCTCCCTGGTCTTCGGCATCACCCTGGGCCTGCTGGCGGGTTATTACCGCGGCTGGGTCGACGCGGTGATCATGCGGGTGATGGACATCATCCTGTCCTTCCCCTCGCTGCTCCTGGCCCTGGTGCTGGTCACCATCCTCGGCAAGGGCCTGTTCAACGCCATGCTGGCCATCGCCCTCGTGCTGCTGCCGCACTTCGCCCGCCTGGTGCGGGCGGCGGTCATGGCCGAGAAGAACCGCGAATACGTGATCTCCGCCAAGGTGGCCGGCGCCGGGCACCTGCGGCTGATGTTCATGACCATCCTGCCCAATTGCACGGCCCCGCTCATCGTCCAGGCGACGCTGTCCTTCTCCAACGCCATTCTCGAAGCGGCGGCGCTGGGCTTTCTCGGTCTCGGCGCCCAGCCGCCCACGCCCGAATGGGGCACCATGCTGGCCGAGGCGCGCGAGTTCATCCTGCGCGCCTGGTGGGTGGTGACCTTCCCGGGCCTGGCGATCCTCGTCACCGTGCTGGCCATCAACCTCATCGGCGACGGCCTGCGCGACGCCCTCGACCCCAAACTGAAGCGGAGCTGAACCGGCGTGGATATCGCTGCCTTCCTGACGTCGATCGGATTGAGGGAGCCGGCCCTGCAGGCGGCGGCGCTGCAGGGCGTGCTCATCCTGGCCAGCCTGCTGCTGGCCGCCTTCGTGGCG
>Ga0190269_10001401_pt1 | contig 11610 bp, 12 predicted proteins | sample Popmic249IS_FD_133749 | JGI IMG/M metagenome (GOLD analysis project Ga0190269, IMG submission 133749) | Populus adjacent soil microbial communities from riparian zone of Blue River, Arizona, USA - 249 IS | ecosystem: Environmental > Terrestrial > Soil > Riparian zone | place: USA: Arizona...
CCCCGCGGAGGCCGAGGAGATCTTCCGCTGGCAGAGCCCGGCCGGCGGCGCCCTGTCCCACCCGGTCACCCTGGCGGACGCGCAGGCCCACGTCGCCGCCGCCCTGGCCGCCCGGGCGCGGGGAACACGACTCCCCTACGCGGTGATCGACACGACCGCCGAGGAGCAGCCCCCGCACATACAGTCGTTCGCGGGCACGACGTCGTTCGCCGGCCCGGATCCCCGCCTGCGCACGGTGACGATCGGCTACACGTGGCTGGGCAGGCGCTGGTGGGGCGGCGGCCTCAACGCGGAGGCGAAGAGCCTGATGCTCACCTACGCCTTCGAGACCCTGGGCGCCGTCCGCGTCGTCCTGGTCACCGACATCCGCAACACCCGGGCCCAAGCAGCCATCGAACGTCTCGGCGCCCGCAAGGAAGGCGTGCTCCGCAAACACCGCCGCCGCGCGGACGGCTCCTGGCGGGACACGGTCACGTACGCCCTGATCGACGACGAGTGGCCGGCAGCCAAACGCCGCCTGACCGCACGCCTCGACCGCCCCGCTGAACGGCAGCGCCCGCCCGGCTGAACGGCGGCGCCCGCCGGTCACCGGCGCCTGACGCCGGCGTCGGCCGGAGACCCCCGCGCCGACCACCACGACACCCGTCTCGGCCCGCGACTCACTCTCCCCGGTCGGGGAGCCGGATGGCGCTCACACCCGCGCCCCATCTCCGCACGCTCTCATCCGGGCCCCCTCTGTGCGCTCACACCCGCGCGCCACCTCCTCGGGCTTCTGCCGCCTGCGCCGTCTCCACTGCCGCCTCGGCCGCCGCTTCAGCCGGGCTGCCGGGCCGCCACCCTCTGCGCCGGCCGTGGCGCACCGCTGCCGCCAGCAGCACGACCAGCACGACCACCCCCGCTCCGACCGCGGCGGCGAGCAGGGACCTGTCCTGCGCCTCGGCGCGGCGCGCGGCCAGCGCCAGGGCCGCCGGGTCCTCGGCGTGCATGACCATCGGCGGTGGCGGGGCGGGGCTCTCCGGGCCGAGCGTCTCCGTCAGCGCCCGGTACGGGTTGACGATGCCGTAGCCGTACTCGTCGCTGCGCGCGCCGCCCGGGGCGGGGTCGGTGGTGGCCACGATCCGCCGGGCGACCTGACCCGGGGTCAGGGACGGGAACCGCTGCTTGACCAGCGCGGCCGTCGCGGAGACGAACGGCGTCGCGTAGCTCGTGCCCGCGCCGCTGGTGTGCCCGGAGCGGAGGGCGGCGAACGTGACGTCGACGCCCGGGGCCATCACGTCCACGTAGAGCCCGCGCTGGCTGAAGTCCCCGCGGACGCCGTTGACGTCGGTCGCGCCGACGCCGATGACTCCCGGGAGGTCGGCCGGATAGGGGACGGGATTGCGGTCGGTGGGGCCGCCCTCGTTGCCGACCGCGGCGACGATCACCACGCCGCGATCGATCGCTCGGGCCACCGCGGCGTTGACCCGGTCGCTCTCGGCGGTCATGACCAGCGACATGTTGATGACGTCGGCGTTGCCCCCGGACGGGCTGGCCGCCCAGTCGATGGCGTCGGCGAAGGCGCCGGGGCTGGTCTGCCGGTCGCCGCCGGAGCGGCCGTCGGTGTCGGTCTGCTCGCTGACGCGCACCGGGACGATGGTGGCGTCGGGGGCGAGCCCCTGCAGGCCGGAGCCCTCGACGTGGCGGGCGGCGATGATGCTCGCGACCGCGGTGCCGTGCCCGACGCAGTCCTGCAGGCCGTCGGCGTTGCCGTGCAGGAAGTCCCTGCCGCGGTCGACCTGCCCGCGCAGCTGAGGGTGGGTCGCGTCCACACCGGAGTCGATGATGGCCACGCGCACTCCGGCGCCGGTGGCGAACGGGGCGAGCCGTTCCGGGGCGAACATCGACGCCTCGTACGGTGTGGCCTCGCTGACCTTGGCGATGCCGGGCTGCTGGGGGCACACGTACGCCCTGGCCTGCGCCGGAGCGGCGGGAAGCACCGCCGCGACCGCCACGGCGACCATGATCGACGCCTTGCTGAATCTCATCCTTACCCCCGCACAACGACCGGGTTGGATGCTACCGAGCCGCCGCCCGGGCCGGTGACCCCGGCCATGATCGTCAGAACCTTGTCCGATTCGGTGTGAGCAGGCCCGCGATTGACCGGCTCGCCGGGGCGCGGCTAGGTTGTGGGGACCATCTGCGGCGTCGTGAGGGAAACCGGTGAGAGTCCGGTGCGGTCGCGCCACTGTGAACGGATCCGTGCGGGTTCGTGAGTCAGGACGCTCACGCGTCGCAGGCCTGTCGTTTCGGGACGCGTCATCCCGCAAGGAGGTCTGATCCGTTATGCCCAAGGTCCAGGCGGTTCGCCCGCTCCACCAGCCCGCCGTGTCCGCCCGTGTGCTCTGGACGGCGGCTGCCGTGGTGGTGGGTCTGCTCATGCTCGCCTACCTGGTCACCTTCGACCAGGGCGCCGTCTCGCAGAGCGGCATGTTCCTGCACGAGCTGATGCACGACGGCCGCCACCTGCTCGGCGTGCCGTGTCACTGACGCCTCCGCGCACCGGGGCCGGGCCGGGCACTGCCCCGACCTACGGCGCCATCCTGCTGCGGGGGTTGCTGGCGGGCCTGATCGCTGGGCTGCTGGCCGGCGGTTTCGCGTACGCGTTCGGTGAGAGCAGTGTCGACGCGGCGATCGCCATCGAGGAGGCCGCCGCGCACGCCGAGGGCGCCGGGGCGGACCATCACGGCGAGGACGCGCTGGTCTCCCGCGAGGGGCAGAAGGGCGGGCTGATCCTGGCCACAGCCCTGTACGGCGTGGCGATGGGCGGCCTGCTCGCGACCGCGTACACGTTGCTGCGCCGGCGCCTGCGCACGCCCGACGACACCCGGGCGGCGCTCGGGCTGGCCGCCGCGGCGCTGCTGGGCCTGGTGCTCGTGCCGTTCGTGAAGTATCCGCCGAACCCGCCGGCGGTCGGCGACCCGGCCACGATCAACCAGCGCACGATCAGTTACGTGTCGATGGTGGTGATCGGCCTGGTCGCGGTCTGGGCCGCGGTGGTCGCCTCGCGGTCGCTGCGGGCGGGCGCCCCGGAATGGCTGCGCGCGGTCGCCGCGGCCGGTGGTTTCCTGGTCGTCGTGGCGGTCGGTTACGTGCTGCTGCCGTCGATCCACGAGGTGCCGGACACGTTCCCGGCAGCCCTGCTCTGGGATTTCCGGATCAGCTCCCTGGGCACTCAGGTGACGCTGTGGACGGGTCTCGGGCTCACCTTCGCGGCCCTGGTGTCGCGACTGTCCGCGCGTTCGCCGGCGGCGCGCGAGGAGACGAAGTCCGTGGCGGTGTGAGCGGTCTGCGGCTGCTCGCCTGCGCGCCGACGCCGGCGCTGCGAAGCGCGCGGTTCGGCGGTGACGACGACATCGACGAGGGCGGCCGGCGTGCCGCCCTCGCGTTGTCCCCGTTCGGCCGCGGCGATCGGTGGGTGTGCGCGCCGTCGCGGGCGGCCCGGGAGACCGCGCAGGCGCTGGGTCATTCCGCGGCGCCCGAGCCGGAGCTCGCCGATCCGGACGCCGGCCGCTGGGACGGTCTCACCCTCGACGAGGTGGCCGCCGCCGACCCGAAGGGCCTGCAGCAGTGGCTGACCGACCCGCGGTCGGCCCCGCACGGTGGCGAGTCGCTGGCCCGGGTCCGCGAGCGGGCCGGCGACTGGCTCGACCTGGTGGCCCGCCAACGGCTCGTCGCGGTCGCCCATCCCATCGTCGTACGCGCAGCGCTCGTGCACGCCCTCGGCCTGCCGGACGAGGCGCTGTGGAGCCTGGAGGTGGCGCCGCTGTCGCTGACCCGGCTCACCTACCGCTCGGGACGCTGGCACCTGCACTTCCCCGCCGCGGGCTGACCCGGATCAGCCGAGGATCTCGCGCGCCCACTCGGTGACGACTGTCAGCACCGGGGCCCGCCCGGCGAACATCGCCGCTGTGTCCCGGCTGTCGTAGGCCCCCTTGCGTGGCGCCTTGCCGGCCATCATGAGCATCCGCGGCGCCAGCCAGAAGTATTTCGCCGCGCCCGTGATTCTGATCGCGCGGGTCACCGTGGCGGCGTCCACGGCGTCGCCCATCCCACGTCGGTATCCGTGGGCCACGGCGTCGAGCACGTCGTCGAGCAGCGCGATGTCGATGAGGCCGTCGAAGAACGTGTCCAGCGCGAGGTTGGCCACGTCCTCACCGATCGCGCCGGGCCCGACGAACGCCCAGTCCAGCAGCACCGGCCCGGTCCGGCCCAGCACGAGGTTCATCGGCCACAGGTCGTGGTGGCACAGCGTACGCGGCAACCGGTCGGCCGCCGCCAGCACGTCGGCGCGGCGCTCCCACAGCCGGCGCAGGCCGGCCCGCAGCCCGGGCGGCCAGGCGCCGGCGGCGACCGGATGGTCCCAGTCGAGGTGGGCCGGCAGCGACTGCGCGGTCGTGTAGTCGCGCAGCCAGTCGCGGGCAAGCCACGGATGAGCCGGTGGGCGGCCGAGCCAGCGGGCCTGCGCGACCCCCATCCGGTACGCGACGTCGCCCAGCTCCGCGCTGCCGCAGGCCGTTCCCGGCGTACCCGGAATGTCTTGGAGCCAGAGCGCGACCGATCCGTCGGCACGCTCCTCGGCGCCCAGCAGGTCCGGCGCGGACAGCCCGGCGTCGGCGAAGGCCGCGCCGGCCAGACCACTCCGGTACGCGAGCAGCTCCCGTCGCCAGTAGTTCCAGTGCCCGGGGTCGTCGGAGGCCTGGAAGTGCGCCGCCGCCCCGGCCCGGCCCGGTGTGCACACCTTCAGCACCGCGCTGGCGCCGTCGCGGCGTACCCGCCAGATGCCGCCCGTCACGCCGTTGACGGTGTTGTGCGGCAATTCGGCGCTGGCGGCGTCGGCGGGCACCAGATCCGGCGGTGGCGTGGTCACAGTGGATCACCGTACCGAGTTGTCCACAGGCCTCCTGGACAAAATTTATTGTCGGTGGCATGGTGGTCGCCATGGACGACGTCGCCGTCATCGAAGACCCCGCCGCAGCCGAGGTCAGCCTGGATCCGATCCGGTCGCGCCTGCTCGCCGAGCTGGTCGTGCCCGGGTCGGCGACCATGCTCGCCGGCAAGGTCGGCCTGCCCCGGCAGAAGGTCAACTACCACCTGCGCACGCTCGAGCAGCACGGCCTGGTGGAGCTGGTCGAGGAGCGGCGCAAGGGCAACGTGACCGAGCGGGTGCTGCAGGCCACCGCCGCCTCCTACGTCATCTCCCCCGCCGCGATGGCCGCCGTCGCCCCCGACCCGTCGCGCTCGCCCGACCGGCTGTCGGCCAGGTGGCTGCTGGCTGTCGCGGCCCGCCTCGTGCGCGACGTGGGCGAGCTCGTCACCGGCGCGGCCAAGGCCCGGCAGCGCGTCGCCACGTTCGCGATCGACGGCGAGGTCCGCTTCGCCTCGGCCGCCGACCGCGCCGCGTTCGCCGAGGACCTGACGGCCGCGGTCACCCACATCATCAGCAAGTACCACGACGAGAACGCCCCGGACGGACGCAGCCACCGCATCGTCGTGGCCGTGCACCCGGCCGTCACCCGGAAGGACTGAGCCGATGGGCAAGGACTACGAGATCCGTCAGGAAGCGCAGGTCGACGCCACACCGGAACAGGTCTGGCACGCCATCGCCACCGGCCCCGGCATCAGCTCCTGGTTCGTCGGGCGCACCGAGGTCGCCGGCTCCACCGTACGCACGTCGTTCGGCGACGACTGGATCCCGGCGGGCACCGTCACCGCCGCCGAGCCCGGCCACCGCTTCGCGTACCGCAGCGACACCGCCGACGACGGACGGTTCCTCGCCAACGAGTATCTGATCGAGGGCCGCGACCGCGCCACGACCGTCCTGCGAGCGGTCGCCAGCGGCTTCCTGCCCGGCGACGACTGGGCCGACGAGTACGAAGCCATGCAATTCGGCACGCAGCTGTTCTTCCGCACTCTGGTGGAATACCTGCAGCACTTCCCCGGCCGCGCTGCCACCCCGCTGACGCTGTTCAGCCCACCGGTGCCCGACTGGCCCGCCACGTGGCAGCGGCTGCACGCCGAGCTCGGCCTGGACAGCGAACCCCGCGCCGGCGACGCCGTGAAGTCGGACCTGATCGCCGACGGTGTCGTCTACTTCACCAACCCGCACACCGTGGGCGTACGCACCGCCGACGGCCTATACCGCTTCATCCGCGGCCTGCACGGCGGCATGGTGCTCAGCCACTCGCTGTTCGGCCCCGCCGATCCCGCCCCGTGGCAGCACTTCGCCGCTCGGCTGCCCCGATGACCGACCACACCCGGCACGCCACCACGCAGCGTCCAGCCGCGTGGTAGCCCGCTTGAGAGGGACCACCATGAGTCACGTCAACTCCGCCGACGGCACCCGCATCGCCTACGAGACCCTCGGCTCGGGCCCGGCGCTGATCGTCGTCGACGGCGCCATGTGCTACCGCGACTTCGGCCCGGCCCGCGACCTGGGCACCGCCCTGGCCGACTCGTACACCGTCCACCTGTACGACCGTCGCGGCCGCGGCGAGAGCGGCAACACCCTGCCGTGGTCGCAGCAGCGCGAGATCGAGGACCTGGCCGCGCTGCTGGAGGTGGCCGGCGGCACGGCATACGTGCTGGGCTGCTCCTCCGGGGCGGTGCTGGCCGCCGACGCCGCCGCCGTGCTGCCCGGCTTCACCAAGCTCGCCCTGTACGAGCCGCCGTTCATCGTCGACGGCACCCACGAGCCCCGCCCGGACACGTTCATCCCGGAGACGGAGGCCCTGATCGCCGCGGGCGACAACGGCGGCGCGATCAAGAAGTTCATGCGCCACGTCGGCATGCCCGGCATCGCGGTCACGATCATGTCGCTGACCCCGCCGTTCCGCAAACTCAAGGCCACCGCCCCCACCCTGCCTTACGACCTGCGCATCCTCGGCGACACGGGCCGCGGCGAGCCGCTCGACCCGGCACGCTGGGCCGGCGTCAGCGCCCAGGCGCTGGTGATGGACGGCGGCAAGAGCCCGCAGTACATGCGCAACGCCGCCAAGGCGTTCAGCGAGGCGCTGCCGAAGGCGGAGTACCGCACACTGCCGGGCCAGACGCACATGGTGAAGGCGGCGGCGGTGGCGCCGGCGGTCAAGCAGTTCCTGAACGGCTGAGCGACCGGCCGGGCGGGTGATCGCAGCGGTCCCGGACTGCTCAGGGCCCCTCGCGTTGGGCCGGTTCGAGGCCGGGCCGGGGTATGCGCAGCGGTGTCGGGCAGCTCAGTGCCCCACTCGCGCCCGGGGCGTCTCCGAGGGCGATGCCCGGGACGGCAGGGGTTCGGGCCGGGGCTGTCGTCGGGGACGGGCTGAGGGCGGTTCGGGCCGGGATGGCGCTGGGCGGGGCCGCAGTGGCGTGGCGGGGCCGCGGTGGCGTGGCGCCGTCGGCGCGACGGCACCGCGCCACGCGATGACGCCCGGGCGCGGTTGCCGGAAAGTGTCGGTGGGTGGCGTTAGGGTCGGGTCGCGATGGCACACGACGATGCTTCCCCAGCGACGCGGCCGGGCTCGCCGCGCTCCGTTCTGACGGTGACCGTTCCCGATCAGCCTCAGCCGGGCGATCCGGCCGAGGACGGCCGCGGTGGCGCAGCCACATCCGCGGCGGCGGCCAGGACACCGGGCGCCGGCCTGTTCGAGCCGGCCGGAAGCGGCAGTTCGACCGCCGCGAGTGGCGGCTGGCCCGCCGGCGGAGACGGCTCGACCGCTGCGGGCAGTGGTTTGTCCGCTGCGGGCGGTGGCTCGTCTGCCGGGTTCGGCAGTTCGGCTGCCGGGGACGGCGGTTTCGGGGAGCCGGCGGTCGAGACCCGGCCGTGCGCGCACTGCGGGCGTCCCGTGCCGCAGCGGGCGTCGGCGGGGCGCCCTTTCCGGTACTGCCGGGACAACGACGGCGAGTGCCAGCGGGCGTCGCGCAACGTGCGGATGCGGCATCGGTCCTCCCCCGGGCTGGCCGGGCAGGTCGCGCGTACGTGGGAGGTCGTCGACCGGCTGGATCAGCTCGTCGGGACGCTGAGCGAGTCGCTGCACGCGGAGATGTCCCCGGCGGGCGTGGAGCGGCAGGTCGCGGAGGTGCGCGCCGAGACGTCGCGGCAGATCGCGGCCGCGCACACCGAGCGGGACGAGGCTCGGCGGGATGCGGACCGGGCTGCCGAGGCCGCTGGGACGGCGGTGCAGGAGGCGGTCGTCGCCCGGGCGGAACGCGATGATGCTCTGCATGCCGCGGAGGTTGCGCGGCGGCTGGCGGAGAACGCGGCTGCCGACGCCCGCCAGGCGATGGCCGCGCGCGATGAGGCGCAGGCAGCGGCGAGCGCGGCGGCGGCTCTGCGGGTGCAGGCCGAGACGGATCGCGACGGGGCCCGCCGGGAGGCCGACGAGCTGCGGCGCGAGCTGGATGCGGCCCGCCGCGAGACCGATTCCGTACGCCGGGAGCTGACCGGCGCCCGGCACGAGGCGGACACCCGTGCTCGCGAGCTGGAGCAGGCTTCGGCAGAGCTGCGCACGGCCCGGGGTGAGCGGGACACTGTCCGCGCGGAGCTCGACACGGTTCAGGCGGAGCTGGACACGGTTCAGGCGAAGCTGGACACGGTTCAGGCGGAGCGGGACGCCGCGCAGGCCGGCTGGGATGGCGCCCGTGCCGAGGTGCAGCGGGCCGGCGAGGAGGCCGATGCCGTCCGGGCCGAGTTGGCGCGTGAGCGGGACGGGGCTGCGGCGCTTCGGCGTACGGTCGAGGAGTTGCGGGCCGGCGGTGAGCGGGATCGCGCGGCACTGGCTCGGGTCACCGAGGAGGTCGCGGCTGTGCGGCAGGCGGCCGAGCGTGACGCCGACGAGTTGCGTCGGCGGGCGGATGCGGCGCGGGCGGATGCGGATGCTGCCCACACGCGAGTGGCGCAGTTGTCGGCGCAGGTGAGTGATCTCGCGTCGGCGTTGGCGTCGCTCGGGTCCGGGCGGTGACGAACCGCTCCGGTTGTTCTCAGGTTCCGGGCGCTGCAGGCGATGGTGGGCGCATGATTCCAGGGCGGCGTATTGGCAACAATCGCTTCGGCGAACGGTTCACGTGGTGACTGGTGGTTGATCAGTCGCGACCGTGGGTATGCGAGACGCGGAAGGGGCCGGCGCAGGGCGGGGTGCGAGCCTTGGTCTGCGATGATCAGTGAGAACCGGCGGTTTCCGACCGGGTGAGCAAGATCGCACAATCCGTAGAACTCCCAATACCGCGTAAAGTGGACCAAGGTCCACTCCGGGACGGGGCCGAGCGGGCCGTTGGGGTGGCGCGCCGGTTACGCTCGAAGCGTTAACACCGTCGACACACGGCGGTCGCCCGGAATCTGGCGGCCGTCCCTTTCGTTACACCAACGGAAGCAGCACCACGAGCGAGGGGAAAGCCGATCATGGGCGAACGCATGCTGCGCGGCAGCCGTCTTGGCGCAGTCAGCTACGAGTCCGACCGCAACACCGAGCTGGCGCCCCGGCAGACCCGCGAGTACCTGTGCGTGAAGGGTCACCAGTTCGAGGTGCCGTTCGCCGTCGATGCCGAGGTGCCGATCACCTGGGAGTGCAAGTTCGACGGCAGCGTCGCGCGACTGGTCGACGGCAACGAGCCGGAGCAGAAGAAGGCCAAGCCCCCGCGTACCCACTGGGACATGCTGCTGGAGCGCCGGTCGATCTCGGAGCTGGAGGACATCCTCAACGAGCGGCTCCAGGAAGTGCGCACCCGCCGGGGGCGCTGACCGCAGCATCACGTTGATCGCCGTTCCGCCGACGAGGGCGGGACGGCGATTTGCTGTGCCCGGGCCCGGGCCGGGACCGCGCCGGGGCCGGGCCGAGCCGGCGCCGGGGCCGGGGCCGGGCCGGGGCCGGGGCCGGGGCTGGGCGCGTCGGCGCCTAGCGCGGTGGGCGGCGCGGTGTACCGGAGCCTCATGCTCGACGCCCCGGCCGGACGGCCGGCCGGCGACGGCAAGGAGATCGGCGCGGCCCTGAGCCTGCCGGAGGCCTTGGCCCGCGAGGTGCTGGACGGCGGCGCGCCCCTGTGAGGCGGGCGGAGTGGCGCGCCGGGGTCAGCGGACGATGTCGCCTTCGACGACCTCGCCGGAGATGATCTCGCCGGCCGCTACGCGCGGGGCCGGTGCCGGGGCCGGCTCGTCGACCGGGGCCGACTGGTGCACCTTCACGTGGCGGGGGCCGAACAGGTCTCCCGCGACGGTGGCTGACACGCGGCGTTCGGCGGCTCGTTCGATGCCCCGGCGGGCGAGGTAGCGGCCCGGCGGGATGATCAGCAGCAGGCCTGTGACGGCGGTGACGAAGCCCGGCAGCGCCAGCAGCAGCGCGCCGAGCAGACCGACCAGGGAGTTGCTGACCTGCGCTCCGGGCGGGCGTCCCGCTTCGGCCGCGGCGCGGAACGCGCGCCAGCCGCGGATGCCTTCGCGGCGCAGCAGGGCCAGGCCGGCGAGGCTGGACGCGGCGATGAGCAGCACCGCCCAGCCGGCGCCCAGGGCGTGGGCGACTGCGGCGAACACGGCGATCTCGGCGACCGCGAGCAGCAGCAGCCCCAGCGGAAGCAGGGCCAGGACCCGACGCATCTCCATCACCCTCCCGGGCGTCACACCAACCGTTCCAGCATGACACGCGCCCGCCCGCCGGGCTGCTGCCCGCTCCTGTCAACTGCCTGTGCGCTGCCTGTGCGCGAGCTCGGCCTGGACAGCGAACCCCGCGCCGGCGACGCGCCGCCTCGCCGACCACGCGATGCCCGCCACCCCGCAGCCATGCCGATCAGGGCACGCAAGCGAAAGCCGCCAAGACACGAGCCGAGCGAAGCCGGCCCAAGCGAAGACGGCCCGGACCCGAAAGGGCCCGGGCCGCACGAAAGCGGAAGGCCGGAAAGCCGGAAGGCCAGGAGGCCGGAACCGGTGACGGCCGGCCGGGACCCGTCAGGGCCAGGTGGAGGGCTGCTTCGGCTTACGCCCGAGTTTGCTCAGCAGAGCTTCCTTACGCGCCGCGGCTCCCCACACGGTGACGCGCAGGAGCTGCTCCTTGAAGATGTTGCCGCTCATCTTGCTGACGCCGTGCTCGCGTTCGGTGAACGTGATCGGCACCTCGGCCATGCGGAAGCCGTTGCGGTACGTGCGCCAGGCGAGCTCGACCTGGAACGAGTAGCCCTGCGACGCGACCGTCGACACGTCGATCTTGTCGAGGACCGGCATGCGGTACGCGCGGTAGCCGCCCGTGGCGTCCTTGAACGGCATGCCCAGCGCCATGCGGATGTAGATGTTGCCGCCGCGGGAGAGCAGGAGGCGGTGCATGGGCCAGTTGTGCACGCTGCCGCCGGGGATGTAGCGGGTGCCGAGCACGGCGTCGTTGTCGCGCAGCGCGTCGAGGAGCTTGGGCAGTTCCTCGGGGGCGTGCGAGCCGTCGGCGTCCATCTCCACGACCGCGTCGTAGCCCTTGTCCTTGGCCCACGCGAAGCCGGCCACGTACGCCGCGCCGAGCCCCTGCTTGCCGGGCCGGTGCAGCACGTGCAGCCGCGGATCCCGGGCGGCGAGTTCGTCGGCGATCGCGCCGGTACCGTCGGGGCTGTCGTCGTCGGCGACGA
>Ga0190269_10001402_pt1 | contig 11609 bp, 8 predicted proteins | sample Popmic249IS_FD_133749 | JGI IMG/M metagenome (GOLD analysis project Ga0190269, IMG submission 133749) | Populus adjacent soil microbial communities from riparian zone of Blue River, Arizona, USA - 249 IS | ecosystem: Environmental > Terrestrial > Soil > Riparian zone | place: USA: Arizona...
CATTCCGGACAGACTGGATGCCATTCGCAGGCCGCAAACACTCAGGCTACGGCATAGGTGGCATCCCCTACACGATGCACGAAATGACCCAACACAAAATGCTCGTGTTCCGCCGCTGAGCGAGGCGCGCGGTGGCATAGGAGCCTGCAGTCGCGCTCGCCGCAGACGAACCGTCACGTAATCGCAGATTGCCGTGGCTCATGAGCCGCCTTGTGATGATCGTCCTGCCCTGAGGCAACGGCGTGCTGACATGCCACTCGATAAGTGCTCGGCGGTTGCCCAGGTCGGACGATACACGCTCACGACCAGGATGTCGGCATGTGCGAGTGAAGCGACGCTTCCTCGCTGAGGCCGCGTTCGATGAGCAGCTCTCCGCCCTGGCCAAGTAATGAGACAAAGGACTTGGAGCGCGTGCGGACGAATGGTCCTGGCGCGCCGATCTAACGGGTGTTCCGCTGCGCGAGGTGTCCCTTCTGCTGTCAGGTCTTGCCGGCGAGTATCCGCGTCGGAGGCTCCGACCGGCTGAGATTCATACTATCATTGCAGCTGCTGGCGGCGCTGGAGATGGTTGCTCGTGATTACCTGTGACGCCTCCTATCAGCGCTTTCTGACTCTCAGAAATGACGCGCGGTATATTGATCGCGCGACGAGGCGTTTGGAGACGACATCACCGGGTGCTCCGGAGAGGGACAACAGGCGGTCAGCTGTAGCCGCACAGTCGCTGGATGATCCACCAGGTCCACATGAAGCATGTGCTGCGCTCTCAGAGGCAACTGCGCACGACCGCCGTAGGTAAATCCCCAGGCATGCGAATGTCGAAACGAGAAAACTGTAATAGTGATGATTCATATCACACACGCCCGGTTTCTCAAGGTCCACGCTCAGACCATTGAAGAGGGACCTCATGAGCGCCGTGGTAGATTTCATCGAACTCGCAGCGTTGCGTTATCCTGAAGCACTGCGCCGCATCCTTGAAGTCGCACGCGAGCGCGGCCCGATATTAGGCGACGGCAACAATGTCCTTGTGACTGGAGCCGCCGAGGTGCGCGAGGTCCTCGACCGCCCGGACGACTTTCTCTTCGGGGTGGTCCACGCCAAAAAGATGAAGCTCGGTCGATTCTTACTCGGGATGGACGTGTCGCCAACTTACGAAGCCGAGAAGAGAGCCTTGCGGCAAGTCGTGACCGGCCGGCAACCTGTCGATCACTTCGCCGCGCTTGTGCGAAAGCATTGCGGCCCTCTGATCGGCCGTATGTCAGCCACGGTCGACCTTACTACAGGCTTCATCGAGCCTGTGATAGTCGCTGCTGCCGCAGAATTCTACGGCATAGAGCTATCGGGCGCAGCAAGCGCCTATATAAACGTCGCGCCTGGGCACCCGACGTTTACGCAATGGATGCGAAAGCTCGGCTCACTGCTGCCATCAGCGGCGCCGGCGCCGTTTGGCCTCGAACAGCTCACCGACGCGCTCGGGGGTGAAATGTTGGCGTTTCTGAGTGACGCCGTGAGCGACGTGCCGCCAGCGACCAGCGCGAAGTTCGAGTCCGTGGTGGCCAACCTCAAGTGGCAGGCTAGCCAGCCGGACGCTGCGCTGACTAAAGATGACGACATCGTTCGCTGCGTGGGCGGATTGATGTTGGCCGGGAGTGCGATGGCCAAAGCAGCAGCGCTGGCTATCCACCAGCTCGTACGCTGCGAAAATCGCAAAGCTGCGGTGGAGTATGCGGCTTTAAGCGGCAATGTCGCTGAGGTTGCGGCTCACGCTTGGGAAGCGCTTCGCTTTCAGCCCGTGTTTCCGCTGTTGCCGCGCTATTGCCCACGGCTATGCCATCTTCGCACGACTCGTGGTGAGCTGCGCTCGATCCCCGCCGGCGCAACCGTCCTTATCTCGCCTCTCGCCGCGATGTTCGATCCTCGTTCCGTACCGAACCCAGAGCAGTACATCCCAACGCGCCCGTCGCACACGTATCTCCACTTCGGTGAAGGTACACACCGCTGCCTCGCAGGCGTGATGGCGCAGCGTGCAATCGGAGAGCTGCTGACGCAGTTGTTTGCAAAGTGCCGCATCCACCGCGGGCGCATGAGCTACGACGGGCCGGTGGTTGATCGGTACGTCGTGAAGATCGAGCAACGACAGGAATCGACGAATGACTACGCAAAGTGTGACACTGATCCTCGGCCCACTCAGTACGACTGTCACGCCCCGCTTGCGTGAAGAGACGCGGCTGAATCTCGTCGAGCTGCGAGCTGCTCTGGAGAGCGCCCAACGGCTGTTACCGACGGCAGAGGCGACAAGCTGTGAGATCGAGCTGAGAAACTTTCTGAGACGGGGGATGGTCCACTTTCTCAGCTTCTTTCTGATCGAGCCCGACGGCCATGGAAACCCTGGCTACGTAGTGCTCGAAGTCAATGCGGATTACACTGTGCACAGCTTGTTCGAGATTCTTGCGACCACGGCACCCAGCGTTGTGTCGTCGCTCTTCAAACATTGCGATAAGTTCGACGCAAACCAAACAACTAAGCGTTGCGCGCGACAGCTGCGCGGCTGGGCCGTTTATCCGAACGCCAGCTATATCGCGTTTCCCGGACACAGCGTGGAGCGAATCCGAGCTGAAGCCGATCTGCGGCAGTGCATTCGACACCAAGTGTCTACGCTCCCAGACGACCTAGGTACAGCGACGGGTTTGTGGGCGAAGCTCCAGGAGAAGCTCGCGGACTTGATGCTACCAGCCGTTTCAGTGCGTCCGTTTCTAGTTCGCTGGAGCCCGCGCCTTGGTGGACTGCGCAAGCGGCTAGGCCTGCTTGCGCGGCGAAGCCTGGCCGCGATTTTGGTGAGCGCGGCTGGCTGTTCGCTGTATTCTATCGCCAGCCATCATTCCGTACGAGCTGCGCTCGGGGCTATGGTGTTGAGCATGGTTGCCGGGGCTGCACTCCCTGGGTTTCTGTGGCTGAAGGAAAGTCCCAAGCGGCTATCAATGGGCGGTCGCTTACTCATCGCGAAGAGCGCTGCCGGAAAAATCTTGCATGCGGCCCTGCTGTTCAGCGTCTCTCTATTTGCGGTGCTACAGCTTCTGTCGCTCTACCCATTCGTCACGGTAGCGGCACTTGGCGCGCTTGGTGTAGTCGTGCTGTTGTTCTTTGGTGGCTGGCTTTACGTCGCCGGAGGACCGCGCAGCGCTGTCAGCGCGCATGCGCTACTGACGTGTGCCTGGTTGGCAGTGGTCGCGTTCTTTTCGGAACGACCTCTGATGTTGTTAGTGTTGAGTGCCATTCTTGTAGGTGTACTAACAGCGCTTGTGCTGCTATGGCTCGTGAGCTGGTTGAACGCTGTACGAACGATCGAGCTCGAGGAAGCCGAGGCTTATGATCCCGTTTCTATCACTTGGGACCTCAACCACCTCGATAGGGTGCAAGCACACGAAGACGAAAGACCACAGAACCACCTCGCCACGCTCTCCCGTATTAAACCTAATCGCTTGTATACACTCAGCACTGTGCTGCGCGCGGTACATCTGCTCTCGAAGGTTTACTTCAACCGCGCTGACTTGGCAGGCATACGCACTATTCACTTCGCCAGCTTCACGATACTCCCGGACCGCAAGCGTCTGCTGTTCCTCGGCAACTACGATGGCGCTTTCGGAGCCTACCTCCAGGAGTTCAACAGCGTGGCCGGTGTTACAGCTGTCTGGAGCAACACGCAGGGGTTCCCGCGCAGCTTCTTCCTGATCGGCGATGGCGCCACCGACGAGCAACGTTTCAAGGCCTTTGCGAGGCGCGATCAGCTCGCGACATTGGGTTGGTACAGTGCCTATCCAGAGCTATCCATCTCCGACATTGAGAATGGCAGCAGCACGCTCGTTGATTTCCGTCGACGCTTCGCACGTACTCCCAGCTTGCTAACGAGCTTGTGCGAGCCGGGCCTCACCGAGGCTGACTGTGATGCGGCCCTCCGCCGCCTATAAGGGAGAGATTGACTATGGAACAGCTCGAGCTTCACGACATCCAGCGTTTGATCGTTCATAGTTACAGTGATCTCAGGGACGCTGCGTATGTGCTCCTGCGCATAGACAACGTAGAGCGTACAAAGCGCTGGATGGAACAGGTGCTACCGCACGTAGGCAGAGCCGTTTCCGACACGCAACACACGTCGTGCGGTCGACTCGCGCTGGCGTTCACATATCGGGGCCTAGTCGAGCTTGGTCTCTATCCTTCCGCGTTAGAACAGTTCGTGCCTGAATTTCGTCAGGGTATGACTGCACCTGCCCGAGCGCGGGCACTCGGCGACCTGGGCAAAAACCACTGCGCGGATTGGCGCTGGGGAGGGCCGTCCGGCGAGGTTCACATCTTGTGCGCGATCTTCGGTCGCTCTAACATTCGGCAGGATGAACGGCTACTGCGCGCGCAAGCGCAGGGGACGCATTGGGTAGACACCATCTTCGCGCGCCTTCGGGACCGCGAGCCGTTTGGCTTTCGAGACAACTTGTCTCAGCCGCTCATCGCCGGAACAAGAAGAGCGCAGTGTGCTCCGAGTCAGGCGGTGGCCGCCGGAGAGTTCTTGCTCGGCTACAGAAACCAAATGGGACAGTACCCGGCCTCACCTCTGATCGACTCGAACCTCGACCCGGACGACCTGCTCGCCCTGGGTCGGTCTGGCAGTTTGAAAGACTTTGGGCGCAACGGCAGCTACATGGTGCTTCGTGAGCTCGAGCAAAACATCGACGCGTTCAATCAGTTAGCGCCAGAAACCGCTCGTCGCATGATCGGACGAGACAAGGACGGGACGCCGCTCGCGGTGCGCCAGGGCGCTGACCCAACATTGGACTTCGGTTACTTCTACGAAGATCCTGCTGGGCTGCGGTGCCCGATCGGCGCACACATCCGCCGCGCATACCCACGCGATGCGCTCGCCGATGTGCAGCGCGGTATCAGTCCACTCGACGCACGCAGACTCGCAGACCAGCATCGCATCCTGCGGCGCTCGCGAATGTTGAATGACACGAGCCGAAAGCCAGGGCTTTGCTTTATATGTTTCAACACCAACATCGAGCGCCAATTCGAGTTCGTGCAACAAAGCTGGCTCATGAGCCCGAAATTTGCTGGGCTGAAAGACGAAGTGGATCCTCTGCTCGCGCGGAAATCGGAAGGGCAGACAAAGTTCACCGTGGATTGGAAGCTGGCACGAGACGAAAACGTAACGCTGACAGATTACGTGAGGACTCAAGGCGGTGCCTATTTCTTCGCGCCTGGCCACAAGGCGCTAAAATTCCTAACCCGCACGTTGCGCAGCTAGCGAAGCCTGTTGTACCGCGAGCATGGAAGCGCGTACGCCAGCGCCGAGCTGCCCCCACAGTCGGGCGGCTTCACGAAGCTCACTCGCCGCTGCTTGGTTGTCTCCAGAGCGCGAGTGAATCTGCGCGAGCCCTTCTCGGGCGAATGCTTCAAAAGGTGCCATGTGCAGATCCATCGACTTCTCACGGGCCTGCACGAACACCTTCTCTGCTTGCTGCTCGTGCCCGGGCAAACCGCAGAGCACGCGTGCAAGCGTAATCAGTGCGCAGACGTGATAGCCGTGCTCGCCAACCTCGGCAGTTGTACATTCGGCGCGCTGAGCCGTTGTCAACGCCAGCTCGAGGTCGCCAGTTCGGAGCTGAGCCTCGGCGAGACTGATTAGCAGATAATCGAGCCCATAGTGTCCTGCGCTTCGATAAAGTTCAGCATCCAGCTCGTGCTGAAGAAGCTCTCTTGCACGGGTCGCATCTCCGCACTCGAGCAGCGCAGCCCCTAGGCGCGCTACGATCGGCGTGCGCATGATGACCACCATGTTCTCTTCACATAGCGTCAAGGCGAGCTCGAGTAGCTCGCGCGCACGCTCTGCCTCGCCGCGTACGAGCAAACTGAAGGCATATTCTTCGAGCACCATTGTCGTGCAATACGGATGCTTGAGCTCGTCTGCCAGCGGGCGTGCATCGCGATACGTCGCATCGACCAAACGAAAGTCTCCTAGCAACGTACTGGAAGAGATGATGAACGTGCTGACGAACAAGCTTGGATAGCCCGCCCAGCCGTAGGTCCTGCGCGCTTTGTCACCAACAAGCTCCTGCGACAGCGGCACGAGCATGTTCAAAGCCTTGTGTAGCTCTCCGCGGGCATGATGGATCATTGCGGTGGTATTCCGCGCCTGAATGAGCAGCGCCTCGTCGCTAAGCTCTTCGCTCAGCCTGCGAGCTTGCGCAGCTTTCTCCAGGGCCTCATCGTGGCGCGCCGTCAACCACAGCTCAGTTGCTAACTGGTTGTAGATTTTACAAAGCCGCCTACGATCGTCGAGAGCACGCGCACAAGCTTCGGCTTCACCGAGCATCGCGATCAAGCGCTCGTGCTCACCGAGTGGAAGCAGCGCGGCCAGCGCTGCCAAACGCAAGTCGATCGCCAGCACATCGTGCTCCGCGCCGGCAGCAACATGACCTAGCGTTTCAAGCCCGCGCTCGAGGTGGCCCAACGCTTGTTCGTTCGCCCATAGGCCTGCGGCACGTCGTACAGCCCTGCGGCTGTATTCGGTGGACTTCTCCCAGAGCTCCGCCAAACAACTCTGCTCGGCGAGCCGCTCGACGTACTCCATTAGACGCGATGCGTACAGCTGCTCGAAGGCGAGGCAAATGCGCGCATGCAGTTGTTTGCGCCGCGTCTTCACCATCTGCCGGTACGCGACCTCTCGGATGAGCGCGTGACGAAAACGGTAACTAGGCGCGCGCGAGCCATCACTGCGGTACAGGAAGTCTCCGTTCGCGAGACGCTCGATGTTGGCGCTCAGCTCGTTGGGTTCGAGTGCAGCCACGTAACTGAGAATGTCGTTCGGCGACTCGTCGCCGATGGCCGCTGCGATCTGCAAGATGGTCAGTGCGCTCGTGGGCAAGCGATCGAGGCGAGCTGCGATGACCGCTTCCACCGTCGACGGAATCGCAGTGTCAGTTTCTTTTGCGCTCAATCTCAGTTGACCCCATGTACCTACGAGCGTCCCATTTTCGCGCAACGAGTACACCATCTCCTCGATGAAGAACGGATTACCGCCGCTCCGCAACGACAGGCGCCGTCGCAGCGCGTGCAAGGACGGGTCTTCTCCGAGCAATGCGATCAGAAACGCTTCCACCTTATCAGGCGGCAGCTTTTCGAGCGCGAGCTGAACGACGTGCCCGGCCACTGGCCACTCGGTCTCAAAGTCAGAGCGATGAGTGAGCATAAGAAACAGCGGGCCTGGCGGCGGCTCTGTCATGAGCTCGACAAAGAACTGAAGCGATTCGCCATCTGACCAGTGCATGTCTTCGAGCACCAAAACTAGTGGCTGAGTCGCGACAATCCTGCTCAGCACCGCGCGCACACAGCGATCGATGTGCACCCGGCGCTGCAATGGCTCAAGCTTCTGCCACTCGATGCCGGCGGATAAATCAAGCAAACCAAGCGCTGCCGCGAGCGTCGCCTCATCGCCACACTCCAGAGCTACGAGCTGCTCGCGCACATGTTGTGCAATCTGCTGCGGCGCATGCAAGTCGTTTAAGTCCAGCAACGCTCGCAGCAGCGCGGCCATCAACGCATGCGGCGTTCTGCGGGCGAACGCTAGCGCCGGAACCTCGATGATCCGGAAGGCCTTGGCATCCGGATGAGTGACGACCTCGAAGCACAAGCGAGACTTTCCGATGCCCGGTTCGCCCACGACAATGGCTGCGTAACACGCGCCACGTCTCGTATGGCTCAGCAAGTTTCGCAGCTGGCCAGCGACCTCGGCGCGGCCTGTAAAAGGCGACAAACCTCTACGGACCGCAGCCAAAAAGCGCGTCCGCTCTTTGATGCCGAGAAGCTCGAAGACGCGAATGGGCTCGGCCGCGCCGCGTACATCTTTGTAGCCGAGATCTCGCGCATTCAGCTGGCCAAAGCCAAGGCGCAGTGTTGCTTCGGTAAGCCACACAGTTCCTGGAGTAGCGAGCTGCTCCATGCGAGCCGCCAAATGAGTGGTAGTCCCGATAGCGCGATAGTCGGGGCTTAGATCATTGCGGCCGCTATGAACAAGCACTTCCCCAGAGTTAAGGCCAACTCTGATCATGGAAGCCGCGCCACGCGCCCGCAGGTCGGGCAACGCGGCGACCGTATTATGCATCGCGCGTGCAGCAGCGGCGGCACGGACCGCGTGATCTTCGTGCGCGATTGGCGCACCAAAGAGTGCCATGATGCCGTCACCCATAACTTGATTGACCACGCCTTCATAGCGGTGGACAGCCGTGATCATAGCTTCGATGACAGAGCTTAGTAGCTGCTGCGCGTCTTCGGGATCGAGTCCGTAGATCAGCTCGAAGGAGCCTTTCAGATCGGCGAACAGCACAGTCACCTGTCGTCGCTCGCCTTGTGTTGTCGGAGAACGGTGAGGGTAGTGCCCGAGCCATTGAGGCGCTGCGTGCGAGCTCCGCGCTGCATTCACCAATGCAGTGCCACACTCGTTGCAGAACTTGGCCTCGGATGGATTCTCCATACCGCAGGCTGCGCACGCGCGGTTCAGCACGAACCCACAGCTCACGCACTGTTCCGCCTCCAGCGCTGCTTCTGTTCCGCACCTTGAACACTGCAACGTCGCCCCCTTGCTCTGGACCGCAACGATCCCTGCTCAGGGGCTTCCTTAGCTGCGCGCAGGTAGGCACAGCGTCCTGTTCCCCTGGAGTCCGCGCGAATATACCACGGTCCCCCGACCGACATAGGTGGCACGCTCGCTTGACCAGGAGCGGCGTGAGGACCGCCCGGCACTGGCCATGTGTAGCCAAACCCGTTACAGCCCGTACACAGCGCGTTCACAGTCAGCCGTCGGATTTCGCGGAAGAGCGCCTGGCAACATCCGCCAAGCCACCCGCGATCTTGATAGGCCGGGCTACAGGCTGCAGCTGTTGGCGGCTGCGCACCACCGCAAGATGGTGGTTGCTCACCCCTACCGATTTCATCCCAGGGAGCTGAGCTGCGCGCTCCTTCAGGCCCAAGTGATCGGCGTCGTTCGCAGAGCGATCCGGAGATTCGCTACTGTTGAGCTAGCTGGACGTCGCGTGGCTCACCGAGCTTGGCCATGTAGCCTGTCGTTGCTGTGGGGCTCGTTGACTAGCGCCCCGATCTTCATTCGACCGAGCACCTGTGGCACTCGGCGCACTCGAGCAGGTTGAGCGGAAATTCGTCTGGGCGAGTTGTGCTCATGCGAGTAGCAGCTGCTGTGCAGCAGAGTTCTTTCCTCTTATCCATTCGTCGCGTGCGCGCGCTCGCCGAGACGAAAAGCGTCTGTGTTTAGTCTAAGAATAGTGTGCCGATAGCATGCTTCTGTGGAAGCGCGATGCAGCTCTTCCGCGAATATGTCGGGGCTGCGAGGTCTGCGCGTGACGGTAGCGGCCGGTGACCGCGAGGGAATCTTTCGGTAACCCGCTGGCTGGTTCGAGGGACTGCGCTGGCGCGATGACACTTGTCGATGTTGACTGGGGTCGTGGCTTCTTTCCCACCGATACCGTTCACGCGTACCGGAGAGATTCACATGATGACATTCACAGGCAATACGCCGTTCTTGTTCGCGACGCCCGGGCTGGTGCTCGCGCTCACTGCGTTCGCGCTCGGCGCGGGCTGCGTGGCCGCGGCCGTTCTGAGTGATGTGCTTGCGGCCATGAGAGAGCGCTCGTCCGCGAGTGTCCGACGCAGACGTCCGAGAGCCAGCTGGTTCAAATCGGTTTCAAACACCCGGTCGACTCGCCAATCGTCAGCGCCAACCCCCACGCCGCGCACCAGATCTTCCCGCTGCTTCCTCGCGCCAGTGATGTTGTTGTGGCCGAGCTGCAGGCTTTGAACAACACGTTAGCGCCTGGTTATGTCACCACACTGGCGCTGACCTACGTGCCATGCCCTCTGGTGCAAGTGCTGCAGCAACAGATCTTGAACTGGAGCTCACCGCTCTACGGAAATACTGACAGCAGCGTGGCAGCGCTGGTGTCTAACATCAACCCCGACATCGGCATCGCACGACGCACGCCACTCAGGACGTTTGACTATCGCGGCGCCGCTGTCATTTGTGGGATTTGCGCCCGGTCGAAGTCTTCGTCCGCGATGTGAAGCTTGCAGGCTTGAAGCGCTGCGCAAAAAGCTGTGAGCGCGAAGCCCGGAACACTCGCTGGATCGCAGGCAGTGAGCTTTGTAAGACCGCGCTCCAGCAAGCGTTCAGCCGACGACGGGGCGTGCGAGACGATCCGCTTGTGAAAAGCCGCCGCGACTTGAATCAAGCCTTGGAGCAACAAGCGCTCATTCGGCTCGCCAATGCTGCGCCAACGCTCTTCCCAAGCTTCGTGCGCATCAAAGTAGTCGCCGCGGTCGAACAGCGCCGCACCACGCCAGAATGCGCCTTCATCGATCATGCAGGCGATGGTAGCGCGCCTCGGAAGGCCAGGGCGCACACACGCGCGCGACCGCCTGGGAGGTGCTCGAAACAAGCCCCGCCCGTTCGCAGAACCACCCAGGCGCGTTGCCGCCCGACGTCGCGATTTGTCTCGACGACGTGAAGCCATGGAGACTTACCGCAAGCTGACTCTGCGCTGCATCATGTAGTGTAGGTCACACGTGATTGGGCCAAAGCACGTGCGACGCTGACGCAGCGTCCCGAAGCGGAATGCTTTGCTCATGTGGTCGCTCGATATGAGCTCGCCGGACGACGATCCGCGCACGCGCTGCATACTTGCTTGCGCACGGCTGCGATCGAAGTGTAAACCGTCATCGGCGCGAGCGTGGGCGGTCGTCGCGTCAGAGGGAACCTTGCGCCCAGCGAGTACGCGCGCGTGAGCTACACAAACGTACGAGCTTTGTTGTGCTTGCGGGATCCCGTCGTGCGCGAACATGGACATCGCACAGCGCGTAATGGCAGCGCACATTGCCGTTGGTTGCTTGCGTTGTTGCTCGTGCAGAACATCTTAGGCTGCAAGGTCTATGACGACACGCTTTTCGCAGAGTCGCAGCCGTGTGGCGATGCCGGCTGCAAAGGCGATCGAGGTGGTCCCGACGCATCGAGCGTGGCGAGCGGACCCGACAGCGCAGGCACCGCGTCAAAGGATGCTTGCCCGACTGACGCTAGAAAGTCGGAGCCCGGTGCGTGCGGATGCGGGAAGACCGAACACGACGCCGATGAAGATGGCACGCCCGATTGTCTCGACGCATGTCCGAGAGACGATTCGAAGACTGCGCCTGGCGTCTGCGGGTGCGGAACATCCGAAGCTGACAGCGACAGCGATGGCACCCCAGATTGCCTCGACGGCTGCCCCCACGATCCCATCAGGACTACGGAAGCCTCTTGTTCCTGCAATGCGCTCGACTGCGTGAAGTCCCTGCTGCGCCACCGCTACCGCTTCAACGGCCAGGCGACACTCTCACAGGACAGTGTGGGAATGGCCGACGCAACGCTCTTTCAAACCGGCCAGACTGGACGAAGCCTGCGGTTCAGCGGCGAGAAGGGCCAAGGCTATCAGGGTGAAAGCTACGCTGAGCTCCCGAGTCGTGTGTGGGATGTGTCGACCAGCATGACGCTCGAAGTCTGGGTTTCTTGGGAGCCCAGCGGCAAC
>Ga0190269_10001403_pt1 | contig 11598 bp, 11 predicted proteins | sample Popmic249IS_FD_133749 | JGI IMG/M metagenome (GOLD analysis project Ga0190269, IMG submission 133749) | Populus adjacent soil microbial communities from riparian zone of Blue River, Arizona, USA - 249 IS | ecosystem: Environmental > Terrestrial > Soil > Riparian zone | place: USA: Arizona...
CGCCAGGCCTTGACGTGCGTCGTGTCGTGGAACTCGTTGATCCGGTAGACCGCCGGCTCGAGCTCCTCGACCTCCCAACCGTCAGCGAACGCGGCACGGATCTCCGCCTGGGTGATCCGCCGCGGGCCCCACTCCCCCTCCCCCGGCTGGTGCTCGCTGAAGCAGATCAGGTGCAGCAGCCCGCCGCCCTTCGTCACCCGGGTGAGGTTGTCGACGTAGGCCCGCTGCTCCTGCCCCTCGAAGGAGTGGAAGACGCCGCTGTCGAGCACGCAGTCGAACGCGCCGTCCTCGAAGGGCACCGGCTCGAGCATGCTGACGACTGCGAGCTCCACGTCGATGCCCCGCTCGGCAGCCTTGCGCCGCGCCTTCGCGACCGCCCTGGCCGAGATGTCGACGCCCGTGACGGCGGCGCCGTGCTGCGCCGCGAGCAGGCTGTGCTCCCCCGTGCCGCACCCGGAGTCGAGCAGCCGGCCGGCGACGAGGTCCCGCTCGACCAGCCTGGCGACCTCGGGCTGCGGCTCCTCGATGACCCAGGGCGGCGGGTCCTCGTCGTCGGCGTAGACGGCGTCCCAGCGCTCGGCCGTGTTGTCGCTCATCGCCCGAGCCTGGCACCCGGAGCGGACGGCCGCCAGCACACGAACACGGCTGCCCGAGGGCGTCCGACGGTGGCAGGGGACCGCACGGCGCGGAGCTTGTGTGCCCACGCCTTCGCGCCGGCCCGCGTCAGGCGGGCGGTACGGCGTGAGGCCGGGCCGTCCAGGGCGCCTCGGCTGGACGCAGCCCGGCGAACCCGGATGCAGCAGCGGCGGAGGCGGCCAGGACGCCCATCACCGCGGCGGCGTTCTCGAGCTCGCCGGCGAGCGCGCGGCGCACCGCCTCGTCGAGCGGCTCGAAGCGCGAGGTCAGCTCGAGCTCCTCGTGCTCCTGCACGTCCCGCTCGCACGGCCGCAGCGAGCGGGCCAGGTAGACGCGGATCGACTCGTCGGTCATGCCCGGGCTCGTCAGCACGTCGAGGAGGACGTGCCACTCCCCCGCCTCGAGACCCGCCTCCTCGGCGAGCTCCCGCTGCGCGGCCGCCAGCGCCGGTTCTCCGGACACGTCGAGCAGCCCGGCGGGGAGCTCGTCGAGGCGTCGGCGTACCGGGTGGCGGTACTGGTTCACGAGCAGCACCCGGTCCTCGTCGTCCAGGGCCACGACGGCCACGGCCCCGGGATGGACGACGACGTCGCGCTGGCCGGTTGAGCCCCCCGGCATCGACACGATGTCGCGTCGGAGGGCGATGACCGTGCCCTGATAGACGACGTCGGAGGACTCGACCTCGTAGGAGTGCACTAAAGCGGCAGCATGCGCTCGTCGGCCCGGCGGACCGCTGCGGCGACGAGGCCGGCGAAGAGGGGGTGCGCGCGGGTCGGGCGCGACCGGAACTCCGGGTGCGCCTGGGTGCCGACGTAGTAGGGGTGCACCTCGGCCGGCAGCTCGACGATCTCGACCAGGCCGTTGTCCGGAGAGGTGCCCGAGAAGACCAGGCCGGCCGCCTCGAGCGCCGGGCGGTAGCGGTTGTTGACCTCGTACCGGTGGCGGTGCCGCTCCGTGCCCGGGTCGTCGCCGTAGGCCTGCGCCGCGACGGAGCCCGGCAGGAGCTTGGTCGGCCAGAGGCCGAGCCTCATCGTGCCGCCCATGTCGCGCTCGCCCGCGACCACGTCCTCCTGGTCGGCCATCGTCGCGATGACCGGGTCGGGCGTCGTCGGGTCGAACTCCGCGCTGCTCGCCTTCTCGATCCCCGCCAGCTCACGCGCGGCCTCGATCACCATGCACTGCAGGCCGAGGCAGATGCCGAGCGTGGGGATCTGGTGGGTGCGCGCGTGGGTCAGCGCACCGACCTTGCCCTCGATGCCGCGCACCCCGAAGCCGCCCGGGACCAGCACGCCGTCGACGCCCTCGAGCGCCTTCGCCGCGCCCTCCGGCGTCTCGCACAGGTCGGAGGCGACCCAGCGGATCTGCACCTTCGCGTCGTTGTGGAACCCGCCGGCACGCAGCGCCTCGGTGACCGAGAGGTAGGCGTCGGGCAGGTCGACGTACTTGCCCACCAGGGCAATCGTGACCTCGCGCGCCGGGTGGTGCACCCGCTGCAGCAGCTGGTCCCAGTCGGTCCAGTCGACGTCGCGGAAGGGCAGCCCGAGGCGCCGCACGACGTAGGCGTCGAGGCCCTCGCTGTGCAGCACCTTCGGGATGTCGTAGATGGACGGCGCGTCGACCGCGCTGACCACGGCCTCGACGTCGACGTCGCACATGTTCGCGATCTTGCGCTTGATGCCGTCGTGGATCGGCCGGTCCGACCGGCACACGATGGCGTCGGGCGTGATGCCGATGGTGCGCAGCGCCTGGACGCTGTGCTGCGTCGGCTTGGTCTTGAGCTCGCCGCTGGGCCCGATGTAGGGGATCAGGCTGACGTGCAGGAAGAAGCAGCGGTCACGGCCGACCTGCTGGCGCACCTGACGGGCCGCCTCGAGGAACGGCAGCGACTCGATGTCGCCGACCGTGCCGCCGATCTCGGTGATGACCACGTCGATGTCCGGGCCGCCGACGCCGAGCATCCGGGCCTTGATCTCGTCGGTGATGTGCGGGATGACCTGGACGGTGTCGCCGAGGTACTCGCCACGCCGCTCCTTGGCGATCACGGCGCTGTAGACCTGGCCGGTCGTGACGTTGGCGCTGCCGTGCAGGTCCTCGTCGAGGAACCGCTCGTAGTGGCCGACGTCGAGGTCGGTCTCAGCCCCGTCGTCGGTGACGAACACCTCACCGTGCTGGAACGGGTTCATCGTCCCGGGGTCGACGTTGAGGTAGGGGTCGAGCTTCTGCATCGTGACCCGCAGCCCGCGCGCCTTGAGCAGGCGTCCGAGGGAGGAGGCGGTGAGGCCCTTGCCCAGCGAGCTGGCCACCCCGCCCGTGACGAACAGGTGGCAGGTGTCGCTCGCTCGCTTCAAGAAGGCTCCCCGTGTCTGACCCGCGGACAGGACGTCCGCTGCACGGGAGACCAGGCTAACACCCGCAGCGGTCCGCAGCCCGCGACGCGCGGGTCAGCCGGCCAGGTCCTGCCAGGTGTCCCAGAGGTGCTGCCCGTCCAGGGCCACCACCCCGCCCAGTGCACCGGCCAGCAGCAGGCAGAGCAGCGGCAGCCCCCACCGCCTGCGCGGCGTCAGCGTCGCGGCCGCGGCTGCCGACAGCGCCGTCGCTCCTGCGGTCACCCGGGCGAACGGCGTCGACGCCGCAGCGGCCCGGCCCCGGTCGAGCAGCTCGACCAGGTCACCCGGTACTCCGGTGAGCACGACCAGCCGCGCCCCACCGTGGTGGGCCACCAGCAGCGCCAGGTCCTCGGCCGCGGCCCGGCTGGCGAAGGGCACGACCGGTACGGCGAGGTCGTGCACCCGATCGAGCCCCTCGGCCCCGGCGCGGAGGCAGACCTCCCCCGCCGCGCGGAGCACCTGGTCGCTCATCGTGGCCGGTTCACCGACCAGCAGGTCCGGGCGCAGCCCGACCGAGAGCAGCACGTCGCCCCCGCCGTCGGCGCCCACCAGCAGCGGGCGGTGCCGGCGGCGGAAGCGCCTCAGCCGGCGCAGCTCGTCGCCAGCCCGCTCGCCAGGGCCGACCACCACGACCACGCGGTCGGTGAAGGCGGTGGCGAGCGACGGCAGCCCGTCGCCCTCGACGAGCAGCCGGCGCTCCTCGACCACGAGGTCGGCAGCGTTTGCCGTGAGGTCGGCGAGCTGGGCCGACACGCCGCCCCGGGCGTACGTCACGGCCTCGGCCACGGACGCCGCGTCGTGCAGCGTCCCCCTGGCGACCGGCTCTTCCCCGACGAACAGGGTGTCGCCGTCCAGGCGGGCCCGAGCGCCATCCCGGGCGAGGGCGAGGAACGACGTGCCCACCCCGTCCAGCAGCGGCACGCCGGCGTGGACGAGCACGGTGGGGCCGAGGTTCGGGTAGCGCCCGGAGGTGCTGGGCGAGGCGTTGACGACGGCCACGACGCCACGGGCCACCAACGCCCGGGCCGTGGCCCCGTCGAGGTCCACCTCGTCGAGCACCGCGATGTCGCCGGCCTGCAGCCGGGGAGCGAGGCGCTCGACGCGCGAGTCCACGCGCAGCACGCCGCAGGTGCCGGGGTCGGTGGGTCGGCGTCGTCTCACCCCTCGAGCAAACCCCCGACCCGACCCGAAGGCAGCGTGACGCGCCGTGACCGGAGTGACTGGTGCCCGGAACGTCCCGCTCTGCGCTACGCCTTCGCCGCGGCGGCCGCGGCAAGCAGCTCCTCCGCGTGCGCCCGCGCGAGCCCGCTGTCCAGCCCGGCCATCATGCGCGACAGCTCGGCGACGCGGCCCTCGTCGTCGAGGACGGTCACGCCGCCGGTGGTGAGCGCCCCGTCGGCCGACTGCTTGCTGACGTGCAGGTGCTGGTCGGCGAACGCCGCGACCTGGGGCAGGTGGGTCACGACCACGACCTGGTGCGACGTGGCGAGCCGGGCCAGCCGTCGCCCGACCTCGACCGCCGCCGTACCGCCCACGCCGGCGTCGACCTCGTCGAACACCATGACGGGCACCGGGTCCGACCCGGCGAACACGACCTCGACCGCGAGCATCACCCGGCTCAGCTCGCCGCCCGAGGCGCCCTTGGCCAGCGGGCGCGCCGGCGCGCCCGGGTGCGGCTCGAGGAGCAGCTCGACGTCGTCGACGCCGTGCGGCCCGGCGGCCAGGACCCGGTCCCCCACCGACAGGCCGGACGCGTCCTCCCGCTGCCGAACGTCGGCCGTCACGCGGGCGTGGGGCATGGCGAGCTGCACCAGCTCGGCCGTGACGGCCCCGCCGAACCGCTCGCCGGCGGCGACCCGCGCCGTGGTGAGCTCGGCGGCCAGCGTGCCGAGGCGCTCGACCAGGGCGGCCTCCTCCTCGGCCAGGGCGCTCACCCGGTCACCGGCGCCGTCGAGCTCCAGCAGCCGCCGTCCCGCCTGCTCGGCCCACGCCAGGACGCCGTCCACGTCGTCGGTGCCGTGGCGGCGTACCAGGGTGGTGAGCGCCGCCAGGCGCTCCTGCAGCACGGCGAGCCGCGCTGGGTCCGCCTCGACCGAAGAGAGGTACGCCGCCAGGTCGTGCCCGAGGTCGGCCACCTCGAGGGCGCAGCCCTTCAGCCGCTCGGCGAGCCCTGCCAGCGCGGGGTCGTGCTCGGCCACCGCTTCCAGGGCCCGTCGGCCCGAGGTCAGCGCCTGCAGCGCGTCCCCGGGCTCGCCGCCCTCGTCCCCCACCACCGCGCCGAGCGCCGTCCCCGCCGCCGTGCGCAGCAGGTCGGCGTGGGTGAGCCGGTCGGAGTCGGCCCGGAGCGCGACGTCCTCGCCGGCCTGCGGTGCGACGGCCTCGACCTCGGCAAGCCCGAGCCGCAGCAGCTCCGCCTCCCGCTCCCGGTCGCCCGCCTCGGCTCGCAAGGCCTGCAGGGTCGCGCGCAGCTCGCGCAGCGCGGCCCAGCCCTCGGCGAACGCGGCCCGTCGCTCGAGCACGTCGGGCCCGGCGAACCGGTCGAGCGCGTCGCGCTGCCGGCTCGGCTGCAGCAGCCGCTGCTGGTCGCTCTGGCCGTGCAGCGCGAGCACCTCGTCGCCCACCTCGGACAGCACCGCGACCGGCACCGAGCGGCCCCCGAGGTGCGCCCGCGACCGCCCGTCACCGGAGACCGTCCGCGACAGGAGCAGCTCGTCGTCCTCCACCACGGCACCGGCCTCGACCGCGCGCACGACGGCCGGGTGGTCGGCCGGCAGCACCAGCCGCCCTTCGACCAGCGCCCGCTCGCCCCGGACCCGGCCGCTGTCCGCACGACCGCCGAAGAGCAGGGCCAGCCCCTGCACCACCATCGTCTTGCCGGCACCGGTCTCGCCGGTGAGCACGGTGAGCCCGCGGCTCAGCGGCAGCACGGCGTCCTCGATGACGCCGAGGCCCTGGATGCGCATCTCCTCGAGCACGGCCGGCACCCTAGCCGGGGCCTGCGACGGCGCGGTCAGTCGTCGACCGCACCGCGCCACCCGTCCACGGGCAGGTGGAACTTCTCCACCAGCGTGTCGGTGAAGGTCCGCGGACCCGGCGGCCGTGCCAGGAGCACGGGCAGGGCCCCACGTCGTACCTCGACCCGAGACCCGTGCGGCAGGTGCACGGTACGCCGACCGTCGCACGCCATGAGGGCGTCGGTGCCGCTCGCGAGCACCTCCATGGCCACCATGGAGGACGGCGCCACCACCATCGGCCGGGAGAACAGCGCGTGCGCGCTGACCGGTACGACGAGCAGCGCCTCGACCCCCGGCCACACCACCGGTCCACCGGCGCTGAAGGCGTAGGCGGTCGACCCGGTCGGTGTGGCTGCCACGACCCCGTCGCAGCCCCAGCGCGAGAGCGGGCGGCCGTCGACCTCGACGACGACGTCGAGCATCCGGGCGCGGTCGCCCTTCTCGACGGACACCTCGTTGAGCGCCCAGCCGTCCCCGAGCACCTGGCCGTCGAGCCGGGCGGTCACGTCGACGGTGATGCGCTCCTCGACCACGTAGTCGCGGTCGAGGACGTGCTCCACCGTGCGGTCGAGGTGGCTGGCCTCCACCTCCGCGAGGAACCCGACGCGGCCGAGGTTCACACCCAGCAGCGGCACCTGGGCCCGGCGGGCGTGCTCGGCGGCGCGCAGGATCGTGCCGTCGCCGCCGAGGACCAGGACGAGCTCGGTGCCGGCTGCGGCGGCCGGTCCGGCAGGGTGCACCGCAGCCCCCGGTACGGCGATCTCGTCGGCCTCCTCCGCGACCAGACGCACCTCGACCCCGGCCTCGCGCAGCCGCCCGGCGGCGGCCCGGGCAGCAGCCACCGTGCTCGGACGGCCGGTGTGGGCCAGCAGCAGGACAGAGCGCGTCACGGGCACGAGCCTGCCACGCTCACTGCGGCCCCTCCGCCACGGCACGCGCGAGGGCCTCGTCGTCGAGCGGCGGGGCGCCGGCCTGTAGCCAGAGGAAGAACTCGACGTTGCCGCTCGGCCCGGGCAGCGGGCTGGCCACCACGCCCCGGACGCCGAGCCCGAGGTCGGCCGCCTGGCGGGCCACGTTGGCGACCGCAGCCGCCCGGGCCGCGGGGTCGCGGACGACACCGCCGGACGGCAGGTTCTCCTTCCCGACCTCGAACTGCGGCTTGACCATCGGCATGAGGTCCGCCCCCGGCCTGGCGCAGGCGACCAGCGCCGGCAGCACGAGGCCAAGGGGGATGAACGACAGGTCGGCCACCACGAGGTCGACCGGCTCGCCGACCTGCTCCGGCGTCAGGTGCCGGGCGTTGACCCGCTCCACCACCGTGACCCTGGGGTCGGTGCGCAGCGACCAGGCGAGCAGGCCGTAGCCCACGTCGACGGCGACGACGTGGGCGGCGCCGCGTCGCAGCAGCACGTCGGTGAAGCCACCGGTGGAGGCGCCGGCGTCGAGGGCCCGCTGGCCGGCCGGGTCGTAGCCGAAGGCGTCCAGCGCGCCGAGCAGCTTGTGGGCGCCGCGCGAGACCCACTGCTCGCCGCCGTCGTCCTCGACCAGCACGGGGGTGGCCGCGTCGACACCGGTGGCGGGCTTGGTGGCGACCTGGCCCCCGACCTTCACGCGCCCGGCAGCCACCAGCTCGGCGGCCTGCTCCCGGCTGCGGGCCAGGCCTCGGCGTACCAGCTCGGCGTCGAGCCGGGCCCGGCGGGCCAGGTCAGACCCCGTCGAGCGAGGCCAGCGCGTCCTGCAGCGTGCGGTGCACGCCGTCGAAGACCTCGACGTGGTCGGGCAGGGGGCGGTCGTCGAGGCCGGCGAGCGCCTCGGACACCTGGTCCAAGAGCGCCGACTCGGTGGGCTCAGGCACCGGCGGCCGTCTCGGCCGGCGACGGCGACTCCTGCTTCGCCGACTCCGGAGCGGTCGGGGCGGCGGCCTTCTCCGGCGCCTTCTTCGCAGCAGCCTTCTTCGCCGCGGCCTTCTTCACCGGCGCCTTCTTCACCGGCGCCTTCTTCACCGGCGCCTTCTTGGCGGGGGCCTTCTTGGCGGGGGCCTGCGCGGCCGGCTCGCCGGAGCGGGTCTTGCGCAGCTCGCCCTCGAGCACCTTGATGCGGGCCTTCAGCGCGTCGACCTCGTCCTTGCCGACCAGGCCGACCCGACCGAGGGCCTTGTCCACCTCGAAGCGCACCAGGGCTACAACGGCCTCACGATTCGCCTTGCTCTGGGTGACGAGGTCGTCCGTCAGCGCCTGGACCTGGCCCGCCGTGGCCTCGCCCTGGGCGACCAGGGCCTTGGCGGCCGTCCTGGCTCGCTGCCGGGTGACCTCCGTGATGCCGGTGGCCAGCTCGAGGTAGCCCTTGATCGCGTCCTTCACAGCCCCGCCTCCTCCTGCGCTCCGTGCCGCTACGAGCGGTCGCTGAACGCTACCCCGGTTCGGGTAGCGTCACCCGTGTCAGGGCGAGGGGAGAGCTCGGTGATGGCGTCGGTGGCGGAGTGCGACCTGGCGCTGCGGTCCCTGGCGGCGCGGCTGCTCGAGGTCGACCCCGCGGTGCGGGCCAAGCTGGTCGTCGAACGGAGCGTGTCCCTCCGGGTGCACGACCTGGAGACCACCTGGTCGGCGCGGCTGTGCGACGAGGGCCTGGTGGACCTTGCCCACGACGCCGACGCCGACGGCGACCCGACCGGCAGGGCGCAGGTGCGGCTCACCATCGGGTCCGACGACCTGGTCGCGCTGGTCGAGGGCCGGCTGGGCCTGCCCGCCGCCGTCGCGACCGGCAAGGTGCGCGTGCAGGCCAGCCCCTTCGACCTGCTGCGGCTCAGCGCGTTCCTGTAGCCGTCCAGGCCAAGGCGCACGCGGCGCGCAAGGCCAGGTCGGCCGGTCCGGCGCTGACCACCTCGGTGCCCTCCCACCAGGCCCGACCGTCGCCGCAGACAGCCTCCCCGTCGAGCAGCCGCACCTCTGGCTGCGGCGCGAGCAGCGCACGCAGGTCGTGCCCGACGTAGGTGGGACGCAGCCCCTGCGGCGCGGCGAGCAGGTCGGCGCGCGACGTGACGCCGGTGAGCACCAGCAGGCTGTCCGCACCGGCTCGGACTGCGCCGAGGACGTCGGTGTCCAGGCGGTCCCCCACCACCAGCGGCCGCCGGGCGTCGACCCGGGCGACGCTGACGCCGTGCAGCTCGGGCTCGGGCTTGCCGACCACGACCGGCTCGCGGCCGGTGGCCACCTCCAGGGCCGCCAGCAGCGCACCGTTGCCGGGGAGCGGCCCACGGGGCGTGGGGATGGTCGAGTCGGCGTTGCCCGCGACCCACAGCGCCCCCGAGCGGAGCACGACGGCTGCCTCAGCGAGCTCTTCCCACCCGGTCGTGACCGAGAACCCTTGCACCACAGCCGCTGCCGGCGCGGTGCGGACCGGCACGAGACCCGTCTCCGCGACCAGTTGGCTCAGCGCGTCGGTGCCTACCACGAGCACCCGGCTCCCGGACGGGAGGCGGTCGGCGAGGTAGCGCGCCGCGGCTTGGCCGCTCGTCACGACGTCCTCCGGCTCGGCGTCGATCCCCAGCTCCACCAGCTGCTGGGCAACGACCTCCGGCAGCCGGCTGGCGTTGTTGGTGACGAAGGCAGTGCGCATGCCTGCTCGGCGTACCTCTGCCACGGCCTCGCGGGCGTGCGCGACCGGCTGCGAGCCGAGGTAGAGCACGCCGTCGAGGTCGAGCAGCGCCGCGTCGTACGCCTCGTGCAGCGGCCGGTCGGTCGTCCCGAGCACGGTCAGCGGCGCGACGCCGTGAGGGCCGCCCGGGCGCCCCGGAGCGCCGTGGCGTAGTAGGCGATGTCGGGGCGCAGCCCAGCGGCATGGGCCAGGTGCTCCACCGCCGACTCGAGGTCCCCGAGCTTGGTCGCGGCCAGGCCGAGGCCGAACTGGGCGTAGTCGTCGGCCGGGTTCACCGAGACGATCCAGGAGAAGTTCTCGAGCGCCTCCTGGTACATGCCCAGGTCGAACTGTGCCCGCGCCAGCGCCTCCCGGGCCATCCGGGAGTCGGGCTCGGTGCCGACGACGTGCTCCAGGATCTGAGCCGCCGACGCGGCGTCGCCGGTGTCGAGGAGATCGAGGCCGCGCAGGTACCAGTCGTACGCGTCGCCTCGCGGCGTCACGTCCGGCGGGGGCGGCGGCAGGTCGGCGAAGGGCCGCGGCGGCTCCTCCTCCGGGGCACGCGGGTCGTACCGGGGGTCATATCTCTCGGACACCTCCACCTCCTCACGTCCCGGCCTCGTCGGCCACCTGTCACGCCGTCCCGGTCCGACCCTCTGGCGCTTAGCATGCGCGCCATGCCGGTCGAGCCCGTCCCTGCCTCGCCCTTCGCCCGTCCCCCGTCGCCGGGGGGTCTGGTCGTGTCGCCTTTCCGGGCCTTGCGGTACGACGTGAGCCGCGCGGACCTGTCAGCGGTCACCTCTCCGCCGTACGACGTGCTGGACGCCGCCGGCGTCGAAGCGCTCGAGAAGGCGAGCGACGTCAACGTCGTACGGCTCATCCTCCCACGGGACGACCGCGAGCAGGGTGATCGCCACCAGCGAGCCGCGCGGACGCTCGCCGAGTGGCGCGCGTCGGGCGTGCTCGAGCTCGACCCGGAGCCTGCTCTCTACGTCTACGAGCAGGCCTCCGCGACCCATGCGCAGCGCGGGTTGCTGGGGGCGCTGGCCCTCGCCGACCCGGCCGACGGCATCGTGCTGCCCCACGAGAGCACGATGGCCGGCACGGTGTCGGACCGGCTGGCGCTCTACACCGCGGTCGACGCGGACCTCGAGCCCATCTTCCTCGTGTACGCCGGTGGAGGGGCCGCCTCCCGCGCCGTCGCCGAGGCCTCGGGCTTGGAGCCGCTGCTCGACGTCGAGTTGCCGGACGGGCTGCGCCACCGGCTCTGGGCGCTCACCGACCCGGACGTGCTGGCGGAGGTCGCCGCGGACCTCCACGGCCGCACCGCCACGATCGCCGACGGGCACCACCGGTACGAGACCTACCTCCAGCGGCGGGCGGCCGCGCACGCGTCGGGCAGGGGCGCTGGGCCGTGGGACCGCGGCCTCGTCTTCCTCGTCGACACCACGGACTTCGGCCCGGAGGTCCATCCGATCCACCGCGTCCTGCCCGGCCGGCCGGCCGCGGAGCTCGCCCGGCTCGCGGCCACCGGCGCGGAGGTCCACGACCTGGACGGGCAGTCGCTCGAGGATGCCCAGGAAGCGCTGCTCGAGGCGGGTGCCGCCGCCTTCCTCCTCGTGAGCGGTGACGGCGGCACGCTGCGGCTCGTCACCTCGCCCGACGCCGCGCGGCTGGCCGCCTCGCTGCCCGCGGTGCGGTCCTCGGCCTGGCGCTCGCTGGACGTAACGGTGCTCCACCGGTACCTCGTCGAGGTGCTCTGGGGCGTCGTCGATGACGAGCAGACCGTCCGCTACGCCCACGATGTCGAGGAAGCCATCTCCCTCGCCGCGTCAACCGACGGTACGGCGGTGCTGCTCAACCCCACCCCGGTCGAGGCCGTGGCCGCCGTGGCCGCGGCCGGCGAGCGGATGCCGCGCAAGTCCACG
>Ga0190269_10001404_pt1 | contig 11596 bp, 7 predicted proteins | sample Popmic249IS_FD_133749 | JGI IMG/M metagenome (GOLD analysis project Ga0190269, IMG submission 133749) | Populus adjacent soil microbial communities from riparian zone of Blue River, Arizona, USA - 249 IS | ecosystem: Environmental > Terrestrial > Soil > Riparian zone | place: USA: Arizona...
ATGTGCTCAAGTTCCGACTCGAACACGAGTACGGGGCGAAAGTGGAGCTGGAGCGAATGGGTTTCAGCCACGCGCGTTGGGTCGAAGGGCCGAGCTCGCCGCAAGAGATCGTGAAAGCGCGTATCGCGCTCGGCGTCGCCGACCAAGACGGGCGGCCAGTCGCTTTGCTCCGTGACGACTGGGAGCTGCGGCGTGCGCAGCAAGACAACCCGAGCTGGAAGTTCAGTCAGACCGCGCCGATCCGCGCGGACTAGTGAGCTTCAGCACGAACTTTTTGTGCACCAAGAACTGAACGTTTTTTGCGCGAGCACCGATACGGTCAGCTATAGTCGCAAGTGGCGGTCCGTTCTTCATGCTGGTCTTTCGCGCCTCAACATCGGTGTCGCAGACCGCGTGGCTCAGCCGCGTGGCCGGCGTCATGCGGTACACGTCTCAGCTCGTGATGCTGTGGCTCGCGAGCTGCAGCGTGTACGACTCAGACCTGCTGCAAAGTATCAATCCGCTCGCAGGGCGCGGTGGACCGGAAGGCTCGCGCGGCAATCCGGTGATCATGTCGACCGGGGCCGCGTCCGATGCCAGCGCGGGGCTCGGTCCTGATGAAACGCCTGGGCGTGGTCCCGCCGCTGCGAACGATCCCGATGATGCCGGCGCAGGCAGCCAGGTTGCGAAGTGCGGCGATGGTCAGGTGAACGGCGTCGAGAAGTGCGATACCGCGATTCCTGAAGGAGAACCGGGGGCCTGTCCAACGACGTGTCCGAACGTCGAGCGTTGCGTACCGCGCGTGATGAATGGCACGGGCTGTCAAACCGAGTGCGTGTTGCGCGGGCTGACATGCGAGAGCGGTGATGGTTGCTGCCCAGGCAACTGTACACGTGACAACGATCTCGACTGCTCGTCACGCTGCGGCGACGGAATCGTGCAGACAACGAGCGGTGAGACGTGCGAGGCCGAGACCGATCAGCCGTGCTTGACCAGCGCCGCCGCCTGCGACGACCAAAACGCGTGCACGAACGACAGTCTCACCGGCAGCCCGATGAACTGCAATGTTGCGTGTTTGCACGAGCCGATCGAGATGATCGGACCTGATGACGGTTGCTGTCCGAGCGGAGGCAACGCGCGCGACGATCCCAACTGCGAGCCGCGCTGCGGCAACGGCGTGAAGGAAGACGGGGAAGACTGCGACGGCAGCGACGACTGCGATCCGGCTTGTAAGTTCATCAACGCGGATGAGCGCAGACAGTGCGCGGACCAGGCGCGAAACGACTGCGAGCGCTGCGCGTGCGAGAAGTGCACGGCGACAGAGCTCGCGTGCCGCGGGACGATGAACCAAAACGACAACCGCCTGTGCGGCGAGATCATCGCGTGCAGCTCACAGAACAACTGCATCGGGACGCCGTGCTATTGCGGCGTTGCGCTCGCGTGCACGCCGCCGGTGGGCCCCTGCCGCGAGGAGATCGAGGCGGCTGGCGGCACTACCTTGCAGGTTGCGGCGCAAGTCGGGGATCCGAGCACGCTGGTTGGAAAGTCGTACGCAGCGGATCAATGCCGTGTGGCGCAGTGCGGCGACGCCTGCCGGTAGCTCGCGATGCTCAGGGGAACGTGGTCCACGGAGATGTTGCCAGGCGTGCTGCGTGCGCCGCACAGCCGCAGCATGCAGGAAAAGCGTCAGCGCTCTTGTTCGCAGATGTAGTAGCTGCGCTGCGCCGCGTCCACGCGCTGCCAAACCCCTGACGACGTGAGCAGAACGTAATCGAGCTCGGCGTGCTGAGCGCTAGCATCTTGTGCGTCCCACGCACTGAAGCTGAGCTGCCCTGCCCGCGTCGTGACGAACTGTCCTTCGAGCTGTGCGTCTGTCACGCCGATCGCGTAGCGCGCATCGGGCTTCAGCAGAGTCAGCAGGAACGCGTGCTCTTCGGCGCTGTCTGGCTCGACCAGGTATGCGCCGTTGTCGCGGCAGCGGCGCTCGGCATCGTTCCACGTGCGCTCGCTCTCGCAGCTGAAGTAGCCGTGCCCGCCTCGCCGCTCGTAGCGGCAGGATGCTTCCGGCGCGGCGTAGTCTTCGAGCTCGCATGCGAAGCCAGAGAACGCGTCGTCGCAGGCCCGGCTCTGCCACGCACCCTGTTCGTCTTCGGAGAGAAACGCGCAGCGATCAGCGGCGCCTGCATCGAGGTCGTCTTGCGCCCAGGCTCGGAAGTCGCTGTCGCCGTCGACCCAGGCAAAGCCCGCATCGGCTTCATCTGGGTCCGCGGCGCGCGCGCGAAAACCGATCCAGGTATCGCGCATGCCTAGTTGCCAGAGCGCATCTTGCTCGGCGGCGTCGTTGATGGTTGCGAGCTTCGCGCCGATGCGTTGGCATTCTGCACGCGCGGCGTCGAAGGTGACGGGTCCGGGGCAGAGCCAGTAGCCGTGGCCGAGGCGCGCGGCGTAGCTGCAGCTCGCGTCGTCAGGTCGGCAGGTGCTCGCGTGGGCGCAGCGATCCGCGCCGCAGAAATCAGCCGTGCAGGCGCTGTCATCGTCGCAGCTTGCGCTTCCCGTGCAGAGCCCGTCGCGGCAGCGGTCGTCCTCGGTGCAGCTATTGGCGTCATCGCAGGGTTCGCCGCTAGGAGCGGCGAGGTATTGGCAGCGGCCCGTGTCGCACTTGGCGTCTGCCAAGAGATAGCAGGCCGGAGGCGCAGCGCAGCGCGACTCGCAGCAGCTGCCGGCGACGCATGCGCCGCTCGCGCACGCGCTGTCGCTCGTGCATGGGCTGCCGTTCGCAGCGGCGTTGGCCGGTGCTGCCGCACTGGTACCGCTTGCAGCTTGTGGCGGCGGGCCCGCGTCGCGCTTCACGGTTGACGCGGGCGGACGGCCCGTTTGCCTCACGCCACCGGAGGTGTCTTCGACGACGAAGCTTCGACCAGCGTCTAGCTCATGCTCATCGAAGCCGAGCCGCCCGCATGCTGAGATGCACAGAAACGCGCCGACTAGAACCGTGTGTGATTGGACGCGCGGCATCACGATCCCTAGGGTACCTCGTCACTGGGTGACGCGTGCTTGAATGGGGATTCGAAAGGTGACGGACTTGGTCAAGCGAGGGAAGCGGGTGGTCTTGGCGACATCCAACAAGCAGGACCTGAGCGCGCTGCTGACTGACGCAGGCAGCTCGGCGCGCTCGACGATGCCGGCGCTGCTGACCTGGAACTCCAACGTGAGCTCGGACTGGGTGTCGCTCTGTTGTGCCTCGATCGCGAAGCAGCGCTGGACGCGCGATTGTTCTTGAGCGAAGCGCTTCGTCAGGAGCGCAGGATCGGGCTCGACCGGTCCTGCGTTGGCCTGCGGCGCTGCCTTGGTGCTGCTCGGCTTGCCGGGCGCAGCAGCGGCGTGCGATTCGGGAAGACCTTCTGCCGGCGCGGCTTCGTCGTCGCCCTCGAGCACATCGGGCGCCGCAGCTGCGATCGCGGGTGTCCCAGCAGGCGCAGGCGCTTGGTTCGGCTCGCGCTCGATCACGATCACTTGATCTTCTTTGCGCGTGAACGAACGCAACAAACCAGCGACGAGAAATGCGCCGAACAGGATCATGCTGAGCAGCGAGATCAAGCGCAGGTGCGACGGGCGCAAGACCGGCGTAGGCACCGTCGGGCCCGGGTCGACACGCCGCAGCGTCGGCTGATCGCTGCCGGGAGAAAACGACTCGCGACCTTCGGGCGGCAAGCTGATCCCGGGTGAAGCTGCCAGCGGCGCGAGCCGGAGCGAGCCTCCGGCTGCAGCTCCTGGCGGCGTGCCCGGAGCGGTCACGGCCTGCTCCGCCGAGGGCGGCGTAGCTTCGCTGGCCTCGCCCGCTACGCCGCGCCAGACCTCGTCGGAAGCTGAGAGCGGCTCGATGCCCAGCGTCTCGGCGAGCGGGCCCGCGAACGCGACCTGGACAGCTTTGCGCAAGCGTGCCTGGCAAACCTCGTCGGGTGCGGAGCGCTCGCGGCGCAGTGCGTCTGCGAACTCGGCCGCAGTCGCGTAACGTTGCGCGGGCTCTTTGGTGAGCGCGCCGTCGATCACCTGCACCAACGACTCGGGCACGTCGGAGCGCAAGCTCGAGATCGACGGAGGCGTGAGCGTCAGCGCTTTGTGATAGCTGTCTGTGACCTCGCGACCGCGAAATGGATTGTCGCCTGTGAGGATCTCGTAGAGCACCACGCCTGCTGCGTAGATGTCCGTCTGCGGCGAAGGCGGCGCGCCGGTGAACAGCTCTGGCGCCAAGTATCCGAACTTCCCGCGCAGCTGCGGCGCCTCCGTTTTGTACTCGTTCGCGTCGCCCTCCGCGCGCGCGATGCCGAAGTCCACGAGCTTCACGTTACCGCTCATGTCGAGCAGGATGTTCGCGGGCGAGACATCGCGATGGATCACCGCAGATGGCTTGCCATCCGGTCGCACGAACGAGTGAGCGTACTGCAGCGCCGACAGCACGCGGATCATGATGTGCAGCGCCATCTCGACCGGCATGTTGCCCTGCGTGCTGCGCAGGTATGCCAGCCAGTGCGCGAGGTGATAGCCGTGCACGTAGTCGAGCACCATCACGAGCGTGCCGTCTTCGATCTGCCCGAAGTCGATCACACTGACGATGCCAGGATCTTGCAGCTGCGACAGGATGCGCGCCTCGCGCGCGAACAAGCTCACGATCTCTTCATCGCCGCCCCAGATCGGCAGGATGCGCTTGATCACGACCGGCTTGCTGAAGCCGCGCGCGCCCTCGGTGCGCGCGAGATACACCGCGCCCATTCCGCCCAACGCGAGTCGCCGCACCACACGGTAGCGACCCAAGAGCAGCTGCCCGACCAAGCTCTTTTCCGCAGGGCTGTTCATGGAGAGGACTTGACCCGTCGCACATAGTAGCGGGTCCCCGTGCGCGGGTGATGAATCCGAACAGCGAGCGCGCTGATGCCTTGCGCGACAGGCACGTCACCCGAGAAGCGGCCCTGCGGATCGAGCGGCAAACGCTTGCCGAGCACGCTCACTTGTGCGCCCGGCAGCGCGATACCAGCCACCTCCACGTGATCGCCCGGTGCGAAACCAGCTACTGGTGGCAGCCTCAGGCTTGCTGTGGGAGACGCATTGTCGAAGCGCAGGGTGAGCGTCGTCGGTCGCGATCGGCCGGCAGCTGCTGCATCAAAGCTGAGCTCGTGGCGCCCTTCCGGCAGCGCCCCAGCAGCGAACACGTGGCGCGGCTCACGCAGGCGCAGGCGCCGCTCTTTGCCGCCGTCGAGACGCACGATCAGCACGTATTCGCTCGCCTGCGGCGCGGATGGCCAACGGACCTCGAGCACCGGAGGGATGTTTTGGAAGAGCACAGTGTAGGAACGCCCGTCGACATCGATGCTGTTGCGGGGCGCCGACTTGGGCAAGCGCGCTGTGCCAGGATTCTTCACCACGCGCACGCTGCCGCGCCACTCTGCTGACTTGGCTTCACCGGCCTCGTCGAGGCACGCCACTTGGTAGTCGTGCTTGCCGCCTGACAACAACATCGCTTGCGTCTGCGACAGCGGCAGCTGTTTGCCGCCCATACGCGCGCGCGCACCATGCTGACAACTCGCAGGGATCGCGAAGCGCACGCGACTGGGCGGCGCGGGATCGAAGATCGTGATGGAAGCCCCTGGCTGCACCTCGAGATCGCTGAGCTCGGCTGGCGCAGCTTCTGCAGCTGCCTCTGCCTCACCTGCGTCGGTGGCCGTCAGCTTCGAATCGACGGCCGGAGGTGTCACGGGCACGAGCTCTTCATCCACGCCGATACTCTCACCTGGGCCGAAGTTCAGCTCTTGGCCTTCCGCCGTGGTGAGTGAAGCACGACCGAGCTTGATCTCGAAGCGCTGACCGCGCGTGTCCGGTCGAACGCGCAGCTCACTTCCGGCTTGCAGTACCGCGAGACCGAGCGCGGTTTGTATCGAGACCGGCTCCTTCACCGCGACCACACTTGCGACACCCGTCTGCACGTTGACCTGCACGCCGGTGCGCTTGCCGCGCCACAAACGAATGGTGGTGCCGCTCTGCACGAGTACCGAGCCTGACGCCGGCAGCTGCAGCCGCGCACTGGCATCTTCCAGGGTGCGTAGCGCGTCGCCTGATACGAAGCGCGCGCTGTCGCTCGCCGGCTCGAACTTACCAGGCTGCGCGGCGTGGTCGCGCTGCACTGCGCCTTTGTGCTCGATCAGTGTGGCAAGTGTATCGCCAGACTCATCTCCGCAACCACGATCCGAACACGCATACAACACAACACACAAACACACCCAACACAGGATGCTCAATGACGCAGGGCGCGAAGCTCGACGTTCAAGACAGTCACGCCGTTCTTCTGCACGGTCACATTGCGCCGCTGGGTGCGATAGCCGCTGCACTCGATCTCGACCTGATAGCTTCCCGGTGCCAACTCCAACACAAATCGGCCGTCGTTGTCTGCACTTACACTCGTGCCGTCCGGCAACAAACGCACTTGTGCAGCCAAAGGCGCTCCATCGAACGAGCGTACCAGTCCGCGCAACTGACTGCCTGCAGCTCGCGCAGCGAGGCGGAGCGAGATCGTCTGCTGCGCGCGATCGAGCGTGAGCCCATGCTCGAGCGGCTCGAGCTCATCGGCTGTCACTTGTAAGCGCGCTGCGCCGCGCGGCAAGTTCTCGAAGTGGAATGTGCCGTCAGGCAAAGTGCGCTGCGCGATCGCCAGATCGCTTACACGCATAACGACCAAAGCGTTTGGGATCGGTTTGTCTTCCGCGTCGAGCGTGGTGCCATACAGGTCCGTGCGCGCTGGCGGCGCGGCGGCTTCCAGCTTGGGCTGTGTAGCGAAGCGCAGGCCCACGCCGATCATCAAGCGTGGCTCCACAGGAACGAGCGGACGTTGGCGGGCGTAGTCCGGCCGCTGACTCAGCGACAGCCGTGAGAACACCTCGATGCTGAGGTCGCGCGCGACCGGTAAGCGTGCGACGAGCGCCGCTCGTAGCGGCGACTGCAAGAAGCTCGGGGCGGCAGAGCCGACCAGGATCTCACCGCTCAGCTCGGCTGACAGCTGCCAGTCAGCGAGGGCTCTCGTGAGAGCGACGCCGATCGGCACGGCGTGCGCATCGCTCAGCCCGAGGGACAAACGATCAGCGCGCGACAAACGCGCGAGGTCCGGAGCAGCCTGTGCGCTGTTGTCGATGCGAAAGCCGAGCTGCGCGGACAGCTGCCAGCCGCCCGAGATGCGCAGGCTCGAGACCGCGAGCACGCTCACCACCGCGGCACCGAAGTCGATCGAAGGCGCGGTCTGACCGGGCAGTGCCAGCGCAAGCGCCACGCCGAGGTGCAGGCGCGGCGCGACTGGCTGCGAGCCGACGGCAGTGATCCGCGGCAAACCGACTGCCCCGTCGTCGCCTCCAGGGTGTGCGTCGTAGCGGCCATCAAAGGCGACTGAGATCGCGAGCTGCTCGATCGGACGGATCGCAGCCGCGACGCTCGCTTCCAAGCGGTGATGGGCGCCCTCGCCGGCTTGGCTTTCCGTGAGCCCGTAGCCTGCGCTACCCGCTGCTTGGATGAACGAGCTGCCCGGTCGCGCGTGCAGAACTTGATCCACCGATGGCAGCGCGCTGCGGCCGAGCAGCGCAGACTCCGCAGCCGGGGTGTCTGCGCGCGCGTGCAGCGGCGAGAACGCAACGCACCACGCCACCACGAGGAGCGCGCGCATCGCTCGCCAAAGTTGAGCGCATCGACCCGGCCATCGACGCGGTAGAGGCACAGCGGGGGATACTAACAAGATCTGTAGCTTTGCAGCTCGAATACCGACCGCTGTGCACCGCGTGCGGAGCCGTTGTGGGAATACATGTTCGTGCACGTAGTGGTGTGTGCACCCAGTCGCAGGCGCGAGCGTGGGATCCTGCAGGCGGCGCTTGCAGAGTCAACTTTCGGACCCATGCGGCGAGCGTGTTCGACAGAGCTGACACAGCATCGATCCATGCTACGCGCGGCCAGCGAATCGTAGTTGCTGCACGTCACCGCTAGCGCTGTTGCGCTGATGTTTCTGAAGTCGGCCACGTTCGCTGTCGGAGACGCTGCTCGAGGCGCCTCGACCGCAGCCAACAGCTGCAGCAATGCGCGTACCGTGCGCGAGGATGCGCGGCATCGGCGCTCGCCGGCGGGGACGACGGCGCGACCGCGGCGACGTACCAGCGCACGGGCGAGTCAGACCTCGGCTTCCGCTGAAGCCAACAGCGGCGAGCCGGTAGTGCGCGGTCACCAGAGCCGGACAGCTCTCTTTTCGCGAGAAAACTTTCATCCACGACGCGGCGTCACGCGACTGAGTTTGTGTGAGTACGTTCAGAACGAACCCTTATTCTTGGCTTATCTGTGTGGCTGTCGTGCTGGTGTGTGACGGTCTTGCCGCTGCCAGCTGCGCGGCTGAAGATCGAGTGATCAAGGTGCGGCCGGCACACCCAGCGCGACCCGCACGCGCCTCGGAGATTCGCGCAGAGCTACGCAGGCCTTATGATCATCCGCGCTACGGCGTCGAGCTCGAGCCGCACTTTCTGGTGCAGTGGGGCGACGTCCCGTACCGCACCGGTGCAGGTCTTGGGATCGGGTTTCGCGCATCGATACCTGTGATCGATCCGGGACCGCTCGTTCATGTGAACAACAACTTGGCCGTGAGCTTCGGCGTGGATTGGGCTCACTTTGGCGACTGTCGTTACGATTCGCCGGGTTGCTACGGCAACGACTTCTGGGTTCCGATCGTGATGCAGTGGAACTTCTACTTGACCGACTGGTGGTCGGTCTTTCCAGAGCTGGGGTTCGCGGTGCGCCACACGTCCTGGGGCTGGCGGTACTACGCGGATGCGCCAGACCCCGGTCCCGGCAGAGGACGTGGTCGCGGGCCCGATCCTGACTTCGTCGACTGCGGACCGCGCGGCGTCGACTACTGTCGCTACAGCGACGCGGTGATCGGGGTCACTCCGGTCAGCTGGCTGGGCACGCGATTTTCGGTGTCCAACACGCTCTCGGTCGTGTTGCGCGTCGGGTATCCGTCGCTCACCGCAGGTGTCTCGGTGCGGCTCTGATTGCGGAGGCTCAGTCGTCCGGCGTGAGTGGCGCATAGTACAGCGCGGCTTCGCGCGAGAGGCTCGTCAATCCCGCGAGTTGTTGCAACTGCTGGGTGAGCCAAGAGCCGAGCACGAGGCCGGGCAGTCCCAAACCCCGGCCGGATTTGACGCGAAAGACGCGAGGCCGAAGCGCCGCGCGCTCGGCGCTCGACAGCTCCGGCACGAGCGCGCGCGCCTCGGAGAGCGCGCGTTCCATGCTGCCGATCGCATCGACGAGGCCGTGCTCCTTGGCTGCGCTGCCGGTCCACACGCGACCGCGCGCTACGCTGTCCACTTGTTCGATCGTGCAGCCGCGGCCTTCCGCGACTACGGCCAAAAAGCGCTGGTAGAGCTGCACGACGTGCCCGCTCAGTAGGGTTTGCTCGCGGTCCGACAGGCTGCGCGTGGGCGAGAGCATGTCCGCGCTGTCGGCTGTGCGCAGGAACTGAGGTCGCAATCCGAGCCTAGCCACGAAGTCGTGCGCATCGACCTTGGCCATCACCACGCCGATCGAGCCGGTCGTGCACAAGTCGTGTGCGACGATCTTGTTGCAGGCGCACGCCAAATAATAGCCGCCACTGGCTGCAACCTCGCCGAAGCACGCGATCACCGGCTTCTTGCGCGCGAGCTGCTTGATGTCGTGGTGCATCTGCTCGCTCGCGAGCGCGGAGCCGCCAGGTGAATCGATATGCAGCACGATCGCGCGCACGCCGGGATCTTTCGCGAGTCCGCGCAACAGGGGCGCGAGTGTGCTCTCTTTGAGGCCCGAGCTGAGCCCACCGGGGACCTCGCCCGTGATCATGCCGTGGAGCGGCACGATCGCGATGCTCCCGGCCGGCGCGAGCGGCAGCCACAGCTTGCGCTTCAAGCGCAGGTAGCGTGCAGCTGGCAGCGGCTCGTCTGCGGTGTCGTCCTCCTCGAGTGCCGGCGCACCGCCTCGCGCGCGCAACGTCGCGGGCAGCTCGTCTTCGTACACGACACCATCGACGATGCGACTCGCGAGCGCGTCGTCGGCGAGGATCAGCGAGCGCGCGAACAGCTGGCTGACTTCTTCGGCGCTCAGGCCGCGTTGCTGGAGCGCGGCGGTGAGCGCTACCTGACGTGCGGCGAGCAATGCGTCGAGCTGCTCGCGCGCTGCGTCGCTCATGTTTTCGCGCAACCCCGGCTCGGCCGCGCTCTTGTACTCACCCGAGGCGAGCGCTTCGACGCGAATGCCGAGGCGATCGAGTAGCGGCCGAAAGTACAGCGGCGACACGGCGAGGCCGAGCGGTCCAAACGAAGCGTAGGGCGCGACGTACACGCTGTCCGCCGCGAGCGCGACGTACAGCTCTTTGTTGCCGCCGCCCTGTGGCAGGTAACAGACGACTTGTTTGTTCGCCGCTCGCAGCTGCGCGATCAGCTCACGTAGACTCTCGCACGTCGCCCAGCCTGCCTCTAACGGCGGCAGCGTGACGAGCAGGCCACGCACCTTCGGGTCGCGGGCCGCCTCGTCGGTCAAGGCGCGCAGCCTGTCGAGCGAGCCGATGCCATGCTCGCGCGCGCCCGCGGTCAGGCGCTGCAAGGGACTCCTGCCGCCGCTGAATGCGACGATCCGCGGCGAGACATCCACGCGGATCCAGCGCGGCTCTCCACGACCCCACGACCGACGCCTGATCAGCCACAGCGGCAACAGCAACGACCTGAACAGATTGATGACGAAGCGAACCAGGTATGCCACGCGCTAACGATACCAGCTGCGGAGCCATGTGCCGGCGTGGCCGCGATTTCGTCATTCGAACAGGGCACGTTGGCCGCTGGAGCGGAACCAGATGAAGCCTTCTTTCTTGGCGAGCTCGGGGTTTTCCGGGGGTACGCAGCTGCCACGGGCAAAGTCGGCTGCGGCGAGCGCGCACACTGTGGCGTCCAAGAGGTTGGCGTCGTCGATGATCACGTCACGGCTCGGCTTGATGGTCATCTCGCGCGCGAGCCGGGTCAGAACGTCGGCCCGAGCATTGCGTGCGCGCGTTGTATTCGTTTTGTATCCGGTAGCAGATACGCCACGTGCGAGCAGCGTCGCTGCTGGGAAGACCTCGATGACGCCTGCTTCTTCCGCCTGCTGCCACGCGAGCGGCACAGGCTTCCCCGCGAGCGCACGCACGTCGCGCAGCAGGTCCAGTGCGGCGCGCGAGGTGCGCGCCACGCGATCGGCGCCGACATCGGGCGGTAGCTTGCGGAGCTGTTTGTGTACGAGCCGATCGGTCTCGCGTCGAAACAGCGCCTCGGCCGAAACTTTGAGCGGCTCACCTGCGTTGTGTCGCGCTAGCGCACTGCCCAGCGCTTTGGGCCAGCCGAGCGGTGCGTCGAACGCCAGCACGTAGCGCTCATGCGGGCCGATCCACTGGCTGATGCTGGCAGCGGCGGACTCGCCCGCGGTGCCCAAGGTCACGCGCTCCAGCTCGAGCTCACCGGATTCGTGCAGGACTGCGCGGGCCAAGCCCATCTGTGCTTCCTGGGTCGCGCAGTCCACTCCCACGATGATCCAGCGCTGTGTC
>Ga0190269_10001405_pt1 | contig 11584 bp, 7 predicted proteins | sample Popmic249IS_FD_133749 | JGI IMG/M metagenome (GOLD analysis project Ga0190269, IMG submission 133749) | Populus adjacent soil microbial communities from riparian zone of Blue River, Arizona, USA - 249 IS | ecosystem: Environmental > Terrestrial > Soil > Riparian zone | place: USA: Arizona...
GAGAAAGTCATCAGAGAGGATCTGCGCGACCTGTCCCGCATCCCGGAGCTATCACGGATCGAGATGCTCGCCTCGCTGCTCCCCGAGCGCGCCGCGTCACCGCTCTCGCTGACGTCGCTGCGGGAAGATCTCGAGGTGAGCCTCGATACGGTGCGGCGCTGGATCGGCCTGTTGAACGAGCTGAACTACGCGTTCCTCGTTCGGCCCTGGACCAAGCACGTCGCACGTAGCTTGCAGAGGGAGGCCAAGCTGTACCTGTGGGACTGGTCGGAGATCGAATCCGACGGTCCTCGGTTCGAGAACCTGGTGGCCTGCCATTTGCTCAAGGCATGCGACTATTGGACCGACGTGGGGCTCGGTGACTTTGCGCTGTGCTCGCTGCGCAACAAAGAGAAGGAAGAGATCGACTTCCTGATTACGAACAAGCGAAAGCCCTGGCTGCTCATCGAGGCGAAGCTAGGCGACGTCGATCCCACGCCACACTTTCGCAAGTTCATGCGTTACTTCCCCGGCACGCCGGCGCTGCAGATCGTGCGCACGCCGAACGTGTGGTCGCGCAAGCGCGTGGGCGATGGCGACGTGCTCGTAGCCAGCGCTTCGGAGGCGCTCGCTCGCTTCGTCTAAAGATTCGACTTGGAGAAGCCCTGCACCTTGAAGCCGAAGGAGCGGGCCAACGCGACCGCAGCTTCGAGCGGGATGTGCGCGTCTTTCACCTTGTTCTTGGCCGGGTCGATGAACACGCCCTGCGCGCCCTGGAAGCGCGCGCGGCGGAGGTCGCAGCCCTCGAACCGCGCGTCCGTGAGCTCGCAGTCGTCGAAGATCGCTTCGCTCAGATCGACCTCCGCGAAGCTCGCTTCGATCAGCGCGCAGCGCTTGAACGTGGTCTTGCGCAGGGCGGTGGCTGCGAAGGACGCGTACTTGAGGTTGCAGTCTTCGAAGGACAGCACTGGAAACTGTGCGATGTCGGCGAAGTCGACGCCCATCAAGCGGCAGGTCTTGAAGGCGACGTCGCGCAGCGCCAGCTCCTTCGGGTCCATGCGTACGAGGTCGCAGTCTTCGAACGTGCAGTCCTCGAGGCGGCCGCGCTTCCAGTGGGTTTGGCCGAGCTTGCAGCCGCGGAACACGCAGCGCGACAGATCCAGGTCGCTGAGATCGGCGCCTTCGAGGCTGAGGCCTTCGAACGTCTCTTCCTCAAACGCGCGGCGATCGGTGAACGGGTGGGTCATCGGCGTCCGCCGGCGAGCTTACTTCGGTTTTTCGGTCCGTCCCCTCCGTCCTCTCCGTGAGCGAAGCGACCTCGTGAAGGGGTGGGCCCCGATGGGCTTTGCCCAGCGGGCGGGGAAACGACGTACTAGCGCGCCGTGCGGACCCAGCGTTTGCTGCGGCTCGCGGCCCAGGTCTTGGGGATGAGGGCGAGCTTCCAGAGGATGTAGATGGGCACGTAGGCGAGGGCGAGGAAGGTCTTGAGGGGCAGGCCTGACAGCAGCACGGACAGCACGATGTACATGCCGAGCATGGCCCAGCCCGCGACCAGGATCGTCCAGGCGTAGCCGGGGAGCAGCGCGGTGACGAGGAGCGCGAGCGCTTGCAGCGCGACGAGTAGGCCGAGCGGCGGGATGATCAGCTCGAGCAAGATGTCGAGCGCCTGCAGGCTCGGGTGGCTGAGCAGGCGCTTCACCAGCACCGGCGTCTCCTTCTTGATCACCGCGAGCCGGCCGCCTTCCCAGCGCAGGCGTTGATCGGTCTCGCCCTTCGTGGTGGCCGAGAGCTTGCCGCTCACCTGGCTGCCGTCCATCACGTGCACGCGCTTGCCCTTTTGCAGGAGCAGCATCGTGTACTCGAGGTCTTCGGCCAGGGAGTACGCGCACCACGGCGTCTCTTCGAGCACCTCGCGGCGGAAGAACATGCCGTTGCCTTTGAGCGTGTCGCTCAAGCCGAGCGCGCCGCGGCCGAGGCCGCGCGCGATCAACGCCGCCGACGCGATGCGCATCACCTCCGCGCGCACGCCGAGGCCCTTACCGAAGAGATACTCGGACTGCAGGACCTCATGGCCCTCGGCGAAGTCGCGCCGCGCGATCAGGAGCGAGCCTTCCGAGAGTTGCGCGTCGGCATCTACGATGCACACGAAGCGCACCGGGCCGAGCTTGCTGCTGCTCGTGTCGGACCAGCCGAAGATCTGCGGCAGCGCCCACTCGAGCGCGTAGCCCTTGGCGCGCAGCGTCTCGTGGCTGCGCTCCCACAGCTTGATCACGCGCGCGTTCGGCGTGCCTTCGTGCGCGGCGATGAACGCGCGCACCTTGTCGGCGGTATGGTCCGAGCAGTTGTCGGCGATGATGTGGATCGAGGCGCTCTCGTCCGCGGTCGCGACGAGCCCCTTGAGCGTGTCCTCGATGTCAGCCTCTTCGTTGTGCGCGGGCACCACGAACGCGAGGTGGCCTTGGCCGCGCTCGCCGATCGAATCGCCGGGCTTGGGCAGCGGCTTGCGCGTAAGGCGCGCGAAGGCCGCGGCCACGCTCAGGCCGAACAGATAGGCGCACGGCAGGATCGCGAGGATCGCGATCGCGTAGCTGATGAATGCGAGCCAAGCCATCGGCCGCCGAGGCTATCAGGTCGGCAGCTCGAGCGCTCGCGGGGCGCGCATCGCGAGCGCGCTCAAAAGCTGGCATTTCTGGTGCTCGCGCACGAACGCGGGATCCATCCGGTCCACGATCGCGCGGTTCCGGACCGAGGCGTACCAGTGCACGACGACGGTGCGCGGGTAGAGCACGTCCGAGAGCTGAGCAGGGCGGCCGCGCTCGACTCGAAACCAATGCCGCGAGATCTCCGGGCCGAGCGGGTAGAAGAGCTCGGGCGGGTGCACGGTGACGTCGCCCCCGCGATAACCGGCGAGCGTGCTCTGCAACAGGTGCGTGCCGAGCGCGAAGCGTACGAGCCGTCGTTCGGGCGGCGTGTCGACCATCCCGGTGAGCAGCGCGCGCAGGAACGGGTGCTGCACGGGCGCGCCGAGGACGGCGTTGTTGGCGGCGCGCGCGAACAGCGGCTCGATCACGCGAAACGCGCGATAGCCCCGCGGCAGCTCGCGCAGCACGAGCCGCGCGCCGTGCAGCGCGAGCGCGCGCGCCCAGCGATCCGGTCTCTTCGAGCGCATCACCGTCGCAGGAAAGGCGATCGGCTCCGAGCCGCAGAACGCGCCGCCAAGCAGCGGGGTGAGCGGCGCGATCGTCACCGTGTCGATGTCCAAGTACACGCCGCCTTCACCGCACAAGATCGCGGCCCGCAGCACGTTGGCGCGCGCGGCCGGCGCGCGCAGCGCCTCGTACAGCGCGCCTAGCGGTGCTGCGAGAGGGCGAGCGCGCAGCGGTGCGCCTTCATCGACCGCCGCGAACACGCGCGCGCTGTCGATCGCGCGCAGCTCGAGCCTCGGCATCGCCGCCTGCAAGGCGGCGAGCCGCGCCGGGTCGATACGGCCATCGAAGTGCAGCACCACCCGCTCGAGCGCGCCGTTGTCGTGCGCTGACTGCAGCGCGAGCGCGTTCATCCACGGGAAGCTCTCGCCGTACCAGATGAAGTGCGCGACGTTCGGGACCATGCGAGGCGCGCAACCTAGCAGGGTGTTCGAGAGCGAGTGGCGAACCCAGCGACCGCGCACGCGAGTGGCGCTCAGCGAGCGTGCGCCGGCGGCCCGGTATCACGCTGGCTGTATATCGGCCGGCACACCCGCCGGACGATCTGTTGCCAAAAACATACACGGCGCGGAATCCGTGGATGGCGTCCCTGACAATGGATGACTCCTCCAGCCGTTCGGTGGCCGCTCGAAGTACATGTCCGACGTCGCTGTGCTCAATCGATCGGGACGGTTTTCCTAACAAAGTTCGGCAAACACGCCAAAGCAGCCACGATCGCATCGGCCTGTGAGGCCCATTGGCAACGCGCCGGTTTGTTGGTACCCGCCGCACCGCTTCGGCACGCTGGGCCCTTCGCCCGTTGGCACCGCTGGTGCAGAGCGCCAGCGCGCCGAACCCGCTGGAGCGGGCCTCCGCTCAGCAGCAGCAGCCTTATGGACCACAGCCAAGCCCTTACCTCGAAGAGCTCCAACGTCATCCGCCTGCCCAGCAGCGTGGCTCCAAAGGCCCCGGAGCGGGACTGGCTGCGGCACATCGGACTGCTCAACGACTACGTGCGCATCCCGTATGCGAACGGCTCTTCGTTCGCGTCGCAGTTCCTCTACCGCGAGCTCGGCGCGCGCGGCCACAAGGTCACGGTCGTGGGTCCGCACGATCCCGAGGCGCAGGCGCACGAGATGCCCGAGCGCCACGTGCTCCTGCCTTCGATCCCCTTCCGCAACCACCCGGGCGTGCACATCCCGATGCCGAGCCGGAAGTCGCTCGCGGCCGTTGCGGCGCAGCGCTTCGACGTCACCCTGGGTCAGACTTGCTCCGAGCTGCTCGATCTGGGCGTTTGGCTCCGCTACACGCAGCACGTGCCGTTCCTGTGCGTGAACACGGTGCACATGCCGAGCGTGTACAACGTGCTGCTGCCCGACGCGCTGCTCAAGAACAAGCTCGTCGACCGAGCCTTCAGCCAGGGCCTCATGCCGTTCGTAGAGGGCCTCACCGCGAACGTCTACAACGAGTCGGACGGCCTGATCGTGCTGTGCCGCGGCCTCGAGCAATACTGGCGCGATCGCGGCGTGACGGTGCCGATCCACGTGATCCCTCGCGCGATCGATCTCAACGTGTTCGATCGCGACGCCAGCTGCGACCCGTTCGATCCGCGCGCCACGCGCGGCGGGCGCTTGCTCGTCGTGTGCCGCCATACGCGCGAGAAGGGCGTCGCGCGCCTGCTGGATCTGTTCGCGCACCACATCGCGCCCAAGCACAAGCACGCGACGCTCACGCTGGTCGGCGACGGCCCGGACCACGACTCGTTCCGCAAGCAAGCCGAGCAGCTCGGCATCGCGGACCGCACGTTCTTCCCGGGCGAGTATCCGGTCACGCAGATGGTCGACTTCTATCGGAACGCCGACGTGTTCGTGTACCCGTCGCTGTCCGAGACCTACGGCCAGGTCGTGAGCGAAGCGATGTGGTGCGGCCTGCCGGTCGTCGCGTTCGAGGATGGCATGGGCGTGTCGCACCAGATCACGAGCGGCGACGACGGCATCTTGATCGCGCCAGGCTCCGGGCAGACCGCCCAGGCCGCCGCCAACCGCGACTTCGCCGAGGCCGTGAACGCGCTGCTCAGCCAGCCGGCGATGCGCCTCGTGTTCGCGCAGCGCGCCGCCGACGCGTGCATGAAGCGCGCGCACCCGAAGCAAACGATCGCTCGCTATTACGAGGCGTTCGACTCGGCCAAGCAGCAATCGGCCGCGACCGCGATGGCGCGCATCGCAAAGCCCGCCGCCGGCATGCGGATCGTCGCCAAGTGGGCCGCCGTCCACTCCGCGGCCGTCGTCGCCGGCATGATCCGCCCGCCGGCGACCTTGAACCGTCACGGCCGCAAGCAGCCGGGCTGGGAGATCGAGCAGGTTACGGCCGGCGCGCCTGCGGCGACCACGCCCGACCGTGAGTCCGGCTGGCCCGGCAAGGCATCGTCGCTGTTCGGTTGATCTCGAGGCCGACCGCCAGCCCGCGCTCCGGCGCCGATGTGGGTACTCCGCGCGCGTACAAGCAGTGCTTGTGCGCGCGCAGTCGTTTATGGCGTGATGCGCTTCCGTGGGTGCGGTTGGAGGGTACGGATGCGCGCAGTGGTCGGTCTTTGTTGGGTGCTCGTGAGCTTGCTCGGCTGCAAGGAAGAGGACGAGCCGTTCGAGCTGAACGCGCGGCGGATCGGTGAGCTGGCGAACGCGACCTGCGCGTGCAGCGACAGCGTGTCGATCCAGATCTGCACCGACTCGCTCGTGGGCTCGCTGACCGCATCGCTCTTACCGCAGGTCGAGTCCGGCCGGGTGCGCGTCGATGGCGCGCTGTGGGGCGACTGCATCGCCGAGCGACTCGAGTGCGATCCGACCTCGAGCGCATGCGAGGACTTGTTCGAGGGCACGCTCGAGGAAGGCGCGGCCTGCGACGTGACCTCCGAAGAGTGTGCGCCCGGGCTGCGCTGCATCGCCGACGACCCCGACGCGGACGAGTGCTCGCTCGCCGGCACGTGCGAGGAGATCGAGTCGTTCGAGCACGGCGAGCGGTGCGAGCCGACGGGCCGTTGCAAGGATCGTAAGGATATCTGCGGCGTCGCGACGTCGGGCGACGACGAGGGTGAGCTGATCTGCCGCCGGCCGCTCGAAGAGGGTGACGCGTGCCCGATCGAAGACTTCGGCATGCTCGGCACCGGGCTGTGCGAGCGGGGCACCGCGTGCGCGCCGGATGGCGACGCGGTCGTGTGCACCGAGCCGCTGGACGAGCTCGAGCCGTGCTTCTACACGGTCGGCGACGTCGGCGGCGTGGCGCTGTGCAAGAGCGGCGCGTTCTGCGATCCCGCGGGCGGCGTGTGCCGGCGCTTTTCCTTCCCTGAGGGCGCGGCGAAAGGCGAAGATTGCGACGTGACCGCGGAATGCCAGCCGGGCCTCGCCTGCATCGACGATGAGTGCGCGACCGCGCTGCCCAATGGCAGCGATTGCGACAGCGACGAGCAGTGCGCGGCGAGCTGCCATGAGGGCACGTGCGCTCCGGCTTACGTCGCGTGTGACTTGCAGTGATCTCGCTCGGCACCGATCGCTTCGAGCTGCGAGAGCGCCTCGGGCGAGGCGGTGCCGGTGTCGTCTACGAGGCTTATGACCGCGAGCACGAGCGCGTCGTCGCGCTGAAGCTCTTGCCCGAGATGGGCGCGGAGGACATCGGGCGGCTCAAGAACGAGTTCCGCGCGCTGAGCGACGTCGCCCACCCGAACCTGGTGCGCCTGTACGAGCTGGTCTCGGACGGAGCGCAGTGGTTCTTCACCATGGAGCTGGTGCGCGGGGTGATGTTCCTCGATCACGTGCGCGTGGCGGACAGCACGCCCCCGGCCCCCGTGATCGCGGACGCCGAGACGCGGCCGCTGCTCGAGCCGGCTGGGCCACGCGAGCTGCTCGGCGCGGGCGACTCGACGCTCAAGGGCAACGCCCACGCGCCGCCCGCGGTCGCCGGCGCAGCGCAGCCGCCGCGCACCTCCGGGTCGCCACGCATCCCCGAGCTGCGCGCGGCGTTCGCTCAGCTCGTGCAAGGCGTCGCCGCGATCCACGCCGCCGGCAAGCTGCACTGCGATCTCAAGCCGCACAACGTGCTCGTGACCCACGACGGTCGCGTGATCGTGCTCGACTTCGGGTTGGTCACCGAGGCGCGCGCGAGCTTGGTCGCGAGCATTCGCATGAGCCTCGCCGAGTCGGTGGCCGCTACGGAGCGCGTGCCGATCAGCGGCATCGAGCGCAAGACGCAGCGCGATACCTCGGTCAGCGGCACGCCCGCTTACATGGCGCCCGAGCAAGCGGCGGGCGAACGCATGACGGAAGCCACGGACTGGTACGCGGTCGGCGTGATGCTGTACGAGGCGCTCACGGGCGCGTTGCCGTTCGACGGCCCGGTGCGCGAGCTGATGCGGCAGAAGCAGCTGTCGGACCCACCGCCGCCGGAGCTCCGCGCGCCCAACCTGCCGCCCGATCTGTGCGAGCTATGCATGCAGCTCTTGCAGCGAGATCCCCGGCAGCGGCCGACCGGCGCCGAGCTGCTGCGCCGCGCGGCCGCGCCGCTCAGCACGCCCGACGCGCGCGCGCCCGCGATGGTGTCGAGCTTCCCACCCGCGCAGCGCGATCAACCGCTGGTCGGCCGCAGCCGCGAGCTGGCCGCGCTGCGCGACGCGCTCGCGATCGCCGAGCGCAAGCAGCCGATGACGCTGTACGTCCACGGCCAAGCCGGCATCGGCAAGACGCGCCTCTTGTCGCACGTGTTGTCCGAGGCCGCTCGCAAGCCGGACACGGTCGTGCTCTCGGGCCGTTGTTACGAGCGGGAGCGGCTGCCCTTCAAGGCCGTCGACAGCGTGATCGACGCGCTGATCAGCTACCTGATGAAGCTGCACGTGCACGAAGCGGCTGCGCTGCTACCGCGGGAGATCCACAGCCTCGCGCGCGTCTTCCCCGCGCTCCTGCGCGTGCCCAGCATCGCGGAGGTCAAGCGCCCGCCGTTCGAGGCGCCCGATCCCCACGAGGTGCGGCGCCGGGCGTTCGCGGCGCTCAAGGAGCTCCTCGGCCGCATCGCCGTTCGGTCGACGCTCGTCGTCTACATCGACGACCTGCACTGGGGTGACGTCGACAGCGCGTCGCTGCTCATCGACCTGCTGCAGCCGCCGGATCCGCCGCCCATGCTGTTCATCGCCAGCTTTCGCTCGGCCGACGCCCAGAACAGCCCGTGCGTCCAGGCGATCATGGCGCGCTTCCCGGCGTCTGCCGGCGAGCCCGATGCCGATCCGCGCCGCGTCGTGCGCGAGCTGCAGATCGCGCCGCTGTCGCCCGAAGAGTCGGTGGCGCTGGTGCAGACGCTGAGCCCGCAGCTCGCGGGCGCCGACGCCATCGCCAAAGACGCCGCGGGTAACCCATTCTTCGTCGCGCAGCTCGTGCACTACGCGCGCGCCATCGAGCCGTCGGGGCCGCGCGAGGACGCGGGTCGGACCACGCTGAGCGGCGCCGATAGCGCGATCACGCTCGAGCAGGTGCTGCGCGAGCGCATGCAGCAGCTGCCCGGTCCGGCGCTCGATCTGCTCGAGGTGCTCTCGGTGGCAGGCCGGCCGATCGCGCGCGACATCGCGGTGGCAGCAGCGGAGGTCGAGGACGCCGACTCGGCGATCGCCGTGCTGCGCGCAGGCGCGTGGCTGCGCTCGCAAGGGCCGCGCAAGGACGACGCGGTCGAGTGCTACCACGATCGCGTGCGCGAGGTCGTAGCGCAGAGCATCGCACCGCCGCGCTTGCGCGAGCGCCACGCGCGCATCGCGCGGACGCTCGAGCAGAGCGGGCACGCGAGCCCCGTGCACCTCGCCGAGCACTTCCGCGCCGCCGAGCAGAACGACAAGGCCGCGCTGTACGCGCAGCGCGCCGCGGAGAGCGCGACCTACGCGCTCGCCTTCGACGACGCCGCGCGCTGGTACGAGCTCGCGCTGTCGCTCGGCGGGCCCGCGGCCGAGCGCGCGCTGCGCGTCAAGCTGGCGGAGTCGCTCGCCAACGCCGGCCGTACGGCCGCGGCGGCGCACAGCTACTCGTTGGCCGCGGATGGCGCGGAGCCTCACTTCGTGCTCGAGCTCCGGCGCCGCGCCGCCGAGCAGTGGCTCGTCGGCGGCCACCTCGACGAGGGCATGCTCGCGCTGCGCGCGGTGCTGGAGGTCGGCTCACTGCGCCTCGCGAAGACGCCGCGCAGCGCGCTGCTCTCGCTGCTCGCGCGGCGCGCGCGCGTGAAGCTCCGTGGCCTCCATTGGTCGCGGCGCCCGCACACCGAGATCCCGCCCGCGCAGCTGATGCAGATCGACACCTGCTGGTCGGTCGCCACGACGCTCGGGACCGTGGACACGATCCGCGCCGCCGACTTCCAAGCGCAGCACTTGCTGCTGGCGCTGTCGGCGGGCGAGCCGTATCGCGTGGCGCGCGCGCTGGCGGTGGAGGCGGGCTTCGCCGCGACGAGCGGGGGTAAGGCGCGTGCCAAGGCCGAAGCGGTCGGAGCCGCGGCGCGCACGCTCGCGCTCGAGCTGCAGGACGAGCACCCGCACGCGCTCGGCTTGTGGATGACGATCTCGGGCATGACCAGCTACCTGATGGGCGAGTGGGCCGGCGCGCTGCGCGACTGCGACGCCGCCGAGCGCATCCTGCTCGAGCGCTGCACGGGCGTGCTCTGGGAGCTCACGAACGCGCGGCGCTTCGCGCTGTCGTCGCTGATGTTCATGGGCGAGCTGGCGGAGCTCGGGCGCCGCGCGCCCAAGCTGCTCAGCGAAGCGCGCGACCGCGGTCAGCTGGATGCCGAGACGGACCTGCGCACGCGGCTCATGACGTTCACGTGGCTCGCGCAAGGCCGCCCCGATGACGCCGAGCAGAACGCCGAGGAGGCCCTGCAGCGCTGGTCCAAGCAAGAGGGCTTTCACCTCCAACACTACAACCACTTCCTGACGCGCGTGCAGTGCGCGCTGTACCGCGGCGATGCCCGCGGCGCGCTCGAGCGTATGCGCTCCACGTGGTCCACGCTCGAAGGCTCGATGCTGATGCGCATCCAGGCGCTCCGCGCCGAGATCCTGCATGCCAAGGGCCGCGTGCTGCTGGCCGCGCTCGACGCCGGCGTCGCTATCAAGGACGCGGAGATCGTGCGCGTCGCCGCGCAGCTCACCAAGGAAGGCATGAGCTGGACGGCGCCGCTGTCCGCGCTGCTGACGGCGGGCCTGCAGCAGCGGCGCGGCAACCTGACCGGCGCGCGGAGCGAGCTCGAGCGCGCGACCGCGGGCTTCGAGGCCGTGGACATGAACATGCACGCCGCGGCGGCTCGCGCGCGCCTCGGCACGTTGATCGGCGGCGAGGCCGGCGCCTTGCAGCGCGAGCGCGCCGCGAAGTTTTTTCGCGACCAAGGTATCGCCGAGCCCGACGCGTTCGCGCGCTTGCTCGCGCCGGGGTTTTAGTCCGCCGACGCGGGGCGCTATGATCGGCCGGTGTTTCGCCACGAGGGACCCAGCCGCGATCCGCGCAAGAGCGCCGTGCTCGCGGGCTACCTCGCGTTCGTCGCCGGGTTCGTGAACTCCGGGGGCTTCGTGCTCATCCACTCGTTCACGTCGCACGTGACCGGCAGCGTCGGCCGGCTCGCGCACGACGCAGCGCACGGGGATGTCGCGGCGGCGGTGTCGGCCGCATCGCTGGTGCTGATCTTCTTCGCCGGCGCGTTCAGCGCGAGCTTGCTGATCGAGGGCAACGCTCAAGGCCGCGTCGCCGAAGCGTATGGCTACGCGCTGCTGGCCGAGGCTGCGCTCTTGGCCGTGTTCATCGTCGTCGCGGGCTTATCGCCCGAGGCTCACCCGCGCGTGCGCGACGCCCAAGCCGCCATCTTGTGCTTTGCGCTCGGTATGCAGAACTCGCTCGTGACGCGCCTGTCGGGCGCGGTCATCCGAACCACGCACCTCACGGGCGTCGTGACCGACCTCGGCATCGAGGCCGCGCGCTGGTACCGGTGGCACCGCGCGAAGCTCGCGGTCGTCCCGGCGCTCTTGCCCGGCCGCGAGCCGCCCGTCCGTCCCACCGCGACTCGATCGCTGCTGCTCGGCGTGATCGTCATCGCGTTCGTGGTCGGCGCCTTGCTCGGCGCGATCCTGACCGAGCACGCGAGCCGCTGGGCCATGGCCATCCCGTCGCTGCTCATCTCCCTCGCGAGCGGCTTCGCGTTCTCGCAGCGCAACGCGCGGCCGAGCTTGCCGCCTACAAGCCGTGACGCTTGAGCTTGTCGAGGAAGGTCACGCGCGACAGGCCGAGCGCGCGCGCGGCTTCCGATTGATTGCCGCCCGCTCGTTGCAGCGCGCCTTGGAGCAGCGTGCGCTCGAGCTGCTCGACCTGCTCGCGGAAGGTGCCGCCACTCGTGGCGCGCGCGGCGGGGGCCGAGCCGCC
>Ga0190269_10001406_pt1 | contig 11583 bp, 9 predicted proteins | sample Popmic249IS_FD_133749 | JGI IMG/M metagenome (GOLD analysis project Ga0190269, IMG submission 133749) | Populus adjacent soil microbial communities from riparian zone of Blue River, Arizona, USA - 249 IS | ecosystem: Environmental > Terrestrial > Soil > Riparian zone | place: USA: Arizona...
ACGCGCTGCGGGGCGTTGGGCCGATCGCTGCTGGTGTTGCTCGGCAGCGCCCGCGCGGCCATGCGCGCGCCCAGCATCCGCCCGATGCGCACGATGCCAAAGGCGAACGGCACGCACGCGAGCGATGCGATCGTGATCGCGAGTAGCCGGCCCGCTGCCGGCGTGGTGCCCGCGCGCTCGTGGATGTAGCGGCCGATGGCATCGAGCTGCAGGGACGAGCCGATCACGATCGCGGCCAGCACCGCGGCGTCCAGCGCGAGCAGCCGGAGCAGGCGCGTGACGCTGGTCGGGTCGCGGTCGTTGCTGCGATTCTCACGGAACTGCTCGAGCCAGGCGCTGTACAGCGAGATGAACGTCTGCAGCCGCTCGGGGAGCTTATGCTCGATCGCGACGGCCAGCGGCTCGGATGCGCGGACGAGCCAGGGCGTCGTGAAGCTGGTGATCACGCACACGCTGACGGCGATGGGATACAGGAAGTCGCGGATGGCACCGCTCGACACGCCCAGGCTGGCCATAACGAACGACAGCTCGCCGATCTGCGCGAGGCTCATGCCCGCTTGGATCGACGCACGTACGCCGTGACCGCTGAGCAGCGCGCCGAACGACACGCTCACGATCTGACCGATCACCACCGCCAGCACGAACAAGAGCACCGTTGGCCAATACTGCGCGACCTGGGCCGGGTCGACCGACATGCCGACCGCGACGAAGAACACCGCGCTGAACATGTCGCGCAGCGGCCCGATCACGTTCTCGACCTGGCGCACGCGGCCCGACTCTGCGACCAGAGCACCGGCGATGAACGCGCCTAGCGCGACCGAGAAGCCCGCGTACTGAGCGACCACGGAGAGCGCAAAGCAGATGCCTACGCTGGCCACGAGCAGCGTCTCGGGACTGCGCTGGCGCGCGATCGACCGGATGGCGCGGGGCACGAACGCGAAGCCGAGCGTCACGATGACCACCAGGAACAGCGAGAGTCGCGAGGCCGTGGCGGTGAGCACGCTGCTGCCCACGCCATCCCCCTTCGAGCCCAGCGCCGCCAGCAAGGCCAGCATCAGCACCGCCGCGAGGTCCTGGATGACCAAGATCCCGAACACGATGTCGCTCAGCGAGCGCGGCACGCGCAGCTCTGCGAACACCCGCGCCACGATCATCGTGCTCGAGATCGAGATGATCGCGCCCGCAAACAAGCTCTCGCGCGTGGTCCAACCGAGCGCCTGGCCGATGCCGTAGCCAAGCCAGAGCATGGTGCTTAGCTGGATCACGCCGGTGAGGCCGGCGGCGGGCACCACGCGCAAGAGGCTCCGCATGCTCAGCTCGAGGCCGACCGAGAACATGACGAGCGTCACCCCGAGGTCCGACAGCGCGTGGATGCGCGAGGTATCGGCGAACAACGGGACAGGAATGTACGGACCGACGATCAGACCCGCGAGCAGGTAGCCCAACACGATCGGCTGGCGCATCCTGCGAAACAGGACCGAGGTCAGCGCCGCCACGCACAACACCACGGCGAGGTCTTCGAGGAACGAGCGCTCGACGTGCATGCAACCTCTCGTGTATCACGAGACGGTTTCGACTACGGCTCGGTGCGGCCATCACCCATGCTTGGGGCTTCGGATGGGCCGCGCCGTTTGTTAACCTGGACGGCCATGAACGACGACTACGTACCCGGTCAAAGGCGGATGGGTGCAGGCGCAATTATCGTGATCTCGGTTCTGCTCTCGACGGCCGCCAGCGTGCTCGCGGTGCGCGGGTTGCTCGAAGCGGGCTTACTGATCCCACATGTCACCGCGAGCCAGGGCCCGGTGACGGAGACGCGCGTGCCCGACGTCGTCGGCATGGCCGCGGACGCCGCCGACGAGCTGCTGTCCGCGCGCAAGCTCCGGATGGTCGTGCAGGAGCGCAAGGCCGACGAGCGCATCGCGCGCGATGCCATCCTGTCGCAGGCACCGCTCGCCCAGTCGCGTGTGAACGCCGGATCCGAGGTGTCCGTGGTCGTCTCGACCGGGCCATCGAAGAAGAAGGTTCCCGGACTGGTCGGGCTCAAGCTCGAGGAAGCCAAGCTGGCGCTCGAGCAGGCGACCCTGACGCTCGGTCCCGTTTCGCAATCGGACGAGGGCGAGGCTGGGACCGTGACCGCGAGCGTCCCGATCGCCGGCACCGAGGTGGAGGCAGGCAGCCCGGTCGCATTATCGGTCGCCGAGCCCAAGATCGAGGTGCCGCGGCTCGTGGGCATGCACGTCGCGAAGGCTCGCGAGGCCATCGAGAGGGCAAAGCTCAAGGTGGGCAGCGTCAGCGAGATCTACGACCGGCACAAAAAGGGGCTGCTGGTGCTGTCGCAAGATCCCGACCCAGGCGAGCGCGTGGCGGCCGGAGCCGAGATCAAGCTGGTGATCAACCAAGGCGATTGATCCGCTACCGGCGCCACCCGTGGTCGTTCACGCGACCAGCGCGTCATGCATCTTCTGACGGGCGCGCGTCTCCAGCTGGCGCACGCGCTCGCGGCTCACCCCGAGCCGCGCGCCGAGGCGGTCGAGCGTCTCCGGCTCATCGGTCATCATTCGAGCCTCGACGATGCAGCGCTCTCGCTCCGTGAGCGCCCCCAGAGCGCGGCTCACGCGCGCGGTGGTGTGCGCCGTCTGCTCGTTCTCGACCGCGCATGTCTCAGGGTCCGCCGTCATCGCCGGCATCATGTCGCGCGCAGCGGTGCCAGCCGGTGTCGGTGCGTCGAGCGATCGGTCGCGCTGGGTGAGAACGGCCCACAGCAGCTCGCAGCGGGCCAGCGGCATGCCGCTGAGCTCCGCCAGCTCTTCGGCATTGCCGACCGAAGTGGAGCGGAACGCGCGCATCGCGCGCCGCTCGGTGCGGGTGGTGCCGAGGCGCACGATGCGATGGCACCGCACGACGTAGTCGCGGATCTCGGCGCGGATCCAATAGGCCGCGTACGTGCGCAAGCAGGCGGCGCGCGCCGGATCGAAGCGCCGCGCGGCGTGGAGCAGGCCGATGCTGCCCTGCTGCACGAGATCCTCCACCGGCACACCCCAGCGGCGGTACTCGAGGGCGATCACGAGCACGTGCTTGAGGTTGTGCGTGACGAGCTTCTCGCCCGCCCGCATGTCGCCGGCCTGAAAGGCGGCGGCCAGCTCAGTCTCCTCTTCGGCGGAGAGAGCAGCCGCCGCGCTGATGCGCTGCCGTAGACGAGCGAGGCCAGGCTCCCGGTCGTAGATGCGTCCAGCGTGGCTGCTGCTGGCGTAGAGACCCATGCTTCCGGCTCCTTCGGCGCCCGTGCTCAGGGTCGCCGCCGGGGCGTTTTGCAGGCGCCGTGCCGCTCGGCCACATGGGCAAAAGCCGAGTGATCTCAACAAAAAAGGCCGGCTGCGCCGACCTTCTCCCCGCGTTGCCGCGGCAGACTGCCGCGGCAGCTTGGCGGCCCCGGAGCCTCCTTCAGAACACGTTCTTCTCGAGCGCCTTGATGCGCTCCTGGCCGCGGGTCGCCGCTGCCGGGTCGCTCGCCTCGATCGCCCCCACGTAGCGCTTGTAGACGGCGACCGCCTTTTGGCTCTCGCCCATTTTCTCGTAGCAGTTGGCGAGGTCGTACAGCAGCTCGGCGTCCTTCGGCTCTTTCTCCAGAACCTTCTCGTAGTGCGGGATCGCGTCTTTGTAGCGCTCGACGCCGCGCAGGGTGATCGCGAGGTTGCGGTGCAAGCCGAGGTCTCCGGGCCGCACCTCCAGCGCGTGCTCGAAGTGGGCTACGGCCTCTTCGTAGCGGCGCTCCTTGCGCAGCGCGACGCCGAGGTTGTTGAGCAAATCGGCGTCGTTCGGCTTGCGCCGTGCGGCCTCCTCCATGACCTCGATCGCTTCCTTCGCGCGGCCGAGCTGGCGCAGCGCGAGGCCGAGGTTGCCGACACTCTGCATATCTTCCTTATCGAGCTGCGTCGCCGTGCGCAGGCGTTCCACGGCCAGCTCGTACTTCTTCATGCGCACCAAGACGGCGCCGTCGAGCGCGTAAGCGGGTTGATGCTTGGGCGTGAGCTTGATGGCCTGTTCGTACGCCTCGTGGGCGCCGGGGTAATCCCCCTGATCACGCTTCAGCGACCCGAGGGTCATCCAGGCCGCGGCATGGTCGGGGCGGAGCTTCACGGCCTCCCGCACCTCGCGCGTCGCCGCAGCCAAGTCGCCCTTCTTCTTGAGCGACAGGCCCATCCGGTAGCGACCTTCGGCTTCGTCTGCGTGAGCCGCCGTGCCTTGGCCGAGGGTCACGAGAACCGCGAAAGCGACGAGAATCAGGCGAAACGGCGTGCGCATGGGGCTCCTTGCCTGGGTCGACCGGGCCGACCCCCGGCGTTGCCACGACTGCGTGGCGTGGGCCGGGATTCTACCCGGACCCGACGTGCGAACGCTCCCCCAAGTGATCGCGCTACGGCCCACCCTCAGGGCGCCGCGTCGGGCTTGCGGACTAGGCGAACGATCACGCCCACCTCGGACTCCAGGGTAGGGGGCGGCAGGTCGTCCTCGGGGCGGCACACGATGTCATCGAGCACGTTGTCCGCGCTCGCGATCGTCCAGCACCAGAACAAGAGGTCCGGTATGGAGTCGGCGCTGTCGCCGAGATCGAGCGCGTCGTCGTCGGCCAGCTCGAACTCGATCTTCGAGCCGTTGCGCAGCTCGACCTCGAGTCCGGGCTCCGACCACACGGTGTCGACCGCGTTCTGAGCGGTGAGAGACCCGACCTTGGCGCCATCGACGCGCATCGTGACGATGGGGTCCGGGTCGCAACAACCGAAGAAACGGTCGTCGCACGCGAGGCTGGTGTCGAAGCACGCGCCCAGCGCCTGGGGCTCCCTCGTGGGCACGATCACGCGCAAGTTCACGACGCGGAACCGACCGAGCGGCGCCGAGGGCGCGCACTCGCCGTCGATGCACGGGCCATCCGGGCATGCCTCGCAGGCCGTGGGCGCGGCGTCGACCTCCGCGTCGTCGACCGCGGCGTCGAGCACTACGCTCGCGTCGACGACCGGCGTGACCGCAGCGTCCATCGCGGGCGGCAGCGGTGGGTGGGTGTTGCCCGGGTTCGGCACGTGCGGTGGAAGCTCGGGCTGGAGCGGGACGCCAGCGTCCTCGCTGCTCAGCCGGCAATGGGCGTACGTCCAGCAGTCGGGATCGTCGCAGTCGGAGAGCCGGTCGCCGTCGTTCTCGATCTCGTCGCTGCAGGCGTGGGCGCCCGTCTCCGCGGCGAGCAGCGTGAGCTCGCAGCCGGCGATGAGCCAGCACGCGATGACCAACGCGACGCTGCGCTGCCCTCCCGTCATCGGCGCGCAGCCTACGGGAAGCTCGTGCGGCACGCCACCGTGTGCGTCACGTCTCCACGCCCAACTCTAAAAGTCGACAGGCTCTGCGAGCGCACGCTCGATCGCGAGAGGCACGTCCGCCGGTCGAAGGCCGCGGAAATACACGGTCCAGGTCCCCGCTTGGTACCGGCCCTGACACTGTCGCTCGTACCATGTGCGTATTGGATTATCTGTACGTGCGCGCCAGAACAGCGAGGCGTAGTCCGAGGTCAGGGCGGTCCAGAGATCGTGGCCGATGCCTTCACCTTGGGCCTCGCGCGTAACCGCGAACTTCGAGAGGTAGCCGCCGAGCTCGGTCTGCACGACCAGCGCCGCGCCTCGGTACAGCTCCTCGACGTAGGCGTGCTGGAGAGGGCGCTTGAGGAAGCTCGCGCTGAGCGGCTTGCCGAAGCTGGACTCGAGCAAGAGCGTGAGCCGTGAGATGTCGACGCCTTCGTAGCCGTCGTGGCGCTCGATGATCGCGCCCTTCCGTAGCAGCGTGCCCGCGCCCTTGACGGTGAACAGCTCGTGCAGGAGGTCGAGCGGGGACGTCAGCGCGACCAGCAGCCGATGCGGCACGTGCTCGATCAGGAGTCGCTGCACGTCGGCCAGGAGCGATCGTGTCGAGGCGTCGAGGGAGGGCTCGAGCACGAGCGCGTCGAAGTCCGCCTGCATGTTCACGACGCTCAGCCGCGACCCGCGCAGCCAGATGCCGCCCTCCGGGCGCAGGAAGACCAGCTTATCGCTGCAGAGGCGCGCGAGCGTGTGCCCGAGCGTCTTGAGCCGCTCGTGCCGCGTCGCGCCAGGGATCGTCCAGAGCGGCACGGAACCACGCCCGGTCGCGGTCGTGATGGCGGCCACTGGATCGATCTCACGCCGCGCGCGGTCGCGCACTTGCTCGCACGCTACGCCGGCGCGAGAGAGCGCGGCGAACAAGCGGTCGCTGCCCCGCGGGTCGCCGCCGTCCAAGCCGAGCGCGAGCGTCGGGTACAAGCCGAGCTCACCGAGGAAGCTCACGTCGACCGCGACCTGCTCACCGTGCTGCTCGATCGCATCGCTCTCCACGACGAGCATGGCGAAGCGCTCCGGCGGCCGCGCGCGGAACAGCCTCAGGTACAGCTCGGCCTCGCTGCCTGGTCCCACGCTCGCGAGGAACTTCAGGACGGCTTCCGCAGGCGGCAGAGACCTCGGCTGTGCGTCGTCGTGCACGCTCCGACCTTACACCAATCGCGCCTCGCCCTCGATCCGCGGCATGCGGCACACGCTGCCCTGTGAGCGGCATGCTATCAACGCCGCGTGTCCAAGCTCGATGCCGTGATCGTGGGCTCGGGGCCCAATGGCCTCGCCGCTGCTGCGCTGCTCGCCGCTTGGGGCCGCTCGGTGCACGTGATCGAAGCGCACGAGCAAATCGGCGGCGGCACGCGCACCGCCGAGCTCACGCTGCCCGGCTTCCTCCACGACGTGTGCTCGGCCGTGCACCCGTTGGGCGAGCTGTCGCCGTACTTCCGGTCGCTACCGCTCGAGCAGCACGGCCTGTCGTGGGCGCACCCGCCGCTCTCGGTCGCGCACCCGCTCGACGACGGCCCTGCGGTGCTGTTGCGACGCTCCGTGCAAGAGACCGCTGAAGGCCTCGGGCGCGACGCGCGCGCGTGGCAGCGCTTGATGGATCCATTCGTGCGCCTCGGCGCGCCGTTCCTCGAGGATCTGCTCGGTCCGCTGCGCATCCCGAAGCGACCGTTCGCGATGGCGCGCTTCGGGTTGTATGGCTTCCGCTCCGCGGTGGGGCTCAGCCGCGGGTTGTTCGACGAGCCGCGGGCGCGCGCCGTGTTCGCCGGCTGCGCTGCGCACGCGATCTTGCCGCTCGACATGTGGATGACCGGCGCCGTAGGGCTCTTGTTCTCGCTCAGCGCGCACCTGTGCGATTGGCCGATGGCGGTCGGCGGATCGGCGTCGGTGGCCCGCGCGCTCGAGAGCTACGTGCGCGCGCACGGCGGCACGTTCGAGACCGGGCGTAGGATCAATTCGCTCGGCGAGCTTCCGGATTCGCGCGTCGTGCTCTTCGATCTCGCGCCGAAGCAGCTGTGCTCGATCGCGGGCGACGCGCTGCCGAGCCGCTACGTCGCACGCCTCGAGCGCTATGACTACGGTCCCGCGGTGTTCAAGCTCGACTGGGCGCTCAGCGGACCGATCCCATGGAAGGACCCGGAGTGCGCGCGCGCTTCCACGGTGCACGTGGGCGGTACGATCGAGGAGATCGCGGCCTCGGAGCGCGCGGCCTATGCGGGCGAGCACAGCGACAAGCCCTTCGTGCTGGTCACGCAGCAGAGTCACTTCGATCCGTCGCGCGCGCCGGCGGGCAAGCACACCGGCTACGCGTATTGTCATGTGCCGTTCGGCTCCACGGTCGACATGACCGCGCGGGTCGAGGCGCAGATCGAGCGTTTCGCGCCAGGCTTTCGCGACGTGATCTTGGCGCGCAGCGCGCTCGGCCCCGGCGACCTCGAGCGCTACAACCCGAGCTTCGTAGGCGGCGTGATCGCGGGCGGCGCGGCGCACATCAAGCAGCTGTTCACGCGGCCGGTCGCGCGCCTCGATCCGTACTCGACGCCGAACCCGCGCTTGTTCCTGTGCTCCGCCGCGACGCCGCCAGGCGGCGGCGTGCACGGAATGTGCGGCTACTTCGCCGCCAAGAGCGCGCTCAAGCGGCTGTCCGCCTAGACCTCAGGCGCGACCCGGATCACCTTGCGGCAGCCGGTTCGAGGCGCAGGATGCGGCCGTCGCCGTAGCTGGCGACGTAGATCGCGCCACGATGATCGCGTCCGAAGGTGCTGATCAGCATCGAGTGCTTGCCCAGCGACAGTGCCTTCTGAACGCGCTGTGAGCGATCCGCCGGTAGCTCGATCGCGAACATGCGCCCGCTCACGAAGTCACCGAACACGTACTTGCCCATGAGCGCGCTCAATGAAGGATCGAGGGACACGTAGCCGCCGGTGATCGAAGCGCCAACGCCGCGGCCGTAGACGTGAACGGGATCCACCGCGCCTTGCAGCTCGCAATGGGTCGCGCCCTTCTCCGAGCACGCGAAGCCCTCGCGGATCTTCCAGCCGAGGTTGTCGCCCTTGTGGACGATGTCGATCTCCTCCCAGCGATCCTGGCCGACGTCGGCGACGATGAGCCGCCCTTTGGGGTCGAAGCTGTAGCGCCACGGGTTGCGCAAACCGTAGGCGAACGTCTCGGGCGCGAAGCCTTCGCGGCCGACGAAGGGGTTGTCCGGTGGCACTCGGTATGCGGCCTTGCTGTCCTCTGGGACGTTGACGTCGATCCGAAGCATGCTGCCCAGCCAGTTGCTGGGCGTCTGGCCTTCGTTATGCGGATCGTCGCGGAAGCCGCCGTCGCCCAAGCCGATGTACAGGTAGCCGTCGGGGCCGAACGCGAGCTGACCGGCGTTGTGGTTCTGGTACGGCTGCTCGATCTCGAGCACGGTGCGCACGGCGCGCGCCTTCGCGTGCACCAAGTCGCCCGGCGGCTCGATGCGCCATTCTTCCACGCGGGTCGTGTCGTTCTGCTGGACCTCCGTGACGTAGTTGAGGAATAGCCGTCCGTTCTTAGCGAAATCGGGGTGGAACGCGGCGCCGAGCAAGCCTTCCTCCGAAGCGGACAGCACGTTCACGCCGAGCAGCCGCCCATGCACACCGCTGTCGAGCTTCAACCACTTGGCGACGCCGTTCTTCTCGAGGACCAGCGCCTGTTGCTCGATGCCCGGCGGAAACTGGATATCCGTCGGCGAGCTGAAGCCTGTCGCGATGGGCGTTAGCTTCACCGGGATATCGGCTTGGACCGCCGAGCTCGTCGATCGCACCTCATCGGCAGGGGCGGTGGGCGCTTCGTAGTCGGGGTCTACGAGCCACACCAGCGCGCGGCCCGCGGACACGCCATCGATCGCGGCCCACGTGAGCAGCAGCGCGATCGCAGCCCCGATCCCGCCGAGCAATCCTAGGAAGATTCGCGTGAGGGACACTGCGCCTTGCCTTGCGGCCCGATTTCGCCGATATGGGCCCAGCACGGATGGGCCCGTGCTGCCAGGCTATCTCATCCCGCGGATCCGTGTGAGCGACGGAAAAGCAAAGTCCCGCCAGGAAGCCAAGCAGGAGACGCGCGAGTCGCTCATCCGTGCGGGGATGAGCTTGTTCTCCGAGCAGGGCGTGGACCTGCCCAGCCTCGATGCCATCTGCGCTCACGCCGGGTTTACGCGCGGCGCGTTCTACGTGCACTTCAAGGATCGCGACGACTTCCTCGAGGCCGTGCTGGAGCGCGTGCTCACCGACTTCGTGACGTCGCTGCTGGCGGTCGGCGACACCGCCAACGACGTGCACGTGATCATCGATCGCTTCCTCGATGCCGCTGCGCGCGGCAAGGTGCCGTTGATGGGCCAGCGCCGGCTCATCATGCAGCTGACCGCGCAGGGCACCGAGCGCGCGGAGCGCGTACAGGCGCGCTTTCGCATGCTGCTGCAGAGCGTCATCGAGCAGCTCGCCGCCGCGGCGACGCGCGGCCAGCAAGCCGGCACCGTCGGCACGCCCGTAGCACCCGACCTGGTCGGCTTGTGGCTCGCCGCCGGCGCGCTCGGGCTCACCCTGATCGCCGATCTCGGCGTGCCAATTCCTTTCGAGCGTATCCCTGCGAGCGCGCAGGAGCTGTTTCGGATCAAACCACCGGGGTCCCCAGAATGAAGTCTGCCGACAAGAACAAGAAGAGCCGAGCGAGGAGCCTGCCCGTGGGCTGGACCGAGGATGCCGCGCGCCGCTTGCCCGTGCTGAGCGACACGCGCCGTCAGGTGCCGTGCCTCACCTGCGCGCTGTGCTGCTCGTATATCGCGGTGGAGATCGACGGGCCGTCCAGCGTGCGCGCCGCGACCGACATCCTCTGGTACCTGTACCACGGCGGCGTAAGCATCTACGTCGACGACGAGGGCTGGATGGTCCAGATCGACACCCGCTGCCGGCACCTCCAGGACGACAACAAGTGCGCGATCTACGAGCACCGCCCGCCGATGTGCCGGACGTACAGCGAGATGACGTGCGAGGTGAACGCCGACGAGGTCGGCACCACGTTCCACAGCGCCGCCGAGTACCTCGAGTACCTGAAGGAGCATCACCGGCGCATCTACAACCTCGTGCAGAAGCGATTCATCCCAGGTGAAGAGGCGCTGCGCGGCGGCCCGAACAAGCCGCTCGGCCCGTTCAAGCCGCGCTTCGACGCCGTGCGCACCCTAGGCGCACGTTGACCACCGCCGCGGATAACTCCCGGACGCGCACTGCTCCGGGTTAAGCTTCGCGCGTGGTGCAACGACGGGTTGTGTTCTCACGGTGGCTTGTCATCGCAGCGTGCGCGGCGCTCTCATGCGCGCTGCTCGGTCCCGGACGGAGTCTGGGCCAGCCGCGGCTGCAAGCTTTGTCTTCAACGCATGCCGCAGCCGCTGCTCGCGCGCGCTCGCTCGGGGAGCAGCTCGGCAGCTCCACGAAGGGCCGCGGCGTCATCACCGGCGCGACCAAGCACCGGCTCCTGCACTTCACGTTCGACGACGGTCCCGAGCCCGAGCAGACCCCACGCTTGCTCGACCTGCTCGATCGCTACGAGATGAAGGCGACGTTCTTCTTCTCGACCAGCCGCTTCGTGAGCCGCGAGGCGCGCAACGCGCGCGCCGTGGAGCTGGCGAAGGAGGTCGCGCGTCGCGGCCACAACCTCGGTAGCCATTCTTCGGAGCACCAGCGCATGGCCAAGCTCGCGCCGCCCGCGCTGCGCGACCAGCTGCGGCGCAGCGACGAAGCGTTCGAGAGCATCTTCGGCGCGCAGACGCGCCTGTTCCGGCCGCCCTTCGGCTCGCGGAACACCGCCCTCGACGCGATGCTCGCGGAGCGCGGCGATGCGACGGTCATGTGGAACATCGGCATGGCCGACTGGGTCAAGCGCGAGCCGTCGCTGATCGAGCTCACCTTCTTCCGCGTGCTCGGGCGCAATGAACGCGATCGCGGCGAGCGCGGCGGCGTGATCCTGATGCACGACACGCATGCTTGGAGCGTGGATGCATTCGCTCGGATCGCGGCCGAGCTCGAGCGCCGTAACTGCGCGCTCTTGGCCTCGGGCGAGGAGCTGTACGACTCGACCGAGGACCTCACCTACTTCGCGGTCGAGCCAACCGCTGAGGTGCTGTCCGGGCGGCAGGCCGCGCTGCGTGAGCGGCTGAGTAAGCGCTGCG
>Ga0190269_10001407_pt1 | contig 11581 bp, 11 predicted proteins | sample Popmic249IS_FD_133749 | JGI IMG/M metagenome (GOLD analysis project Ga0190269, IMG submission 133749) | Populus adjacent soil microbial communities from riparian zone of Blue River, Arizona, USA - 249 IS | ecosystem: Environmental > Terrestrial > Soil > Riparian zone | place: USA: Arizona...
TGACCTTTCAGGAGGCACATCTCCGCCGTCGTGGCCTCGTTCGCCCAGGTGATCGGCTTGCTCGGTAGCGGCACGCCGATCTCGTTAGCTCGCTCCTGCGTCGTCTCCACGTGACAGTTGAAATGCAACTTGTCTCCGGGACGGAGAACGAGCGGCCCCGTGCTTGCTCCGTCCACACCTTTGCCGGGTTCCGGGTTCTTCGCGACGCTGTTGTAAGAGAACGTCGGCATATCGTTCCAGTCTCGTGAGTCGTACACGAGCTGTTCGCTGCCGTCCGTCCGCACCACCCAGGCGTGGAAACGTGTCGTCCACGCATGACGATGTCCCCACAAGCTCAACACCTGCGTTTCCGTGGTGGCAGCGGCGCTGCCCCCGCTATCGAGCTTCATCCCGATCGGGAAGTTGACGGGTGCAGCGATGAGAATTTGCTGCGCCCTACGCGTCACTTCCTCTTTCGGCATGTACCAGGCGTTGATCCAGCTCTCACGAAGCAGAGGTGCGTCGGTGGTGTTGAAGTGGTGCAGATTGACGTTCACGCCGGAGTTGAGCGGCAGCCGGATCCCGATGCCCTTCTCTTCCGGAGAAACGTCCAACGCCGCGGAGATGTGAGGGTGACAGAACGGGCGCGAGCTCGAGGCTTTGGCCGCATCCGCAAGCTCACGTGGGCTGCCTCTTGCGTCAGCGTGCAGGTATCTCCACGCTGACGACCAGCACGCGCCCAGGCTCCGCAGCCTCGAGCTCGGCCGCGGCGGCTTCGATCTGGCGCAGCGTGTCGAGCGCTGACGAGCAGGTGAACCCGTACTTGGCGCGCACACGCTCCGAAGCGGCATGCATCGCTCGGCGCGCGCGCTCGAGGAAGTCCGGTAGCGCGTAGCTCACGCCCGCCGTGAGCTGCCCGAGTACGGCCGTCGACGGGGAATAATACGACCGCTCTCGACCGTCGGGCCAGCGCACGGTGAAGTGAAGCTCAGGCATGGCTCGCCTCCTCGTGCGGTGCAAAGCCCATCAGCGGCTCGCGCCCCAGGTCCCAGTAGCGACACTGCTCGCCTCGATGCACGACCTCGAGCGCGCGCCCCTCACAGAGCTGCGCGATGGGCGCCGCGGCGATCCCCAGCGCATGAAAACGGGACGCGACCTGATCACACTGGTCAGGGGCGACAGCGAGCAGATATCCAAAGCTCGGAAAGGCCTCGAGCCAGCGCACGGGGCTCGGAACGAGCTCCGGTGCGGGCACGGCCGCGAGGTCGAGTCGCGCGCCACAGCCCGAGGTCTCGAGCAACATGAGGAGTGTGCCCACGAGGCCGGCCATGCTGATGTCTTTGCCAGCGCGTACGAGCCCCGCCTCTGCCAGCTGCGGTAACAGCTCGAGCTGCGCGCGTATCTCTGCGGGCTCACGCCCGGTGGTCGCATCGAAGTTGTTGCTCTCAGCGCGGAACCCGCCACGCACATCGATGCAAGCCAGTATCACCTCGCCCGGCCTCGCGTCGAAGCTCGTGATCAGACGTTGCGCCTTGCCTAGCACGGCCGCCGCAAGGCACGCGCCCGCCGCGTGCCGCCCGGTGTGACCACCAACGATGGGAACACCGAACATGCGCGCGCCCGCAACCAGGCCCTCCAGGATGGCTTCGGTCTGCGCCTCGTCGTCGGACGCGAGCAGCACGTCCACGATCGCGCGCGGCCTGCCGCCCATGGCTGCAATGTCGCTGACGTTCGTCATGACGGCGCACAGTCCTGCGAAGTAGGGCTCGCGCGCGACGAAAGCTGGCAGCATCCCTTCGGCGGCGAGCAGGCTGTAGCCACCATCCGGATCGGGCAGCGCGGCCGCGTCGTCGCCGTTGTGGATCGCACCGGCGCTCGCACGCAGCGCACGGGCCGCCTGGCGGATCAGGCGCTTGCCGCGCAGCCCCTGCCCCTCGCGAAGGCGAGCGACGACGGACTCGAGCGCGTGCTGTCCCAGGTTCATACCGCACACCGCAAGCTGCCGGCGTCGCTCGCGCCTCCGAACGCATCGAGACGCGCCTCCATCAGCAGGTGCGGTCGTCCGCACAGCTCGAGCGAGCCGACCACGCGAAAGCCGTGACGGCGGAAGTACGCGCCGTTGCTCGCCAGCACGGTCGCGACGAAACGCTGGCAGCCTCGCCCGAGCGCCGTCGTCACGGCCGCCCGAATCAACGCCGCGCCCACCGCGCGCCGCACGCGATAGGCGCGTGCCACCGCCAGCCGCCCGCCGTACCACGTGCCGCCCTCAGCTTCGTAGATGCGCACCACCCCGATCACCTCCTCGGGACTGCCCGCGCAATGTGACAACGCGACGATGGGCAGCGCGCGCGCGTCCTCGGCGTCGCGCTCGGACGCGACGGACGCGAACAACCCCGTCTCCTCGCAGAAGACCTCGTGGCGCAACGCCCAGTAGGCGCGGAGCTGCCAGGGCTCCCGGGCGACGCCGCACGTCACCTGGGACGACACGAACGGCAGAACGGGGGCACCGAATGGGCGCGTGGCTTCAAGCATGACGAGCCTCCGCCGCGCGCAACGTCGAACAGGCGCCACAGCGGCCACAGCCCGCGGCGATCTGCTCGCTCGCGAGCCCGTGGCGCGCCACGATCTCGGCCACGCCCACGAGCAAGGGCGCGAGGCTTGCCGCTGTCGGCGGCGGGTGAGCAGCGAGCGGCGCACCTGCGATCGGCACGAACGGCACCACGAACGGATACACGCCGAGGCGCGCCACATCCTCGCACGCCGCCAGGATCGCCGCGTGGCTGTCTCCAAGTCCCGCCAGGATGTACGTGGTCACCTGCCCTCGGCCGAACACTTCGACAGCAGACGCGAACGCCTCGAGATACAGCGACACGGGCACCTCGGCTTTGCCAGGCATGATGCGCCGGCGCACGTCTTCGCTCACGGCTTCGAGGTGCATGCCGAGCGTCGCGACTCCCGCATCTTTCATCCTGCGAAACCACCCGAAATCCGCGGGTGGCTCACACTGCGCCTGAACCGGCAGCGCCACGGCTTGCGTCATGGCAGCCGCAGCGCGCGTGAGCGCGGCGGCACCGCGGTCGTCGCTCGGTGGCGTCCCGGTGGTCAGCACCGCATGCTTGACGCCATCGAGCTCCACCGCAGCGCGCGCGACCTCGGCCAGCTGTGCGGGCGTCTTCTCCGCGATCGTCGCACCGCTAGCGAGCGACTGACCGATGGCACAGAACTGACAGGACTTCGCCCGGTTGCCGTAACGCACGCACTTCTGCAGCAGCGTGCTCGCGAGCACGTCTGCTGCGTGCAAGGTCGCGATCTTCCAGTACGGCACGCCGTCCGCGGTGCGACCGGAGTAGAAGCGCGGCACCGGAGCCACATCGATGGGCATCAGCGCCTGCGCGCCGCGGTACAGCGTGGGCGCTTCGCCACGCTCCGCGCGCACCGCAAAGGGCGAGCTGAGCGCGGGACTCGTGTGGATGGGCACCATGATCACCTGGCCGGCGAGCTTGATCGCTTTGTGATCCGAGGGACCGGCGCCGCCCTTGCGGCTCAGACCCGAGCCCGCCTCGGCGAGCCAGCGCACGCCGCGCGTCTGCAGCTCGGTCATGAGCTCAAACAACGCTGCGCGGTCGAGCGCGGGCTGAGCCGGTTTCCAGAGGGGTAATTGCATCATGAGCTTCGTCTTCACGGTTCGGAGAGGGGATTATCGTGAGCTGTGGCTTCACCCCGCGGTCGAGCTGGAGCGACAGCAGCTCAGGGCGGCTGTAGTGCCCGACGCTGTCCATCATGCGCTTGCGTTTGGTGATCAGGCGGAAGTCGAGCTCGGCGTACACGATGCCTTCGCCGTGCGTGAGCGGCTCGCACAGGAGCGAGCCGTCGGGCGCGACGATCGCCGTGTAGCAGCCATCGCGCAACGCGCTCTCGAGCCCCGAATCCTTCGCGATGGCCGTAACCTGCGCTTCGTCGAGCCAGCCCGTCGCATTCACGACGAAGCAGCCACTCTCGAGCGCGTGGTGGCGTATCGTGACGCTGATCTGATCCGCGAAGATCTGGCCCACGAGCGAGCCCGGAAACATCGCGGCGTGAATCTCTTCGTGATCGGCCATCAGCGCGTAACGCGCGAGCGGGTTGTAGTGCTCCCAGCAAGCGAGCGCCCCGATGCGACCGGCCGCGGTGTCGACTGCACGCAGGCCCGAGCCGTCCCCCTGCCCCCAGATCATGCGCTCGTGGTACGTGGGGGTGATCTTGCGACGGCGCAACACGAGCGTGCCATCGGCATCGAACACCAGCTGGGTGTTGTAGAGCGTGCCGTGATCGCGCTCGGTCACACCGAGCACGACCACGCAGCCGCCCGCCCGCGCGGCCGCGGCGACGGCCTCGGTCGATGCCGAGGGCACCGTCACGGCCTGCTCGTAGAGCTGCAGGTGCTCGGCCCCGGCGCTCACGGGCGGACGGATGAACGAGAAGTACGGATAGTAGGGGACGACGGTCTCCGGGAACACGATGAAGCGTGCGCCGCTGTCGGCTGCGGCCGCGATCGCGTCACACACCTTTTCGATGGTAGCGCTGCGACTGCCGAGCACGGGGCTCAGCTGCACGGCCGCAGCGAGCAGCGGGGGACGGTGCATGTCGGCTCCTACACGGTCCAGGTGTGGATGACGAACGCGTTGTCCTTGCGATGCAGGAGCTGCAGGTCCATCACGTCGAGCGGGTTGATCGGGCGGATGCCCTCGATCAGCGCGCCTTCGCCATGGCCGTACAGCGCTTGCAGCGCAAAGCGGCAGGCGAACACCTTACCGCCCTCCTTCATGAACTTGATCAGCTGATTGTTCATCGCCAAGTGACCGGGAAAGGCCTCGTCCCCGAGCTTCGGAAAGCCGCGCTGCACGCCGATCGTCACGCCCGGACCGTAGAGCAGCACGCTCGTGTCGAAGCCCTTGCGCAGCAGGCGCGTGGCTTGCAGCAGGTTGACGAGTCCGATCGAGCCCTCGAACGCGACCGTGTGGAACGTGACGAGCGCCTTTTCACCGGGCTCAGCTTTGACGTCCTCGAAGACCTTCTCCTCGTAATCGACGAGGTAGTCTCCAGTCTTGTTGGGGGGCGTGGTGACCTTCGGCATGCGATCTCTCCTGTTGTCAGCGAGTCCTTGCACCGGACCTATGCGAACCGCGTGCCGTGCTCGCTGTCCACGCGTTTCCGCACACTGATCAAGCACCCGTCATCTAGCGTTTACACGGCCGACATCACAAGAACGTGCGAGCGCCGAAGATTCGCGACGCGCTCACGAGTTTTCGTGAGCGAGTGCGGCACCCGTCTTGAGCCGCTCGATGCCGAGGGTCTTCATCTGATAGGTGAGCGTGCTCGGCTTCATCCCGAGCAGCTTGGCCGCGCCGTGATCTCCAGCGATGCGCCAGCCGCAGCGCTCGAGCGCGGCGAGGATGTTTTGACGCTCCAGCTCACGGAAGTGCGCGGCCGGGATCACGTCCCGGTCGCTCGTGCTCGGCTCCGCGCTCGCTGGAGGCCGACTCGGCTGCCGCTCACGGCTGCGGCGATTGCGCGGGCCGAGGTTCAGCTCGAGCGGGCCGGACTCGCAGCGCTGCAGCACGACCGCGCGCTCGATGATGTTCTGAAGCTCGCGGATGTTGCCCGGAAAATCGTAGTCGCACAGCGCGCGCACGGCCTCCTCTGGCAGCTCGGGCGTGCTCGCATTGAGCTTTTGCGCGGCCGCCTTCAAGAGCTGCTGCGCGAGCGGGATGATGTCCTCGCGGCGCGTGCGCAGCGGCGGCACCTCGAGCGGGAACACGCTCAAGCGGTAATACAGATCGAGCCGAAAGCGCCCTTGCTGCACCTCGACCTCCAGATCGCGGTTGGTGGCGGCCACCACGCGGATGTCCACGTGGCGCGTGCGATCGTCGCCCACCGGCTCGAACGCGCGCTCCTGCAGCACGCGCAGCAGCTTGCCTTGCAGCTCGATGGGGATCTCGCCGACCTCGTCGAGGAACAAGGTGCCGCCGTGCGCGAGCTGAAAGCGTCCTTCGCGGTTGCGCGAGGCGCCGCTGAACGCGCCGCGCACATGCCCGAAGAACTCGCTCTCGAACAGCTCGCGCGGAATGGACGCACAGTTCACCTTGACGAGCGGTCCTCCCGCGCGCGCGCTCAGATCGTGAATCGCCGAGGCGATCAATTCCTTGCCGACGCCGCTCTCGCCCGTGATCAGCACGTTCGATTCGGTGCGGGCGACCGCGCGCACCTGTCGCATCAGCTGTTTCATGCTCGCGCTCTCGACGACCATCGTCACGGGGTGCAGCGCATCGCGGACCGCCTCTCGCAGGTAGTCGCGCTCGCGTTCCAGCCGATCCTTCAGCACCTCGATCTCCTGAAACGCGCGCGCATTGGCGATCGCCACCGCCGCATGATCCGCGAACACGCGCAGCCAGCCGAGCTCTCGGCGCTCGATGCGGCTTCGGCTGAACACGGCGACCACCCCGAGCACCTCGCCCTTGAAGCACAGCGGCTGTCCTGCGAACGACTGGATCTGCTCGGCTTCGGCCCACTCGCGCTGCAGCAGCCAGTCCCCCGAGCCGCGCTGCAGCAAGAGCGGCGCGCTGGTGGACGCGATGCGGCCGATCTTGCCGTAGTCGATGGCGACGCGCGCGTGCGCCCCATCGAGCCGATCCCAGCGCGTCTCTGGGTTCAGCATCGAGGTGCCGACGCTCGCCTTCAGACACAGCGCTGCTGTGCCCTCGGCGTCGCGCTCGATCAGCCACACGCGCGCGAGCGCAACGCCCTCGTTCATCCCGAGCCCGTCGACCATCTCCTTGAGCACGAGCTCCGGGGAACGCGCCTGGGCGACCGCCAGCGCGAGGGATTGCAGCATCTCGATCTGCATCACACACCTCCGCTCTCAAGTTTTGGTGTCAAGCAGCAGTTTTCGTGAGTCTTGTTTCGGCAGCGTATCTGCGAGGAGCCAATTCACGGCCTGCAGCCGGTGGCGGCAGTACGGCACACTTCTTGATGAGGGGCGCAGGGCATCATGTCCAACCATCAAAGAATCTCCGTGCTCATCGTCGGCGCAGGTCAAGCAGGCTTGTCGCTGAGCTATCACCTGAAACAAAGGCAGATCGGGCACGTGCTGCTCGAGAAGCACCGCGTGGGTCACGCCTGGCGCTCGCAGCGTTGGGACTCGTTTTGCCTCGTGACGCCGAACTATCAATGTCGCTTGCCTGGTCATCCTTACGCGGGCAGCGATCCACACGGCTTCATGCTCAAAGACGAGATCGTCTCGTATCTGGATGCGTACGTGGCCAGCTTCTCACCGCCCGTGCGCGAAGGCGTGGAAGTGCGTCGGGTGAGCCCGGGCGCGGGGGTCCAGTTCGTCGTGGAGACCTCGGCGGGTACGTATCTCGCCGATCACGTGGTCATCGCCGCGGGCGGCTACCACAAGCCGAAGATCCCGCCGCTCGCAGCGGCGATCCCGAAGCAGGTCGTGCAGCTGAACGCGGCCACTTACAAGAACGCGGATCAGCTCCCCGAGGGCGCAGTGCTTGTCGTGGGCAGCGGTCAGTCGGGTTGTCAGATCGCGGAGGACCTTCACCTCGCGGGCCGCAGCGTCCACCTCTGCACCGGCAGCGCGCCGAGAGTCGCGCGGCGCTATCGCGGCCGGGACGTGGTCGCCTGGCTCGAGGACCTCGGTCACTACGAGATGCCGATAGACGCGCATCCGGACGGCAAGGCGGTGCGCCGCAAGCCAAACCACTACGTGACGGGTCGCGACGGCGGACGCGACATCGACCTCCGCAAGTTCGCGCTCGAAGGCATGCAGCTCTACGGCCGGCTCGTGGCGATCGATGAGCACGGCTACCACTTCGGCGCCGACCTCGAGCAGAACTTGGACAAGGCCGACGCGACCTCGGAGCGCATCAAGAACACGATCGACGAGTACATCGCGCGTGAAGGCATCGAGGCACCGAGCGAGACGCGCGCCGCGCCGCTGTGGAAGCCCAACGTGGTGCGCCGCGACCTCTCGCACGCCGAGAGCGGCATCACGAGCGTGATCTGGTGCATGGGCTTCGCCACCGACTACAGCTTCATCGAGCTGCCCGCGTTCGAAGACAGCGGCTACCCGAAGCACGAACGCGGAGTCTCGCCCGTGCCGGGCCTGTATTTCCTGGGCTTGCCGTGGCTGTACACCTGGGGCTCGGGCCGCTTCTGCGGCGTGGGCCGAGATGCGGAGCACATCGCGCAGCTGATCGCGCAGGAACCTGCCGCGCTGAGCTGCGAAGGTTTGGATCGCCGCGACGCGGCGCCGTACCCCATCTAGAGATGGGATGCGGCGAGCGTCCGCTCGCGAGCTGCCGTGTGTGCCGCAGCGCGAATCATATTCGCGCGCAAACGTATTGAAGATGGGCAGTTGCCCTGTGTAGAAGACGACGACTGCGGACATGGAGCGCGGGCCGCGCGCCGGGGGATTCGCAGAGGGACAAAGCGAACGATGCGCCGCATCCGCATGCTCATGGTGATCGCGTTGGGACTGTTACTGGGCGGAGGTCTCTTGGCTTCGTTGGTGCAGCGCGGCGGCGGCGACGTCCGGATAGAGGACGTGCGCTTTGCCGGCACGGGCGGGCTGACCATGAGCGCGCTTCTATACGTACCGAAGAACGCGACCGAGGCGAGCCCTGCGCCCGGCGTGCTCGCGGTGCACGGCTACATCAACTCGCGCGAAACGCAGTCGCCGTACGCGATCGAGCTCGCGCGCCGCGGTTACGTCGTGCTGGCGCTGGATCAAACCGGTCACGGATACTCGTCGCCCCCTGCGTTCGCGAACGGGTTCGGCGGTCCGGACGGGCTCACGTACCTGCGCAGCCTGCCGATGGTCGACAAGGATCAAATCGTGCTCGAAGGCCACTCGATGGGCGGTTGGGCCGCGTTGATCGCGGCTGGCGTTCAGCGCACGGCCTATCGCACGATCGCCGTCTCAGGCTCATCTCCAGGTACGTACGGCGCGCCGGAGGGCGACGCGAGCTTTCCGCGCAACTTGGGCCTTTTGTTTGGCGCGTACGATGAGTTCTCGGGCTTGATGTGGGGCTCGCCGATCGCCCGCGAGATCGTGAAGACCCAGAAGCTGCAGAAGCTCTTTGGGACGGACCGTGAGGTCGAGGTCGGCAAGCTCTACGGCTCAATCGCCGAAGGCACGGCGCGCAAGCTGTACATGCCGGAGCAAACGCATCCGGCCAATCACATCACGGCGAGCGGCATCGCCGGGGTGCTCGACTGGATCCAAGAGACCTCGAGCGCGCCGCATCCGTTGCCAGCCGAAGATCAGACCTGGCACTGGAAGGAGCTCGGTACCGCGCTCGCGCTGATCGGTGCGGTGCTGCTGATGTTTGCGGTGGGCGCAAGCCTGCTCGAGTCGCGCTGGTTCAGCGATCTGCGGCGCGCGCCGGCCGAGGCGCGCGGTGCGAGCGGTGGGCTGTTCTGGTTCGGCTGCGTGCTCACGGTGGTACTGCCTGCGCTGACCTACTTCCCGGTGCAAATCGAGGCCGCCAAGCTGCTCAAGCCGAGCGCGCTCTTGCCGCAGAACATCACGACCGGGTTGATGGCGTGGGCGCTGTGCACGGGGCTGATCTCGCTGCTCTTACTGTTAGGCTGGCACTTCACGCGCGGCCGCGCACAGGGCACCACGCTGCAGAGTTATGGCCTCGCGGTCGTAGAGCCTGGCACTGCGCGCGTGCTGCTGCGCTCGCTGCTCCTTGCGCTCCTGATCGTCTCGTCGGCCTATCTGGCGCTGCTCGCGAGCGATCTCCTGTTCAAGACCGACTTCCGCTTCTGGGTGGTCGCGGCCAAGCTCTTCGCGCCGCTGCACCTGCGCATCGCGCTGGACTATGTCGTGCCGTTCAGCGCGTATTTCGTGCTGCTCGGCGCCGTGCTGCACGGTCAGCTGCGCGCGCCCGGCTCAGCGCCGAGCCTCGCCCGCGCGCTGCTGCGCGACGCCGCGTTGACGGGAGGCGGGTTCGTGCTGCTGCTGCTCTATCAATACATCCCGCTGCTCGGCGGCGGCACGCTCGCGCTGCCCGAGCAGGCCCTGCTCACGATCGTCGCCTTTCAGCTGGTGATCGTGTTGCCGGTCGTGGGCCTCGTCTCGCGCTACTTCTTCGAGAAGACGGGCCAGGTGTATCTGGGCGCATTCATCAACGGCCTATTCGTCACCTGGCTCCTGGTAGGCGGCCAAGCCACGCACCACCCATTCTGAGTCCGTGCTCCGTGCGGCCGACGGAGAGCAGATGCTGCGCCGGTATCCGCAGGCTCACGTCGGCTCGGCCTGCCACACTCGGTGCATCAGGTCGACTGTCAGCTCCGCGCTTGGCAGCTTCAGGCCCACCTGCGCGCCGCGGGCGATCGCCGCGCGTAGGTCTTTCTGCGCGAGCACCGCGTCGCTTTGCCGGTTCTGCAGCGGGATCTCCGCGAGCCGCGCCAGGTTACCCACGAAGCGGTTCGCTTCCACGTGCGCGACGAGCTGCGCCAGGTGTGCGCCCACGCCCGTGCGCTCCGCGAGCAGCGCGGCCTCCTGGCTCGCGGCCATCACGATGTAACGCAGCATGTTGATCGCGAGCTTCGCGTCCATCCCGGAGCCGAGCGGACCGAGATGCAGCACGAGGCCGCCGTAGGTCTGCATCACGGGCTTCGCTCGCTCGAACGCAGCCGCTTCGCCGCCGACCATCACCGCGAGCTTGCCCACGCTCAGATGCCCGCGCGCGCCGCTCACGGGCGCATCCAGGAGCTGCAGGCCGCGCGCGTCCGCCTCGCGCCCCAGCTCTCGCAACGTCTCGTGCGAAACGGTCGAGTGCACGAGCACGCTACTACCGCGGCGCGCGCCCGCGAACACGCCGTCCGCATCGAGGCACGCATGCAGCAGCTGCTCGTTCGTGTTCACCACGATCTCGATCAGCTCGGCGCTGGCAGCAGCCTCGCGCCCGCTCTGTGCCACGCGGACGCGCTCCGGCAACGCCGCTGCGAACGGCGCCGTGGCTGCGGGCGACGGATCGTACAGGGTCGCGTGATAGCCCGCGTCGAGCACGCTCTGCAGCATGGCGGCGCCCATTCGACCCACACCCACGAAGGCCACGTTCTTGTCTTGCTGACTCATGTAGGGACCTCAGCGCAGACCGATGATGCCGATCTCTTGCCCGTCGGGATCGGTCACCACGAGCAGCGTGCTGCGACCGACGTCCACCTCGCGCGTCAGTGGAATATCCTCTCTTTTCAGGCGCTCACGCACAGGAGCGAGGTCCTTCACCATCACCGAGCACATGAAGATGCCGAAGTGCTTCGGACGCTCCTTGCGCTCGAGCGGCACCTGCATCTCCACGAGCTCCAGCGGCACGCCGCCGAGCTTGCCCATCATGATGCGACCGGGCCCGCCGTAGCCGTTGGCCCGGCCCAGCGACTCGTCGTAATCACCCGAGAACTCCCGCTCCCAGCCCACGGCGCGCTCGTAGAAGTCTGCCGAGCGCTCGAGGTTCGAGACCAGGATCGCGGCGTGCGCGTAGCTATACTCCAGCTTGCTCATGTCAGCGGCTCCCACCCTCGGCGTGATGCGCAAACATCCGCA
>Ga0190269_10001408_pt1 | contig 11578 bp, 13 predicted proteins | sample Popmic249IS_FD_133749 | JGI IMG/M metagenome (GOLD analysis project Ga0190269, IMG submission 133749) | Populus adjacent soil microbial communities from riparian zone of Blue River, Arizona, USA - 249 IS | ecosystem: Environmental > Terrestrial > Soil > Riparian zone | place: USA: Arizona...
CGACAAATCGTACCTTGCTCATTGGACCAGCCTTCCGCTGCGGCTCTGCACCGCTGTGTTTGACGATGCGGCAGCGTAACCCGCGCTTATTCGGAAGCGCTGGTCCAATCATTCTGTCTAGTCCCGGCGGAGCAGGTAGAACTGTGCGGGCTTGCCTTCCGAGCAAAGCTCGATCGCCACGTCTGCAAGCGCAGGCACGTGTAGACTGCTGCCGCTGCCGATGAGCACGCGCGCGCTGCTGGCGATCGTTTGGGCCTGCTCACCGATCCACACGCGCGTGGGCGCGCTCGTGCCAAGCTCGTATCGGCCCGGACCGTCGCTGTTCTCGAGAGGCCCAAAAAAGGTGCAGCCGTCTGCGTTCCGCTCGGAGACGCGCGCAGTGTCGACGATGGCTTCGATCTCGCGCCCGGCTCTGCTCGCGTGGCGCGGATAGCGTGCCGCTGTTGGCTGCGACAGCAGAGCACGCGAGGCCGCGACGCGAAAGTCACGCACGAAGCTGCTCGCTCGATCTGGGCGCACGCGGTACAGCGCGTGACCCTCGCGCACGAGCGCTTCGAGCCGCGGGTCGCTTTCGAGCCGCGCCTGGAGCGCGGGGTGTTTGCGCTCGGCAAACGCGAGGTAGTCGCTGTCGAGCTCGGCGCGCAACGTAAGCGGAACGTCGGCTCGCTCGCCCGCGAACAGCGCGCGCTGTGACTCGTACGCACGAGGATGTGCGCTGCGCATGAACAGAGGATCGAGCAGGTTGAGGTAACGACCCTGCGGCGCGAAGTAGATGTAGTCTTCGCTGCTGTCCCAAGTGGCTGCGACCTTGGCCCCGTCAGGCAGCGCGCGCGCCAGGCGTGCGAGCTGGTTGCGCAGCGCGGGCCACAGGCAGCCCTCGCGATCCACGTGCGCTTCGAGCGCTGCAGCTGTGTGCGGCACTGCGATGCAAGCGAGCAGCCCGAGCGCGAGCGCGCTGCGCGGACCGGGCTCACCGCGCAGCCACAGCCGAGCGTCGAGCTGAAAGCCGAGCAAGCGGACGAGCCACGCCGCTGCTAGAAGCGCGAGCGGCAAAGCGTAGACAGCGAAGCGACTGCTGTGTACGAACAGCAGCATAAACGGCAGCGCGCACACGCACACGCTCAGCCCCGCGACGCGCGCGGCGCGATCGAGCCGAGGTGCGCGGCGCAGCGTGGCCGCGAGGATCGCGCAGCCGATCAACAGCGGCCAGTCGAAGCTCAGCCAGCGCGCAACGCCGAGCGGGAGGATCTCGTTGCCCACGTCCGACGTATGCTGGTAGCGCCAAAACTCGACGTTCTGCAGATAAAAGATGCGCAGGTTGTGAGGGAAGTGGGGATGCACGAGCAGGCCTGCAGTGGCGCCGACGACCGGATACCCGAGCAGGCGGTAGCTTGGTTTGCGGTCGAGCCACGCATGCAGCACAAAGCACAAGGCACACACGCCCAAGAGCGCGTGAAATGCTGTGTATGCGAGCGCAAAGGCGCACGCGCACAATCCCGCCAACGCGGCGCGGCGCGTGCTCAGCGCGTGCACGGTCCAGAGCAACAAGAAGAGCGCGAGCAGCTCGGGGCGCAGGCGGATCACGCGCAGATCGAACGAGAGCGAGCCGAACAGCGCGAGCGCCGGCAGCACGAGCCCAGTCGGACCGACTGCACGCCGCGCGAGGCAAGCGAGGCTGGTCAGGATCGTCGCGTCCAACGCAGCCAGCGTGACCTTGGCGCCGAGCACAGGATCGGGCAGCGCTGCAGCTGGTAGCAGCAAGAGGTGGAACAGCAGCTCCTTGTCGCCGAAGCCGTGAGACATCGCGCTGAAGCGCGCCCACGGCAGCTCGGATAGCAGCCCTTCCTGTAAGTACGCGCGTGCGATCGCGAGGTGGTAATAAGAGTCGCTATCGTACAAGAGCGCGAGCGGCCACAAAAATGTAAGCACCGCCCCGAATGCGACCGACCAAATCGTTGCGAGCGGCCACAGCGCAGTGCTCGCGTCGGCGCTCGCGTGTGCTGCAGGCAGCAAAAGAGATGACGTGGTTCGTGCCGTCACGCTTCTGACAGTGTACGGCCTCATGAGCGCCCAGAGTGCTCTGACCGGCGGATTTGCTGCCGCCTCGCTTGTCCGACGCTGGCGCGGCGATGCGTGCTGTTTTCGCGGGCAACCTGCGCGCCGGGCCCTGTGCGATCCGCCATCAGATCCGCTCGGTCAGAGCACGAGAACGCACGTCTTCGTGCGTGCGTCTGCGCGTAGGGGACACATCGTGAGACTGATGTTGGCCACGCGTGCGGGGCTCGACTATGGTGCGAAGCGATGCATGCCGAGGATCGAGCCACACTGGATGCGCTAAAGCGAGGGGACGAGCGCGCGTTCGCCCACCTCGTGGCCGCGTACCAGGCGGGCTTCGTGCGCATCGCGTACACGTGGGTTCGTAGTGCTACGGCGGCCCAGGAGGTGGTGCAGGACGCTTGGCTCGCCGCGCTCGAATCGATCGATCGCTTCGAGGGCCGCTCCTCGCTGCGGACTTGGCTCTACGGGATCGTGGTCAACACCGCGCGCGCTCACGCCCGTGCGCAGCGGCGGCAAGCTCCGATGTCCGCGCTCGTCGCGGAAGAGACAGATGCGCACGAGCCCGCCGTCGAGGCGGCGCGCTTCGTGGCAGAGCCCGAGCGCTGGTCCGGTCACTGGCTGCACGCGCCTGCGCCGTTTCCGGGGCCTGACCGCGCGTTAGAGCAGCGGGAGCTGCGCGCGCAGCTAGATGCGGCGATCAGCGAGCTGCCACCCGTGCAGCAGCAAGTCGTGATCTTGTGCGATGTTCAGCGCTTCAGCGGTGAAGAAGCCTGTAACATTCTGGGGCTGAGCGACACCCATCAGCGTGTTCTGCTCCACCGGGCGCGTGCCAAGCTGCGGGCAATCCTGGAGAAACAGCGATGACCAAACCGTTCGAGCTCACCTGCCAGGAGATCGTGGAGCTGGTGACGGATTATCTGGAAGGTCACATGAGGGCGGCGCAACGGAGCCAGTTCGAGCAGCACATCGTGATGTGCGCGCCCTGCGCCACGTATCTCGAACAGATGCGCACGATGGTCGGGCTGGCGGCGACACTCGATGCGCCGCCCGAAGTCGTGCCGCAGCCACCAGCGGCTGTGTTGGAAGCGTTTCGCCGCTGGAAGCGGTCATAACCACAATCATGAGAATAACCATGAGCGCGCCGCGTACGTTCAAGTTCTTGGCTGCCGGCGCGCGCGGGCCGGTCTCCGGTTTTCGCTGGCCTGCGCCAGGCACATGGGTCGAGGTCGAAGGTGCGATCGAGCCGTGCGTGCGCGGTGCACACGTTTGTCGCGTGGGTGATCTGCCCTACTGGCTGCACGACGAGCTGTGGGAGATGGAGCTTCGCGGCCAGGTGATCGAGGCCGACGATTGTCTTGTGGCGCAGAGCGCGAGGCTCGTGCGTCGCTTCGAGGCTTGGCAGCACGACGGGGCGCGCAACTTCGTTGCAGCGTGTGCAGAGCACGCGGCCGCGCTGGTCGCGGAGGCGGCACCCGAAACCCGTGAGCTGGCGCAAGGCTACATCGAGGATGCGCGCGAATGCGCGGAGGCGAGTGTGGTCGCGTTCGGCGCATTCAGCGCTGCGGTGGCTGTCGGCAAGCTCGCACCTGCAGCACAGGCCATTCAGGCGTACAGGCGCGAGCGCGCGTGGCAGTCCGAGTGGCTTGCGCGCTGCGTGATCGGCGGAAATTAAATCCGCACGCGTAACATCTCAGAAGGCTCGAGCACTCATCGGTAGGAGGCAACGATGACTACCGAAACTCAAGCTGTGACACACGCTGGCGCGACGTTCGCTGGCCCATCGACCAAGCTACTCGACCCAGCCTGGGCAGAGCGCCTGGAACGCACGGGTAATCATGTGCTGCGTTACGGCCTGGTCGCGCTGCTCTTGATGTGGGGGGCATTCAAGTTTACGGACTTCGAGGCCGAAGCCATTCGGCCGCTGATCGAAAATAGCCCGCTTCTCAGCTGGCTTTACCCGCTGCTCGGCGTGCGCGGGACCTCTGCGCTCATCGGTGTGATCGAGCTGGTCTCGGCAGCGATGATCAGCCTGCGGCGCTGGAAACCCCTGTGGTCCGCGATCGGAAGCTTGATCGCCGTCGCAACGTTCCTTGTGACGTTGTCGTTTCTGATCACTACGCCGGGTGTGTGGGAGCCCACGAATCCGTTCGGAGGGTTCTTGATGAAAGATCTGTTGCTGCTAGGAGCTGCGCTCGCCAGCGCCGCAGAAGCTCTGAAATCGGCCGGTTCCGCACGCCGGTAGGCTGCGCTTCGGTGCTAGGCTGCGCCGCCAAAGGAGCGAGCGCATGATCGAGTCGTTGTTTTCGATGAAGGGCAAAGTTTGTCTCGTGACGGGAGGCTCACGTGGTCTCGGCCATCACATGGCGCAAGCATTTCTCGAGGCGGGTGCCGCGCGCGTGTACATCACCGCGCGCAAGGCCGAGCAGTGTCAGGCCGCCGCGAAGGAGCTCAGTGCGCTCGGCGAGTGCATCGCATTGCCGAGCGACGTAGGGACGCTCGACGGGATCAAGAAACTCGTGGACACCCTGCACGCGAAAGAGTCGCAGCTCGACGTGTTGGTCAACAACGCGGGTACGGCGTGGGGTGCGCCGTTCGGCGAGTTTCCCGAAAACGGCTGGGACAAAGTCATGGACCTGAACGCCAAGAGCCCGTTTTTCCTGACGCAGGCGCTCGCGCCGCTGCTGAAGAAGAACGCGACTGCCGAGCATACTGCGGTGGTGCTCAACATCGGCTCGATCGCGGGCATCGTTGGCCGCGCACTGGACACCTTCAGCTATGCGGCGTCCAAAGCGGCGCTGCACCAGCTGACGCGTATTCTCGCTAGCGAGCTCGCCGAGAGTCACGTACGCGTGAACGCGATCGCGCCGGGTCGCTTTCACTCGAAGATGACTGACTACGTAAGTCCCGAGGACTACGAGCGCGAGTGTCGAGCGATCCCGCTGCATCGCTGGGGCAAAGCTCCGGACATCGCAGGCGTGGCGCTCATGCTCGCGAGCCAGGCGGGAGCGTTCATCACCGGTCAGGTCATTGTGGTCGACGGCGGCACGTCGTTGTCTCGCTGAGGGGCGGAGGGCTTCTGCTCGACGCGCGCCAGCGCAGAGCTCGCAAGCGCGGCGCACGCCTCTGCCCACGCGCGATCCGCGGGGTAGAGCGTGCTGCGCAGGAAAGCCCAGCTCGCTCGCTGTACGACCGCAACGCGCTCGCGGCTCTCATCGGTCGTCTCTTTGACGTCGTAGCCTGAGATGCCCCCGAGCATGTGCTCACCACCGACCAAGCTTACAAAGGCGCGGGCGCCTGGGCTGAAGGTGTAAGGATCGACGAACCAGTCAGGTCCTCTGACAGTCAAGGGTGAGTTGTCACTGTCACCTGCGACGACCAGCGTCGGAGTTGTGAGCGTGGCGAAGCCCGGTTGGATGTAGGGGAAGTTCTCGGCAGCCCACGGGCTCAGATCCCTGCCGCCGCGGCCTGCCGCTGCGAGCAGCACACCAGCTTTGATTCGACTGTCAGACAGATCTTCGCCTGGCTCGCCGTCGGGACCGAGCATGCGAGCGCCGAGCAGCATGCCCGCTGTCTGACCCCCAAACGAATGGCCGACGGCTGCCACGCGGCTCGGATCGGTGCGACCACAGAGGCCGGGCACCGCTTGCTCGAGCGTTGCGAGCTCGTCGAGGGCGCGCTTCATGTCGTCTACGCGTGTGCGCCAAATGCTCGGCCTGCGCGGATCGTCGGGTGGCAAGCCGACCTTCCGCGAGTCCAGATGCGTGGGCTGGATGACGACGAAGCCATGCGCTGCCCAGTCATCGACCAGCGGTGCGTAGCCGTCCAGCGAAGATCCGTAACCATGAGAGAACAGGATGATCGGCAAATTGCGGCCGGTTGCCGGCGCTGTGACACGAACCTCTAGCGCGTGCCCGCGATCTGCAGCCGCGAGCACGATCGGGCGTACGGAGACGATGGCTGTCATGGGCTGACTCCTTGCTCCCGCGTCTCTAGGAGACCCATATAGAGCTGGTCAAGAACGCATATTTCTAGGAGTAAGTCATATGGATATGACTAGCCCGCCCGCGGCCGCTGCTGATTGTTTAGGTGTGAGTGAAGTGCTCGGCCGGATCGGCGACAAGTGGACCGTGCAAGTGGTCGTCGCGCTGCACGATCGTCCGCGGCGCTTCAACGATCTCAAGCGTGAGATCGCCGGCATCTCACAGCAGATGCTCACGCGCACACTCAAGCTGCTGGAGCGCGATGGCATGCTCGAACGAACGGTGCATCCCAGCGCGCCACCGCAGGTCGAGTACGCGTTGAGCTCGCTCGGTCGATCGCTCTCACAGCCGCTCATGCAGCTTGCAGAGTGGGCGATCGCGCATCGCGACGCGGTGCACGAGAGTCGTGTGCGCTACGATGCGAGTCAGCTCAGGGCTCGATGACACGCCGCGGTGCGCCTGCTACAAATGCTAGGATGTCTTCGATCGCTTCGCGGTAGAAGATCTCATACGTCTCGCGTGTGACATAACCGATGTGAGGTGTGATCACTGTATTAGGCAGCGTGCGCAGCGGGTGATCGACAGGAAGAGGCTCGACATCGAATACATCGAGGCCTGCACCTGCGATGCGCTGCTCGCGCAGCGCGGCGACGAGCGCGGCCTCATCAATGATCGGGCCCCGCGAAGTATTGATGACGTACGCTGTGCGCTTGAGCCGGGCGAGCTCGGCTGCGCCGAGAAGGCCGCGCGTCTTCGGGCCGAGCACCAGGTGGACTGTGAGAAAGTCCGCGCGCGACAAAAGCTGATGCTTGTCGACCAGCTCGACCTCGGCTGCTGCGGCGCGCTCGCGCGTAAGGTTGGGGCTCCAAGCGATCACGTTGGCACCGAAAGCGCGCCCGATGCGCGCGACCTGGGTTCCCAAGCGGCCGAGACCCAGTACCGCGAGGGTCTTGCCTGAAATGCCGACGCCCAGCGTGGTTTGCCAGGTGCCTTGGCGCGCGGCGCGATCCTCCTGGGGAATGTTGCGGGCGAGCGCCAAGATCAGACCCCAGGTGAGCTCTGCGGTGGGATAGGGGAGTCCGCCCGTGCCGCACACCACGATGCCGCGTGCGCGCGCAGCGGCGACGTCGATCGAAGCGTTGCGTGCGCCCGTGGTGATGAGCAAGCGCAGCTCGGGCAGCTGCTCGAGCAAGCTGCGTGCGAAGGGCGTGCGCTCGCGCATCGCGACGATCACCTGGAAGCTGCGCAAGCGCGCCACGAGCGCGGCTTCGTCGTGAAGGTGATCGTGGAACACTTGCACTTCACTGTCAGGCGGCAGCGCGCGCCAGTCAGCGGCAGTCAGCGCCACGTGCTGATAGTCATCGAGGATCGCTATGCGCATCTCGCCAGCATGCGCGAGCGAGCTAGTATCGTCTAGCACGCGGACGATTAACAACCCGTTCACAAACTCACGCTAACGCTCGGAGCCGCAGTCACTCCGCAGCCGCCCGCGCCTGTGCGGCGTGCTCGAGCTGGAGATCATCGCGGCCAGCCTAGCGCTGATCGTACCCGCGGCTCGACCGCGAGTTGGCAGTGGTAACATCTTTGGACCTCGTGTTTGAGACTGATGTCTGTTATAGAGGACAAGTTGTCGCCGTGGCCCGTTTGCCGCGGTTTCATCGAGGAGCCTGTCATGACCCAACCACAGCTCGAGTCGATTCGCTTCGAGGGACCCCATGGAACGGTGAACGCGCACCTTGCGCGTCCGAGCGGCCAGGGCCCGTTTCCTGCGGTGCTGTTGCTGCAAGAAGGTCTCGGCGTGACGCAGCATCTGCTCAGGCTCGCACAGCGCTTCGCGCACGCGGGGTATCTCACGCTTGTGCCGGACCTGTACTCGCACGAGCCCGCGCACAAGGCGCTGAGCGAAGCTGACGTGCTGACCGGCTTACCGCTGGCGCGTCAAGACGACCCCGAAGCGGCGATCGCAAAGTTGCCGGCAGAGCAGCAAGCCGGCGCGAAGCGCGTGCTGGAGTGGTGGAAGACGCGTAACCCTGCGACGTACTTCCCGGACGCGCAGGCAGCGCTGCAGTTGTTGAAGCGTCACCAAGACGTGCGCCCGGACGCGATCGCGAGCCTCGGCTTCAGCTTGGGCGGTGGTCTGTCCGCGCAGCTAGCAGCGGCGGGTGAAGCGCTCGCCGCTGGCGTGATCTACTACGGGCAAGGCCCGGCTGCCGATCGGCTCGCGGCAATTCGCTATCCGCTGCTCGGGCACTACGCCGAGAACGACCCTGCGATCACGCCCGGTGTGCCGGCACTGCAAAACGCGCTGCGCGCAGCGGGCAAACAGTTCACCGCGCACGTGTACCCCGGCACGCAGCACGGCTTCTTCAGCGATTCGCGCCCGGTGTACCAGCGCGAAGCCGCGGAGCTTGCGCACGCGCGTACGCTCGAGTTCCTCGAGCAACACCTGGTGCGCGGCGGGAGGCGCGAGCAGCAGGCTGCTGCGACCTCGGCAAGCGCTTGAGCACCTTACCGTCCCAACCATGAGGAACGCCGTCATGCCAATACTCGAAGCAGGTGCGAGCGCACCACCCGTCAAGCTGAAGAACGACCAGGGGCAAGAAGTCAGCCTGACTGACCTCGCAGACAAGCCGGTCGTGCTGTTCTTCTATCCGAAGGATGACACGCCGGGTTGCACGATCGAGTGCAAAGAATTCCGCGACGCTCGCGCAGCGTTCCTCAATAAAGCGCACGTGTTTGGCATCAGTCCAGACGACACGGCGAGCCACCAAGCATTTCGCGACAAGTACGCGCTGAACTTCCCGCTGTTGTCCGATCCGGGCCACAAGGTCGCGGATCAGTTCGGCGTCTGGGGCCTGCGCAAGAACGGCAGCGAAGGCATCCTGCGCACGACGTTTGTGCTGAAGGATAGAAAGGTCGCGCGCGTGTTCAGCGACGTAAAGCCGGAGGGTCACGCCGCCGAAGTGCTCGCGGCCCTGTAGCATGTCTTGAATGCAAGACCGTCCGTGTCTTTTTGCGAAAGCTTCGCAGCTGAAGCCGTCCCGGTCGGAGTCGACGGCGTCGCTCGAAGTCGTCGCGCGGCGCAGCGTCATGGCCGCGTCGTAAGCAGCGGGGCCGGTTGACGAGCGGCGCTCCAGCGTCGACAGTCAGGCGTGTCCGACCCGATCGATCCGTCCACCGAGGCGCAGCTGCGCCGCTTTCTCGAGCACCTGCTCGAGACCAACCGCTCGTTCAACCTCACAGCCATCACCGATCCCACAGAGGCTTGGGACAAGCATGTGCTCGACAGCCTCACTTTGCTGCCCGATCTGCGTGAGCTCGCGGAGGGCAGCAAAGTGATCGATGTGGGCTCGGGCGGTGGCCTCCCGGCACTGCCGCTTGCGATCGCGCTGCGTGGGCTGCACTTCACGTTGCTGGAAGCCACCGCGAAAAAGGCGCGTTTTCTCGAGGAAACAGCCAAGCTGCTGGGCCTCGAACATGTCAGCGTGGTGTGCGAGCGGGCTGAGACTTTTGGCCAGGGCGAAGGTCGCGAGCGCTTCGACGCCAGCACCTCGCGCGCGGTGTCTCGATTGCCGGTGCTCTTGGAGCTCACCTTGCCGCTGATCCGCGTGGGCGGGCTCAGCCTCTCGATCAAAGGCGAACAGGCGGCGCTCGAGGTCGCCGAAGCGAAGAACGCGCTGCACGTGCTCAAGGCTACAGTGGAGGACACGCGCCGCACGCCCAGCGGGGTGGTCGTCAGGATCCAGAAGCGCGGGGCGACTCCGGCAAAGTACCCACGCAGGCCCGGCGAGCCGAAGCGCGCACCACTGTGAGGCCGTGCAGCTGACGGCGGCCAAGCGCTCAGCGCTTATCGAGATCCTTGATCAACTGATGGTAGAACTGGACGAGCTCGACCAAGTTGCTGATGGCGATGCGCTCGTTTGTGCCGTGAAAACGCGGCAGATCTTCAGGCCGCGCGCGCATCGGCGAGAAGCGATAGATGTGATCGGTAATCGGCGCGAAGCTGCGCGAGTCGGTCGCGCCGACCATCAGGCCTGGCGCGACCAGTGTGTCAGGGAACAATGACCGGATTGTCTGTGCGATCAGACGATAGCCAGGCGACTGTGTCGATGAGACCGGGGATGGTTCGGAGCTGCCCGGCAGTGCGCTGATCTTGATCTGCTCGCCCACCACTTCGCGCACGTGTCGCAGCACTGTGTCTCGGGTCTCCCCCGGCAGCAGGCGAAAGTTGACAGTGGCTTTGGCCTCCCCGGGCAGGACGTTATCTTTGATGCCCGCGTTGATCATGGTGAGCGCGGTCGTCGTACGCAGCATGGCGTTGGTGCTCGCTTGGTTCGTCAGGACTGCCTCTACGAGCGGCCCGAACAACCACAGATTGGACAACACCACGCGCTGAAGACCGCTCATTTCGGGCGTCAGCACAGCGAACATCTCGCGCGCGACACCGCGCAGGCGGCTCGGAAACTGGCGCTCCTCCAACTGCTGCAGCGCACGGTTCATCAGGCTGATCGCACCGCTGCCTGGAGGCGGCGGCATCGACGAGTGCCCGGGCGTCGCACGCACCTCGAGTTGCACGGAGAGAAAGCCTTTCTCCGCGACGCCCAACAGCGCGACAGGCCGCTCGATGCCTGGTGTCACGCCCTGTGTGATCAAGAGGCCTTCGTCGAGCACGAAATCGAGGCGCACGTCGCGCTCTTGCAGCCGCTTCACGATCTCTTGCGCGCCGCCCCCCAGGACTTCTTCGTCCGCTCCGAATGCGAGATAGACCGTGGACTTGGGCGTGAAACCTGCCTCGAGCAAGAGCTCCACCGCCTGCAGCTGCGCGATCAAGTTGCCTTTGTCGTCCCAGGCACCGCGGCCCCACACGAAGCCGTCTCGTACGAGACCCGAGAACGGCTCCACCTGCCACTGCCTTGCACTGCCGGTGGCGATCGGCACCACGTCCTGGTGTGCCATGAGCGCGATCGGCCCGGCGTTCGCATCGTTTCCGGGCCACGTGAACAGCAGCGTGCGACCATCGGGCATCAGCTCGCGCTGCAGGGTGGCGTGCAACTTGGGAAAGCGCTGCGCGAGCCAGGCATGCAGCTGCAGGAACTCTCCGGCGTTTTGGCTTGGATCGTCGCGGCTCGAGATGGTGCGCAGGCGAATTGCGCCCGCGAGACTTTCCGCGACCTCCTCTGCATCGATGGCAGGCTTCGGCGCGGGCGCCACGTCGAGCTGGTGCGAGCGCTGACGGTAGGTGTTGAGCACCAACACTGCGACAAGCAGAAGCACGACGCCGAGCAGCACGAGAAGGACGCGTTTCATCTCGCGATCATAGACAGGTACGCGCGGCAGCTGTGACGAGCGACGACTCGTGCTGACGTGTAGGCGAGGTGGGATTAGCCGCGCCTACGCCGATGCGTTATGCTGTTGGCGCTGGCCTCCTCTATGGCGATCACGTTTTCGTCCATATCGCTCGCCGACGCTGCGCGTGTGGCTCGTGGGTCCGACACGGATCGCACGCGGCCACGAGGCCAGCCGCCGACAGCGGCAAGCGC
>Ga0190269_10001409_pt1 | contig 11578 bp, 8 predicted proteins | sample Popmic249IS_FD_133749 | JGI IMG/M metagenome (GOLD analysis project Ga0190269, IMG submission 133749) | Populus adjacent soil microbial communities from riparian zone of Blue River, Arizona, USA - 249 IS | ecosystem: Environmental > Terrestrial > Soil > Riparian zone | place: USA: Arizona...
CCGCGTTGAACATGCTCGGCAGCTCGTCCAACGACTTCAACCGCGGCTTGCACTCGACGCTCGACATCAATCCGGATCGTCGCTTCATCTGCCACTTCCCCGAGGACAACACGATCTGGTCGGTGGGCAGCGGTTACGGCGGCAACGTGCTGCTCGGCAAGAAGTGCCTCGCGCTGCGCATTGGCTCCTACCTCGGCAAGAAAGAAGGCTGGCTCGCCGAGCACATGCTGATCCTCGGCGTCGAGAGCCCCGAAGGCGAGATGACGTACGTCGCAGCGGCGTTCCCGAGCGCATGCGGCAAGACCAACTTCGCGATGTTGATCCCGCCGAAGCGCTTCAACGGTTGGCGCATCTGGACAGTGGGCGATGACATCGCGTGGATGCGCATCGGTCAAGACGGTCGCCTGTGGGCCGTGAATCCGGAGGCCGGTTACTTCGGTGTCGCTCCGGGCACGAGCTCGAAGAGCAACCCGAACGCGATGGCCACCGTGCGCAAGAACACCTTGTTCACGAACGTCGCGCTCACGCCGGATCGCGATGTCTGGTGGGAAGGCATGGACGGCGAGGTTCCTGCCGAGCTGACCGACTGGCAGGGTCGCCCGTGGAAGAAGGGCTCGCCCGACAAGGCCGCTCATCCGAACTCACGCTTCACCGCGCCTGCGACGAATAACCCGGCGCTGTCGCGCTACTGGGACGACCCGCAGGGCGTGCCTATCTCGGCGATCATCTTCGGTGGTCGTCGCGCGACGACGGTGCCGCTGGTCGTGCAGTCCTTCAACTGGACGCACGGCGTGTACTTCGGCGCGACCATGGGCTCCGAGACGACCGCTGCTGCGATCGGCAAGGTCGGCGTGGTGCGCCGCGATCCGATGGCGATGCTGCCGTTCTGCGGCTACGACGTCGGCAGCTACTTCCAGCACTGGCTCGACATGCAGAAGCGCACGCCGCTTCCGCCGAAGATCTTCATGGTCAACTGGTTCCGCCAGAACGCCGAAGGCAAGTTCGTTTGGCCCGGCTTCGGCGAGAACATGCGCGTCCTGAAGTGGATCGTGGATCGCGCACGCGGCAAGGTCGGTGGTCAAGAGACGCAGATCGGTTGGGTGCCGCGGCCGGGCGACTTGGATCTGGCTGATCTCAACATCAGCGAGCAGGACATCCTGGAAGCCACGAAGATCGACGACAAGGAGTGGGTGCAGGAGCTCGAGGCGCAGGGCGAGTGGTTCAAGTCGCTCGGTCCCACAGTTCCGCGCGCACTGGAGCTGCAGCGGGAGCTGCTGCTCGCTCGCATCAAGTAAACGGCGTAAGCGCGTCGACCAGAAGGCTCGGGCAACCGGGCCTTCTACGTTTAAGCCCATTCTCGTGCCGATTGGGGTTGGCAGGGGAAGGCATTCGTACCCGCGGAGCTTTCTGAGCTATGTTGGACCCCGTGACACTGCCTGTGTACGAAGCAGCTCCATCCTCGGCCCCAGAAGACGCCGAGTGGCAACTCCAGGTGCGCCACTCGGTGCAGTCGCTGGAGGCGCTGGAGCGTACGTTGACGCTGTCAGCTGCGGAGCGCGCCGGTGTCGAGCGCGCCTTGAGCGGCGGCTTTCCGCTCGCGATCACGCCCTATTATCTTAGCCTGTGCGACCGCGACGATCCGAGCTGCCCGATCCGCCTGCAGTGCGTGCCGCAGATCGCGGAGTGCGAGATCCGTACCGGTGATCTGCGCGATCCGCTCGGAGAAGAGGCGCATCAAGTCGCACCGCATCTGATCCAGCGCTACCCCGATCGCGCGCTCTTGCTCGTGACGGACCGCTGCGGCGTGTATTGCCGGTTCTGCACGCGCTCGCGCATGGTTGGCGCAGGCGGCGGTGCGCGCTCGTCATCGCAGCTCGCAGCTGCGTACGCGTACCTGCGCGCGCACCCCGAGGTCTGCGACGTGATCGTTTCGGGCGGAGATCCGCTGGTGATGAGCGACGCACGGATCGGCGCGGTGCTGAGCGAGCTCGCAAGCATCGAGAGCGTCGCGTACGTGCGCGTCGCGAGCCGCACGCCCGTGACGCTGCCGCAGCGCATCACGGATAGCTTGTGCCGCGCGCTGCGAAGCCATCCGTCGGTCTGGTTGATGACGCACTTCAACCATCCAAAAGAGCTCAGCGAACAAGCGCGCGCTGCTTGTCGCAAGCTCGCGGACCACGGCATTCCTGTGATGAACCAGAGTGTGCTGCTGCGCGGCGTGAACGACGACGCGGCCACGCTCGAAGCGCTGTTTCGTGGCCTCGTGCAGAACCGCGTGCGGCCGTACTACTTACTGCAGACGGATCCGGTCGTTGGCACGTCGCACTTGCGTACGCCGCTCGATCGCGGCATCGAGCTGATGGCTGCGCTGCAAGGGCGCGTGAGTGGAATCGCCCTACCCAAGCTGATCGTCGATACGCCAGGCGGAAAGGGCAAAGTCCCCGTCGGGCCCGATTACATCGTGCAGCGCAGCGGCACCCACACCACCCTGCGCACGTTTCGAGGCGAGCTCGTCGACTACATCGACCCTGATCACGCCTAGCGCCGGCTTGCCGCCCTGGCTTCAATGGCTGATCCTGACGCCGAAGCGTGCTGCGAAAAGAGCTCATCCATCGCCCCCTCGCCCCAGGCGCGCACATCGCCCTGGTCGCTCCGTCCAGCCCTTTCGAGACCGATGCCTTCGAGCTAGGCGTAACAAAACTACGCCGCCGCTACGAAGTCAGCTACAGCCCCGAGATCCTGGAACGGAGAGGCTTCCTCGCGGGGAGCGACGAGCACCGCCTGCGCGAGCTGCAGTCAGCGCTCGCGAATCCGAGAGTCGACGCTATCATTGCGGCGCGTGGCGGCTACGGCGCGACTCGAATCGCGCCGCTAGTAGCGGCAGCAGAAGTGCAGAAACACGCGCCACTGCTCGTAGGCTTCAGCGACATCACGGCCTTGCACGCGCTCTGGGCACACGCAGGCGTGAGCTCACTCCACGCCAGCATGGTCGCAGCGCTCGGCCGCGCGAACGAAACGCTGTTCGAGCGCTTCTGCGCGGCGCTCGAAGGGGGCTTCCCGGAGCAGGTCCGAGGTCTCACGCCATACGCGCCTGGCTGCGCGGAAGGGATCCTGCTCGGCGGCAACCTGGCCGTGCTCACCGCGCTGCTCGGAACCAGCTTGTTCCCACCGCTGCAAGATGCCGTGCTTTTTCTCGAAGACGTCGGCGAGCGCCCATACCGCGTAGATCGCATGCTCACAACCTGGCGCCACGCGTGCGCGTTTCACGGCGTGCGCGGGATCGTCGTGGGCGCATTCGAGCAAGGTGAGCCGGGCGTCGACGGTGTGACCCTCGACGACGTGCTGCGTGAGCGCCTGCAAGATCTCGGGATCCCCGTCGCAGCAGGATTTCCCGCAGGGCACATCGACGACAATCACGAGCTGCCGTTCGGTCGACGCGTGACGCTCGACGCCGACAGCGGCGTTCTATACCTCGAGCCTCGGAGCTGCACATGAAGCGCGCGCTGACCTCGCTCTGCATTTTCACTGCCGCTTGCAGCAGCAGCTTGCCGGAGCGCTATGTGATCGAGCGCGACCTCGGCAGCTATCACTACCGGCGCTATCAAGAGACGCTCGAGGCCGAGCTGCCGATCGCCGGCAACCCCGCGCACGGCCACACCGCAGCCTATCTGCGCCGCACGGAGCGCGGCATCGCTGCGATCAGCGCGTTCGTCACAGTCTACGAGCGTCCGACGCAGCTGACAGAGACGCTGCGCAAGGAGCTCGCCGAGCTGCCTGGCTATGAGCTGCGCACAGAGCCGATCGCGGGACACTACGCGTGGGTGCTCGCATCGAGCGCGGACGCGAGCTTCTGGCTCTGGCCCTCGGGGCAATTTGTCGTGAAGCTCGGGGCACCCGCGGGAGAGCGCATCCCCGACGAGATCGCCGAGCCGTACGCCGCGCTCTATCCGAGCGACTTGAACAGCTACGGCCACGCACGCGAGGGAGCCGCGAGCGGAGGCGAGGTTCCCGATGCGGAAGACGCTGACCCGTCCTCACCTAAACCCACGCAAACCTCGGGGAAAGCAGCCGCTGCGGCGCGCGGCACCCTTGCCGAAGCGGGCAGCTCGCGCTAGCAAGTCACGCAAGCTTCCCGGCGCCGCTGCGCGGAAATTTCCATGATTCGGCTATGAACACCTGGCTGCTCGTTTCATCTCTGATCGGTGCCGCCCTGGTGTTGGCGTATCGCATTCGCGAGAGCACGCGCCCGATCACAACGAAGAAGATCGTGATTCCGCCGCTCGGCATGAGCACGGGCTTCAGCATGTTCTTGTACCCGCCTGCGCGCATTCCGCCGCTGTGGGCTGCGGCTGCATTCGCGTTCGGCGCGCTTGTCCTGTCCTATCCGCTGGTGAAGACCTCCAAGCTCACCCGCATCGGCGACGTGGTGATGCTGAAGCGCTCGCGCGCCTTTCTCGGGATCTTGCTGGGCCTCGTCGCGGTCCGGATCGGCTTGCGCAGCTACGTCGGGCAGTACGTCGACCCACTGCAGACAGCGTCGCTGTTCTTCGTGCTCGCGTTTGGCATGATCGTCGTGTGGCGTGTGCGCATGCTGATCGAATACCGGCAGCTGGTGCGCGAGCCCGCGCCGCTCACAGCGGCAGCTCGTAGCCTAGGCTGAGGTTCATCCCGCCTGCGTTGCCCGAGATCGCGACCTTCTGCAGCGATGCGGCCCAATACGAGACCTCGGCGCAGACGCGCCCAGGTCCAAGCCCTACACCACCGTTTGCGCCCGCAGCGAACAGCGGCACGAAGTGCGCATCGTGATAGCTGCCCGTCCCCGCTGACTCCACGCGGCTCTGCGCACCCAACATGCCAGCGCCCAGCACAGGCCCGATATCCAGCATGCCGAAGGTGAAGATGTACTCTGCACGCACGAGCAAGGGCAGCGCCCAGACTGCGACGTCGACACCTTGCGCGCTCGTCTGCGCGCCGACGAACGACTGACTCTGGTAATAGCCTGCGAGCGCCGAGAACTTCACGCGCTCGCCGAGCCAGGGCGTGCGATACCCCAGCTGCAACACACCCATCGGTGCGCTCACGCGCGCGAAGTTGGTGAGGTAACCCGCACGCGCAGCCAGCGCGAAGCGATGCTTTACATTCTCCAGCGTAAGCTTTCGGCTCACTGTGAGCCCGCTCGTGCTGTCGGTGACAGAGACGACATCGCTGCCTTCTTCGCCATACGGGGCGCGATACTCCGCTTCGTACGAGCCAGCGCCGACTTGGTGAAAACGCGTGAGCGCGCCGGTCGCCTGCGCGACGAGCCCCGTGAGCTCAGTCGGATTGCCGTAGGCATCGACGCCGTTCACACGCAGCTTCGTCGTCGCGTGGCCGTCGGCAGGCAGCGTCTCTCTGTCGACGCGCAGCTGCAGCTCGGTCGGCGCGCCCGTCTGGAGCGCGAGCGGCAAGTCTTTTTCGACGTCGCCGCGCACCTGCAGGAGGCCCGCACGCACATTCCCGAAGTTGTGCGGAACGCTCCACTCGATCTCGATCGGCTCACGCGTCGCGACCCGGGTGCGCGACAGCTCGCCGAGGTTACTCGACAGCTGCAGCACGACCGACGAGCGCTCGCCGGAGCCCGTATAGTGCGGCGTCACACGCACGATCACCGGGCCCTCGTCGGCCGCCTCGAAGGTCGTGCGCGAGAGCGCCACGTCGATGCTCGCAGGTGGCTCGAGCGCGAGCGGGATGTCGCAGCTCATGGCGGCGGCGACCTTCGACTTCCCAGTCGACACCGAGAGGTGCGCAGTCGCGCCCGGCCGAACATTCTCCGGCACGGCAAACAGGACGCGGTACACACCATCGGTCTCCGCTTCCGTCTTCGTCACGGTCACCGTGGTGGTCTCCGCGCGCAGCGGCGCGTTCGCAGCCGGCTGCCCTTTGTCATCGGTCGCGAACACCAAGAACCCGTCTGTGGATTCGCGCGGACCCACGCACAAGAGCGGGTGGATCTCGGGTACGTCCAAGGAGATGATCTGCGTGCGCACGTTGCCGAGCGCGTCAGTCGCGGCGCTCTCGGCCTGCTTGATGCCCGGCGGCACGAGCACCTTCACGGCCGCACGGCCCCTGCTGTCCGTGTGCACAGGCCCGAACTTCCCATCTCCGACACGCACAGACACCGAGACGTTCGGGTCCGAGCTGAGCTCTACGACAGCCGAGCCGCGCAGCGCGACCCGCGACCACACGAACTGGTTTCCGTCGCGACTGACGAGCGCGAAGATCGCCACTTGCGGGTAGCGAGCGACCGGCGGCGTGTACCGGACCTGCCAGCGCCCTTCGCCCGTTGCTTGAGGCGGCCCCAAGGTCCCTGTGCTCACGCTGAGCGTGGCACCGAGGTACGTGGGCGCGCGATAACGCACGAGGACTTCGCGATCCTCGCCCAGCGTCAGCTGCAGCGGTGTCTCGATCGCAAGGCCCGAGTCGGCGCCGCTCTTGTTTTGTGCTCCAATGATCGGTGCGAACCAAAAGCACAACGCACACAGCCACAAGACGCGCAGGCTCACCATACGGTCTTGCCCTTCAGCTTGGGCGGTTGCGTGTCGACCGTCACATCGGCGAGCTGCTCTTTGCGCGAGCGACCCAGCGCGTCGCGCACAGACACTTGCAGCTGATTGCGGCCTTCCTGCAGCGACACCTTGGCTGTGAAGGCACCGCTCGCGTCGGTCTTCGCGGGCACGCCGTTCACGAACACCGCGGCGCCCGGGCTGGTCACGCCGGCGAGCTCGGTGCTGCGCTGGTTGACGCGGCTCGGTCCTGCGCGCGCGACCTTGAGAAACAACGAAGTGGGTATGCGCGTCGGCTTCGCGGGCGGCTGGTTGCGCGGCACGATCGACTGTTCGCCCGCATTGACCTGGACGCTGGTCTGCTGCGCGGTCACCGCGACATCGCCTTTCGTCACGGCCACTGCCAGCTGACCCTCCCCGTCGCGCAACACCGCGAATGCGCCCTGCTTGGCCTCGACCCAAGCATCGTTGTCCCGCGCACCGACGCTCAGCCTCGCGCCGCCCTTGCCCGTGTCGGCTGAAAGCTGACCGCGCTGCACGACGACCTTCGCTTGGTCGGCCCGCAACGCGAGCATCGCTAGCTCGGACTGCTCTGCAAGCGAGATCTCCAGGCCGTTGTCGCCGGCCAACACAGCGGTCGCACCCTCGTTGGTGCGCACGCTGTCCTGCTCCGACACGCTGGTGTTGGGCGCGAGCGGCTGCCACTGCTCCCCGTCGCGACCGCGCCGCTCGACGTGACCGGCCACGTGCCGCACCGTCAGCTGCGCGGCGGGTCGCGGCGCCTCGCTGCCGCCCTTGGCTGCTACTGAGGTCATGGCCGGGCTGGCTTCGGAGAACATAAAGTTCCGCAGCACGAGGCCCGCGCCGAACACCGCGATCACTACCGCGAAAGCGATCAGGATGGGCCGCGTCATGGCTCACCCTCCTCGCCCGCCGGTCGACCTGTCGGCGCATTGCCGAGCGCCGGCAAGCGCAGCACAAACGTGGCGCCTGGTGTGTCAGGGAGCGAGTCGAGAAACAACTTGCCGCCGTGAGCTTCAGCGATGCTGCGGCTGATCGACAACCCGAGCCCCGTGCCTTCGCCAGCCTCTTTAGTGGAGAAGAACGGCTCGAAGATGCGCTGCGCGATCGCCGCGGGCACACCCGGACCATCGTCCACGACGCGCAGCTCTACGCTGCTGTCCGGCCCGGTCTGCACGATCAACTGGATCTGCACACCTGGCGCTTGAGCTGCGTCTGCTGCGTTGACGATCAAGTTGACGAGCACACGCTGAAGCTCGCCCGCACGTCCGAGCAGCTTCGGCAAGCCTTGCTCCACGCTGACGCGCAGCGTGCAGCCGCGCTGACGCACGTGGTACGCGACCAGGCGCTGCACCGGGACGATCACCTCGGCTACATCGAGCTGCTGCGTCGCTTCCATGCCGGCGCGCGAGAGCTTGAGGAAGCTCGCGACCACCTCGACACAGCGGCGCAACTCAGACTCGATCGTGCGCGCCGTGTCCTGCACCACCACAGCGTCGTGTGCTTTGGTGCGCAGGAGCTGCGTGAAGCCGAGGCTGCCGGTGAGCAGGTTGCGCGCCTCGTGAGTAACGCCCGCAGCGAGCGCGGCGATCGAAGACAGCCGGCGTAGATGCTCGATCTTCTGCTGGGCGGAGCGCAGCTCCACTTGCAGCGCGCTCTCCTGTGCAGCTGACAGCGGCGCACCGGTCAGATCGTACAGCTGCACATCCGCGACCACGCCGTGCTTGTCCAGCACGTGCGCGATCTCCCGCGCGATCATTAGCTGCGTCGTCGAGCTATCGGGATCGATCTTCGCCATCTTCATCCCTACGCGAGATGCGCTCCGCGACGTTTGGCCGGCAAGAGCACGGTGACGGTCGTTCCTTCGCCCAACTTGCTCTCTATCTTAATTGAGCCGTGGTGCGCTTCAATGATGCGGTACGCCACAGCCAACCCCAGACCTTGTCCCTGCCAATCCTCTTTGGTCGTGAAAAACGGCTCAAAGACCTGCTCCAGGTGCTCAGGTGCGATGCCTCGCCCCTCGTCGCTCACGCGCAAGCGCAAGAGCTCACCATCCAGCGTGTCGAGCTCCACGCGCAGCACTTTGCGAGGACGACCGCGCAGCGCTTTGGCCGCGTTATCCACAAGCTCACACATCACGTGCACGAGCTGTGCGTGGTCGCCGACCATGATCGGCAGGTCGTTCGCGAACTGTTCGACCACGGTGATCCCCGCGGCCGCGAGCGCTGATTTGCGCTCGCCGAGCGCGTCGCGCACCCACTCGATCGCGCGCAGATCCGAGAATCCGCCCGCCTCGCGCGCTTCGGAGAGCAGGAGCATCTTGCCCACGATGTCGCGCACGCGCAGGGCCTCACGCTCCACGCTCTGCAGCAGATCGGAGTCGCCCTCGCCGCCGCCTGCGCGTTTGCGAACGCGCGACAACAAGATCTGCGTGAGGCCGATCACGCCGGTGAGTGGATTGTTGATCTCGTGCGCGACGCCGGCTGCGAGCGCGGACATCGCCGCGAGCTTGCGCGACTCGAGCAGCGCGTCTTGCGCGTCTTTGAGCTCACCTGTCTTCTGCTCGACGCGCGCGCGCAACTCCTCGTTCCAGCCGCGGATCTCGCGATCGCGCGCTTCGATCTCCCCGCACATGCGATTGAAGCTCTGCGTCACGGCGGAGAGCTCATCCGAGCCGTCGACGCGTAGACGCACGCCAAAGTCACCTTGCGCGACGAGCTCCGCGCCGCGCGATAGCCTGACCAGCGGCCGCATGATCCCGCGCGCCAGAAACAAGCCGGCACCGAGCGCAGCGATCGCGCCGATCGCCAACCACAGCAGCGACTCTTTGCGCATGCGTACGCTGGCAGCAAATGCCTCCGACATCGGCTGCGCGACCACGACGCGGAAACCCCAGGGCGTGGCCGCCGCCGCACCCAGCATCGAGGTGCCGTCGGTGCGCGCATAGCGCAGGCTGGCGCGCTGACCGCCGCTGAGCTGCTCCGCGAGGCCGCGGTCGAGTGGTCGGTCTTGCTTGGTGCCTGGATACTCGCACAACGTGCGCTGACTACCTTCGATCAGCATCACAGTCGCACCCTCCAAGCGGTCGCGCATCAGCTCTTCGCAGGCGCTCCCCAGGTTGATCGCGAGCAGCAGCACGCCCTGACCGCCGGCCGTCGCCACGCGAAAGCCCACCGGCAAGAGCATCGCGCTCGACTTGGGATCTTTGCCTACACGCACCGCGCTACCGCGCGCAACCGCGCGCTCCATCACACGCCTGAGATCCAGGCGCGCCGTCAACAGCTGCAGGAGCGAACGCCGGCTCGCTTCGTCCGAGCCGGCGTTATCGTCCGCCTCGGCCTGGAGCCGCCCTGATGCATCGAGTAACGCGACGTAATCGATGATCGGCAGCTGACCGTGCAGCAGCCACAGCGCCCCCTCCTGTTCCTGTTTGCTCAGCGCCGCCCACTCGATGCTGCTCTCGATCGTCGGTCGCAAGCTGAGCACGGCGCGCTCCAAGTTGGCTTCGACCATCGCCGCGCCGTACTTCGCGGAGCGCACGTGCACTTCGGAGATGTTTCGACGCAGCGCTTCTTGGTGCAGGCCGAGCGTCGTGTAGGCGAATAGACTCAGCGGCACCAGCGCCACGAAAGTCACGATCACGAGTAGCTTGACGCGCACACTCATCTGACTACTTCTCCGGACGACGTAAGTCGTGCGCGCTGCACGCGCTCCGTAGTGTCTTGGCAGTATCGTACGGTAAGCTCACCAATATGACGGCTGAGCAAGAGCTGCCTTTCGGAACTGGCCTGAGCGCTCTGGTGGTGGACGATGAACCGGTGATTCGTCAGCTGCTCGAGGTGGTGTTGGGTGACTTTGGCTTTCGTGTCTCTACGGTGCCTGATCTGCGATCGGCACGCGAGCGCACCGCGCTCGAGAATTTCGATCTGTTGATGATCGATAAAAATCTTCCTGATGGCAGCGGGCTCGAATTGTGTCAGGCGCTGCGTGAAGCAAAGACTGATTGTAAGTTTGTGGTGATGAGCGGCTACGCGAATCTCACCTCCGCAGTCGAGGCGTTTCAGCTCTCGGTCGCGGATTACTTCGTGAAGCCGCTCGACCTCAACGACTTGCAAGCGCGTTTGTCGCGCGTGATCGAGCTGCTCACGCTGTCGCGACAGAACCGCAACTTGATAACCGAGCTCACCAGCAAGAACTCCGAGCTCGAGGCGATGACGGTGCGTGATCCGCTCACGCGCCTGTTCAACCACGGTCACTTGCACGAGGTGCTGCTGCAGGAGATCGCGCGCAGCCAGCGCTACGGACACTCGTTTGCGCTGGCGCTGCTCGACATCGATGGCTTCCGCCGCCTGAACGAGAAGCACGGGCACGCAGTGGGTGATCGCATCTTGCGCGAGGTCTCCATGCTGATGCGCGAGAGCACGCGCCGCAGCGACGTGAACTTCCGCGTGACGGAGCAGCTGTTGGCGGCACGCTACGGCGGCGATGTGTTCGCGGTGATCTTGCCCGAGACCGAGCGCGCGAGCGCCGCGATCAAGCTGGAGACGCTGCGCGAGGCTGTGCGTCAGAAGAACTTCGAGCTCGGCGACGGCGTGACGCTCACCACCTCGGTCGGTTACGCGTGCTTCCCCGAGGACGCGCCCGACCGCGAGGGTTTGCTCGACGCCGCGAGCCGCGCGCTGCGAGCCTGCAAGCGCGCAGGTGGAGATCAGCTGGTCGGCTACACGGCTGAGCTCGGGGAGCTGGAGAACGCCGGTGCAGCGCAGGCTGCCGCACATGCAAAGGCGCTGAGCCGCTCGCTTGCGCAGGGCTCGTTTCGCTTTGTCTATCAGCCGATCGTGCGCGTGGCGGACGATGCGCTGTTCGCGTACGAAGCGCTCTGCCGGCCGACCGACGAAGGCTTTCGGCACGTCGGTGAGCTGCTCGAGACGGCCGTGCGTACAGGTCGGATCCGTGAGCTCGGTCGCTCGCTTCGGAAGATCGTGTGCGCGCCGATGGTCGAGCTGCCCGAGACG
>Ga0190269_10001410_pt1 | contig 11568 bp, 14 predicted proteins | sample Popmic249IS_FD_133749 | JGI IMG/M metagenome (GOLD analysis project Ga0190269, IMG submission 133749) | Populus adjacent soil microbial communities from riparian zone of Blue River, Arizona, USA - 249 IS | ecosystem: Environmental > Terrestrial > Soil > Riparian zone | place: USA: Arizona...
CGCAACGTCCTCATCTACTTCGACCCCGACGTGAAGCGGGCCGTCCTCGACCGGGTGCGCAAGGTGCTGCGGCCGGACGGCTACCTCTTCCTGGGAGGGTCCGAGACCACCCTGACCATCGACGGGACCTGGGAGCGCGTCAGCCTCGGGCCCTCGACCGCCTACCGTCCGAGGAGGGACACCTGATGAGCGTGACCGAGACCGCGTGGGTCACCGGGGACCAGATCGTGGAGATCACGCAGGACGTCTGGGGGTCCTTCCTGTCGATGGACCTCGAGCCCGTCCCCGACAGCGGCGAGCCGCTGGGGCGCAAGACGCTCACCGGCGTGGTCCACGTGTCGGGCGACTGGCAGGGCACCGTCTTCGTCGAGACCACCGCGGAGCACGCCCAGGCCGGGGCGGAGGCGATGTTCGCGGCGGAGGCCGGCTCGCTCAGCCCCGAGGAGGTCGGCGACGCGCTCGGCGAGCTGACCAACATGGTCGGCGGCAACATCAAGGGCCTGCTCCCGGCGCCCAACAAGCTCTCGCTCCCCTCCGTCGCGGGCGGCGAGTCCTACACCCTCCGCGTCCCGGGCGCCCTGCTCGTGGAGCGGGTGCTCCTGCAGGGCCCGGCCGGGCCGGTCCGCATCAGCCTCTGGAGGTCCTGACCGTGAAGATCCTGATCGTCGACGACAGCAAGGCCATGCGCATGATCGTCACCCGCACGCTGCGTCAGGCCGGCTTCGACAACCACGAGTACCTCGAGGCCTGCGACGGCGCGGAGGGGCTGGGCCTGGTCGCCTCGGACAAGCCGGACCTGGTGCTGTCGGACTGGAACATGCCCGAGGTCAACGGCATCGAGTTCCTGCAGCGGCTGCGCGCGGAGGGCAACGACGTCCGGTTCGGGTTCGTCACGTCGGAGAGCACCGACGCGATGCGCGCCCTCGCGGCGGAGTCCGGTGCGCTCTTCCTCATCGCCAAGCCGTTCACGGCCGACACGTTCTCGGAGGCGCTCGCGGGGGTGCTGGTCGGATGAGCGAGCCCGCGGTGATGCCGGACGCGGGCGCGGTGCGCTCGCTGCTGAACGGGCTGCTCGACAAGCCCGTCGCCGTCACCCGCGAGGCGAAGCCCGTCCTGCCGGGGCGCGACGTCCACGTGGTGGGCTCGTACGTCGACGACGAGGGCGGGCTGCGCGCCGTGGTCTTCTGCGACCAGGTCCTCGGCACCGTCCTCGGGGCCGCGCTGGCCCTGGTGCCCAAGCCCCGCGTCGAGGAGGCGCTCGCCTCGGGGGCGGTCCCGGACGACCTCGCGGAGAACACCCGGGAGGTGCTCAACGTGGGGGCCTCGATGTTCAACGGCGGCACCGCGCACCTGAAGCTGCAGGGCACCTGGGTCGTGCCGGAGCCGGTGGCCGAGGACGTTGTCGCCTTCTTGCGGGAGCCCTGCGTGCGCACCGACCTGCGCATCGACGTACCGGGCTACGGCGAGGGCGTGCTCGCGCTGCTCCTGCGCTGACGCGGTGCCCTGCCTCAGCGGCCGGGGGCGTTCACCAGCGAGTGCGCGGCCCGGAGCAGGTGCTCCCAGATGGCGAGCCGCGCCTCCTCGGGCACGTCGAGCTGCTCCACCGCCGTGCGCATGTGGGCGAGCCAGGCGTCGCGCTCGCGCTCGCCGATGACCCACTCGGCGTGCCGCATCCGGAGCCGGGGGTGCCCTCGCTGGTCGGAGTAGGTGGTGGGGCCGCCCCAGTACTGCTCCAGGAACATCCGAAGCCGGTCGCGCGCCTCGGTCAGGTCCTCGTCCGGGTAGAGCGGACGGAGCACCGGATCGAGCGCCACGCCCTCGTAGAAGCGGTCGACGAGGGCGCGGAAGACGGGCTCGCCTCCCACCACGTCGTACAGCGACTCCATGGCGCCCAGCCTAGGAGCCGAGGGCGATGCCGTGCTGCCCGAAGGCCGTGACCAGCCGCTCGCGCAGCTCGCGCTCGACCGTCCACCGCTCGGCGGGCGAGACGGTCATGGCGACCCGCAGCAGCAGGCCGCCGGACGCGGCCTTCTCGAGGCCCCAGACCTCCGGCTCGCCGAGCACCCGCGGCGCCCAGTCCGCGTCCGTGGCGAGGTCCTCGGCCACGTCGAGCACCACGGTGCGGGCCTCTGCCAGGTCCGTGTCGGCGGCCACCGGCAGGTCGAGCAGCACGCGGGACCAGCCCTGGCTCCGGTTGCCCACCCGAGTGATCTCCCCGTTGCGGACGTGCCAGACCGTGCCCTCCAGGTCGCGCAGCCGGGTCACCCGCAGGGTCACCGCCTCCACCGAGCCGACCGCAGGGCCGACGTCGATGACGTCACCGACGCCGTACTGGTCCTCGAGCAGCATGAACATGCCCGAGATCACGTCGCGGACCAGGTTCTGCGCGCCGAAGCCGAGCGCGACGCCGACGATGCCGGCGCTTGCGATCAGGGGCGTGAGGTCGAGGCCGAGCTCGGCGAGCACCATGCTCCCGGCCACGGCCCCCACCGCGAACGAGGCGACGCTGCGCAGCACCGAGCCGAGGGTCTCGGTCCGCTGCCGGCGGCGCTCCGAGAGCAGCGGGGAGGGGTCGAACGCCGTGCCCGCCGCGCGGTCCCGGAGCAGCCGCCCACCCTGCAGGGCCGTGCGGATGACCCGGTCGACGAGCCGGTGCAGCGCCGCGCGCACGAGCAGGGCCAGCACCACGACGAGCAGCACCCGGCTGCCCGTCGCGGCCAGCGCGCCCGCGTGGTCGTCGAACCAGCCGCGCAGGCCCGAGGAGGCGGAGAGGGTCACGGGTGCACCCTAAGCAGATCGCGGATGCCCTCCGACGAGCGGCGCGCGGCTTCTCGCGTGACGACGGGCAGGCGCTCGGGCACCATGCGCACAGGAGGCCGCGATGACAGGACCTGTGCCAGGGCACTCGCTGGTGCTCAACGCGAGCTTCGAGCCGCTGTGCGTCGTGACCGGCCGTCGCGCCCTCGTGCTGCTCCTGACGGACAAGGCGGTCGTCGTGGAGGACAGCCAGGTCCTCGTGCACAGCGAGCGCACCGTGCTCGCCGTACCGGTCGTGCTGCGGCTGACGCGCTACGTGAAGGTGCCGTACGCCGCCACCGTGCCCCTCACCCGGCGGGCCGTCTTCTTCCGCGACGGCGGGCGGTGCCAGTACTGCGACGCACCGGCGACGAGCCTCGACCACGTGGTCCCCCGGAGCCGCGGCGGCAGCCACACGTGGGACAACGTGGTGTCGGCGTGCGCCCGCTGCAACCACGTGAAGGCCGACAGGGGCGTGGCCGAGCTGGGGTGGCGGCTCCGCCGGGCCCCGGTGGCGCCGTCAGGTGCCGCCTGGCGGGTGGTGGGGGCGCGCCGGCTGGACCCGCGCTGGCGCCCCTTCCTGCACCTGCCGCACGACCTGGCGGACGTCCTCGACGACGAGGCGGTGTGGGGGACCCCGGCCTGACCGTCTTCGCGAGGCCGTTCGCTACCGTGTGGGCTCTCGTCCCACCCACTTACCTACTGTCGCGAGGGAGCCCGTGAGCCGCGTCGTGCCACGTGTCGTCACCACCGGCCTGGCCGGCCTGGTGACGGTCCTGCTGACCGCCGGGCCCGTCCTGGCGGAGGAGAACCCGATCGGTCCCGCCGAGGGCTCGGACCCCGCCGCGGAGCTCGGCGCCGGCAAGGCGCTGCTGCTCTACGTCGGGGCGCCGCTGGCGCTGCTCCTCGTCGTCGCCGCGCTGGCCTGGCTGCCGCAGGTGCTCCGCGCGCCGCGCTACCGCCCGGCCGAGGGCTGGGGTGCGCCGCCGGTCTGGTTCGCCGGTCCGGTCGACCCGGACGCCGCTGTTGCCGCTGCCGCCGAGCGCGGGCTCGGCGACGTCGTGAGGGGTGGGGCAAGTGGGAGCTGGTAGCCGCGAGACGGGCCTGACCGTCAGCCAGCAGGAGCGCATCGAGCACGCCATCTCGCGCGCCCGGCAGGACAGCGGGCTCGACCTCTCCGTCCTGGTGGGCGACCTGGACGTCACCGACCTGTCGGCCTTCCGCCAGGCCGCCGAGACCGTCCACGAGTCGCTCGGCGAGCGCGCCCGCTCGGCCGTGCTGGTCGTCGTCGCCCCAGGCCAGCGCCGGGTCGAGGTCGTCACCGGGCCGGCCGCGCGGCGCCGCGTCCCCGATCGTGTCGCGGCTCTGTCGGTCCTCTCCATGACGACCGCGTTCGCGGGGGGCGACCTCGCCGGCGGCATCGTCGACGGGATCCGCCAGCTCGCGACCGCCGCCGGCGCGGCTCCGGCGATCGAGGCGCCGCCGCGCGCCGACGCCGCGCTCGTCGTCGCGCACCACTAGCACCCGGTACGCCGAACGGCCCGTCCCTCCTGGGGCGGGCCGTTGCGCGTGCCCCTGCTCAGCCGGCTGCGGCGTCCCGGGCCCGGGCCCGGAGGGCGCGTACCACGCCGTCGCGGCCCTCGAGCAGCAGCCGCCGCAGCGCCGGCACGGGGTCGTGCCCGGCGAGGTAGGCATCGGTCCGCTCGACGACCGCGGGGGACACGAGCGCCGTCGGGTAGAGCCCGACCACGAGGTTCTGCGCGATCTCGACGGTCCGGGTGGCCCAGAGGTCCTCGATCGAGGCGAAGTACGGGTCGACGTAGGGCTCCAGCAGCGCCGCGTGCTCCGGCTGCGCGAACCCGGCGATGACGGCGGCCTGGACCGCGTTGGGCAGCTCGTCGGACTCCACGAGGGCGTGCCACGCCTGCGCCTTGGCCTCGGGCACCGGGCGCGCCGCGCGGCAGGCCGCGGCGTGGCGCTGACCGGCCGCCGTGGGATCGCGCTCCAGCTCCGCCTCCACCTCGTCGAGCCCGGCCCGGCCGGTGATGACGAGCCGGAGGAGCAGGTGCCACCGCAGCTCCGCGTCGACGCTGAGCCCGGGCAGCACGGTCCCGCCGTCCAGCAGCTCGGCGACCAGGCCCAGGTGCCCGTCGGTGACCGCGAGCGAGGCGAAAGCGCGCACCCAGGCCAGCTGCAGGTCGCTGCCGGGCTCGGCAGCCAGCGCGGCCTCCCGGGCGGTGGCCGCCAGCGAGGCGCGGCCGGTGGGTGCCCAGGCCGGGTCGGCGAAGAGAGCGAGCGCCGACTGGGCCTGCCGCAGCAGCGACTGCACGACGCCGATGTCGGTCTCACCGCCGATGCCGCGCTGCACGAGAGCCACGTAGTCGCGTGCCGGCATCTCGGCGTCGCGCGTCATGTCCCACGCCGCGGCCCAGCACAGGGCCCGGGGCAGTGACTCCGCGAAGTCGCCCACGTGCTCCACCAGCGTGGCCAGGGACGTCTCGTCGAGCCGGATCTTGGCGAAGGTCAGGTCGTCGTCGTTGACCAGCACGAGAGCGGGCTGGCGGCGGCCGAGCAGCCCCGCCACCTCCGTCTTCGCGCCCACGACGTCGAGCTCCTCGCGGTGGGTCCGCACGAGTCGGCCGTCCACCAGGTCGTAGAGCCCGACCGCGACCCGGTGCGACCGCAGCGTGGGGTGCTCCGCGGGAGCCTCCTGCAGCACTGAGAAGGCGGTGAACGCGCCGTCCGGCGAGGTCTCGAACTGCGCGCGCAGCGTGTTGCAGCCGGCCGTCTCGAGCCACTCCGCCGACCAGCCGGACAGGTCGCGGCCGCTGGCCTCCTCGAGCTCTGCCAGCAGGTCCGCCAGCTCGGTGTTGCCGAACTCGTGCTTGACGAAGTAGCTGCGCAGGCCGGCCAGGAAGGCGTCCTGCCCGACCCAGGCGACGAGCTGCTTGAGGACGGACGCGCCCTTGGCGTAGGTGATCCCGTCGAAGTTGACCTTCACGTCCTCGATGTCGCGGATGTCCGCGGCCACCGGGTGCGTCGAGGGCAGCTGGTCCTGGCGGTAGGCCCAGGTCTTCTCCGTGTTGGCGAAGGTGGTCCAGCCGTTGGTGTAGCGGGTGGCCTCGACCTGGGCGAGCACGGACGCGTAGGTGGCGAACGACTCGTTGAGCCAGAGGTCGTCCCACCAGCGCATGGTCACGAGGTTGCCGAACCACATGTGCGCCATCTCGTGGAGCACCGTCTCGGCGCGGCGCTCGTAGGCGGCGTCCGTGACCTTGGACCGGAACACGTAGTCCTCGAGGAACGTGACGGCGCCGGCGTTCTCCATGGCGCCCGCGTTGAACTCGGGGACGAAGAGCTGGTCGTACTTGCCGAACGGGTAGCGGTAGCCGAACTCGCGGTGGAAGAAGTCGAAGCCCTGCTTGGTGACGGTCAGCAGGTCGTCGGGGTCGAGGAACTCGGCCAGCGACGCCCGGCAGTAGAGGCCGAGGTCGATGCCGTCGTGCGTGTCGCGCACCTCGTGGTACGGGCCGGCGACGACCGCGGTGATGTACGTGGACATCCGCGGCGTCTCCGCGAACCGCCAGACACCCGGCTCGTCCGCCGGGGGGCGCTCGACGGCCCGCGCGTTGCTCACGACGACCCAGTCGCGGGGCGCCCGGACGGTCAGCCGGAACGCGGCCTTGAGGTCGGGCTGGTCGAAGCAGCCGTAGACCCGGTGCGCCTCGAAGGTCTCGAACTGCGAGTAGAGGTACACGCCGCCGTCGACCGGGTCCACGAAGCGGTGCAGCCCCTCGCCGGTGCGCATGTAGGAGCAGTCGGCCTCCACGACGAGCACGTTCTCGGCGTCGAGGCCGGTCAGGACCAGCCGGTTGCCGTCGAAGCCGTCCAGCGGACGCCCGTTGAGGGTGGCCTCGTGCAGCGCCACGGCGGTGAGGTCCAGGTGCGTGTCGGCTCCCGGCTGGCGGCAGCCGAAGCGCACCGTGGTGCGTGAGCGGAACGTCGTCTCCCCGGGCTTCTCCCCGGACCCGTCGGTCAGGTCGAGCTCGACGTCGTACGACTCCACCGCCAGCAGCGTGGCGCGCTCGCGCGCCTCGTCGCGACGGAGGTTGTTCTCGCTCACGGACACCGCCGTTTCTCCCGCCGTGGATGCTCCGTGCCCCACGTCCTGGGCCGCCATCCTTCCATGCCGTACCCGTTCTCCGCGTGCTGCGGCATGATCTCGTTCATGCGCGTGCACCTCGGCTGCGACCATGCCGGATTCGACCTCAAGGAAGCACTCAAGCGACGGCTCGTCGAGCGGGGTCACGAGCCCGTCGACCACGGGGCCCTCGCCTACGACGCCCTCGACGACTACCCGCCCTTCTGCTTCGCCGCCGCCGAGGCGGTCGTGGCGGACCCGGGCAGCCTCGGTGTGGTGATCGGCGGCTCCGGGAACGGGGAGCAGATCGCGGCCAACAAGGTCAAGGGCGTCCGCTGCGCGCTGGCGCACAGCGAGGAGACCGCCCGGCTGGCCAGGGAGCACAACGACGCCAACTGCGTCGGCATCGGCGCCCGGATGCACGACGAGGCGACCGCGCTGGCGATCGTGGAGGCCTTCCTCAGCACCCCCTTCAGCGGCGACGAGCGGCACGCCCGCCGGATCGCGATGCTGGCCGACCGGGAAGCGCGTGCCTGAGGGCCACACCGTCCACCGGCTCGCCCGGGAGCACGCCGCGCTGCTGGCCGGGCGAGCGGTGCGCCTGGCCAGCCCGCAGGGCCGCTTCGCCGCCGGCGCCGCGCTGCTCGACGGGCGGGTCCTGACCCGCACGGAGCCGCACGGCAAGCACCTCTGGTACGTCTTCGAGGGCGGGTTGTCCCTGCACGTCCATCTCGGCATCTACGGGACCTGGGCGCGCGGGTCCGGCCCGCCGCCCGCCCCGGTTGGCGCGCTGCGGCTGCGCATGACCAGCGGGGACGACTGGCTGGACCTGCGTGGGCCGAACGCCTGCGAGGTGCACACCGAGGCGGAGCGCGCTGCCGTGCTCGCCCGGCTGGGGCCGGACCCGCTGCGTCGCGACGCGGATCCCGCCCGGGCCTGGGCGCGGGTCCGGCGCAGCCGCTCCGAGATCGGCAGGCTGCTCATGGACCAGTCCGTGCTGGCCGGCGTGGGGAACGTCTACCGGGCCGAGGTCCTCTTCCGGCGCGGGCTCTCGCCGTACCTGCCGGGGAACGCGCTGGGACGCGAGGACTGGGACGGGCTCTGGGTCGAGACGGTGTCGCTCATGCGTGCCGGTGTGCGGGCGGGGCGCATCGTGACCACGCGTCCCGAGCACCGGGCCCGCCGCTCCGGCCTGGTCGATCGCGAGGACGCGCACTACGTCTACCGGCGGGCGGGGGAGGCGTGCCGCGTCTGCGACACGGAGGTCCGCACCCGGGTGCTGGCCGGGCGCAACCTGTTCTGGTGCCCGGTCTGTCAGGCCTGAGCGAGCGCTGACACCGCGCGCCGGTACGACGGCAGCGCGACGCTCTCGTGCTGCAGCGAGCGGGCGACCTCGACGTACTCGGCCCGGTCGACCAGGACCTGCCCCAGCGCGACCAGGTGCTCCGACTCCTGCTGGGTGTCGAGCAGCGGGACTCCCGCCTCGGCGAGCCGGGCGCACAGGTCGACGACGGCGACCTTCGAGGCCCCGCTCTCCAGGAAGAACATCGACTCACCGGAGAAGACCCGGCCGCTCAGCACGCCGTACAGCCCGCCGACCAGCCGGTCGCCGTCCCACACCTCCAGGCTGTGCGCGCCGCCCTCGCGGTGCAGCGCGGCGTACCCGGCCCGCATCGCCGCGGTGATCCACGAGCCGTCCGGGCGGTCGGCGCACCGGGTGACCACCTCGTCGAAGCAGGCGTCGACCGTCGTCTCCCAGCCTGAGCGCCGCAGCAGCTGCCGCACGGTCCGGGGCACGTGGACCTGGCCGGTCAGGAGCACCGCCCGTGGCTGCGGCGAGACCCAGGGGACCAGCGGGCCGTCCGGCGTACCGGGCAGGAGCGGCACCTCGCCGCGCCGGGCGAGCCGGCGCACGACCCGGTCGTGGCGCGTCGCGTCCGCCTCGCTCGGCGGCCAGGGGAAGACCCCGTTCCGGTACGCCGCCCGCAGCGTCGGCGGGTCGATGACCCCGCCCAGGGCGACGAGCTCGCGCGGCGCCCCGGCCACGTCGAGCTCGTCGAACAGCATCGGACCCATCTGGAGCCGTCGGAGTGGAGCGGACGACGGGAATCGAACCCGCGTAGCCAGTTTGGAAGACTGGGGCTCTGCCATTGAGCTACGTCCGCGCGGGCGCGGCACCTCTAGGATGAGGCGCCAGTCACGCGGGGCGTAGCGTAGTGGCTAGCGCGCCTGCTTTGGGAGCAGGAGATCGGGAGTTCGAGTCTCCCCGCCCCGACCCCCAGTCTCACCCCTGAGAGGAACACGTCTGTGCAGAGCTCCGTCGAGACCTTGAGCCCGACCAAGGTCAAGCTCACCGTCGAGGCCGGCTTCGACGAGCTCAAGCCCGAGCTGGACAAGGCCTACAAGACCATCGGCAGCCAGGTGAAGGTGCAGGGCTTTCGCCCGGGCAAGGTGCCGCCGCGGATCCTGGACCAGCGCGTGGGCCGGGGCGTGGTCCTGGAGGAGGCTGTCAACGAGGCCATCCCGCGCCTCTACGGCGAGGCGGTCGAGGCCACCAGCATCACCCCGCTCGCGCGGCCGGAGATCGAGGTCACGGAGCTGGCCGACAACGAGAAGCTGGCGTTCACGGCCGAGGTCGAGGTGCGCCCCGAGTTCGCGCTGCCCGACTTCTCCAGCCTCGAGGTCACGGTCGACGACGTGGTGGTGAGCGACGAGGACGTCACCGAGCAGCTGGACGGGCTGCGGGAGCGGTTCGCCGCGCTCAAGCCGGTCGAGCGGGCCGCGGTGGACGGCGACTTCGTCACGCTCGACCTGGTCGCGACCATGGACGGCCAGGAGGTTCCCGGGGGAAGCGCCCAGGGGCTCTCCTACGAGGTCGGTTCCGGCACGCTCATCGACGGCATCGACGAGGCGGTGCGCGACGCGCAGGCCGGCGACGCGCGGACGTTCCAGACGGTCCTGGTCGCCGGCGAGCTCGAGGGCCAGCAGGCCGACGTCGCGGTGACCGTGCGCGCGGTCAACGAGCGGGTGCTCCCGGAGGCCACCGACGAGTGGGCCCAGGAGGCCACCGGCTTCGCGACGCTCGAGGAGCTCAAGGCCGACATCCGCACGCGGGTCGACCGCGTCAAGCGGCTGCAGCAGGGCGTCGACGCGCGGGACAAGGTGCTCGAGTCGCTGCTCTCCCAGGTGGAGGTGTCCCTGCCGGAGGGCCTGCTCGCGGCCGAGGTGGACTGGCGCGAGCAGACCACCGAGGACCAGGTGGGCCAGGCCGGCCGGTCCAAGGACGACTTCCTCGCGGAGCAGGGCAAGACGGCCGAGGAGTGGGACGCCGAGCTGCGCGAGGGCGCCGCGCAGGCCGTCAAGGCCCAGCTCGTGCTCGACGCCGTCGCCGACGCCGAGGAGGTGCAGATCTCCGACGCCGAGCTCAACGACCAGCTCATCCGCCGGGCCGCCCGCGCGGGGCTCGCGCCGCAGGACTACGCCAACCGCGTCGTGCAGGCCGGGCAGATCGGCGCGCTGATCGCCGAGGTGCGGCGCGGCAAGGCGCTCGCCACCGTCATGGAGGCCGCGACCATCAAGGACGCCTCCGGCAACGTCGTCGACCTCGAGCAGCTCCGCGACGACATGGCATCGCCCGAGGCCGAGGTCGAGCACGACGACGAGGGCCGCCCCTTCCACGTGCACGGCGACGGCACCGTCCACTACCTGGACGAGGACGAGCACCAGCACTGACCGCCAGCCGATGACGACGGCCACCCCTCCCTCGCGGGGCGGGTGGCCGTCGCCGTCCCGGGTACCGCACGAGGGGCGGGCCCGTACGCCCAGGGCGAAAGCGGCTCCGTTCGGGAGTGCTCCGACCGACCCCGGGGTTAGGGTCCACCACAGACGCGGGACCTCCGGTCCGCGTGATCGATCTTCGTGCGAGGAAGGCGGTTTCCCGTGACCCGAACCGACTCCGGGCTGACGATCCCAGCCGTCCCGTCAGGGCGGCTCAACGGCTCCAGCCCCGGGCTGGACGACCAGGTCTTCAACCGGCTCCTCAAGGAGCGGATCATCTTCCTGGGCTCGGCGGTCGAGGACAGCATGGCCAACGCCATCTGCGCGCAGCTGCTGCTGCTCGCGGCCGAGGACCCCGACCGCGACATCTTCCTCTACATCAACTCGCCCGGCGGCTCGGTCAGCGCCGGCATGGCGATCTACGACACGATGCAGTTCGTGACCAACGACGTCGCGACGGTCGGCCTCGGCCTGGCAGCCAGCATGGGGCAGTTCCTGCTCTGCGCCGGCGCGAAGGGCAAGCGCTACGCCACCCCGCACGCGCGGATCATGATGCACCAGCCCTCCGGCGGCATCGGCGGCACGGCGGCCGACATCGCGATCCAGGCCGAGCAGATGCTCTACGTCAAGAAGACGATGGCTGAGCGGATCGCCTTCCACACCGGGCAGTCGGTCGACCAGATCGAGGCCGACAGCGACCGCGACCGCTGGTTCTCCGCCGAGGAGGCCAGGGAGTACGGCTTCATCGACCACGTCGTCGGCGCCGCGGCCGACATCCCGTCCGGCGCCGGCACCCGGGCCTAGGAAGCAGAGGAATGAGCTCCATGTCCTTTTCCGACCCGGTCAACTACACG
>Ga0190269_10001411_pt1 | contig 11567 bp, 9 predicted proteins | sample Popmic249IS_FD_133749 | JGI IMG/M metagenome (GOLD analysis project Ga0190269, IMG submission 133749) | Populus adjacent soil microbial communities from riparian zone of Blue River, Arizona, USA - 249 IS | ecosystem: Environmental > Terrestrial > Soil > Riparian zone | place: USA: Arizona...
GAGGTCACGCACCACGCGCTGGTACTGGCGGAAGATCGGTCCGAGCGGCACGAGGCGTGCCCGCATGATCTCGTCCTGCAGCTCGCGGTACAGGCGCTCGGCTTCGAGGTGTGACTCGAGCGCAGCCGCGGCCGCCGCCCCGGCGCCCATCAGCTGCGTGCGCAAGCGGCCGCGCGCGATCGAGATTTCGCCGCTCAAGCCGAGCATGCGGTCGAGCTTGGCGGCGTCGATGCGCAGCGTGTTGTTGCGGTGGTCGAAGCTATCGGAAAGAGCCTCTGCGCCCTCGCTGGCAAGGCACGCTGCAAGCTCGCCGCGCAGGGTGTCGAGCGCGGTGAGGCTCGAGCTGATGACGGCGGCGTCTACCGCGGCCCTGCCCGTGCGCAGCGCGTCGAGCACGTCCTCGAGCTGGTTGGCGCGCTCGGCGATGCCGTGCAGGCCGACGATCCCGGCGTTGCCCTTGAGCGTATGCGCGGCGCGGAAGATGCTCGCGAGCAGCTCCGGATCGTCGGGCCGATGCTCGAGGCCTACGAAGCCTTGCTCCATGGTCGCGAGCTGCTCCTGCGCCTCGTCGGCGAAGGTCTTCATCAGCAGGGTCTGGTCGATCTCCATAGGCTTGTCTCGGACCGCTCTCACAGCGCCCACAGCGCGACTCCGCCGTCGTCGGTCTGGAACACGATCTTCCGCCCGCGCGCGCCGCCGACGTCGCTGCCGGCGATCGGGATGCCGGCCTGCTCGAGCAGCTCCTTCGCGATCGCGAGGTTCTGCGCGCCGACGTGGCCCGCGCGCGGAACCGCGGCCGCCAGCATGGTCGCGCCGCCGAACAGCTTGGCCTGCAAGCGCGAGAGGTGCGCGCCTTCACGCACCATCGCGTCGATCAAGGCTGGGACGGCGTAGAAGCCGAAGCGGCCGGGCGTCGCCGCGGACTGCGCGCCGCGCGGCATCACGAAGTGGTTCATGCCGCCGATGCCTCGGTCGCCGTCCCACAGGCACACCGCGATGCAGGAGCCGAGGATGGTCTTCACGGCGGCCGGCTCGCGGGTCGCGATCAGCTCACCAGGGTGCAGGTAGATGGCCTTGCGCTCGCGCTCGCTCGCGACGGGCGCGCTGCCCCCAGCAAGCTCGCCGTCGGCCGCGGTCATGACGCGTCACGCATCCGCGCGTGGAGCCCGGAGCAGTACAGCGCGATGGCCGCGTGGCTCCCGAGCAGATCGAACAGCTCGCGATCGATCGCGGCGAGCGCGGGCTTTTGAGGCAGCATGCGGAAGATCGCGATCACGCCGACTACGCGGCCCTGCACCTTGAGTGGGATGCACGCGGTCAGGCTCGTCACGGGGGCCGAGCTGTTGTTCGGCGGTGGGTCCTTCAGGAACATCTCGCCGCTGTGCGCGGTGTGGGCGATCGGCGAGTCATCGAGCACGCGCGTGTAGGCGTCGTCGTCGAGCCCGAACGAGGACAGGAGCTGCAGCGCCTTGGTCTTCGGGTCGAGCTCGTAGATCCCGAGCTCCTCCGAGCCGATCAGGTTGATGATGATCTCCTGGATGACCTGCAGCACCTCGGCGCGATCGACCGTGCCGAGCAGCCGATAGCTCGCGACGTACAAGTTGGCGAGGTTCGAGTGCTGCTGCTCGATCTCGGCATAGTCGTGGTAGAACCGCTTGTTCTCGGCCTCGACGCTCGCGACCTGTTGCTGCTGCCGGAGCTGGGCGAGGTCGAGCTTGGCGACACGCTCCTTCAGCTCGAGGATGTGGTCGAGGCTCTTCAAGCGCTCACTCTCGAGGTGGAGCGTCAAGGATCGCAGGCGCTCGTTTTCGCGCAGCGTCTCCTCGAGGAACTGCTGCGTGCTTTGCAGCACCTTGTCGACGTACTGCTGGTGGCTGTCTTTGCTCATCTGCGCTCCTTCACGGCTCGAGGAAGCTGCGGACCTTCGCGAGCAGCTCCGCGTTGTTGAGCGGCTTGTTGACGTAGTCGTTGCAGCCGTTCTTGTAGCTAGTCTCGATGTTGCTCGCTTCGCTGCGCGTCGTGACCATGATGATCGGGATGTCCTTGGTCAGCGGATGGGCGCGAATCCGCCGGCACGCTTCGATGCCGTCCATCTTCGGCATGACCACATCGAGCAGGATCAGATCCGGCCGCTCCCTCGCGGCCTTCTCGACGCCCTCCTCGCCGTCACGCGCGATGACGATCTCGTAGCCGCATCCGGCCAGCATCATCTTCTCCATCATGATGACGGTGCTCGAGTCGTCGACTAGGAGGATCTTCTTGCGGCTCATCGCGGGTCCTTTCATGAGAGCTACCCAGCACTCTGTGCGTAGCTGGCGAGCTGACGGCGCAGCAGCTCGTTCTCGTAGAACATGCCGACTTGCGCGGTGGCGATCTCGAGCAACTCGACATCGCCGATCGGCGTGTGGCGCCGGCCGTTGTCCACGTACATCGTGGCGATCACCTTGCGGCTACCGAGCAGCGGGAAGACCGCGCACGAGCCGGAGCTCGGCCGTCCGATCAACGCGCTGAACGAATCGGGCAGGCTCGCATCCTCGTACACCATCGTGCGCGAGCGGCCGTCGCGTAGCGGGTCGGCCAGCGCGCCGGCCTGCTCGAGCGGGATCCAGTAGTTGCGTGAGTGCTCCGCGAGCGATTGTTGCAGCGCGGTGTAGCCGTAGGCGCCCAGCACCACCAAGCGCTTGGGGGCGGCCACGAACAGCACCGCGCGCTCGACCGATTCTGAGACGAGGTTCATGAGGTTCAGCGACACGCTCGCGGTGAGCAGGCCTGAACGCAGCTCGCCGAACACGCGGTTGAGCTTCGCGAGCTCGGGCGCCCGCGTGTACAAGCTGCCGGTCGCCGAGGGCCCGGCTTCGATCTGGAGCAGGTTGCTCACGCACGAGGCGATGGCTAATGGATTACCGGGCACGACCGCGACGGCACCCTGCTCGTACGCGTCGAGCCGATGCTCGACGTCATCCACGATCGCGACCAGCGTGGCGCGCGATCGCGTGCGGCGGATGGCCGCCAAGAGGCCCGGGTCGTTCATACCGTCGCGCAGATCGACGAGCACGATCGGAGCCGGCTCCCCAGGCAGGCGCGTGCCTGCGTCGCGCGGCGAGGTGCGCACGAGCGTCGCGTGGCTCGTGCACAGAGCCTGTGAGACACGCTGGTACAGGGCCTGGTCAGGCGTCACGAGCTGGGCGCGCACGACCTTGGCGTCACCCGAGATCTCGGCCGCGCGCCGGCGCGGGGCGAGCTCTTCCATGTCGGTGCGCCGACCGGGCTCGTCCTTGCTGCGCGCGATCGGGACTTGGCCCGAGCCGCTCGAGGCAGGGCCTGCGTCCGCGCGGTGCCGCTCGTCCACGAGGCGCGCCGCCTCGAGCAGCACCATCTGCGTGTTGATGTTGATGTCGGGCAGGATGTCACCCGGCGACATCGACAGATCGTCCATGGGCTTGAGCTCGTCGACGCTGAACTCGAACGTCCCCCCGGCCCACGCTACGAGGCCGTAGACCGTATTTTCGATCTGCGCCTCGACCAGCTCCTTGAGCCGATCGAGCGTGATCACGCCCATGTCGGTGAGCACCTTGCCGATCGCGGCGGGCCTTGCCATGCGCTTTTGGATGCGTAGCGCTTGGTCGATGTCCGTAGCGCTGACCGCGCCCTTGCTCACGAGCCACTCACCGAGCGGCAGGTGGTCGGGGCCACGCGCGCTGATGATGCGGCCACGGTGGAAGCCGATCTCCGCGCGCGGCCCCGTGCTCAGCGCCAACCGCAGCGTGCCCGAGCGGCCGCCGAGGTTGATGAACTGCATGACGTCCGCGACGGACACGTCGTCGAGACTTCCGGCGAGGCTCATGAGCGCACCTGCATGCGTGGTCGTCCGTGGGTCATGAGCGTTGGGCCAGCTTCACGAGGCTCTCGAGCGTCTTGAGCTTGCGGTCGGCGGCGCTGTGCAGCTGTGCCGTGAACAGCGCGGTGGCCGCGTGCGCACCGAGGAGATCGAGCAGGTCGCGGTCGTGCGACGCGAGCGAGCCGCGGTGCCGGAGCAGCTTGAGGATCACGAGCGCGCCCACGATCGCGTCCTGCACGACCATGGGCACCACGGCGATTACGTCGGACGCCGCTTCGGCGATCCGCAGCACGCCGTCGGTCAGCGCGCCATCGATCATGGCGTGGCGTCCCGAGTACCTGCCGCCGGCAAACAGCCCGCTCGCGTCGCCCGACAGACCCTGCTCGAGCGCTACCTGCAGCGGTGCACCGGCCGCCGGTCGGATGAGCAGCACGAAGGCTTCCGCCCCGAGCAGGTTGCTCGCGATCTCCGCGATCGACGCGCGCACGTCCGCGGGGTCGAGGCTCGCGTGCAGTTGGTAGGTCGCGACGTACAGGCTGGTCACGCGCGCGGCCCGCTCATCGGCGATCGAGAGCGCGGCGGCCCGGGCGCGGTCGGCGCTCTCGGCAACGGCTAGGCGTCGCTCCAGCTCTTCGACGCGCAGCTCATAGCGGCGAGCATCACGTAGCGCGCCTTCCAGCCGACCGATCACGTCGGTCAGCGCGGTGCTGATCGAGGCCGGTGAGGGCCGCTCGGTGACGGTGCGCGTGCGCTCGCTGCCATCCATGCCTAGCAGTCTCGCGACCGCGAGCCGATCCCTCTATCGGGGCCTCCCCTCGGATCGTTCTAGGAATATCCCTAGAGCCAACCCTGCTGCGCTAAAGCATCGAGGCTCGATGCTCTTCAGCGATCGGAGGCCACGAGCCCGGTGCGGATGGCGAAGCGCACGAGACCAGGTAGGTCATGTATGTCGAGCCGATCCATGATCTGGCTGCGATGGGCCTCGACGGTCTTGATGCTGAGCGACAAGAGCGAGGCCACTTCCTTCGTGGACTTGCCCTCTGCGACCAGCTGCAAGATCTCGCGCTGCCGAGGCGTGAGCAGCTCGACCGGGTTGTCCGGTGCCTGGGGCTCCGTCGTGCCGCGCTGCAGGAAGCCCTCGACTACGTGCTTGGCGATCGCGGGCGACAGATACGTCTCGCCGTTCATGACCGCGCGCAGCAGCACGGGCAGCTCGTCGGCGGCCGCGTCTTTGAGCAGGTAGCCGGCAGCGCCGGCGCGCAGCGCGCGCACCACGTGGCTGCTCGTGTTGTGCATCGACAGCATCACGACGCGCGTGGTCGGCGACTCACGCGCCGCGCGCTCGGCCACCTCGATGCCGTTTAGACCGGGCATGGCGATGTCGAGGAACGCGACATCGGGCTTCGACCGAAGCACGGCGTCGAGGGCCGAACGGCCGTCGCTCACCTCGCCTACGATCTCGAGGCCGGGCAGCGCTTCGAGCAGCGCACGGATCCCCGCGCGAACCAAGGTGTGATCATCGGCCAATAAGACGCGCACGAAGAGCCCCCCTACGGGGCCACGGTAGCGCGTTGCGGGGCGTTTGTGATCGGCCCGCAGCGAATCCCGGCGGTGGGTCCGTGTGTGTTAGGCGCGCTCGCTGATCAGGGTGCGGACCAGGGAGCCGGCGCGGGTGCCGGCGGACTCGATGTCCGCCAGGGCGTGGAGGGCCGGGTGGTCCGCGGGCAGCTGGCGCTTGGCCATGGCCGCGTAGGTCATGATCTCCTGCAGCAAGTTGTTGAGATCGAGCGCGACCCCGACTCCGGGCGGGCCTGCCAGGTTGCGGCCGACCATCGAGCTTGCCTGCTTCGTAACCCTGTCCGGCGTCATGAGCGTTCTCCCCTCAGTCCTGTAGTCCGCGAGCCAGCCGGCCGAGCGCGATGGTCACGCCGTGCACGAACTCACTCTTGGAGAAGAAGTCATCCGCGCCGGCCGCGAAGGCCGCTCGGCGCATCGCGTCGTCCGACTGCAGACTGAACAGCACCACGCGCGGGCCATCTTCGATCGCCCGGATCTGCCGCGTGGTCGCAAGCCCGTTTCCTCGTGCCATGTGGACATCCATCAGGATCAGATCCGGCTGCAAACGCACCATCTGCTCCAGCGCTTCGTCGCCGCCACTCGCCTCGCCGATCAGCTCGACCTCTGAAATCTCGCGCAGATACGCCCGCGCGACCGATCGAAAGGCGGCGACGTCGTCGACCAACAGCACTCGAACCGGGGACTGCATTCTCATGCTCTGAGCGACCACCACGAGAGTCTTGCCCGCCTCGGCCGCTGCGAGCCATCGGGGCGATTCCCGGGTTGTGGATGAAACCACCCCTAGTCGAATGCGAGGTGTCGGATCGGCGGGGATCGCCTGCATGGCACGCGCTTCCGAGTAATCAGCTGAGCGGCCGAGGCTTTGCGCGCGACGTCTGGCTTCTGCACACTCGGCAGCCCATGGACGCAGGTTTTCCAACGGACGACGCGGCGCTCGTAGAGGCGATCGGCACGGCCAATCTGCCGACGCTCGCGATGGTGATCGTGCAGCTCACGGGCGACCCGAGCCTGATGCGCCAAGGCCTGCGCTTCAAGCGTGCGTCCGGTCAGCGGATGGACGGCGGGCTCAAGGAGTCGCAGGCGAGCGAGCTGCGCGCGAGAGCGCTCGAGGTGCTGCGCGCGTACCGCGATGGGGGCCTGCGCGCGCCGCCGCCGCCGAGCCCCGAGCTGCTCCACGAGATGATGATGTTCTCGCTGGGGCAGCCGGTGCCGCCCGAGTACGTGCCGATGATGCTCGGTGACATGGAGCGCAGCGGCTTACTCGGTGAGCGCGCGCGACCGAGCGCTCCGCGCGCGCCTCGTCCGGGCTTCAGCGCGCTCGTGATCGGCGCGGGCGCGAGCGGGATCTTGGCCTCGATCGAGCTGTCGCGCATGGGCATCGCGCACGCCGTGCTCGAGAAGAACGACGAGCTCGGCGGCACGTGGCACGAAAACAGCTATCCCGGCTGCCGCGTGGATCTGCCGAGCCACTTCTACGCCATGTCCTTCGAGCCGAACGCGTCATGGTCCGGCTACTATGCGCCGCGCGCGGAGATCCACGCCTACTTGAAGCGCGTCGCGGACAAGCACGGCGTGCTCGCGAACGTTCGCTTCTCGACGGAAGTGGTGCGCGCGGACTACGACGCCTCGCGCGCGCTCTGGCGCGTCGTGGTGCGCGACGCCAGCGGCGAGAGCACGCTCGAGGCGAACGCTCTGATCAGCGCGGTCGGCCAGCTCAACCGCCCTGCCGTTCCGGCGTTGCCGGGCCTCGATACGTTTGCTGGCCCCGCGTTCCACACCGCGCGCTGGCGCCACGATGTCGAGCTACGCGGCAAGCGCGTGGGTGTGATCGGCACGGGCGCGAGCAGCATGCAGATCGTCCCCGCGATCGCGCCCGAGGTCGGCGAGCTCTCGATCTTCCAGCGCTCGCCGCAGTGGGCGATCAAGAGCCCCGACTACTTTCGCGAGGTGAGCGCCGGCGAGCGCTGGCTGCTCGAGCACGTGCCTTGCTACGCGGCGTGGTTCCGCTTCCGGACCTTCTATACGGCGGCCGATCTCGTGCACGCGAGCTTGCAGCTCGACCCGGCGTGGCCGCACCCCGAGCGCTCGCTCAACGCGGAAAACGAGCGCATCCGGGAGTGGCTCGTGGAGTACATCAAGAGCGAGCTGGGCGAGCGCACGGACCTGTATCCCAAGTGCATCCCGGACTACCCGCCGTTCGCCAAGCGCATGCTGCTCGACAACGGTTGGTTCAAGACACTCACGCGCGAAAACGTGGAGCTCGTGACCGAGGACATCGCGCGCATCACGGAGCGCGGCGTGGCGCTCGCGAACGGGCAGGAGCGCGAGCTCGACGTGCTCGTGCTCGCGACCGGCTTTCAGGCCACGCGCTTTCTTTGGCCGATGACCATCGCTGGCCGCGACGGCAAGACCTTGCAAGACGCCTGGGCGGGCGACCCTCGCGCGCACCTCGGCATCACCGTGCCCGGCTTTCCGAACCTCTTCATCCTGTACGGTCCGAACACGAACCTCGCGCACGGCGGCAGCATCGTCTTTCACAGCGAGTGCCAGACCCGCTACATCACCGGCTGCCTGAAGCTCATGCTCGACGGCGGCCACCGCGCCATCGAGTGCACGCCGGCGGCGTACGAGGCCTCGAACGCGAAGCTGGACGCGGCTCAGGCGCGGATGGCTTGGGCCCAGCCCTCCGTGCGCAACTGGTACCGGAGCGAAGCCGGCCGCATCGCGTCCACGTCGCCGTATCGCCTGGTGGACTACTGGGCGATGACCCGCGAGCCCGACCCGCGCGACTTCGTGCTGTCGACCTGATACTCATAAGAAGCGAGCCTTTCGGCGCGCTTCTTAGGGTGGGGGTCGTTCATGAGCCGCAGGCTGTGCTGGGCGCTGGTTTGGGTCACGGCCGTGGCTTGCACCGATGATCCGAGTCCCGGCAGGGACGCTCGCGCGCAGGACCCGAGCCCCGACGCGCACGCGGCCCCGCCAGTCGAGGATGCGGCCACAGGCGGCGACGCCGCGCTCGACTCCGGCACGCAGCCGCTCGACTCGGGCTCCGACTCCGGCGGACCTTGGGTGGACGCCGCTCCGAGCGAGGACGCCGCCGCGCGCGATGCCGAGCTCGGCGATGCCGCGGCGGGCCTCGATGCCGGCGACGCCGCGCCGCCCAGCGAATGCCCCTGCGCGCCGTCCCTCGCGCCGTGCGAGCACGTCGTTTGCCAAGACGATGCGTGCGTGACCTATCCGCGCGGCGAAGGCTACGTGCTTGCAGTAGAGCACCAGACCTTCGGCGACTGCCTCGAGCTGCGCTGCGACGGCGCGGGCGCGACGGTCTCGGTGGCCAGCGAGGACGTGCCCGGGCCGAGCGAGGAGTGCCGCGTGCCGTCGTGCGCCGACGGCGCGGTCGAGCTCCTCGACGTGGAAAAGGGCATGCCCTGCGCGACCGGCGTCTGCGACGATGGCGCTTGCGTCCCGACGCTATGCGCCAACCAAGAGCTCGACGGTGCCGAGACCGACGTCGATTGCGGCGGGCCGCAGTGCGCGGCGTGCCCAGACCACGCGAGCTGCGTGACGCACGAAGACTGCTGGAGCGTGGTGTGCAGCGACGGCGTATGCGCCGAGCCGAGCTGCGCCGACGGGACGCACAACGGCGAAGAGACCGACCTCGATTGTGGGGGCGAGATGTGCGAGCCGTGCGCGACGAGCGATGCCTGCCGCGTCGCGCGCGATTGCGATTCCTACGTGTGCATCAACCGCGTGTGCCGTGCGCCGGCGTGCAACGACGGCGCGGAGAACGGCCTCGAGACGGCACAGGACTGCGGCGGCCCGCAATGCAGGCCGTGCGCCACCGGCGACGGGTGCCAGCTCGCGCGCGACTGCGCGAGCGGCGTGTGTACGGCCAACGCATGCCAAGCCCCGAGCTGCGGCGACGCCGTGCAAAACGGGTACGAGACGGACCTCGGTTGCGGCGGACCGAGCTGCCCCAGCTGCGAGCTGGGCGAGCATTGCGCGCTCGGCCGCGACTGCGAGAGCGACTTTTGCGAGGCGGGCGTATGCGGGACACCCGACTGCTTCGATGGCTACCGCAACGCGCTCGAGACCGACGTGGACTGCGGCGGCGTGTGCTATCCATGCGCGCTCGGCGACGGCTGCGCCGCGCACACCGACTGCGCGGAGCTGATGCGCTGCGGCGCGGGCAACACCTGCGTCGGCAACGCGAGCCAAGGCCAGCGGCGCCGCCTGCAGGTCAAGGCGTTCGCGCGCAACCCGATCGACGGCACCCTGTACGCGCTCGTCGGCGACGGCGATCCCGCGTACCCGAGCAGCGTGGTCGCCTTCGCGCCCGGCCAGTACACGCCCGCGTGGTCGATCCCGCTCGGCGGCTCCGTGGCCTGGTCGCTCGCGGTCTCGGACGACGGCACGACGATGTACGCGGGCATGTACGCGCCGCGCGGCGTCGTACCGATCGACCTGACCACGCGGCAGGCCGGCGCGCTGTTCGAGCTGGGCAGCGATGACTTCAACGGCCTCGGCTATCCGCTGCAGATCGCGGTGCGCCCCGGCGCCGCGGACACTGTCGCCGTGACGCTGGGCTTCTGGAACAGCACCGCGATCGGCGGTGTGTACCTGTATCGCGACGGCCTGCCGATGCACCCGAGCGGCGACGTCGACGACTGGCAGCTCAGCACCGTATTCCCCGATGCCGACGTGAGCGAGGTGGTCTTCACCGGAGCCGACGAGCTGTTCGCGTACGACGGCAAGACGTCCGGCTTCAAGCTGCACAAGGTGAGGCTGCGCGACGAGGGCCTCGAGATCGTCGCCTCGCAGCGCTCGATGGTCGAAGGCTACGACGCGTCGCTCGCCTACGGCGGCGGCAAGCTGTTCACCTCCACCGGCTCCGTGATCGATCCCTCGGGCCCGAGCATGCTCGGCCAGCTGGGCTTCTCGCGACCTATGACGATCGCGAGCAACGGCAGCCGCGTGTACTACGGCCACTACCAGCCCGGCATCGAGCAGAACCTGTCCGTCGTGTGCTTCGATCCGGTGACGTTCGGCTACAGCGGCGGCTTTCGGATCGACACTTCCGTCACCACGCTTCGCGCGGAGGGCGCGGTGGCGTTCATCGAGCGTTGGGGCGACTCGGGCCTCGCGCTCAGCACGATCGAGCCCACGAACCCGGGCCTCATCCTGCTGCCCGACGCGCTGGCCATCGCGCCGGGCTGCCAGCCATATGCGACGCCTTCGGTTCCCAGCCCCGACGTGACCGGCCCGGACGCGCGCAACGCCGTCGCTGAGACCTATTACCTGGACGCGACCGACATCGAGCCCGACCCGGCGACGGGCGGCTTGTTCGCAGCGCTGTCGGCCGGCGATGCGCGCTTTCCCAACCACGTCGTCTCGATCGCACCCGAGGCGGGCGGCATCGCGTGGAGCACGTTCGCGGGCAGCTTCCCCCGCCCGCTCAGCGCCAGCGACGACGGCCAGACGCTGTGGGTCGGCCTGGACGGGGCGCCCGAGGTCCGGCGCATCGACACCGCCTCGGGCAGCGTGGTCGACGCGTTCACGTTGCAGCGCGACTTTTACGGCGATCAGTTCTACGCGAGCAGCATCGCGGTCGTGCCCGGCGACGCCGACGCGGTCGCGGTGATCGGCTACGACCAGACCTCGACCAAGACCGTCCCGCTCACCGTGTACGACGGCGGCGTGGACCGCTTCGACTACATGCACAACCAGCTGTGGCGCGCGTACTTCCCGTGGCTCGAGGTCGAGGCCGTGCAGTTCGTAGCGCCCGACCGCATGCACACCGCGGGCGATGGCTTCGGGGTGCTGGGCCTAAGCGACACCGGCATCGAAGAGCTGATCGACACGGCCATCGGCATCGGCTCGCCGATGGTGCTCGCGGGCAATAAGGTGTTCAGCTCGTTCAACTACCACATCATCGATCTCGAGCCCGATCCGCCGGTGCTCTACGAGCAGCTGCCGATCTACACGACGGGCCCGCTGTGGGCGTCGCCGAGTGGCGACCGCGCGTACGTCGCGCGCGCGCCGAACGAGATCACGTGCGTCGATCCGCACGCGGCGCTGCGGACCGGCGTCATGACGTTCCCGATCCCGGCACTGCCCGGCCGGCCGGTCGCCGGCGTCTCCGAGCTGGTGC
>Ga0190269_10001412_pt1 | contig 11561 bp, 14 predicted proteins | sample Popmic249IS_FD_133749 | JGI IMG/M metagenome (GOLD analysis project Ga0190269, IMG submission 133749) | Populus adjacent soil microbial communities from riparian zone of Blue River, Arizona, USA - 249 IS | ecosystem: Environmental > Terrestrial > Soil > Riparian zone | place: USA: Arizona...
CCCTGGTCGAGCCGCGTCAGCAGCACCATCGAGAGCGCGACGAGGCCGGGCGGCAGCGCGCACTGGAGGGTCCAGCCGGCGTCGGCCACGGCGGGGTGCGGGGACCTCCGGTCACCCGTGGCGGCGACGTAGGCCATGATCGCCCCGGCGATGCAGATGAGCCCTGCGCCGCCGGCGCCAAAGGTGGCCCCGAGCCCCATCCCGCCGGCCACCACCATGGCGACCTGCTCGTTGGGCCGGAAGCGGCGCTTGCGCCACGCCCTGGCTGCCTGGCCGGCGGCCACCGCCGCCGTCCCGCCGTAGACGAGGCCCACGGCGAGCGGTCCCACGGCGATGGCGCCGAGGACGACGAGGAACCAGAGGATGCCGAGCCGCACCTTGGGGCCGCTGGTGTCGTAGACGACGCTGTAGCGGCGACCCTTGCGCTTGGCCTTGGCGGCCCGCACCCGGCTCCCCACGGTGCGGGCCTCGGCCTCCTCGACCTCCTGCCAAACCGGCTTCTTCTTCGACGCCGTGCGCGTGCCGGCCATCAGGTCGCCCCTCCGGAGACGGGCGGCAGCACCGCCACCTCGTCGCGCTCGCCGACGGCCACGTCCAGCTCGGTCGGCTCCCCGTTGCGCCAGACCTGGCAGTGCGGGAGGACGTCGACGAAGGCCGGCCCGAAGCGCTCCCGGGCGGCGGCCAGGACCTCCTCGACCGTGGCCCCGGGCAGGTCGGCCTGGGCCGTGCCGGCCGCCTCGCGGGCGCCGGCGAACAGGCGCAGCACGGCCATCGTCCGTCGAGCCCGCGCCCTCAGGCGGCGGGACGCTCCGAAGGTCGGGGGCGGCGCACGGTGCGAGCGTAGCGACGGCCTGCCCGTCGGGTCCCCATCGGTGCGCCGGTAGGTTGCTCGGCCATGACCCAGGTGCTGCTCCTCCGCCACGGCCAGTCGGAGTGGAACGCAGACGGCCGGTGGCAGGGCCAGGCGGATCCGCCGCTCACCGAGCTCGGCCGCCACCAGGCCATGCACGCCAGCCGCTCGATCGGCGCCGTCGACGCCATCTTCTCCTCCGACCTGCAGCGGGCCGCCACCACGGCGGTGATCATCTCCGAGCAGCACGGGGTGGGCCCGGTCCTCGTCGACCCCGACCTGCGGGAGCGCCACGCCGGGGAGTGGCAGGGCCTCACCCGAGCCGACATCGAGCGGGAGTGGCCCGGCTACCTCGGACCACCGCCGCCGGTCGAGGGCTCCGGGCGCGCCGGCCCGACCACCGGCACCCCGGCCAGCGAGCTGGGCAGCGCCCAGCGTCGGCCCCCCGGCTGGGAGCCCGACGAGTCGGTGCTGGCCCGAGCGGTGGCCGCGCTCACCCGGGTGCACGAGACGGTGCCCGACGGCGACGTCCTCGTCGTCACCCACGGGGGCCTCATCTACGCGGTGGAGAAGGCGATGGGCGCCGGGTTCGTCCGCCTCCCCAACCTCGGCGGGCGCTGGGTGGAGGTCGGGCCCGAGGGCCCGGTGGCGCTCGGGGACAGGGTCGTGCTCGTCGACCCCGACGAGCTCACCGTCCCCACCCAGATCTGACGCGGCTCGCCCGCCTGCCCCGGTGGCGTCGCACCCGGTCGGTAGCGTCGCAGGGGTGGACGCGCTGTGGTCAGGCTCGATCGAGGGGTGGACCGAACCCGTCTCGGCGCCAGACGACGCCCCTCGCCGACGGGGCCGGGCGCCCGGACGATCCGGCCTCGAGCGCCCCTCCGTCCTGACCGACGCCGAGCCGGCACCGAGCGGAGCTGACGCGGTCGAGGTGGAGCCGGAGGCAGCACCGGAGGGTGCCGTCGAGGCCGTCGCTCACGCCGCCGAGCCGAGCCTGGCGCCGCTGCCGGTGGAGGTGGTCCGCTCGGCCAAGCGCAAGCGAACGATCGGTGCTCGCATCGTGGACGGGCGCATCGTGGTGCGGGTCCCGAAGTGGCTCCCGAAGAAGGAGACCGAGGAGGCCGTCGCCGCCCTCGTGGCCCGCCTCGAGCGGCAGCGCACCTCGACCCGGGTCGACCTCACGGAGCGGGCCCGGGTGCTGGCCCGCCGCTACGACCTGCCAGAGCCGGACCGCATCCGGTGGGTCAGCAACCAGCAGACCCGCTGGGGCTCGTGCAGCCCGGGCAGCCGGGACATCCGCATCTCGGACCGCATCGCCGGCTTCCCCGCCTGGGTGGTCGACGGCGTCATCGTCCACGAGCTGGCCCACCTGGTGCACGCCGACCACTCGCCCGCCTTCTGGGCGCTGGCCCACCGCTACCCGAAGACCGAGCGGGCCCTCGGCTTCCTCATCGCCAAGGACCTCACCGAGGACGACGACGCTCAGATGTAGCCGGCCGGCCCCTCGTCGTCGGCGTCGCCGGCCGCACCGGCATCGGCAGGCTCGGCGGCCTCGGTGCTCGTCTCCTCGCCCAGCCCGGCGAAGCCCTCGTAGACGCCCTGGTCGATCTGCTCGAGCGCCCGCTCGACGGCATCGAGCTCCCGCTCGACCCGCTCCAGCACCGACAGGTCGATCGCCTCCGCCTGCCGCCCCTGGCCCTGCGCTCCGACCGCGTCGCTCATGCCCCCACGCTACGCGCCACCGTCACACCCCCTGCGTAGCCTCCGCCCCAGGCCTCGGCCCCGGCCCACGGAGCCCTCTCAACCGCCGCCAGATCGGTGCGCCCGTGGACCAGCTCTTCCCCATCGACGACCTCAAGCGATGCTGCACCTGCAAGGAGGTCAAGCTTCGCTCGGAGTTCAACCGGGCACGAGCGAAGAAGGACGGCCTCCAGCCGAGCTGCCGGGAGTGCAACCGTCAGTACCACTACGACAACTGGCCGCGGCACATGGCCCAGATCCGCAAGCGGCGGCGGCGCCTGCGGGAGGAAGCCCGGGCGTTCCTGATCGGCTACCTGCGCGCCCATCCGTGCGTGGACTGCGGCGAGACGGACATCGTCGTGCTCGAGTTCGACCACCTCCGCGACAAGCGCGCGGCGATCAGCCAGATGATCGGCAACCAGGAGCTCCGGACGATCAAGGCCGAGATCGAGAAGTGCGACGTCGTCTGCGCCAACTGCCATCGCCGTCGGACGGCGAGCCGAGGTGGCTGGTATCGACACCGCGCCGAGTGAGTGGGCCGCCTGGGACTCGAACCCAGAAATCGGCGAATTAAAAGTTCGCTGCCTTAACCAGTTTGGCTAGCGGCCCGGGGCTGCACCATAACCCTCGAGAAATCGCGCGGGACATGGCCTTCGGTGGTGCGGGTTCAAGCGCCTCGCGAACCGGCCGTTCGCCTCTTGTGCCCGGTCAGCCCGAGGTCTTCGCTGATCGTGAGAGGAGGTGGTGACCATGACGACCACCTCGCGACCCGAAGCCACCACCCCCGCGCTGACGTCCCACCGCATGAAGGGGCGGCCGATCCTGTCGGTCGTGCTGCTGCTCCTGGGGCTGGGCGCGGGCGTCCTCGTCGGTCGGGCGACCGCGCCCGAGCGGGCGATGCCCGCTGATCTGGCACGGAGCGAGCTGGTCGGCTTCCTCGAAGGGCAGCGCGAGGCGTTCAACTCCGGAGATGCCGCACGCATCGCCGAGCTCTACGCGCAGGACGCCACCTTCACCGACATCGGCAACATCTACGCCCAGCCGATCGAGGGCCGCGACGAGATCGGTGAGGTGATGGCGAAGAACGTCGCCTTCCTCGGACCGTTCGCGGGTGACATCGGCACACCGATCGCCCGTGGCACCTTCGTCGCCTACGTGAGCAGCTGGGGCGACGTCTCCGCCGGTGTGATCGTCTTCGAGCTCGACGTGGACGGCAAGATCCTGAACCAGTGGGTCATCCACCAGGAGCAATGAGCGGGTGATCGCCTGCTGACCTGTCGGCCCTGGGATCATCGTCTGGGGAGAGCGTGCCGGGATGGGGGCGGGGCAGGCCTGGTCGGGCCTCGATGCCCGCCGAGGTGGGGGTAGCGTTGCGTGGTCCGAGCAGGGGGGCGGCCATGGAGTACCGAGACTCGCACCGGCAGCTGCAGGACCGCTTCGACACGCGACGGCTGGCCGATCGACTCGCCGAGACGGCGGGCGACCGGGTCGGGCCGTTCCGTGACTTCATCGAGGCCCGGGACATGTTCTTCATCGCGACGGCCGACGTCTCGGGCCAGCCGCAGTGCTCCTACAAGGGCGGCGACCCAGGGTTCGTCCGCGTCGTGGACGACACGACCATCGCGTTCCCGGTCTACGACGGCAACGGCATGTTCCTCACCACCGGCAACCTGACGGAGAACCCCGCCGTCGGGCTGCTGTTCGTCGACTTCGAGGGCGGATCCCGTCTGCGACTGAACGGCGACGCGTCCATCGACCCCGCCGACCCCCTGGTCGACGCCTACCCCGGGGCGTTGTTCGTGGTCAGGATCCGCGCCCGGGCGGTGTTCCCCAACTGCCGGCGCTACGTCCACACCCACGGCGACACCCAGCCATCGGCGTTCGTGCCCCGAGGCGACGCCCCACCGCCGGTCCCCGACTGGAAGCGGGATCCCTGGTTCGACGGGACCCTGCCGGCCGACGACCCGGCGCACGACCCGGCGAACCCCAGCGCCCCCTCGATCCCCCGGTTCTGAGCCGCGGGTCAGGTGTGGATCTGCTGGGCCAGGTAGTGGGCCTCGCCGAGCTGGCGGATGAGCTCGAGCTGGGACTCGAGCCAGTCGGCGTGGCCCTCCTCGCCGACGAGGATCTTCTCGAGCAGCTCGCGACTGCCGTTGTCGGCGTTGGTGACGCACAGGGCGATCCCCCGGTTCAGCCGGTCGATGGCCACCTTCTCGAGGTCGAGGGCGAGCTCGAGCTTCTCGGTGGCCGTCTCACCGACGCGGACCGTGCCGAGGCGCTGCAGGTTGGGGAGGCCGTCGAGGTAGAGGATCCGCTCGATGAGCTCGTCGGCGTCCTTCATCTCGTCGATCGACTCCTCGCGGAACTTCGCCCCGAGCCGCTCGAACCCCCAGTTGTCGAACATCTTGGCGTCGAGGAAGTACTGGTTGACCGCTGTCAGCTCGGCGGTGAGCACCTCGTTCAGCAGCTCGATGGCGTCGGCCTGGCCTTGCATGGAAGCGCCTCCTGGATCCCTGTCGCTCGAACGCTAGATCGGATCAGGCCGCGCTGTGGCGGGCGGCGACCCGGACGGCGACGTGGGCCTCGAGGATCCGCTCGAGCTCCGGGTGGCAGCCGCCGCACCTGTCACCTGCGCCGCAGCGGGCGATGACCTCGTCGAGCGAGGAGGCACCCACGGCCGCAGCGTCGACCGTCCGGTCGCTCACCCGACGGCAGGAGCAGACGATCACGGTGCCCCTCCCCCGCTCCGCACCCGCAGCGGGGCTCCCGCCGCGGCGAGGCGACGGGCCGTGGCCAGCGAGACGGGGACCGTCTGGAGGTAGCGGTGGAGCACCCCGGTGACCGCCGCGTGCGGCCGGCCGCTGCCGGTGACGATCGAGACCAGCTCCACCCGGCGGAAGCCGGCTCGGCGCGCCTCGGCCCGGAGCAGCCGGCCGGTCGACGGGGCTGATCGCACAGGCACCACGGCGTCCTTTCAGCAGGGGTGATCCGGAACGGGAGGTGGGGTCGCCTCCCCGCACCCAGGATGTTAGGCAGCCCTCATGCACGCTGGCAAGGAGTACCCCCACGCCTTACGGATCACCCCGACGCGAGCCGCACCGCGAGGACGTCGGCCATGGCGATCGCGGCGCGGCGCTCCTCCCGGGAGATGACCTCACCAGGGGTCGCGGTGAGGATGAGGCGGCCCAGCTCGACACCCCGGAGCACGACGGGGAGCTCGACGTCGCGCGGCAGCACCGAGCGGTCGCCCTCGGCTCCGACCACCGAGCCGTTGCGGTTGAGGTGGTACCCGGCCGTGCCGTGGTAGCCGACCGACCAGCGGCAGCGCTGCAGGCGCAGCACCCGCGTGATCGCCGCAGTGCAGACCTCCACCGCGGCGTCGACCGTCCCGTCAGCAGCCACCGCCGCGACGGCCTCGAGCTCCGCGAGGGCGCTGCGCCGGAGCGCCGACCGGGTGCGGGCGGCCAGCTGGTTGGCGACGACGGCGGCGACGCACATCGCGGTGAGGGCGAGCACGGCGGCGACCTCGGCGTCGGCACGGGCGTGGATGGTGAGCGAGCTGTACGGGCGGGTGTGGAGCACGTCGAAGGCGAGCGAGGCGCTGAGCGACGCCAGGAGACCGGGGATCATCCCCGCGAGGGCGACGACCAGCACCACGGGGATGACCAGGATCAGCGCGATGGTCGGGGGGTCCACCGTGCCGCGCAGGGGCACGAGCGCGACCGCCAAGGCCAGCGGGGCCAGGACGCCCAGGGCCCCGCCCGCCAGGAGGAGGAGGCGGCGATGCCGCTCGGGAGCGGGCGGCTCCTCGGGCAGCGGGACCTCGCGCTCAGGCTTCCGGGCGGGGCCCCAGACGTACATGCGCATGACCCACCGGTCGAAGGCGCTGGCCCAGTCGGTGGGGTGATCGTCGTCGCGCATCAGACCTCCACAGGGTGGCGGACGCCCCGATCAGGGGCCGGGGTCCTGGAACCGGTAGCCCATGCCGGGCTCCGTGACGAAGTACCGGGGCCGGCCCTGCTCGGGCTCGAGCTTCCGGCGGATGTGGGCCATGTGGACCCGGAGGTAGTTCGTCTCGTCGCCGTACTGGGGGCCCCACACGTCCTGGAGCAGCTGGCGCTGGGAGACCAGCTTGTCGGGGTTGCGGACGAGCACCTCGACGATGCCCCACTCGGTGGGCGTCAGGCGGACCACCTCGCCCCCGCGGGTGACGGTCTTGGCCGCCAGGTCGACCACGAAGTCCGCCGTGGTGACGACCGCCGCCTCGTCCGACGGGGCGACCCGCCGGAGCGCAGCCCGCAGCCGGGCGAAGAGCTCGTCCATGCCGAAGGGCTTCGTGACGTAGTCGTCGGCCCCCGCGTCGAGGGCGGCCACCTTGTCCCGCTCTGCCCCACGCGCCGACAGGACGATGATCGGCACCGTGGTCCAGCCCCGGAGGCCTTCGATCACCTCCAGCCCGCTCATGCCGGGGAGCCCGAGGTCGAGCACGACGGCGTCCGGTCGCTGCCTGGCCGCCAGGCGAAGGGCGTCCTCGCCGGTGCTGGCGGCATCCGGTTGGTAGCCCCGAGCCCGAAGGTTCGCCGTGAGCGCCCGCAGGATGGGGGCCTCGTCCTCCACCACCAGGACGCGGCTCACGGTCGAGCCTCCAGATCGAGGACCATGGTGGTCCCCCCGCCGGGCGTGTCCTCGATGGTGACCTCGCCACCCATCGCACGCGTGAACCCTCGGGCGACGGCGAGCCCGAGGCCCACGCCGGCCCCGAACCGAGGGGCCGTGTCGTCGAGGCGCTGGAAGGGCTGGAAGACCCGCTCCCGGTCCTCGGGGTCGATCCCCTTCCCGCGGTCGACGACCCGCAGCAGCACGCGCCCGGGCACCACGCCCGCCTCGACCCGCACGGGGCACGAGCTCTCGCCGTGGGTGAGCGCGTTGTCGACCAGGTTGGCCACGGCCCGCTCGAGCAGGGCGGGATCGGCGAGGACGGGCGGGACGGACTCGGGGACGTCGACGACCACGGCCCGGGCGCGTGGGCCGAGGCCGGCGAGGGCGGCCGGCACCACCTCGTCGAGCAAGGTGGGGCGCAGCGTCGGGGCGACGGCATCGGCGTGGATGCGCGACATGTCGAGGAGGTTGTCGACGAGGTTGGTCAGCCGGTCCGTCTCGTCCTCGACCGTCGAGAGGAACTCGGCGGCCTCCTCCGGGGTCCAGGTGACATCCGGTTGGCGGAGGCTGCTCACCGACGCCTTGATGCCGGCCAGCGGCGTGCGCAGGTCGTGGGACACCGCCTGCAGGAGGGCGCTGCGCAGCTCGTTGGACTGGGCGAGGCCGGCGGACCGGGCGGCCTGGGCGTGGAGCTCGCGCCGGTCGAGGGCCGCTGACAGGTTGGCCGCGAACGCGTTGAGGACGCGCCGGTCCTCCTGGGCCAGGTCGCCGCCCGAGAGGGCGAGCACGAGGTCGGTGCCGACCGCGTGGGTGTCGTCGGCCGCTTGGGGGGAGTCGACGCTGGCGCCGTCGGACGCCTCGACCAGCCACCCGCCCTCGGTCCGTCGCAGGAGCGCCGCGCCGGTCAGCCCGAACGCGCGTCGGAGGTGGGCGACGAGCATCGGGAGGGGATCGGCCTCGACCACCCCGCTGGCCAGCGCGGACAGGGTCTGCGCCTCCGCGCTGGCTCGCGCCGCCTCGGCCGTCCGGCGGGCGGCGACCGCCACGAGGCCGCTGACGATCCCCGCCGTCAGGAGGTAGGCGACGAGCGCGATGACGTTCTCGCGCTCGGCGACCGTCCAGGTGTGGAAGGGCGGGGTGAAGTACCAGTTGACGACCAGGAACCCGGCGACGGCCGCGACCAGGGAGGGCGCGGTCCCCGCGACCGCGGACGCCACGACGACGAACAGCAGGTAGAGCACGAGCACCGTGGGCAGGCCCAGGTCCTCACGGACCTGGAGGAGGATGAGCGTGAGCGCCGGGAGCCCCACGAGCGTCGTGGCCCAGCCGACCAGGCGACGCCTCGGCGCGACGGCCGTCCGGCGTCGGGGGAAGCGGGGCAGCTCGGTGTGGACCTCGGCCCGCTCGTGGGAGATCACGTGGACGTCAACCGGGCCGGAGAGCCGCACGACGCGGTTGATGACGGAGCCGCGGGTCAGCTCGTGCCAGCGGCTCTGGCGGCTGCTGCCCAGGACCAGCTGGGTGGCGTTCTCGGCCCGGGCGAAGTCGACCAGCGCCGCGCCGATGTCGGCGCCCGCCGTCTCGTGGTACTCGCCCCCCACCTCCTCGAGCAGCGTCCGGTGGCCGGCCAGCAGGTCGCTGCGCGGCCCGGACAAGCCCTCCTCGCTGCGGACGTGGACGCCGAGCAGCTCGCCGTGGGCTCGCTGCGCGATGCGGGCCGCACGGCGGATCAGGTCCTCGGTGCCGGGGGCGCCGGTGAGGGCGACCACGACCCGCTCGCGCGTCTCCCAGGGCTCGGTGATCCCGTGTCGCTCGCGATAGCCCTCGAGCGCGACGTCGACCTGGTCGGCGACCCAGAGCAGCGCCAGCTCGCGGAGGGCGGCGAGGTTGCCCTCGCGGAAGTAGTTCGTGAGGGCGGCGTCGACCTTCTCCGCGGCGTAGATGTTGCCGTGGGCCATGCGCCGGCGCAGCGCCTCCGGGGTCATGTCGACCAGCTCGACCTGCTCGGCCCGGCGGACGACGTCGTCCGGGACCGTCTCCCGCTGGACGATCCCGGTGATGCGCTCCACCACGTCGTTGATCGACTCGAGGTGCTGGATGTTCACCGTCGACACGACGTCGATGCCGGCGGCGAGAAGCTCCTCGACGTCCTGCCAGCGCTTCGCGTTGCGGGAGCCAGGGACGTTGGTGTGCGCCAGCTCGTCCACCAGGGCCACCTCGGGCCGGCGGGCGAGGAGGGCGTCGAGGTCCATCTCCTCGAACGTCGACGACCGGTACTCCAGGTGCCTGCGGGGAACGACCTCGAGGTCCCCCACCTGCTCGGCGGTGCGCGGCCGCCCGTGGGTCTCGACGTAGCCCACCACGACGTCGGTGCCCCGGTCGCGGCGGCGCCGGCCCTCGTTGAGCATGGCGAAGGTCTTGCCCACCCCGGGGGCTGCGCCCAGGTACACGCGCAGGGTGCCGCGAGCCACGCGACCAGTCTCCCGCTACCCGACCCGCTCGAGGGCGAGGTTGAGCTCCAGCACGTTCACGCCCTCCTCGCCGAGGAACCCCAGGGCGCGCTCCTCGGTGTGGTCGTCGACCAGCCGGAGCACGGCGTCCACCTCCAGGCCGCGCGCTCGGGCCACACGCGGCGCCTGCAGGCGCGCGTTGGCGACCGAGATGTGCGGGTCGAGCCCCGAGCCCGACGCCGTGACGGCATCGACCGGGACCGGCGCACCGTCGTCGAGGCCGTTGTCCGACCGGTAGCGCACCGCCCGCTCGGCGACGGCGCGGAGGAGCTCGTCGTTCGTGGGGCCCAGGTTCGAGGCCCCGCTGGCCATCCCGTCGTACCCGCCACCGGCCGCCGAGGGGCGGGGGTGGAACCAGTCGTCCCCGTCGAAGGCCTGGCCGATCAGGCTCGAGCCGACGACGGCGCCGTCGTGCTCGACCAGGGACCCGTCGGCCCGGTGCGGGAACGCCACCTGGGCCACGCCGGTGACGACGAGCGGGTAGGCGACGCCGACCAGCAGGGTGAAGACGAGGACGGCCCGCAGCGCGGCGAGGAGCTGGGCCCGCATCAGCTCACCCCCAGCAGGGAGATGACCACGTCGATGGCCTTGATCCCGACGAAGGGCACGACGAGGCCGCCCAGCCCGTAGACGAGCAGGTTGCGCCGCAGCACCTCGGCGGCGCCGGCGGCCCGGAACCGCACGCCCCGGAGGGCGAGCGGGATGAGCGCCACGATGACGAGCGCGTTGAAGATGACGGCGGCCAGGATCGCGGAGCGGGGGGACTCGAGCCCCATCACGTTGAGGCGGTCGAGCTGGGGGAAGACCCCGAGGAACATCGCCGGGATGATGGCGAAGTACTTCGCCACGTCGTTCGCGATCGAGAACGTCGTGAGCGAACCCCGGGTGATCAGCAGCTGCTTGCCGACCTCCACCACCTCGATGAGCTTCGTCGGGTTGGAGTCGAGGTCGATCATGTTGCCCGCCTCCTTGGCCGCCTGGGTCCCGGTGTTCATGGCGACCCCGACGTCGGCCAGGGCGAGGGCCGGCGCGTCGTTCGTGCCGTCACCGGTCATGGCGACGAGGCGGCCTCCCGCCTGCTCGCGGCGGATGAGGGCCATCTTGTCCTCGGGGGTGGCCTCGGCGAGGAAGTCGTCGACCCCGGCCTCGTCCGCGATCGCCTTGGCGGTGAGCGGGTTGTCGCCGGTGACCATGACCGTGCGGATCCCCATGGCCCGGAGCTGGTCGAAGCGCTCGCGCATCCCGGCCTTCACGACGTCCTTGAGCTGCACCACGCCGAGGACCCGCACGACCCCGGTCCGCTCGTCCGCTTCGGCCACGGCCAGCGGGGTCCCGCCATCCGAGGCGATCCCGTGGGCGATGGTGTCCATCGCATCGGGGACCGCGCCCCCCTCGGCCTCGACCCAACGGCGCACGGAGTCGGCCGCTCCCTTGCGCACCGAGCGGCCACCGACGTCGACGCCGCTCATGCGCGTCTGGGCCGTGAAGGGCACGAGGGTGGCGCCGTCCGCCGTGGGGGGACCGCTCCCCGACGCCCCCTCGGCCAGCGCGACGATCGAGCGGCCCTCGGGGGTCTCGTCGGCGAGCGAGGACAGGTAGGCCGCGCGGAGCAGCTCCGCACGGGTCGCGTCCTCCACGGGCACCACGTCGCTGGCCTGGCGGTTGCCGTAGGTGGTCGTGCCGGTCTTGTCGAGCAGCAGCGTGTTCACGTCGCCGGCGGCCTCGACCGCGCGGCCCGACATGGCCAGCACGTTGCGCTGCACCAGGCGGTCCATGCCGGCGATGCCGATGGCCGAGAGCAG
>Ga0190269_10001413_pt1 | contig 11559 bp, 5 predicted proteins | sample Popmic249IS_FD_133749 | JGI IMG/M metagenome (GOLD analysis project Ga0190269, IMG submission 133749) | Populus adjacent soil microbial communities from riparian zone of Blue River, Arizona, USA - 249 IS | ecosystem: Environmental > Terrestrial > Soil > Riparian zone | place: USA: Arizona...
AAATACTGGTTGATCGACGTCAGCTCGTTCCTCAGCGCGAGGTTCAGGTGCTCGATGACTTTCGCGTCGCCTTTCATGTTCTTCTCCTCCGAGGAATCCCGGTGCGCGCCAGATTACGCGCCCGGGCCTTGGACCTGCAATGGCAAGCGCTTGTTTCAGTGGAAATTTCGAACGCCTCTGAGTGCGATTCGCATCTGCCGATTTGCCGGACACACCGCTTTTTACGATGGCGCGGTTCCGCATGATGAAGGCGAATTTGCGTCACGTTTTCCGATATAAGCTGCAACAGGGAGGAGTCATGGACAAGAAATGGGCGCAGCTTCCGGCCGCCGTGCTGCTGGTCGCCTGTCAGCAAACGTCGCTGCCGCCCGATGCCGGCGCTGCGCAGGACAAGGGCCAGAGCAAGGCGACCGCGACGGTGTTCGAGCCACACCCCGTCTCGCAGCCCGTTTATGGCGTCAAGGCGCCGGCCGAGGATCCGGAGATCCAGAAGCATTACGTCGAGGTCGAGGCCGACGACGGCACGCGCACTCGGCTTTATGTCGAAACCTGGCTGCCGGCGCAGCTCCCCGGCGGCCCCGCGGTGCCGAACAAGATCCCGACCGTGCTGCTGTATTCGCCGTACGAGCGCTCGGATTCAAAGGGGCCCTTCGTCGCCCGGGTGGTTCCGCGCGGCTTTGCGCTGGCGGTGGCGCACGTTCGCGGCCACGGCTCTTCGGAAGGCTGTCCGGACTTTCAACAGCCCGCCGAAAGCGAGGATGGCGCGCTGATCGTCGAATACCTTGGACGCGACGCACCGTGGAGCAACGGCAACGTCGGCATGATCGGCTTGTCCTATGACGCCGCCATCCAGCTGTTTACGGCCACGGCGAACTCGGGCCGGCAGTACCCGTATCTGAAGGCCCTCGTGCCGATTGCGCCGCTGGCTTCGGTGTACGACACGTTCCACTACGACGGCGTGCCAGGCTTGGCGATGGGTGCGAGCTTCGAAGCGGTGTACCAGGCGTTTTCACTCGCCGTGGTGTACGGCCCGGAAAGCCCGCTGCCGGTCATGGCGGACCCCGACGGGCGCCTGCCCTGCCGCGCCGAGGTCTACCGCAACGCGCTCGACAGAAGCGGCGACTGGAAGGCGCCCTGGGCCGAGCGCGACGTGCGTCCCCGCCTGCAGAACCTCAAGGCCGCGGTGCTGACGACCATCGGCCACCGCGACGGCCGCCACATGTCCAAGGCGATGGATGGCTTGTTCGACCAGCTGCCTCGCAAGGTGCCACGCGCGGGACTGTTCGGCGTCTGGCGCCACGGCAAGGACACCGGCGTGCCGCCGGACTGCACGTTCGATCCGGTCAAGGATGGCGCACCCTGCTCCGCGCGTGCGCGCACCGACGCCTGGGACATGATCTTCGCGTGGTTCGACCACTGGCTGAAGGACATCGACACCGGCGTCGCGGACTGGCCCGTCGCGCAGGTGCAGGACACCACCGGCCAGTGGCGCACGGTGGACACGTGGCCGCATCCCGCCGGCGAGGCCGGGCAACTGGCGCTGTCGGCCGGCGGCGAGCTCGGCGCCAACGAGCCGACGGGCTCGTCGAGCTACCTGGAAGCAGGGCTCGAACTGCGCGACGGTCTCTACCCCCCGGGCACCTCAACGGTGTTCAAGACGCCCGTGCTGACCGAGCCACTGGAACTCATCGGCCGGCCCGTGCTGAATCTCTGGATCGTCACGGACCAGCCCGACGGCCACATTGCCGCAAAGATCGAAGCGCTCGGACCCGACGGCAACCTCGTCATCAACGAGGCGCGCACCGAAGGCGCGCGCTCGCTGCGACACCTGGACTCGCTCGACGAGGGCGTCATCTTCCGGCAGGCGGCAGGCAAGCCAGCGCCGGTCGGCGAGCCGATCGAAGTGCTGGTGCGTCTGAATCCGACCGCGCTCATCGTGCCCGCCGGCGGCCGCCTGCGCCTGACCATCGCCGGCTCGGTCGACAGCTGGGACGGCGCCAACTTCGCACGCCAGTTCGCGGCAGCGCCGGTGCCGGACACGATCGGCGGCCCGACCGAGCTGTCGGGCGCATTCGCGAACATCACCGTGCTGCACGACTGCGCCCATCCGTCGCTGCTGCGCTTCACGACGCGCGACAAGCCGGCCGACTGGCTCGACGTACGCGAAGAGGTCGAGACCGGCGCGCTCACCGGAACGGTCGTCGGACCCGAGATCGCGACCGGCGGCGGCCTTGCGCTGGCGCGCGTTTGCGGTCGACAGCCTTGATGCAGTCGGCGCGCCGCCGCTAAAGCACGGCTTCGTCCACCCGCCCGTTGCGCACGCGCGACGGATGCTCGCCAACCGGCACGCGCGCGATCTCCTTCTCGCTGTCGTACGAGATGACCGAGACGGTGTCGTCGCCGGCGACCGAGACGTAGCACTCGCGCCCGCCGCGGCTGGTCGTGGCCCAGTAGGTGCGCGCGCCCAGCGGATGGACGCGGTACGAGAAACCCTCCACGTGCACGATCGCGGCATAGTCCGAGACCGTGCCGGCGACGCACAGCTTCTTGCCATCGGCGCTCATCGCGATGCCGTGGTGCGCGGAGTCGAGCACGTACTCGTCACGCCGCAACTTCTGCGCCGACTCGCTGACCGGCAGGTCGAGCACGCGCGTGACCTTGCCGGAGGCGAAGTCGTACTCGGCGAAGCCGTGGAAGAACGAGACCTGGAAGTACAGCTTGCTCTCGTCCGGCGACAGCGCCATCGGCCGCACCGCCGAGCTCATGTTCGGGCGTCCGAACTCGGCGAGCTTCACGCCCATGTCGAGCCGCTCGAGGACCTGCAGCGAGCTCGCGTCGACGACCTGGAAGTAGCGCTCGCCCTTGGTCGAGTCGAGCAGCGGATCGTCGGCCGGGGTGTATACCAGTCCGATGCTGGCGTGGAAGATTTTCGTGCCGTCGGCCGAATAGGCGTTCTCGTGCGGCGAGTCGCCGGACTCGAAGCTGCCGGTGATCGCGCCGGTGGCGATGTCGATGAGGTGCACGACGTTCGCGGTCGACGCCGACACCGCGAGCCGCGTGCCATCTTGCGAGATCGCCATGTGGTCGGCGCGCTGGCCGTCGACCTTGGTGCGCCACTTGATCGCGCCGGTGGCGAGGTCGATCGCGACGACGTCGCACAGGCTCGGCCGCGACACGTACAGCGTGCGGCCGTCGGGCGAGGCGTACAGGTCGTCGACGAGCTGGTCATGGCCCTCGCCAATCAGCTGGCGAATGCCGAGGTAGTACCCGAGCCGCACCGGGTCCGAGTAGATCTCGGCGAGGCGCTCGGCCATGTCCGGCACGACGTTGACGCGCTTGAGGCGCCGGTACGACTGCGACTCGGCGTCGAGGATGTCGGCGGTACCGCCCCAGTTGTTGGCCACGAGGATGACCTCGTGCAGCTTCGGCGCGCCGCCGACCAGTGGCAGCCCGGCGGCGCTGCCCCCAACTGCCAGCAGCGCGCATCCCAACGCAATGATGCGTGTCCTCATGACGTTCTCCCTGTCACGGCGGCATGGGAATGCCGCCCTACTTGTTATTGACCGCCCGCCCCCACCGCCCCGGTCGTCGCCAGCACCAACTCGCCGTTCACGAGCCGATAGGTCTTGTCGCCGACGACAATCGCCAGCGGCAGGTTCGGGTTGCGCACGGTGACCTGCGTCTCGCCGAGCGCGCCGCCGCCCTGCATCTGCGTCGCCATCGTCAGGCTCGGCACGGCCACGCCCTTGATGCCGGTCTCCAGCAGCTCGTAGGTGGCCAGCGAGTGGCCCTCGATCGTGGTGCGGACGCACGGAACGATCAGGCCGTCGTCGGTCGGGTGCAGGTGCGTCGCCGTGATCGTGCCGATGTGCGCGCCTTCGAGCATCTCGGCCTCGACCGTCCAACAGGGGGAGATGCCGCCCTGGTCGGCATCGAAGATCTCGGTCAGGCCGAAATCGTGGCCGAAGATCGACGTCTTGATGCAGGGAACGATCTCGCCGCTTTCGGCGGCGTGGAAGTGCGTGAAGCTTGCATCGTCGCCATTCACCGCGGTCTTGATGCAGGGAATGATCTCGCCGAAGGCGCCGCGCTCGCCGACCACCTGCGCGTATTCGATCGAGGGCTGCGGCGCGGTCTCGAAGGTCAGGACGTCGTGGCCGCGGCTGCTGTCGCCGACGACCTTCACGCCGTAGCGCGACAGCACCTGGCTGGCGGCGTTGAAGTTGCCCTGCGAACCAGCCGGGAAGGCGTCGGCCTTGGAAGCCACGAGGCCCCCACCGACCAGGCCCAGCAGGGCCAGCCCCAATTTGCGACGCGACTGATCCGGCGCGAGTTCTTCGACAGCCGCTGTGTGCTCGCCGGATTCCGGTTGCTTGCTCATGGCTCTCTCTCCCTCTGGTTGTTTGGACTCACACCCCAGGACGCAAATATCCGCCCGTTCGGATCATCGCGGCAAGCAGCGGCGGGATTTGCGACCTGGGCGACCTTTTGGCGGGGCGATGGCGGCTGTACGCGGGGTTTCGCGATACCTGCAGCAAAGGGGGAACCATGAAAGTCCGCTTCAGCGTGCTGCGGCGCCTGCTTGCCGGCGAGATCGTCGCCACGGAATTCCTGTTGGCAGCCGGGGCCACGCCCGGCGCGCCGCGGCAGCAGACACAGGATGGCGTCATCGCCGCTCAGGCGGACGAGGACGCCGACCTGCGGATCTCGGCCGCCGAGATCCGGACACTGTGCCGTTCCTTCTATTCGAAGGCGCTGAGCCCGTGCGAGTTGGCAGCCATCGCGGACGCCTTGCTGTGCTCCGAGCGCGTCGAATTTGCCGACGACCGGGCCGCGGCCCTGATGGAGGAGATGTCTGCGGCGGATGCGCCGTTCACGACGATCCGCGCGCTGTCGATCCTCGCCGCGGCCTAGGGCGGGGTTCGACCGGATTTTGCGCTTTGACAAGCGTCCTGCTCGGCAGGACCATGCCAGTCCGCTGAAGTGTCCCGGGGGCCGGGGCTGCAGTGACAGGGGGAGTTCAACGATGCACACGCAGTTCCGGCGCTGCTTCGGCGCTCTTGTTTCGCTGCTTTTCCTGTCCGCTTGCCAGAGCACGGCGCCGCGCGTCGCCGCGCCCGCGATTCCGCCGGCCACCGTCGCGCCCGCCCCGTCCAGCGGATCGCTGACCGTCCAGCGCTTCGAATTCACCGGCAACACCGTCTACACGGCCGAACAGCTCTCCGATATCACCAAGCCTTACACCGGCCGCGCGCTATCGCTGCCCGAGCTCTACGAGGCCGCCGACAAGGTCGCCGCCTTCTACGCGAGCCAGGGCTACACGCTGGCAGCGGTCACCGTGCCGCCGCAGTCCGTCGCCGGCGGCGTGGTTCGCCTCGAAGTCCTCGAGGGACGCATCGGCAAGGTGCTGATCGAAGGCAACAACCGCTACACGCTGGAGCAGGTCGAGCACTACCTGCCGGGCATCGCGGAAGGCAAGGTCTACCACAGCACGACCCTCGAGGCCGGCCTCGATCGCATCAGCCACCTGCCCGGACTGCCCAGGGCGCGCGCCGTGCTGCGTCCCGGCGCCGAATACGGCACCAGCGACGTGATGATCCAGGCGCACGAGGAGACCTTCAGCGCCGGCCTCGCCGTCGACAACCACGGCCGCGAAGCGCTCGGCGAGACGCGCACCGCGCTCACCGCGACGCTGAACAACCCGCTGCGCCTGGCCGACGAAGCGCAGGCGCTGTACCTGCGCTCGCAGTCCGGACTGCTCGAGTACGGCAACCTGGGCTACGGCATCGGCCTGGGCCAGGACTCGCGCCTCACCGCCAGCTACGGCGAGGCGCGCTTCAACACCACGCTGGTCGGGCTGACCGGCATCACCGTCGACGGCCTGAACCGCTCGGCGCGCCTCGCGTTCGACACGGCACTGACCCGCACGCGCTCGCAGGACTTCGTGCTGGGCGCCGCGGTCAGCAACACCGAGGCCACCGCGGACCTGCAAGGCATCGCGATCAGTGCGGTGGAGCTGTCGCTGCTCGAACTGTCGGCGCGCCAGCGCCAGACCTTCGCCAGCGGCGCCGTGACGCAGTGGTCCGCAACCGTGGCGACCAGCTTCGGCTCGGCGTGCGAGATGTCCGCGGGCTGCGAGGACCAGCCGCTGCGCTTCGAGGCCGACGCCCAGCGCCTGCAGCCGATCGCCGGCCGCCTCGACGGCTACTTGCGCGTGAACACCGTGTACTCCCCCGACCCGCTTCCCGAGCTGACGCAGGTCGCGCTCGGCGGGCCCACCAACGTGCGCGGCCACCCGAGCGCCGAAGTGCGCGGCGACACCGGCGCCTTCGCCTCGCTGGGCGTACGGCAGGCGTTCAACGCCGGACCGGTGACGATCCTCGCCCGCGTGTTCGGCGACGCCGGGCGCGTCTCCGCGCAGTCGCCCTACGGCTCGAGCAACACCCTGTCGAGCGTCGGCGTCGGGTTCGATGCGTACTGGCGCGCGCAGGCCTTCAGCGCCAGCGCCCGGATGGACCTGTCCTTCCCGACCGACAACCACGACCAGAACACCTCCCCGCCCCCGTCGGATCCGAGCGACCAGCGCCTGTTTGCGTCGCTGTCGGTGAATTTCTGAGGAATGCCATGAAACTCAAGGGATCCCTCGTCGCGCTCTTCGGGATGACACTGGCCCCCGCCGCACTGGCCGGCCCCAGCGGCGGCGACGTCGTCGTCGGCGCGGCCACGATTTCGGCGCCGGACCTCAGCACCGTCGTCATCGACCAGGCCACCGCGACCACGGCGATCAACTGGCAGAGCTTCTCGATCGGCAACGGCGAGTCGGTGATCTTCAACCAGCCTTCCGCAAGCTCGATCGCGCTGAACCGCGTGATCGGCGGCTCGCCCTCGGAAATCCTCGGCAACCTGACCGCCAACGGCCAGGTGTTCCTGCTCAACCCGAGCGGCGTGCTGTTCGGCCAGAGCGCGCAGCTCGACGTCGGCGCGCTGGTCGCCTCGACCATGAACCTCAGCGACGCGGACTTCGCCGCCGGCAACTACCGACTGTTCGGCCCGAGCGACGCCGCCGTGATCAACCAGGGCCTGATCAGCGCCCCTAACGGCTACGTGATCCTCGCCGGCGACTACGTGCGCAACGAGGGCGTCATCGAGGCCGCGGCGGGGTCGATCGGCCTGGCCTCCGGTTCGGCGCTGACGCTGAACCTGTCCGACAGCAACCGCGTCACGTTCGCGGTGGACGACGCCGCGGTCTCTGAGCGCGCGGGTGTCGAGAACGTCGGCACGCTGCTGGCCGACGGCGGCCGCGTCGTCATGACGGCGAAGGTCGCGAGCGAGCTGGCGCGAACGGTGGTCAACAATTCCGGCACGGTGCAGGCGCGTTCGCTGGCGATCGGACCCAACGGCGAGATCGTGCTGTCGGCGGAGGGCGGCGACACGGTCAACTCCGGGACGCTCGACGTATCCGGCGATACCGGCGGCAGCGTGCAGGTGCTCGGCGATCGCGTCGCCCTGCTCGACGGCGCGCGGGTCGACGCCAGCGGCACCCACGGCGGCGGCACGGTGAACATCGGCGGCGGCTGGCAGGGCTCGGACCCTGCCCTGCGCAACGCGCAGCAGACCTATATAGGAGCCGGCGCGCGCATCGAGGCCGATGCCATCGAGTCGGGCGACGGCGGGACGGTGGTGGTCTGGTCCGACGGCCTCACCCGCTTCCTCGGCCATATCTCGGCACTGGGCGGCGCAAGCGGCGGCGACGGCGGCCAGGTCGAAGTTTCGGGCAAGGGCGTGCTGAGCTTCCTGGGCGGCGTGGATTTGCGGGCGCCGCTCGGACAGGTCGGTTCGCTGCTGCTGGATCCGACCAACATCAACATTGTGGCGTCGGACAGCGGGACCGCAAATACCGAATTTTCCGGCAGCTCTCCGATTTTCTATCAGGAAGCCGGCACGATCGATGCCACCTCCGAAATCCTGGTCGGCACGCTACAGAACCAGTTGTTGAGCGCCAACGTCTTCATCAACACGGCGTCGACAGCCGGCAGCGCCGGCAACATCACCTGGAACTCCGGCGCCAATCTCGACAACAGCGCCGTCGGCGCGCGGTCGCTCACGCTCAATGCCGATGGCTCGATCACGATCAGCGGCAACATCACGGTCAGCGGCAGCGACCCCTTGAGCCTCTTCCTCAATCCTGGGGCGACCGGCACGACCACGATCGGCTCGACGATTGCGCTGGGAGGCGGCACGCTGACAATCAGCGGGACCAACGCAGCAACCCTCCTCGGCGGGGCCAGCATCGGCAGTGCGACGATCAGCCGTGTTGCGGCCGCACCAGCACTGAGCCTGACCGGCAACGTCACGCTCGCCAACGGCGTCATCCTCGACGCCGATTTCACCGTCCCGAACGGCGTCAACGTGACGGTGACCGGCGGCCTGACCCTCAACGAGAATCGCCGCATCACGCTCGACGCGGGAAGTGCCGGCAGTGGCACCCGGCTCAATTTCAGTGGCGGCGGCACGCTCTCGCGCGGCGGCACCGGCACGGCCGAGGTCATCTTCTCCGGCACGAATGCCGGAGACCTGCGGCCGGTGACCTCCGGCACGCTGACCATCGGTCAGGGCATCCTGGTCCACGGCTTGAACGGGACGGTCGGCAGCGCCGGGCTGGGCCTGGTCAATCAGGGCACGATCCGGTCCGACACTTCGGGTCGGACCATCACGGTCACGGGCACCAACTGGAGCAACGACAGCGGTGGCCTGATCGAAGCGAGCGCCGGTACCGTGACGCTGGCGGGCAGCTGGAGCAACGCGGGCACGCTGTCGACGACGGCGGCAGGCACGCTGAATCTTGGCGGCACCTTCAACACGACGGGCCTGGGCACGCTGAGCAACACCGGCGGCACCACCAACCTGACCGGCACGCTGACCAACACGGCCTCGACGCTGTTGCTGAACGCGACGACCGGTTCGCTGAACCTGAACGGCGGCACGATCGACGGCGGCATCGTCAGCGCCACCGGGGCTTCGATCACGGCGACGAGCAACAGCACGCTCGCCAACGGCGTCTTCCTCGATTCAGATTTCACAGTTCCCAATGGGGTAAACGTGACGGTCACCGGCGGATTGACCCTGAACGAAGGTCGCCGCATCACGATCGATTCGGGCAGCGCTGGCAGCGGTACCCGGCTCAATTTCAGCAACGGCGGAACGCTGTCCCGCGGCGGAAGCGGCACGGCCGAGGTCTACTTCACGGGATCAACCGCCGGCGAGCTCCGGCCCGTGACTTCCGGCACGTTGACGATCGGCCAGGGAATGCTGATCCACGGCAATCAGAGCGGCAACGTCGGCCTCAGCACGCTGGGGCTCGTCAACCAGGGAACGATCCGGGCCGACACCTCGGGCCGGAACATCACGATCACCGGCACCAGCTGGAGCAATGACAGCGGTGGCCTGATTGAGGCCAACGCGGGCATCGTGACGCTGGCCGGCAGTTGGGACAACAACGGGACGCTTTCGACCACGGCCGGTGGCGTCCTGAACCTTGGCGGGACTTTCGTAACAGCCAACCTCGGCACGCTGAGCAACACTGGCGGCACGACGAATCTGACGGGAACTCTGACGAACACGTCGGACACGTTGTTCCTGGACGCGACGACCGGATCGCTGAACCTCGCCGGCGGCACCATCGACGGCGGCACGGTCAGCGCGACAGGGGCTTCGATCACGGCGACGAGCAACAGCACGCTCGCCAACGGCGTCTTCCTCGATTCCGATTTCACGGTCCCGAACGGCGTGAACATGACGGTAACCGGCGGCTTGACCTTGAACGAGGGCCGCCGCATCACGATCGATTCGGGCAGCGCCGGCAGCGGCACCCGGCTCAATTTCAGCAACGGCGGCACGCTGGCACGCGGCGGCACGGGCACGGCCGAGATCTACTTCACCGGCTCGACCACCGGCGAACTGCGCCCGGTGACGTCCGGCACGTTGACGATCGGCCAGGGAATGCTGATCCACGGCAACCAGAGCGGCAATGTCGGTCTCAGTTCGCTGGGGCTCGTCAACCAGGGAACAATCCGTTCCGACACCTCGGGCCGCACGATCACGGTTACCGGCACCAATTGGACCAATGACACCGGCGGCGTGATCGAGGCCAGTGCTGGCACGATCAATCTCGCGGGAAGTTGGGCCAACAGCGGAACCCTCTCGACCACTGCCGGTGGGGTTCTCAACCTCGGCGGGACGTTCACGGCCGTGGGCACGCTGACGAATACCGGCGGCACGACCAACCTCACCGGCACGCTGACCAACACGGCCTCGACGCTGTCGCTAACCACGACGACCGGCTCGATCAATCTCACCGGCGGCACGATTGACGGCGGCACGGTAACGAGCGACGGCACGGTCTCGCTGCTGATTCCGACGTCCAGCGGCGGCACCCTCGCCAACAACGTCACACTGGACACCGACCTCACGATCAACACCAACTCGACCCTCACGGTGACGGGCGGATTGACGCTCAATGGCGGGCGAACCCTCACTCTGGCCAGCTCCAGCGGGCTATCGTCGCGGCTGAATTTCAGCGGCGGCGGCACGCTGACGCGTGGCGGCGGCGGCACGGCGACGATCCTGTTCGGCGGCAGCGCGGGCAACAACAGCCTGCAGGCGGTCAGCAGCGGAACCCTGACGATCGGCAGCGGCGTCGTCGTCGAGAGCGGCGGTCAAAGCGGGTCGGTTGGCGGCATCCTCGGGCTGATCAACCAGGGCGTGATCCGTGCCGACAACGGGCAGACCGTCAGCGTCACCAGCAGCAATTGGAGCAACGACACCGGCGGCCTGATCGAGGCCAACGCCGGCACGATCAATCTCGCAGGCACCTGGGACAACAACGGCACGCTGACCACCACTGCCGGCGGTGTCCTCAACCTGGGCGGAACTTTCACCACGGCCAACCTCGGCACGCTAACCAACACCGGCGGCACCACGAACCTGACCGGCACGCTCACCAATACCGCCACGACTCTGTCGCTGACCACGACGACTGGCTCGATCAACTTCAACGGTGGCACCATCGACGGCGGCACGGTGACGACCGACGGCACGGTGTCGCTGCTGCTGCCGTCATCCAGCAGCGGCACGCTCGCCAACAACGTCACGCTGGACACCGACCTCACGATCAACACCAACTCGAGCCTCTCGGTCACCGGCGGCTTGACGCTCAATGGCGGGCGAACCATCACGCTGGCCAGCTCGAGCGGCCTGTCGTCGTCGCTATCCTTTACCAACGGCGGCACCCTGACCCGTGGTGGCGCCGGCACGGCGACGATCCTGTTGGGCGGCAGCGCGAGCAACAACAACGTGCGGCCGGTCACCAGCGGAACCCTGACGATCGGCAGCGGCATCGTCATCGAAACCGGCGCGCAAGGCGGAAGCGTCGGCAGCTCTGGTCTAGGGTTGATCAACCAGGGTGTGATCCGTGCCGACAACGGGCAGACCGTCAACGTCACCGGCACCAATTGGAGCAACGACACCGGCGGCCTGATCGAGGCCAATGCCGGCACCGTC
>Ga0190269_10001414_pt1 | contig 11554 bp, 9 predicted proteins | sample Popmic249IS_FD_133749 | JGI IMG/M metagenome (GOLD analysis project Ga0190269, IMG submission 133749) | Populus adjacent soil microbial communities from riparian zone of Blue River, Arizona, USA - 249 IS | ecosystem: Environmental > Terrestrial > Soil > Riparian zone | place: USA: Arizona...
ACCGAGGAGCCAGGGAGTATTGGACCAACCGGTCAGGTTGCCCCCGTATGCTGGGAGCGAACCGCTGCTGCCTGCGGGAACGGTGATGGGGGTGCTGACCGCGGTGATTCCGCTGGAGAGGCTAACGGTGAGGCGACCGTTCTGGACGTACGCCGTGATCTTGCCCTTGTTCGCGGTCCAGTCATTCATGCTCTTCATCTCATTGCTGAGCTGCGTCATGGTCGAGTTCACGACTGGGGTGTTGGTGTTGAACACACGCTTGTATGTTGCGAGCGCGCTGTCGAGCACCGGGTAGAGCGTGCGGTCTTCAGCCAAGTTCGACTGGTGTGCGTAGTGTGAGCGGGGGCTGTTCGACACCGTGTGCAGCAAGAGAGCGCGCGCTTCGAGCGGCACGATGTAGCTGTCGAAACCAGTGTCCGTGTTGAGCGGCGCGATGCAGGTCGAGAGCGGGTTGACCTCGCACAAGCCGCTGCCACCGTTGGCGCGCGACGTGTAGATCCAGTTGAACTCGTCCGCGGCTTCACGCTTCGTGCCCGTGTTGTAGTAGATGTTCATCGGATAGCGCGGGCTCGTGCGGGCCGAGCCGATGGTGCGCTGCGCAGGCTCACGCGAGTTGTCCGAGCCAACCACTGTGATGCCCGCCTGCTGGAACGCACGCGCCAAGCTCGGATTGTCAGAAGGCTCTTGCGGTGCGCGACGCAGACCTGAGTGCTCACCGGTGACGAGCTCGCCCGTCGTGATGGTGATGCCGTTGCGCTGAGCAAACAGTTGGTTGTCCCGGATCTGATTGTAGACATCAGTGTAAGATGTCCAGAGCACGTTGCCGCGCGCGTCTCTCGCGCACACCCAGGGGCTCACCGAGAAGTCCTGGATGCAACCGAGGTACATGTGGTCGTTCGTGTGGTTCAACCAACGCAGCTGCGAGCGGTTTTGCAACAGTCTCGCGCCGAGCGGGTACGTGCCGTTCTGTGCGATGGCGTCGTTGTAGCCGCCGCCGTTGTAGACCATGTCCAGCTTGATGCCGTTGGTGCGCTGCCACGCGACCAGATAGTCGACATCGGCCGGAGTCATGAGGATGTCGGGCTCGTTGACCGTCGCGGGGCAATCGTCGCCTACGGTGCAGTTGTTCGCCACGCTCCAACGCGCGTCGCCCATGAACACGTCGTCGACGTGGATCGAGAAGAAGTTGCGCTCGGTGCCGAGGTGCACGCCGTAGGTCAACCAGTTCAAGATACCGTTGAACAGCACCTGCTGTTGGAACTGGTACTGATTCATCGAGGACGTGAGGATCATCTGCTCACGGCCGTTGTCGTTGTACACACCGAGCAGCGTGCCTTCCGCCGCCGCATCTGGAATGGGCACGGTCGCAAACGTGGTGAATGAGCGCCGGTTCACGGTGTCTGCTGGCAGCGGCGTGGCCAAGTAACCGTAGGTCTCCCAAACCTCCGGGCTCAGGTTCTCGAACGGCAGGGGGCCGTTCAGGTAGTTGAAGCCAGCAGCGCGGGCGGCAGGCGTCACGCTCGCGGTCATGCCGTCCAGCGGGCCCAGGTAACCGGGGTTCGCAGGCCAGTTCATGCCGACAGCCGGCGAGGGGTACACGTACGCGTCGAGCTGACGGATCTTGAACTCGCGCTCGTAGACCTCCAGCGCAGCCAGCTCTGCAGCTGTCAGCTGCGCAGGCGCTTCGTTCGGCAACACCACCGCTTGGAACTTCGCGCGGCGCACGTTGAGCGACTGCGTGTCGGAGAGATAAGCCGCGTTGATCGTCGGACGACCGGCTCTCGTGAGGTCGACCTCGGTGTAAGGGACCATGCCTTCTTCCAGACCGGCCTTGATCATCGCGGTGCCTACGTCGCCCGCCGAGATCACGAGCACTCGCAGGTCAACGCGACGCGTTTGAGCTTCTGCGCTGGTGGCAGAACCACCCACACTCGCGACACCGCACAGAGACAACGCGAGAGCCGCAGCGCGGCCCTGCCAAGAGGCTGACCTCTTCATTTGCACAAACTCCGACTGTTATGAAGTGATGTCGTTCTGCGAACTTGCCGCAACCAGCTGCGCTTGTTTGCTGCTAGGGCGCCCTATGAGGTGTCTGCCCTGCCCGACACCATCAACTTGTTCCAAAGTGGGTAGTGTGTCCAGTCGATGGAGGTCATCGGCGGAGGCGGCACATTGTGCTCACGAGGTGCGCATGTCCGCATTGCGAGCAGGTGTCACTGGTTAGCCGAGGCTAGTAAGCGCGAAAAGAAAACTGCAGCTGTTGGCGGCAGCAGCCAAGGGCGGCGCGCAGTATGGAGAGCTTGTGATCTCGCCCCGCGGCGCAACACTGTGTGATGTTGTCGGCGCGCACGTGCGAAGCGCCCGCTCATGCGCACGGTGCGGACGCCGGCCTTGTGACTCACCACGAGGAGCGCAGCGCGCCAGCCCCCGCCCAACGTGCATGCGCTCGTCGCGGCAGCCTGTCGCCACTCGCAGGCGCTCGCACTCGCTGCCGTGTCAGGTCCGCGCACACTGTGCCGCATATGCACCGCAGCTGTCGGTGGGCGCGGCGATCAGGTTGCCCGCCGCCGCCCCGAACGCGCCTGCAGCCACCTTTCCGAGCGCGTGTTTCAGTTTCGTCACGTCGCGCGACCTTTGCTTCTGAACCGGGCAGACCCGGGAGATTGTCATGAGACACCTCGCTCGACTTGCCTTGATCGGAGCGCTCGCGCTGACGCCTGCAGTCCGCGCGCAGCCAGCGCCTCCAGCGCCGCAGACCGAAGCAGCCTCCGCCGACAGCGCGCACAAGACAGAAGAAGAAGAAGAAGAAGAAGGCGATAAGCACGGACCGCCAAGCTACAAAGAGATGAGCTTGGCCGCGCTCGCCGGCTTGGTGTTGTTCATCTTCGGCGTGACACAACTCTCGAAGGGTCTGGAAGAGCTCAACACCGACCGCATGCGCCAGACGCTCGCGCGCTTCACGTCCAATCGCTTGGCGGGTGTTGCGACCGGCATCGTCGCGACCACACTGCTCGAGTCGTCATCGGTCACGATCATCATGGTGATCGCGATGGTGAGCGGCGGTGTGCTGACATTCGTGCAATCGCTCGGCGTCGTGCTCGGCGCCAACATCGGCACCACGGTGGGCGCGCAGATCATCGCGTTCGATGTCGCTGCATACTCGCCGCTGCTCATGCTCGCCGGTCTGCTCGCGCTGTTCATCGGCAAGTCGCCTACGCGCAAACAAGTGGGCCTGATCTTGCTCGGCTTCGGTCTGATCTTCTATGGACTCGAAGCGATCGACGAGGCGATGAAGCCGCTCCGCACGTACGGACCCTTCCTGAGCTGGATGGAGCGCCTCGGTGATTCCCCGTGGCTCGGTGCGTGCGTAGGGTGCGTCGTCACCCTTGTCATCCAGTCGTCGTCCGCGACCGTCGCGATCGTGATCAAGCTCGCTTCGTCAGGTTTGATCTCACTGCCCGCGGGCGTCGCGATCATGTTAGGCGCCGAGATCGGAACCTGCTCCGATACGTTGCTCGCGACCATCGGGCGCGGCCGCCCTGCGCTGCGGACGGGTGTGTTCCACCTCGCCTTTAACCTCGTCACTGCGTTGGTTGGCGTGATCTCCGCTGAGCAGCTCGTGAAGCTCGTGCAGGTTGTGTCAGCGAACGTCAGCACGGGCCGTCAGATCGCGAACGCCCAGATTTTCTTCAATGTGGCCGGTGTCGCGCTTGCCCTGCCGTTCCTGCCGGCGATCGCGCGTGGGCTCCAGCGCCTGATTCCAGACGCCAGAGCCTCGACGCTGCGCGCGGCTGACCCGCCTCCCGGGCAACTCACGCTGCGCTAAGCGTCACTGCCGCTGCAGCTTCACCCAATCGGCGATGCTCTTCACGACTTCCATGTCCATGAATGTCGCGTGTTCTTTGCCCAGCATGTAGTAGTTCGCATGCACGAAGCCGGGCTGACACATCGGCCAGAAGGTGTGGACGTTCTGTAAGATCATCTCGGTCTGCGCCATGCCGCAGCCGTGGCCACCCGCCACGCCAGCTTGATCAGACGGCATGCGGCCATCGCCTTCCGCCATCGTGATCACCACCGAGACTTTGTTGGCGCACGCAGCGCCCCCGAAGCTTCCTCCGACGCTGCCTCCGCTCATCATGATGAGGCCCTTCACCTTGTCAGCGAGCTCAGGCTTGCAGCCGAAACGTGCGGTGTAGCCGCCGCCCCAAGAGTGTCCGCCCACCCACATCGCGCGGATGTCGAACTTTCCGGGTCCGTGGAGGTTCGCGTACACCCACTCGATGATCTTCATCAGGTGCGGCTCGTCCTGGCCGTTGTCCATGTTTCCCCACTGCTGCACGACCGAGCTCGGGGTGACGATGATCAAGTTGTGCGACGCGGCGAACTGATGGGCCGCGAAGTAGCCGTGTTGGTAGAAGTGCTGCTCGACCGGCGTCGTGCCGTGCAGGTTGAGAATGAACGACGCGGGTGCACCGGCGTGCTTCTCGCAAGGGTAAGTCACGATCATGTCGCGCTCATCCATCTTGAAGTTGGCTGAGCCGAGCCCGAAGCCGCCTCTCGGTCCGCCACACGGGACCTCGCTGATCGCGATCACAGGCATCGCGGGATCCCCGTCCTCTGGTCCAGCAGGCTTCGCCGGTGCACCTGCGGGCGGCGTCGTCGGGGCCGCAGCGCCTGCCGCTGCTGGCTGCATGGCGGGGGGCTGCGCAGGTGCGGTCGGCGCGGTCACCGGTGCCGCTGGCGGCGTCGTTACCGGCGGTGTGCTCGGTGTGCTCGGTGCACGCGGTGCGCTCGTGGTAGGCGCCGCGCTGCCGGCGGTGCCCGTTGCTGGCGTGCGTACGGTCGATGGGCTCGCCGGCGCGCCGCTGCCAGCGACAGTGGCGACCCGACCTGCGGTGCTCGCCGCGGAGCTTCCTGAATCGGATGGCGCTTCACTCGCGCAGCCGCCAGCGGCAAGAGTGATAGTGAGCGCGAACAGGGACCAGCCCATTGCTTGTAGTCTCATAGGATCCGCAGCCTCTCGGAGTTTGTTGGCGGAGTAATCGAATGCGACCTATCAGTACTCACAATGCGCCAGCAATGACCCTAAAATCCGGACTCCGGGATCTGGGTCGGCCAGCAAGTGCTGGAAAGTGCATCGGTTATCGTCGCGGTGGCGCACCGAGCGACGATCGCGGCCCAGTGCGCTACACAGTTGCCTGCGCAGACCGCAACGCACAGTTCGCCGCGCGGACCCGTCGCCGCGGACCCGGGCGACCCGGAGGGTGGTCGGTGTGTGTCGATGCGCTTTCGTGATCGAGGCAAAGCGCATCCGCGCGCGTTTGTGAGCTGTCACTAGTGCTGACCGAGCGGATTTCACACCGCCTCGCTTGTTCCCGACCCGCATCTCGCCCGCGAAACCCTCGACGTAGGCCCGGCTATGCCTGCGGTTTTCGCGGGCGACCTGCGCGCCGCGCCCTGCGCGATCCGTCATCAAATCCGCTCGGTCAGACCACTTAGTGCGTTTAGCGATTGGAGCCATTGGCTGCAGCGACGAAAGCTCGTGCGGCGCTGCGATGTGCGTTGACACCCTGAGTCGACCCTGTCATGTGGGGCAGCCAATGCACACGTTCGGCTCGCACTCCGCTGCTGTGCCATCGCCAAACAATCGCACGAATCGCGGTGATTGGCCGCGCCTCGCGGGCCTCCTCCTGGTGATCCCATGGGCTGTCTGGCTCGTCAGCTTGGCGCGCTTCTACCGCCGCTTCATCTTCGACGACGCGAGCGGCACGGTGTGGGCGATCTCCGATGACATGTACATCTCGGCCTCCTTCGGCCGCAGCTTGTTCCAAGGTGCAGGTTTCGTTTGGTACGACGGCGCACCGAAAGTCGAAGGCATCTCGAATCCGCTCTGGGCTGTCGTCATCGGCGCGCTGCACAAGCTGCCAGGCTTCAGCGAGGATTCGCTCGGCCTGTACGTCATCGGCCTCAATGCGCTGTTTCTGACCGCGGTCGTGCTCTTGTTCGCGCGCACCGCCCGAAGCGCGCTCGCCATCGTCCAGCGCGCGCCACGCGGCTCCGCAATGCTCGTCAGCAGCGCCGCGATCCTGCTCCTGCCGTGGTGCTGGAGCCTCAGCTACTGGAGCGCCGAGGGTTTCGAGGTCGCGCTCCTCTGCTTGATCACGTACGTCGGGTTGTACCTCGCGCTCTTGCCGCGCACAGCGGCCAACAGCTTCGCGCTCGCTATCGCGCTCGTCCTCGGCTTCGCGACCCGCATGGACTTCGCTGTGCTCGCGAGCGCGGTGATCTCGGTCGCGCTCAGCCACCGCCGAGGCGCGCGGCTCTGGCTGCTTGGCACGCTGCTGATCAGCGCCGCGCTGTTGGGCGCGCTGCTCGTGCTCCGCCACGACTACTACGGCGCTTGGTTGCCCAATACTTATTACCTCCAGACCACCGGCTGGCGCACAGCAGCGCGCTTGCAACGCGGGCTGCGCGAGAACCAAGCGCTGCTCTTGACGCGTGGCTCGCCTTTTTGCCGCTGCTCTTGCCTCGCGTGCGCGAGAACCTCGGTGGTCGCTTGCCGTTCGTGGCTGCAGGCCTGTGCGCCTTTGGCCTTGCGGTCTTGTACAGCTGTTACGTCGGCGGGGACGATTGGAGCCTGTTCGCAGGCTATGATCGACATACGGCAGCCGCAGCTGTGCTGCTGTGCTGGAGCCTATGCTTGCTGATTGCCGCGGCTGCTCGCACCTGGTACATGCGTGCGCTGTGCAGCGTATGGTGCTTGCTGCTCGTAGCTGCGCCTGTGCTCGCCCACGGTGGTCGTAAGCAGCTGCAACGCGGCCTCCTCGCAGCCGAGTCGCCTGTGCGCGCCAACGAACGGGCGTGGATCCGCTACGGCAAGCACTTCCGCGAAGTCTCCGAGCCCGGAGCGCGCATTGCGATCTGCCCTGCTGGTGCGATCGTCTACTTCTCGCATCGCGGCGGCGTCGACCTGCTCGGCAAAGTCGAGCCGATCGTCGCACACCTAGGCGCGAACGAATCCCGCCCGCGCAACATGGCCTGCTGGCGCAATGCACCCGGCCACAACAAAGGCGATGATCCGCGCGTCTACGCCGAGCGTCAGCCCGAGTTCGCCCGCGGCAAGCTCCCTGCGGCGCAGCGTCAGCACTACTTTCGCATCGAATACGAAGGCAGCCACTTCTTCGTGCGCAGGGGAACGAGCCTGCTCAAACCCGAGCTCCAGCCGCACGCAGTTCGCTGAAGGAGCTGTGCGAGTCGCCGCTAGCGCCTGATGCGCATGCGCGACTCGCACCCGCTCGACCCGATTACGGCAAGTCACCCGGTTCCGGATCGCTGACGCTGAACAGCGGCTCGTTGGGTGGCGCAGGCGTGTCAGGATCTGTCGTCGTGTCGTCGTAGTCGGCGAGGCTCGCGCTCGCAAAAACGATCGAGTAGTAAGGTTGATCGGGGCAGGTATACGTAAACTTCTGGCTCTTTTTGAAGTTGGCAAAGCCGCGGAAACCCAGCTCCCCGGGACCGCAGCTGCCGTGGAGCATCACCAGGTGTCCATTGTCCGCGCTGGTGTCGTCGGGCAGCGTCGTGATGGAAACTCTCGTCCCCTCGATGCGCATCACGGCTGTGACTTGGTTGTGCCGCAGCGTGTAGCTGCCGATCTCCGTTTGATCTCCCGTTTCGGCCCACACTGGGACAGATTCCTGTGCGATCGCCGAGCTCGCGCCCGCGAGCAGGATGGCTGTCAACGTTTGAGTGCTGCGCTTCACGTTTGTCTCCTGGTGAATGGTGTTGCGCCCACCACTGCGACCACCGTGCCAAACAGTTGCGCGCCTTCACATTCCTCAGAGCCCCCCGCTCCCTTGCGGATGACGGAACGGGCCTGTCAGAGCGTGCGGCGCTCGACCGACACATCGTGCGGCAAGACCCGATCGCTGCCGCTCGATGTTGCCGCTATCGGCTGCGATGGCCGCAAGTGCCTGCGTGCACCGCGCGGCGGGCTTTGACCGAGCAGCTGGAGCCGCCATTCCTCAATCTGCACGCGGCCGGACCGCTACGAAATTCGGGACGACGCACGCCGACTCCGCGCGAGCCTCGGGTAGGGGAGGCCGAACCATGGCGGAAACTCGATGAGAAATGGCAGTTCTTGGCCTCGCGCGTGGGATCGGCTCGGATTATGTCTTTGCGGCGTGTTGCTCTTGCGAATCGTCGTACGTGCCAGTTTGCTCGCGCTCGCTGCCTGCGCCTCCCCCGAGAGCGCGAGCCAACTCGCTCCGAGCGCGCCGAGCGGCTTGATCACCGACGCGGGGGTCACAGAGACGCGCCCTGCGTTGTGTGAGCGCGACCGTGGAGACGCGGTGCGCGATGTGTTCTGCGGCGACGTCGCCCCTGAGATCACAGGCCTTGCTGATCTGCAGCGGCTGCTCCGCACTGTTCCCGGTGAGCCTCGGCAAGAGAATGCTGGGACGTACCAGGCGGATGCGTTCGTCACGATGCTCGGTCACTCGACCGCGCTCTCGGGGCACCGAGTCTCGCCGCTCAACCCGCGGATGATCGTGCTCGGTGAGAGCGTGTTCATGGCGTATCAGCGCGGCGTGCAGAAGGTCGAGCTGATCGCGAAAGCGCGCAACCAGGGCTTGTTCAACTTCTACCTGATCGAGTTCGAACAAGCGTGCAACAGCGAGCCCGCCGGCTGCAGCCCGGGCGCGCTGTACACAGCGAGCGTCGAGAGCGATTGGCTGCGCGTGCGCATCCACGACGATGAAGATCTGAAGAACACGCCGAACGATTGTCGGCAGTGTCACCAGCGCGCGACCGACACGCCGCGCCTCTTGATGCGCGAGCTGAACAACCCGTGGACGCACTTCTTCCAGCCGCCGCCACTACCTCAAGGCCAATACGTCGGACCAGGTGTCCAGGGACACAACCTACTGGAAGACTATCAAGCAGCGAAAGGCGGCGAGCCGTACGGTGGGTTCATGCTCGAGCGCTTGGTGGGTATCGCTCCGTTCGTCTTGGAGAGCGCGGTAGGACGCGAGCAGCCGGTGTTGTTCGATGCGCCCGGCATCGAGAACGAGCGCTACCCGTACAACGCCGAGACAGGTTACCCCACACAGCCAGGACCGAGCGCGACCTGGGAAGCCGCGTGGGATGCGTTCAAGCGCGGCGAGCAGCTCGCGCTGCCGTACATCGAGCAACGAGTCGCCGACCCGGCCAAAGAGCGCGCGTACGCCGAAGCCTATGCGCGTTACCGCGCGGGTGAGCTGCCTGCCACGGAGCTGCCGGATCTCGGCGACATTTTCCCCGACGATCCACAGACGCGTGCACGGATCGGCTTGCAAACCGAGCCTGACGCGAGCCCGGAAGACGCGCTGATCCAAGCCTGCGGCAGCTGTCACAACGACGTGCTCGATCAGGAGATTTCGCGCGCACGCTTCAACATCGATCTCTGGAAGCTCGACACGGCAGAGATCGCCATCGCGATCGCACGCATCGAGCTCGAGCCCGGACAACCCGGCGTGATGCCTCCGCCGGAGGCCCGCCAGCTGGACCCGGCGGCACGCGTTCGCCTCTTGGAATATCTGCGCGCGGATCCTCTGGCGTCGGCACCGGACCGCCGTCTGCAGGATGCCGCGTCGATGGGCTTTGCTGGCGGCAAAGATCGTCGCGCAGGCATTCGGCGCTAGCGTGGCGGGCAGCTCAGTGCTTACCGTGGTGGTTCCAGAGCGAGTCAGCCATGCGCTTGCGCTGCGCCGGTGTCAGCTTGCTCGCGACGTCGAGGAGGGCGTTGTGCATGTCGCCCTGCATTTGACTCGACACTTCGCGCGTGCGCGCAAATGCGGCAGCCGCGGCCGCTGCATCGTACGGCTCGGCTTCCAGCGCAGCCCGCACTTGCTCCCGCGACTGCCCGAGCGAGCGCATGTTGCCCTTCAGCTGCTCGCGCCGCTCACGCAGGATTTGCTTCACCTCGGGCCCGGCTTCACGTAACCCGCTGCGCTTCAAGAACCCGCGCGGACCGAGCTCATCTTCCAAGCCGGCTTGCGGCGGTCGCCCGCGATGTGTCATGACGCGCCCCGCGATGAGGCCTGCGAAGAACAGGTTGAGCGCGAGCGACACGCCCAAGATCACCCAGAATCGTGCTGGCACAGCGCTCATAACAAATCCTCGTCAAACAAGTCGAGCTCCTCTGACAGCGCTCCCGGCGCCACGACTTGCGCCAGCTCATCCCAAGCCTCGTCGTCCACGTCGCTGCTAGGCTCCATGAACAGCGTACCGCTTACAAAGCCGATCACACACGGCGTAAGCGCAAACAAACCGAACATCCAGTTGCGCTTCCAGCTCCAACCAGCAGCGCGCTCCTCACGCGGGTGACGAATCGGGATCTCCAGCACGCGCGCCCGCAGGGCGCTGCTCGCCACATCGGGCAACACATCAGTGTCGAGCGCGCCGTCCAGCTCGAGCGCGCTGCGCTGCATTGCCTGTGCTTCGGGGTTTGCAGCTATCAGCTGCAGCGCAGCCGCACGTTCGTGCTCGGGCCAACGCGCGGGCTCGCCGCCGTACGCGTCGAGCAGCTGCGCGAGGCGGTCCAATGTCACGGCGCTTTTGGATTGATCGGTCATGAGCCTTCTCGCTTCGCTACATCACGCAGTTGCTCACGCAGCGCGCGTCGCCCGCGCGCGAGCAGAGATTCCAGCGCATCCGCGCTGACAGACAACACTTCGCAGGCTTCGGCGCCGCTCAGTCCTTCGTAATGCACCAAGGTGATCGCTTCACGCTGCCGCTCCGGCAACGTGGCGAGCGCGTCGCCCACTTGCGCCGCGATCTGCTTGCGCAAGAGGAGCGAGCTCGGACGATCCTCGCCGGCCTCGCGCTCTTGCAGCTCGACCTCCTCACCATGCGCGCGGCGCTTGCGAATGCGATCGATGCATTGGTTGCGTGCAATCCGATACAGCCAGGTCTTTGGTTGAGCGTGCGGCTCGAAGTCCGCAGCGCTCGTCCACAGGCGCAAGAACGTCTCTTGCGCGACCTCTTCGGCTTCTGCGCGATCGCCCAGCGTGCGCAGCGCAAAGCGCGTGATCGCCGTCAGGTAGCGGTCGACCAGCTCGCGATACGCGCGCTGATCGCCGCGCCCCACGCGCTGCACACACGCTACGTCGTCCTGAGCCAGAGGTTCGTTCACGCTTGATCTTGTCGGATGCGAGGAGGAGCGAGCTGCCGGCGCGCCGGCCTGAGTCGTGCTCAGGCCGGCGTTGGGCCACGTTATGCTAGCAAGCGCTGCACCGGACCAGCTCATGTCTTGTCGGTGGCAGCCTGCTTGGCGCTGCTCTGCTTGTCACCCTTGTCACCGTGCTCACCGTGGCAGTCGTGCTTCTTGCCGTGGCGGCCGTGATGACCCGGCTTGAACTCGGCGCGTTCCACTGCACCGTCGCCGTTTTCATCGAGCTTGCTGAAGCGTGCATCGACCGCTTTCAACGCTTCGGCGCGCTCCACGACGCCGTCGCTGTTCGTATCCGCATGCTTCCACAGCTTGCCCTTCGGGCGATCACCGTGCTTCTCCTCGAAG
>Ga0190269_10001415_pt1 | contig 11552 bp, 9 predicted proteins | sample Popmic249IS_FD_133749 | JGI IMG/M metagenome (GOLD analysis project Ga0190269, IMG submission 133749) | Populus adjacent soil microbial communities from riparian zone of Blue River, Arizona, USA - 249 IS | ecosystem: Environmental > Terrestrial > Soil > Riparian zone | place: USA: Arizona...
ACCGCCTGCAGGATCGACGCGGTGGCGTAGCTGAACGCGCCGAACACCGTGATGCCCAGCGCGATCCAGCCCGCCGTCGTCATCATTCACTCCCCCACGCGCAGCACGGAGATGGTGTCGTCGTCGCCGTTGGACACGTACGCCCACCGCCCGTCCGGCGCGATGGCGATCGTGCGCGGGCTGCGGCCCACGGCGACCGTCGCGGTGACCTTGCCCGTACGCCCGTCGAGCACCGAGACGGAGTCGTCGCCCTCGTTCACCACGTACGCGTGCCTGCCGTCCGCGGCGAAGCCGACGCTCTGCGGCATGTCGCCGACCTTCAGCGGGCCGATGCGCCGCATGGTGACCGCGTCGATGAGGTCGGCGGTGTCCGCGTCGTAGCCGGCGACGAGCACGGTCCGGCCGTTCGGGGACACGGCGACGCTGTGCGGGGACTTGCTGACCGGCAGCGAGGCGAGCAGCCGGTCCGAGTGCATGTCGATGATGGACATCGCGTTGGACTCGTGGTTGGCGGTGAAGGCCCGCTGGAGCTGCGCGGAGAACGCGACCGCGTGCGGGTTGGCCGGGACCTCGACCGTCGCGTCGGGCTTCGAGCCGTCGCGCTCGAAGACCTCGACGCGCCCCTCGCTGTGGATGGGCACCCAGACCCGGTCGTCCGGCCCGACGGCCAGCGTGAACGGCTGCGCGCCGGTGGTCACGTACCGGACGACCCGGCGGGTGCCGGCGCTGACCACGGCCATGCCGCTGCCCGTCCGCTTGTCGTCCTCGTACATCGAGACGTAGACGAGCCGGCCGTCGCGGGAGACGGCGACGAAGCGGGGCGTGTTGCGCAGCCGGACCTCGCTGACGCGCCGGGTGCGGGCGTCCACCACGGACAGGATCCGGGCGTTCTGGTTGGCCACGTAGACCGTCCTGCCGTCCGGGGAGACCGCCACGCCCTCCGGTTCGGCGCCGACCCGGATCGTGCCGACCACGGCCGGTCTCGCGACGCTCTTGATCTGCGCCGCCAGGGGCACCCGAGCGACGGCAGCCGGCGCCGGGGCCGCGGTCCGGGCGGCGGTGGAGGGCGCCACGGACGGCGCCACCGACGGCAGGGGCGCGAGCGCCGCCGGAGCCGGACGGGGATCCCGCTGGTCGCGGGTGAGGGCCACCGCTGCGCCCACGCCGCCGATCACGAACAGCGCGGTGAGGCCGGCGACGAGGGCCGTGGCGCCGACGCGGCGGCGCGGGGCGGGCGGCGGGCTCAGCACGGTGACCCGCGACTCGGTGAGATATCCGCCGGCGTCGGCGGAGCCGAGGAGCGCGTCGAGGTCGGGTGTGGCCGCCTCGACCTGGCCGGTCACCCGGACCTCCGCCCAGCCGGCGCGGCCGCGTACGGTCACCGAGCCGTCGAGCCAGGTGGTGCGGGGCTGCCACTCGATGCGCAGCCGGTGGCCGATCAGCACGGCGCGCAGGCCGGGGCCGGACACGGTGACGGCGGCGTCGGCGAAGGCGAGCGGCGGACCGGTGACGAGCACGTCGGCGAGCAGGCGCGGCGTGCCCGGGGCGACCTGTCCGAAGTCCACTCCGTCCGGTTCGAGGCGTACGGAGGTCCGCTCCAGCGCCGTGGCCGCCGCGACCGCCACGCTGCGGCTGTCGTCGTCGGCGAGCCGGGTCAGGGCGGCGCGGGCAGCCGAAGCCATGGCCAGGTCGGCGCCGTACGCGAGCCGGGCCAGGTCGTCCACCCCGGTCAGGCGCGTTTCCCGGACCGGGCTGTCGATCTCCGTCAGCACCTGCGGTGGCAGGCCATGTTCACTCATCGTGCCCCCTCGATCAGCATGCAGTGACGAAAGGGGTCAGGGGAACCCGTGGAGCGAAATTGGCATGCAACCATTCCGTCGCCCGGTCCCGACATCACAATGACCGGGCGGGAGATCCGGCGGGGTGAAAGAGGAGCGGGATGCGGCCCGACCTGGAGCGTGAGTACGTCGAGTACGTGCGGGGGCGGCTGCCACGGCTGTACCGGACGGCGTACCTGCTGTGCGGGGACGCCCACCAGGCCGACGACATCGTGCAGGCGACGCTGACCGCGCTCTACACGCACTGGAAACGGGCCTCCGCCGCCGACAACCTCGACGGGTACGTGCACCGCATCCTGGTGCGCCGCTACCTCGACGAGCGGCGGCGCCGGTGGTCGAAGGTGCTGCTCGGGGACGCCGTACCGGACCTGCCGGCACAGTCGGACCACGGTTTCGAGGATCGGGACGCGCTGATGACGGCGCTGCGGGAGCTGCCCAAGGGCCAGCGGGCGGTCATCGTGCTGCGCTTCCTCTCCGACCTGTCCGTGGAGGCCACCGCGGAGGCGCTCGGCTGCTCGGAAGGCAACGTCAAGAGCCAGTGTTCCCGGGGCCTGGCGGCCCTGCGCGGAGCCCTGGGCCCGGTGATGATCCACGGAGAGAGGAACCGGCCGTGACCGACGAACAGGAGCTGCGCGACCGGCTGGCCGCGGTGGACGTGCCGTCCAGCCGGATCGAGGTGGAGGGCCTGGTCCGAGCCGGGCGCCGGCGTACGGTGCGCCGCAGGGCCGCCCAGACGGTGGGCGCGGCCCTGGCCGTGGGCACCCTCCTCTCGGCGCCCTCGGTGCTGGCCAGGACGGGTCCGGGCCCCACGACCACGACCGCGCAGCGCACCGGAGCGCCGGTCGCCACCACGGCGTCCGCGGAGGCCGCCGCCGCGCCGCGCTCGTGCCGGATGTCGAAGCTGCCCGTTCCGGCCGGGCTGAAGAACGTCAGCGTCTCCGGCGTCGACCCGACCGGCACGTACATCGTCGGCAACGGGCTCTCCGGCCAGGACTTCCGGCCGGTGCTGTGGACCGCGGGCCAGGCGCGCGCGCTGCCGATGCCGGGCGCCTCGGTCGAGATGAGCGCCGTCAACGCGAGAGGCGTCGCGGTCGGCCTCGTCAACGACGGGTCGGAGGAGTACGTCGTCCGCTACGAGAACGGCAAGGTCACGAAGCTGGACCTCCCGGACGGCAACTGGCACCCGTACCCGGTCCCGGCGATCAACGCGGCCGGCGACGTGCTGGTCAACGTGGAGCCGCAGGGCAACTCCGGCGGCAAGGACAGCATCGTGCTGCTCTGGAAGGCCGGCTCGACGACAGCCGTCCGGCTGCCCCTTCCCGAGGGCGCCAACGCGCACGACCTCACCGACGACGGCACGATCATCGGCTCGATGTACGAGGACGGGCTGGCCGTGGCCGCGTACGCCTGGAACGAGCGCGGTGAGGGCCGCAAGCTGGACTCGCCGAAGGGCATGCGAGCCGCCGGCTACGCGGGGCAGGGCGACTGGGCGACGGGCGGGCTGTGGCCCGACGGCACCGCGGCGCTCTGGAACCTGCGGACCGGGAAGATCGTCCAGCTGGACTTCCCGGGACCGGGCGACGCGGTCAACTCCGCCGGCTGGGTCACGGTCGCGGGCGCCGTGGTCCGCGACGGCGAAGCGGTCAAGCTGCCGGCGCCCAAGGGCGAGACCGGGAAGGCCACCGGCCTGTCCGACACGGGGCTGGTGGTGGGCCACACGGTCGGCGCCGGGGACGGCCGGGGCAAGGGTCCACGCACCTGGCAGTGCTAGCCGCCCAGCAGCGCACGGACCTGGGCCGCGCCGGGGCACTCCAGCGCCCGCGCGGCCACCCGGGCCGCCTCGGCGAGGTCGGTGCCCCGGACGGCGTCCTTGACCAGCGGGACCAGCCGGGGCGCCACGCTGAGCTGCCGGACGCCCAGGCCCAGCAGCAGCGGCACCGCGAGCTCGTCCGAGGCCAGCTCGCCGCAGACCGCGACCGGGGCCCGGCCGCCCGCTCCCCGGCACACCGCGTCGATCAGCCGCAGGACGCCGGGATCCAGGGCGTCCGCCAGCGGCGCCAGCGCGGCGTTGCCGCGCTCGGCGGCCAGGGCGTATTGCGTCAGGTCGTTGGTGCCGATGCTGAAGAAGTCGGCGTACGGCGTGAAGGCAGCGGTCTTCAGCGCCGCGGCGGGGACCTCGGTCATGATGCCCACCCGCAGGCCGGGAGGCGTCCCGCGGCCGGCCCGGGCGACCGCCTCGTCGAGCATCCGGCGCGCGCGTTCCACCTCGGCGACCGTGCTGACCATGGGGAACATGACGCTGACCGGCACGTCGTACGCCACCCGCACGATGGCCAGCAGCTGGTCGGCGAGCAGCGCCGGGTGGGCCAGGGAGTGCCGGATGCCCCGCACGCCGAGGAACGGGTTGTCCTCGGCGGCCTCCGGCAGGTAGCGCAACGGCTTGTCGCCACCGACGTCGAGGGTGCGCAGGGTGATCCGCCGGCCGCCCAGCGCCTCGGCGAGCCGGCGGTAGACGGCTTCCTGCTCGTCCGGGCCGGGCGCCGCGTCCCGGCCGAGGAACAGGAACTCCGTGCGGACGAGCCCGGCTAGGTCGGCCCCGCCGGCCACGGCGGCTTCGGCGTCCGCCACGGATCCCACGTTCGCTCCGACGGCCACCGGCTCGGCGTCGCGGGTCGCGGCCGGCGCCGCTGCCCGGGCGGCGGCCCGGTCCCGCCGGGACGCCTGCTCGGCCGCGCGGTCGCGGAAGGCCTCGAGCACCGGCTCGTCCGGCGCGACGACGACCTCGCCGGTGGCGCCGTCGAGAGCGACGGGCGTGCCGTCGGGGACCTCCAGGATGGCCGGTCCCAGGCCGACCACGGCCGGGATTCCCCGGGTACGGGCGAGGATCGCGCCGTGCGAGGCGGGACTCCCGTACGCCAGCAGCACCCCGTCGACCCGGTCGGCGTCCAGGGTGGCCGCCTCGGCGGGGCTGAGATCCGGCGCGACCAGCACACCGGCCTCGGGGGCGGCCACCGCCTCCACGCCGAGCAGGGCGTGCAGCACCTGCCGGGCGACATCCCGCACGTCGGCCGCGCGATCGCGCAGGTACGGGTCCGCGAGCGCGCCGAACTCGGCGGCGAGCCGCTCGGCGCCGTCCGCCCAGGCCCGGGGCGCCGGCGCGCCGTCCTCGATGCGGTCGTACACCTCGTCGAGCAGGCCGGCGTCGTCGAGCATCAGCAGGTACGCGTCGAAGATGGCGGCGTGCGACTCCCCCGCCTGCCGTGCCGTCGCGGCCCGCAGCCGGTGCAGCTCCCGCCGGACCTCGGCCAGGGCGTCGTCGAGGCGGCGGCGTTCGGCTCGCGCCCCGCGGGACCCGGCGTCCGGGATCTCGGGTACGGCGGCGTCGGCGTGCCGGGCCGGGCCGATGCCGATCCCCGGCGAGGCGGGCACCCCCGGGGCGTTCCCCGCGGACGGCTCCGGTGCGGCCTGGTCCTCGTCGAAGGCGCGTTCGACCAGCGCCACGACGGCGTCGACGGCCTCCCGCGCCTGCGGTCCGGAGGCGCGTATCCGGAGGTGGTGGCCCTGCAGGGCGCCGAGGGTCGCGACTCGGGAGAGGCTCGAGGCGGGCACCCACGGGGACTTCGTCGTCGCGTTGCGGATCTCCACGCGGGCGTCGAAGCCGCGGGCCTCGGTGACGAGACGGGCGGCGGGTCGGGCGTGCAAGCCGTGCAGGTTTCGCACCACGGCATCGGCGTCGTCGGCTGTGCCCGTACCTTCCGAATGGTTCTCACCACCCAGATGGGCCTGCTTCCCGGCCAGCGCGGCCATCGCCTCGGCCGCGACCTCCCGGCGCGCGGCGCCGCCCGCCGCCGTGACCACCGCGGCGACCAGGCCCTCGACCAGCGGCGCCGCGCAGAGCAGGACCCGCTCGCGGACCTCGTCGTCGAGGAAGTCGAGCGCCAGCTCGGCGGAGAGCACGGCGCTGCCCAGGTCCATGAGCACGACGACGCCGTCCCCCCGGTCGGCCGCGGTCACCGCGGCCGAGATCGCGACCGCGTCGGTGCCGGTGGTCGTCTCGTCGAGCCCGGCGGCGATCTCGATCGGCACCGGCTCGCCCGGCACCATCTCCGCGGCCAGCGCCGCCGCGGCCCGGGCCAGCGCACGGCTGTGGCTGACCACCACGAGACCGACCATCGGTGTCAGGCGCTCTCGCCGAACGCCGCCGCGGCGGCCGTCACCAGCAGGGTGACCGAGGTCGCGCCGGGATCCTGGTGGCCGGCGCTGCGCTCACCCAGATAGCTGGCGCGGCCCTTGCGGGCGACCAGGGGAATCGTCGCGTCCCGTCCCTGCTCGGCGGCCTGGACCGCGGCCCGCAACGCCTCCGTCAGCGGGCTTCCCCCGGCGAGCGCCGCATCCAGGGCATCCACCGCCGGGGCCAGGGCGTCGATCATGGTCTTGTCGCCGGGCCCGGCCTTGCCGCGCGCGACGACCCCCTCGAGGCCCGCCCGCAGCGCCTTGGCGAAGGCCGGCCCGTCCAGCCGCTCCGCGTCCCCGGCCGCCGTGGCCATCCGCAGGAAGGCCGTGCCGTAGAGCGGGCCGCTCGCGCCGCCGACCGTGCTGACCATCGTCATCCCGGCGCGTTTGAGCAGCGCGGCGGGCGTGTCCCCGCTGTCGAGCGCCCCGAGGACGGCCTTCATGCCCCGGTCCATGTTGGTGCCGTGGTCGGCGTCGCCGATCGCCGAGTCGAGCTCGGTGAGCAGGTCTTTGTTCGCCGCCACGAGCCCGGCGAACTCCCGCAGCCAGGCGGCCACGGCCGCGGCGTCCACACCGGCCGCCACCTCAGATCCCCCACCGCAGCGCGGGCGTACGCACCGGCGCGTCCCACAACCGCAGGATCTCGTCGTCGGCCTTGACCAGCGTCACCGAACACCCCGCCATGTCGAGACTGGTGATGTACGGCCCGACCAGCGAGCGCGCGATCCCGACCCCCGCCTTCCCGAGGAGCGCGGCGATCTCGTGGTACATCACGTAGAGCTCGAGCAGCGGGGTGGCGCCCATCCCGTTGACGAACGCGATCACGCCGTCGCCGCCGGTGAAGTCGAGATCGGCCAGGATCGGGCTGACCAGCATCTCCGCGATCTCCGCCGCCGGCGCGGCAGGCACCCGGCGCCGGCCCGGCTCGCCGTGGATCCCGATGCCGACCTCCATCTGCCCGTCGGGCAGGTCGAACGTCGGCTTGCCGGCCGCGGGCACGGTGCACGACGTCAGCGCCACACCCATGCTGCGGCCGTTCCCGTTGACCTTGCGGGCCACGTCGGCGACCTCGGCCAGCGACCGCCCCTCCTGTGCCGCGGCGCCGGCGATCTTCTCGACCAGCACGGTGACGCCGACCCCGCGACGGCCGGCCGTGTAGAGGCTGTCCTGCACGGCCACGTCATCATCGGTGACCACGGACACGACGGGCACGCCGGTCTCGGCCTCGGCCATCTCGGCGGCCATCTCGAAGTTCATGACGTCACCGGTGTAGTTCTTGACGATGTGCAGCACCCCGGCGCCACCGTCGACGGCCTTGGTGGCCGCCATCATCTGATCCGGTACGGGCGACGTGAAGATCTCGCCGGCACAGGCCGCATCGAGCATCCCGTGCCCCACGAAACCGGCGTGCAACGGCTCGTGCCCGGAACCCCCGCCGGACACCAGGCCGACCTTGGCCCGCACGGGCGCGTCGGCCCGCAGCACGATGCGCTGCTCATGATCGACCCGCAGGTCGGGATGGGCGGCGGCGATCCCGCGAAGCGCGTCGGAGACCACTGTGGACGGGTCGTTGATGAGCTTGTTCATCGTCTGACTCCCTCGCCGATGAGTGCCACCTCACAAGCTACGCCGAGTTTGACCTTCCGTACCCGGTGCGAGGGCAGCTCTCTGCCGCCGGGCTGGGGTGCTTGGTGGCGGCGGGGTGTCGGACAGCAGGAGGCCCGGTCGCGGTGGTGCCGCAACCGGGCCTTGTGGTCTCGCGGGCGGTCCGGTGGCCTTGCGCTTTCCCGACGGCCTTGCGCTTTGCCGACCGCCTTGCGCTTCCCGCCGGCCTTGCGCTTCCCGACGGCCTTGCGCGTCCCGACGGCTTTGCGCTTCCCGACGGCTTTGCGCTTCCCGACGGGCCCCGCGCTTCCTGGCTTTTAGGGCCGGTGCGCGGTGCGGGACCCCTTGGCGTGGTCCCGCACCTCGCGGGTCTCAGTGCATGACGACCGGCGTGGCGGCGCGCTCGCCGGTGGGCTCGTCGTCGTTGAGGTGGGCGGCCTGCCGCCGGCGGGGCAGGAAGAACGCCGGCACCAGCGTCACCAGCATCAGCACGAAGCCGACCCAGAACGTCGTCGAGAAGGCGTCCGCGACGAACTCCAGGCCGCGCTGCAGCAGGCTCGGCTCGACCGGGATCTGCTGGGCCAGCGCCGGGTTCTGCTGGGTGGCGATGGCGAGGCCGGCCTCGGTCACCGGCGCGCCCGTCTCCGGGTCGGTGACGCCGGGGATGGCCGGGGACTCGTTCAGCCGGCTGGTGAGGATCACCGACATGGTGGCCGAGCCGATCGAGCCGGCGATCTGCTGCAGGATGTTCAGCAGCGTCGACCCGCGGGCGACCTCCTGGTTGGTGAGCGTCTTCAGCGCCGACGTCATGATCGGCATCATCGTGCCGCCCATGCCGAGACCCATCACGAACAGCGACCCGCACAGCAGCACGTACGACGTGTCCGTGCCGACCTGGGTGAACGTGAAGAAGCCGGCGGCCATCAGCAGGATCGCGAACGGCACCGTGCGCCCCACCGGCACCTTGTCGGCCAGCATGCCCGCGATCGGCATGGTCACCATCGCGCCGATGCCCTGCGGCGCCATGAGCAGGCCGGCGTCGAGCGTCGACTCCCCGCGTACCTGCAGGAAGTAGCTGGGGAACAGCAGGCCCGCGCCCATGAACGCGACCGTGAACACCGCGATCGTGATGGACGCGACCGTCAGGTTGCGGTCCCGCAGCAACCGCAGGTCGAGCAGCGGATGCTTCGGCTTGAACGAGTAGAGGATGAACGCCACGACCAGCGCGCCGCCGCCCACCATCGGCAGCCACACCTTGGTGTCGGCGAACGTGCCGGCCTCCGGCAGCGACGACACGCCGTAGAGGAACAGCGCCAGGCCGGGCGAGAGCATCAGCATGCCCAGGAAGTCGAACGACTCCGACGGCTCCGGGGTGTCCTTCGCCAGCGCCATCTGCGCGTAGACCAGCGCGACCGCGCCGATCGGCAGGTTGATGAGGAAGATCCAGTGCCAGCTCGCGATGTCGATGAGCCAGCCACCCAGGATCGGGCCGCCGATGGGCCCGAGCAGCATCGGGATGCCCAGCACGGCCATCAGCCGGCCGATCCGCTGCGGCCCCGCGGCCCGCGTCATGATCGTCATGCCGAGCGGCATCAGCATGCCGCCACCCAGGCCCTGAAGCACCCGGTACGCGATGAGCTGGCCGATCGAATCCGCGGTGGCGCACAGCCCCGAGCCCAGCGTGAACAGCAGAAGCGCGGCCATGTAGAGCCGCTTGGTGCCGAACCGGTCGGCGGCCCACCCGGTCAGCGGGATCACCGTGGCCAGGGCCAGCGTGTAGCCGGTCATGGTCCACGCGACGCGCGCGTACGAGGCGTCGAACTCGGACTGGAACGTGGGCAGCGCGACGCTCACCACGGTCACGTCGAGAATCGACATGATCGCGCCGAGCACCACGACCCCGGCGATCTTGAGTACGGCAGCGTCCAGCTTGTCGGGCGCTGCCACGGGTTGACTGGTCACAAGTAGCTCTCCGGATAGTGCGGCGGGCGCCGATGGCCGCGCATCCCCCCGCGGACGGCGTCATGTCAGGTCCCCAGGCGGCGGGTCGCGGCCGACTCATCTTCCGGCGGTCGGCGCGCGTGGTGGTGCGGTCCGCTTGCGGTGGCCCGCCGCTTCTTGGGTTCCGCGCGGACGGTAACAGGGTGAGCGGTGGCGTGCCCCGCGTTTTCCACAGGCGGGTGGGGTTCCGCCGCTCATCCGACAGTGCTCATGATTTCCGGCCGCGGGTGCGGTGGCAAACCATATTGCCGAATCGGCAAGGCTGGCGCCATCGACACGATTCGGCTCGGCGCGGCCGATTTCGGCGGCGGGCGGCTTTGGCGGCGGGCGGCTCCGGCGGCGGGCGGCTCCGGCGGCGGGCGGCTCCGGCGGCGGGCGGGTCAGAAGGCGTGGGGGCCGAACCGGCCCCAGGCCACCACCGCGGCCAGGAGCAGGAGCACGACGTTGATCCCGATCGCCGGGTACTCGCGGCGGCGGGCGTGCGTGATGATCGCGCCGACCATGACGAGGACGAGGCCCAGCGCGGCGAGCGGCACCAGGATCGGGGCGATGTCGAGCGCCGCCGGGAGCACCAGGCCGATCGCCGCCAGCACCTCGAGGGCGCCGATCAGCTTGATCGCGGCGGGGCTGAAGCTCTCCGCCCAGCCCATGCCGGAGGCGGCGAGCTTCTCCTTCGGCTGCACCAGCTTCATGACGCCGGAGGCCAGGAAGGCGACGGCCAGAACGATGGCGATCACCCAGAGAACGGTGCCCATGACTTCCCCCAAGGGGTTCGATGACTTAAACAGTTGAGCGAACCGTAGCGACAATGACTTAAACAGGCAAGTGATCTGAGCACTCGATCATTTAACTGCTTAAGTTACGATGGGCCCATGGACGAGCCGCGCTGGTTGGACGCCGAGGAGCTGCAGGTCTGGTTCACGCTGACCGGCGTGCTCACGCGCCTGCCGTCGGCGCTCGACGCTCAGCTTCAGCGCGACGCCGGCATCAGCCTCTTCGAGTACCAGACGATGGCCGCGCTCTCCGAGGCGCCGGAGCGGAGCATGCGGATGAGCCGCCTCGCGATGCTCGCCGAGGGCTCGCTGCCCCGCATGTCCCAGGCCGTCGGCCGGCTCGAGAAACGAGGCTGGGTCCACCGGACCCCCGACCCCACCGACGGCCGCTTCACGCTGGCCATCCTCACGGACGCGGGATGGGAGAAAGTGGTGGCGACGGCTCCCGGGCACGTCGAGGCGGCGCGCACGCTGGTCTTCGATCCGCTGACGAAGAGCCAGACCCGGCAGCTCGGCGAGATCGGGCGGCGGATCCTGCACGCCATCGACCCGGATTCATCCTGCCCCGGCGGCGGACGACCGGGTTCCGGGTAGCTTCCGACCCGGGCGGAAAAAGCCTGGTGAATGACCCTCACCTGAGGGGTGCGCGGGACGGACCGGGCCGGAATGTGGTGCCTGTTGCGGTAAATTCGACCGCCGAGATGGACGATTGACACTCCATCGACTACTCTCACTGACAACGCCGTTGCGAGTTCTTCCCCCGTGGAATTCGCAACGGCGCTTTTTCGTGCGCCGGCTGGGTGGGCGCGCTCACGGCCGACGTCTCGCGGGCCGCAAGACCCGCGCTCACGCCGACACCTCGCAAGCTGCAAGACCCGCGCTCACGGCCGAAGTCCCGCGAGCAGCACAGGCTCGCGCTCACGGTCCGGGCCTCGCGGGCCTGCTCACGGTCCGGGCCTCGCAGGCCTGCGCTCACGGCCGGAGCTTCGCGCACGCCCCGAACGGCTCCGGCGTCAGCCAGGCGCAGTTCGACGACGAGGCCGTCGACGGCTGCGTCGCCCTGGTTGCGGACGCCGATCGTGCCGGGCACGGGCTCACCGCG
>Ga0190269_10001416_pt1 | contig 11551 bp, 8 predicted proteins | sample Popmic249IS_FD_133749 | JGI IMG/M metagenome (GOLD analysis project Ga0190269, IMG submission 133749) | Populus adjacent soil microbial communities from riparian zone of Blue River, Arizona, USA - 249 IS | ecosystem: Environmental > Terrestrial > Soil > Riparian zone | place: USA: Arizona...
CAGGTGCTGGAGGATCCGTTCGCTGTGCTGCTCGACAGCGCCGCGCGTGCTTCGCGCTTCAGCCGGCATTCGGTGATCGCGGTCGAGCCGGAGGCAGTTCTCGTGGCGCGAGGCTCGCCGCTGTTGGCTGCAGGGCAGGCGCAGCTCGAGCTGCACACGCGCGACGGGTGCGTGCAGCGCTATCAGGGCGCGCCATTCGCGGAGCTGGAGCGCAGGCTGGCCGAGCGCCGGCTGCCATCGGCGCTGCGCGCGCAGCTCCCAGAAGGCTTTGTGGGCGGCGCGATCGGCTTCGCCGGGTATGACGCCGGACGTTTTCTCGAGCGCTTGCCAGAGCGCGCAGCGCGTGATCTCGACCTGCCCGAGCTGTGCTTTCTGTTCGTGGACTCGCTGCTGACGTATGAGCACCAGAGTCGAGTGCTGCGCTGGATCGTGAGCGCGCGCGGGAGCGATCGGGCCCAAGCACAAGCACGCTGTCACGCGCGCATGGCCGAGCTACGTGCGCGCTTCGCGCCAACAGCCGAAGTGTCAGCCGAGGCAGGCAGCAGCAACGAGCGAGAGCACGAAGCGGAGGCGATCGGCACGTTGCGTGCGGAGATCGATCCCGCCGCATACGCCGAAATGGTGCGTGCCGCCAAGGCGCAGATCGTGGCGGGGAACGTGTTCGAGGTGTGCACGTCGCAGCGTTTGCAAGCGGAGTTCCCGCGCGATCGCCGCGCGATCTGGAGCCTGTACCTCGCACTGCGGGCGCAAAGCCCGGCGTCATTTGCGTGCTGTGTGCTCACGCCGTTTGCGTGCCTGCTCTCCTCGTCACCGGAGCGGTTTCTGCAGCTGTCTGCGGATGGCTGGGCCGAAAGCCGACCGATCAAGGGCACACGTCCGCGTGGTTCTACACCTGATGAAGACGCACGTCTGCGCGCAGAGCTCGAAAGCTCCGAGAAGGATCGCGCGGAGAACGTGATGATCGTCGACCTCGCGCGCAACGATCTCGGGCGCGTGTGCAAGGTGAACAGCATTCATGTGCCGGAGCTGATGATCGTCGAAGAGCACCCGAGCGTGTTCCACATGGTCTCGACGGTCCGCGGCCGGATCGAAGACGGCGTGAGCCCCGTGCAGCTGTTTGCTGCGTGCTTCCCGCCCGGCTCGATGACCGGTGCGCCCAAGATCGAAGCGATGAAGGTGATCGATGCGCTCGAGCCGGTGCGCCGGGGCATCTACTCGGGCGCCGTGGGCTACTTCGATCTCGGCGGCGCGCTCGACTTCAGTGTCGTGATACGCAGCTTCGTGATCAGCGATGGGCGCTGCACGATCAACGTCGGCGGCGCTGTGGTCGCCGACTCGGACCCCGAAGATGAATACCGCGAGAGCATGGACAAGGCGCGTGCGCTTTTGGCTGCGCTCGCCGACGAGCGAGGCCGCGCGCGATGAACGTGCTCCTCCTCGACAACTACGATTCGTTCGTCTTCAATCTGGCGCAGGCGCTGCGTGCGCTCGGAGCGGTGACGCACGTCGCGCGCAACGATGCTCTGACGCTCGAGCATGTTGTAGAGCGCGCGCCGGACGCCGTCGTGATTTCGCCGGGACCGGGCAGACCCGAGGACCCGCGCTACTTCGGTGTGTGCGGCGCGGTCATCCGAGAGCTGTCTCAAACAACGCCGGTGCTCGGCGTATGTCTCGGTCATCAAGGCATCGTACACAGCTTCGGCGGCCAGATCGTGAACGCGCCCTGTGTCATGCACGGCAAAGCGAGCGAGATCGATCATGACGGGACAGGCCTGTTCAAAGGCGTCGAGAGCCCGCTACGCGCGATGCGCTACCACTCGCTCGTAGCCGAGGCCGCGACCATGCCAGAATGCTTGCGCGTGAATGCGCGCACTGCGGACGGGGTTGTGATGGCCGTCGAGCATCGCAGCGCGCCCGTGTACGGCGTCCAGTTTCATCCGGAGTCGATCGGCACGCCCGAGGGGCCGCGCATCCTCGCCAACTTCTTGAAGTTGGCGCGCGCGCGCGCGATCCGCTGAGCTGCCTATTGTGGCTGATTGCCGCGCCCGCGACCCGGGTAGGGTCGCGCTTGTTTGACGTACAACACCGGCCCTGCCGCAGGATCTTCCTCGTCGTCGAACTTGAACTCGACGTCCATCGCGTACCAGCCGGTGTTGCCCGAGCCCGGCCCGTACGCATCGGAAAAGGCGTTGTGTATCGCCTCGAGCGCGATGCCGAGCTCACGAACCTGGCGCGTGGTCAGCACCGTCGAGCCTGCAGGCACGAGGCTACTGCGCGTGAGATAGATGATCGGGCTGTTCGGATAGGTGTACTGGTAGATGAACGAGTCGCTCGTCACGCCCTCGGGCGGTGCGACGACTTCCGCGTCACCGCCAAACTGCACGTTCACGTAGAAGCCTGGCGCGTTCCCGGTTGGGTCGTACGGGTTGGCCGTGACCGCCACGCCGTTGGCTTCTTCATCCGGGAAGTTGTGGTGCACGAGGAGCGCCATGGCCACGGAGAGGTGATCGATGCTCTGGTACGAGCGCTCTTCGAACGTGCGATACGACCAGACCGTCGCCCAGGTCTGCTTGATCGCGTAGAGCATGTCGCCTTCCCAGTCGGCGGGATCGCCCGTGTGCGAGTCGTAGCAACCTGCGCATGGGAAGCCCGCGAGGTCTTCGGCGTTGGTGCTGGTGCGAAAGCGCATCGTTTCGCCGGGATACTCGGCGTCGAGCTTGGCTTTGAGCTTGGCGGCGAGGTCCGCGTTGATAGGCGCTGCTTTGATCGCATCGCGCAGCGCTTTCAGCTGCGCGTCGCGCTCGGCGGGATCATCGCGGAACTTGGGATCGGCGAGCAACCCCTGCACGCGCGTGTCGAACCCATTCTCCTGCATGAACTGCAGGTAGTAGAACAGCGGGATCGCAAATGCCTTTTTGATCGGCACCTTGTCGACGTGCATCAGCGCCGAGTAGTTCGCGGCCTTTGCGCCAAAGGCTTTCACCGCCTTGGTGATGGCTTCGCGCGTGACTTTCTTGCCTTCGACGTGCTCAGTAACAAGCTCCAGGTCGCGCAGGTCGGTGACCGTGAGATCGACCTCCGGCAGCACGACTTTCTGTGGCTTATTCGCCTCCCAGAATGCGTCAGCATCCGCTTGTGTCGCCTCGGCGATGCTCCACGAGAAAGCGCCGACAGTCAGCTTGACCCACTTGCCGTCGAGCGCTTTGAGCTCAGCGTTCGTCGTCGCGTTGCGTAAGCCCATGTTCGGCGTCTTGCGGTTCTGCGCCAGCACGTTCACGTGCGAGAGCGGCGTTTGGAAGTCCTGCGTGATCAGCGCGGCGACCACCGAGATGTCGTTCGGCACCTTGTCGAGCACGACGACATCGCGGAAACCGACGAACGTGTCCTCGAGCGCGGCGGACTGCACGAAGCGCAAGCGACCCACTGTCTCGCCCAGGTTGAGCGGCTGATAGTCGATGCCCGCGTAGATGTCGTCAGTCGTGCTGATCGGCACAGACGCGGGGAGCATCTTGGCGGTCTCGGCGACCGCTTCAGACGTGGGATGAAAGACCAAGCTGGGTCCGAAGAACGTTGCTTGTTTGACCGCGTTCCACAGCTCTTCGACCAAGGCAGGCGCTGCCGTGTCATACGGCGCGAGCTCGAGCGCCCAGACTTTCGGTCCCGTGTAGTACGTGACCGAGCCGAGCACGAAGCGGCGCTCTGGGGCGAAGTACTCCGTCTCGTTGAAGTCAGCGAGCGTGGTGATCATCGGTCGATCGCCGCCCGAGAGCTGACTCGACACGAAGTCGTAGTGGATCTTGAAGAGATTCGTGTTCTGAAAATAGAGCTGGTTGTCGAAGCGATCGAGCACGACCTTGCCCGAGCGCGCGCCGGGAATGCTGTCGTCGAGCGGCTCGCTCGCGAGCGCTTCGAAGTCCGCGCTGCAGTCGAGGCGCTGCACGAACTTCGGCGCAGCGTTCGGATCGATCTGACAGGTACCCTCGACGATGGGTGGCGCCATCATTCCGGTGCCGCTGCCAGCTGCAGCGGCCGAGCCAGCCGAGTTACCTGCTGCGCCAGCACCGGCCGCTGCGCCGCTGCCTGCTGCGCCAGCGCTGGTGTTGTTTGACGAGCAACCAGAGGTTGCCGCGGTCAGTGCGCAGATCAGCGCGAGGGTCAACCACCCACGACGCGGGCTATGCTGGAGCAGTTCGAATCGCTGCATGGGACCAGAGTTCCCTGACCGTGATGGGAAGGGTCAACTACTTGCAGGTGAGATCGGCCTGGCAGGTCTGACCCTCAGGACACAACTGCATGTCGTTGCATGACACCAGGCCTTCGATCTCGACCGCGCGCTCCACGTATTGCTGCACGAGGAACGCGACATTCTCTGGGCCGCTGCTGACGGCGCCACCGCTCGAGACACGTGTGAGGACGATCGTCGGAAAGCCTGCGACGCCCAGCTCGACCAAGCGATCGACCATGGTCGCAGGCAGCTCGAGCGTGCCGCTGTCCTCCACATCGCAGCGGATCTCACCGCGCGAGCCGCCGTGGTGGCTGATGTTGAGCCGCATTTCGATGCGGGCAAGCGTGGGATCGCCCGGCGCTTGCCAGGAGAGCTTGAGCGGTGTCGCCTTTTCGAGCTTGATCGGACCCTGGAACTCGAGCGGCGCGATGCACTTGGTCTGCAGCTCGAAGCCCTCGAACATGCCGCCTTCGACGCTCAGGGTGAGCGTGTCGCTCTCGGCACAAGGCGGGTAGGGCAGTGCAGTGCCGGCCTTTGGTTGATAGTTGTTGCTGCTTCCGACAGGCGTCATCTCGACGGGCGCAGCGCCTACACCCTTCAAGGTGATCGTGCCGACGGATTGCGACTTCGGGTACGGGACACACATGTTGTCTGAGACACATGCGGCGAGCGATCCGCAGCTCGGCTCGCACAGAGGAGACACGGGCGTGTAGAGCTTACAGCCGCCGGCAGACTGCTCTTCGACCCAAGAGTTGGGGCTTGGTTTCGCGCCGTCACTGACCAAGCCGAGGAAACTCGTGCGCGCCGGCGTGGCCGAGGAAGTCGCCGTGGCTTCGCGTGCCGTGTTCAAGCTGAGCGTGAACGCGCCGTGCAGGCCCGTGTTGGGCTGCTTGTCGGCGCTGCTGCCAGCGGCACCCGCCGAGCTGCCGCCGCCACCAGCTGCAGTGACCACGGCCGCGGCTGTGCCCGAGCCGCCCGCCGGGCTGGCTGGCGCACCGCCTTTGCTGTTGCCGCTTTCGGCGGCAGAGTTTTCCGGATTGTCCGAGCTTCCGCAGGCGACGACCGCTAGCGCCGCCAGGGCCGCGAGCGTCGGTTTCCACACACGGTAGGAGGCCGGGTGGTGCGGCCGCGAGCGTTCACAAAACCATGCTGAAGAGGACATGGCTTGCTAACTAAGTGAGGCGTCCGGCCGTATCAAGTCGCCTGATGCGGAATGCCTGCACTTGAGCCGTGCTGTTAGGGTCGCGGCACTGCTGGCGTTCGCGCCTTGGATGGGGGGAATGCGTGCGGGTTCTTACGGACCTAGGCAGCCGTACTGCGACTGGACGAGCGCGCCCGAAACGCTTCGATCACAGCTGGCAGGAGTGACACGACGATGATCGCCAGAATCACGAACTGGAAGTTCTTCTTTACGGCCGGCAAGTTCCCGAAGAAGAAACCTGCGCCGCAGAAGCCGATCACCCAGATGCATCCGCCGAGCACATTCGAGAACAAAAAGCGCGGATACGACATGTGCGCGAGCCCAGCCACGAACGGCGCGAATGTCCGAAAAATGGGTGCAAAGCGCGCGAACACCACGGCGCGACGGCCATAGCGAACGAAGAACTCTTGCGTGCGCTGCAGGTGCCGCTGACTGATGAATCTGTATTTGCCCGCGAGCGCTCGCGCTCCGAACACCTGCCCGATCTTGTAGTTCACCGAGTCACCCAGGATCGCGGCGACGATCAGCAAGCCCGTGATGAGGAAGATGTCCAAGCCGGAGCCGGGTAGCGCAGCCAGGGCGCCGATGGCGAACAGCAGCGAGTCGCCCGGCAAGAACGGCGTCACGACGAGGCCGGTCTCGCAGAAGATGATCAAGAACAACACGGCGTACAGCGCGGGACCGAGCGACGCGGACCATTCGGCGAGGTGTTGATCGAGATGAAGAACGATGTCGATGAAGGTCTGAAGCATGATTGGTTCGCGCGGACCCGGTGGCGGCGCGGGGCGATGCTAGCACAAGGACGCCGGTGTGCTACGACGCGAGCTTGACTCTCGCGCCACCGTTTGGAAGTGTTCCGCTGCGCACACGAGGCACACGAGTTGGGAGCCTTCAGCATGCCGCCTGCCGTTTCCAAGTGCTTTGCTGACTCTCCCGCGCCCCTCAGCGATGCGGAAGCGCTAGCCGCTGCGGAGGCTGGTCCGAGCGAGATTGCAGCGCTCGTGCGTGCTGCGGGCGCGCTTCGTGATCGTGCGTACGGCGCGCGCCTCACCTTTTCGCCAAAGGTGTTTCTTCCGCTCACCAACCTATGCCGCAATCGCTGTGACTACTGCTCGTTCCGCAAGTCACCCGGCGATGCTGGCGCATGGACGATGACCCAGCGGGAGGTGCTCGATTCGCTCGCGGCTGCGCGGGCGCAGAGCTGCGCGGAGGCCCTGTTTTGCCTCGGTGACAAGCCCGAAAAAGCGTTCGCCGCTTATCGCGACACGTTGGCGGAGCGTGGTCAGAGGAGCACGGTGGATTACTTGGTGTGGGGCGCAGAGCAGGCACTCGCGGCTGGGCTCTTGCCGCACACCAACGCTGGCGTGTTGAGCTCGGATGAGATGGCACGGCTGCGCGCGTGCAATGTCAGCCTCGGTTTGATGCTGGAGAACATCAGCCCGCGCCTCTGCGAAAAAGGCATGGCGCACCATCGCGCGCCCGACAAACGTCCACACGTGCGTATGCGCATGCTGGAAGAGGCTGGCGCTCTCGAGATTCCGTTCACCACAGGCATCTTGATCGGCATCGGCGAGACGCGACGCGAGCGCGTGGAGAGCTTGCTCGCCATTCGTGACTTGCACCTGCGCTACGGTCACATCCAGGAGGTGATCGTCCAGAACTTCGTGCCGAAGCCCGAGATCGCGATGGCGGATGTCGCAGAGCAAGCGGACCCGGAGATGATGCATGCCGTGGCGATGGCGCGCTTGATCCTGCCGATCGACGTGAGCTTGCAAGCCCCGCCGAACTTGAACAGCCGCCGCACCGCGCAGCTGATAGCGGCGGGCATCAACGATTTCGGCGGCATCTCACCGGTGACGCCGGATTACATCAACCCGCAGCAGCCCTGGCCGCATCTTCTTACGCTGCGGGACGCGTGTCGTGAGCTCGGCTTCGCGCTCGAGCCGCGGCTGCCGATCTACGACCGCTACGCGGACGCGCCCGAGTGGCTCGAGCCGCGCCTGCGCGACGCGGTTGCAGCGTGCCGCGCGCGTTTGACGGCGGATCTGTTCTTCGCGACGAGCATGACTCACAGCTCACGGCGCAGCCTGCCTCTCCACGCTAAGGTTTCGTCGTGAGCGATCGAATTCCTCCAGAACCCATCGGCCTCGAAGCGTCGTTTGCACGCACCTCAAGAGCTGTGCGCAGCAGCTTGGAAGCGGTGCTGAACGGCGGCGAGCTCTCGGTCGCCCAAGCTGTGGCGCTGTGCAGCGTGACCGGCGCTGACCTCCGCGCGCTCGTCGCTACGGCCGATGAGCTGCGCAGGGAGCAGGTCGGCGACACGGTTGGCTATGTGGTCAACCGCAACATCAACTTCACGAACGTGTGCGTAAAGGCCTGCCGCTTCTGCGCGTTCTCCCGCACCGGCCGCTCGGAGGAGGGCTACTTCCTCGACATCGACGAAGTCGTGCGGCGCGCGCGCGAAGCCGTCGAGATGGGCGCGAGCGAGGTGTGCATCCAAGCCGGCTTGCCGCCGCGGCCACCGAAGACGATCTACCTCGATCTCTTGCGCGCGCTGCGTTCAGAGCTGCCGCGCTTGCACATCCACGCGTTCAGTCCGGAAGAGGTGAAGTACGGTGCGGAGCTGATGGGCTTACCGGTCCGCGAGTATCTGAGCGAGCTGAAAGCTGCGGGGCTCGGCTCGGTGCCCGGCACTTCGGCAGAGATCCTGGACGACCAGGTTCGCAAGCGTTTGGCCGGAGGTCGCATCACGACGGCTGAATGGATCGAAGTGGTACAGAGCGCGCACGCGCTCGGGATCCCGACGACCGCGACCATCATGTACGGGCACATCGAGAGCGACGAGCAGCGCATGCGCCACCTCGATCTTCTGCGCTCACTGCAGACCGAGACCGGCGGCTTCACCGAATTCGTCCCGCTGTCGTTCGTGCACGCGGAGGCGCCGCTCCATCTCAAGCAGATGTTGCCGGACGTCCGCCCTGGGCCGACCGCCAATGACGTGACACGTTTCATGGCGATTTCGAGGCTGGTGCTCGGGCGCAGCTTCCGCAACATCCAGACCTCGTGGGTCAAAGAAGGTCCAGGCCGCGCGCAGCTCTTGCTCGACTGCGGCGCGAACGACTTCGGTGGCACGTTGATGAACGAAAGCATCTCGACCTCAGCCGGCGCGCAGCACGGGCAGCTCATGCGACCGAGCGAGCTGCGACGACTGATCCGCGACGCCGGGCGCGTGCCTTATGAGCGCTCGACGCGCTACACGCCGCTCCGCACGTTTGGCGAGGACAGCACAGAGGACGAGCTCCTGCCGATCGACAGCGTGCGCGACGCGACGGCGACCTTCGGCAGCTACGAGCAGCTGACCCGGCGCGCGCGCAAGCTGCCGGCGCTTCACGCTGAGTGTGACTGACCACTGAGCTCGTCGGTGATGCGCTCTGCCTCGGTGCGCAGCGCTGCCAGCTTGGCGCTGAGCCGTAGCTGAAGCTCGGCAGCTTTCGCGACCGTAGGCTGCAACGTGGCGTCGAGATCCAAGAGGCGATGCTTGAGCTGGCCGATCTGCGCCTGCAAGTCATGGCGCAAGGCTTCGTGCTCAGCGAGCTGCTGATCGAGCTCCTCGACCGCGCGCTGCGCGTGAGCCCACTCGCGCAAGCCGTCCATCAGCGCGGCATGGTGACGAAGCGTGCCTGCCTGGGTACTCCCCAGCTCCTCGAACGTCTGCCACGTGTCCATGAGGCGGGTCGCTGCCAAGCGCAGCTCTTCGCTGGCCCGCGCGCGATCGCTGGTCAGCGCCTCGATGGCTTGCGTGGCGCACGCGGCGTCGAGCTCTAGGCTCTCGATGGCCGACCCAATGCGCAGCTGGGTCTCGCGGCCCGATGCGCCTTCACTACCGTCCTCGATGACGGCGAGGTTCTCCTTGAGCTCGCTGGCTTCATGCTCGAGCTGAGACGCTCGACGCAAAGCTTTGTCGACCTGAGGGGGAGGGGCACTCGGATAGCGCTGTGCGATCCGGCCGCGCAGCTGATGCAAGCTCTGCTCCGTGGCGTCGACCGCAGCCTCGTTACGCTTGCCAGTATGAAGTTGCGCGCTGATGCTCGCGAGGTCTGCTGCGACCTCGTCGGCGTTCGCCGGACGCAGCTCGGGCGACTTGCTCAACAAGCGCAGGATCAGCCGCTCCAGCTCCGGCAGGATCTCGGGCCGCAGCTGCGAAGGCCGCGGCGGCAAGTCGTACAAATGCATGTAGACGAGGCCGTTCGGTGCCCCTTCGAATGGAATGCGTCCGGTCACCATCTCGAACAGCACGCACCCGAGGGCGTACAGATCCGCCTTGGCGCCGATCGCGGTTCCTCGCACCTGTTCCGGGGCCATGTACTCGGGCGTTCCGAACAGCAAGTTGGAGCTGGTGAGCGCGACGTCGTCAGGGCCGCGCGCCAGGCCAAAGTCCAACAGCTTCACGAAGTCAGCGTTGTCGCCGCGCTCGATCAGGAAGATGTTCGCCGGCTTCACGTCGCGGTGGACGACGCCGTGCTGATGTGCACGCGCGAGCGCCAGCGCGACCTGCAGGCCGATGCTGCAGGCTCGGTCGAGCGGCAAAGGGGCCTTGACGATGTCGCTGGTGAGCGTACGCCCTTCCAGGTATTCCATCACCATGTAGACCAGGCCATCGCTGGTCTCACCGAAGTCGCTGACATCGATGATGTGCTCGTGCTGGACGCGGTTGACCGCGCGAGCCTCGCGCAGGAAGCGTGCGCGACTGATCTCGTCGCGCGCCTGCTTCGGCTTTAGAAACTTCAGCGCGACTTGCCGATCGATCAGCTGGTGCCGGCCGCGGTAGACGCTGGCCATCCCGCCGCTGCCCAACAGCGCCTCGATCAGGTAGCGATCCTGAACGACCCGACCGATCAGCGGATCGGGGACCGCGACGAGCGCGGTGCCATCGATCGGGCAACGCGCGGCACGGGCGTCGAAGCGGACACCGCAGTTGGGGCACTGCTTCATGCGCCTGTTCTACCAGCCCTGGTGCTTTCCGGCGACATGGCCCGGACATCTGTCCAGCCCCACGCCGAGGCCCGGCAAGTCCTCCGGCACATCCACGTCGTGGGCGATGCGCCCATTCGCCAGCACCCACGTTCGCAGGCTGAGCGCGCGGGCCAGGGCGCGGTGCTCAGCCAGGCTCTGGGCGTGACCAAACGCCGTCCGACCCGCAAAGGGCAAGCGCAGTGCGAGCGCGTTGGTCGACTGCCCTCGTCGGTCAGGCACGAGCACACAATCGTAGGCATCGAGCGTTGCTAGCACCGCTTCGATGTCGCACGGCTCGATGGCAGGCAGGTCCGCCATCACGATCAATGCACGCGACGATCCGCGCAGCGTCGCTTCGCGCAGCGCCCAGTCCATGAGCGCCGCGAGCGAGAGGTTCGGACCAGGGTCGCGCAGCACTGCGGCTCGCCTCTCGGTATCGAGCTCGTGAACGAGCTCAGCGACGTCGTCTCCGTTCGTCACCACGTAAGTCGCCGACACGCTCGGGGAGCGCAGCGAGACGCGCAGCGCGCGCATGAGGAGCTCCCGCGCCAAAGCACACCGCGCCTGGTCGCTCATGTGCGCACGCAAGCGCGTCTTGGCCTGGGCGAAACCTTTAGCCGGCAGGATCACACACGTGCGCTCTGGGCCCGCTATGGCCAAAGGTGCAGCTCCTCGGCGAATGCCAAGACGGCGCGCGCGAGATTGCGGCTCTCCGCGCGGGTCTTCATCACCGTCTTGGTCGCGAGCACTGGTACAGGATATTCCAGCTCACCATGATCGCCGTGTTCGAGCACATAGCCTGCGAGCAGGGACCCATAGTAGCGAGCCACGCTCGCTGCTTCGGCGGGATAGCCCGAGAGTGACTGCAGCATGCCGGCGAGCGGCCCTTTGACCGCTTTGCCATGCACGATCGGACTGACGGCGAGCACGGGGAGGCGCGCCACTCGCTCGCGCACACCAGGCGTCGCGAGAATCGGCTCGATCGACACGTACGGATTGGACGGCCCGATCACCACCAACCGCGCGCGGTCGAGCGCATCGATGACGGCGTCCGTGGCAGCGCCATTGCCTCGGAACCACACACGGTCCACGCGGGGCAGTCCGCGCTCCGC
>Ga0190269_10001417_pt1 | contig 11551 bp, 10 predicted proteins | sample Popmic249IS_FD_133749 | JGI IMG/M metagenome (GOLD analysis project Ga0190269, IMG submission 133749) | Populus adjacent soil microbial communities from riparian zone of Blue River, Arizona, USA - 249 IS | ecosystem: Environmental > Terrestrial > Soil > Riparian zone | place: USA: Arizona...
AGCGAACCAAGTCCCAGCTGGTCTCGATCCACCCCGGCCAGCCGTACTCCGACACGACCGAGTCGCCGAACGGCTCACCGGCCACCAGCACCAGGAAACCGGCGAACGCCGGCACCCCGGCGACGAGCGAGAGCACGACCGCGCGGACGTACTTCTGCAGCGCCGGACGGTCGCGCTCGACGCCGTACATGCGGTTCGCGCCGCGTTCGATCTGCGCCATCGCCGTGGCGAGCGCGACCATGCCGGTGATGAAACCGCTGATGAGCGCGAACTCGCCGGCTCTCTCGGCCTCCTCGCCGCCGCTGAGCGTCTGCTCGACCAGCGCGTCGCTGCTGCGCGGGGTGAGCTCGAGCACGGTGTCGGCGACGATCTTGCCGCCCTCCTCCGCCCCCAGGTCGGCGGCGAGACCGGTGAGCGCGATGAGGAACGGAACCACCGCCAGGCAGAGCTGGAACGCCAGCGCCCGGGAGTGGCTGAAGCCGTCGCCGTACCGGAACCGGACGAACGCGTCCCGCAGAAGGTGCCAACGCCCGTACTCGCGCAGGGTCGCCCAGGCGTCGTCGGCCGAGAGCTCCTCGTCGCCCATCAGCCTGGTTTCCGGGACCCGGTTGGTGCTACTCACCTCTCTATCGTCCAGTACCTGAACGAGTTCCGTACCGGGGACGTCCGAGAGGGTGTGGCAGCTGGTGTGATGCGGTACGCGGCGGCTCGGCGCACCGGCGGCAGCGGCGAGCGCCTACACTCTGTCGACGTGACCTCCTCCACCCACCCGCGCGCAGTCGACGCGCCGGAGTGGGGCGGCGAGCCCCACCGGCCCGGTGCCGAATCCGGGCCGCGCGAGTCCGCCGTCGAGGTCACCGGACTCGTCAAGCGGTACGGCGCGAAGGTGGCCGTCGACGGGCTGAGCTTCACCGTTCCGCGCGGCGCGGTCTTCGCCGTCCTCGGCCCGAACGGCGCTGGGAAGACCAGCACGATCGAGACCTGCGAGGGCTTCCGCCGCGCCGACGGCGGCGAGGTCCGGGTCCTCGGGCTCGACCCGGTGCGCGACGCGACGGCGCTGCGGCCCCGCGTCGGCGTGATGCTCCAGGCCGGGGGCGGCGCCTACCCGGGCGCCCGCACCGCCGAGGTACTCCGGCTCACCGCTTCCTACAGCCGGAACCCGATCGCACCGGGCCAACTGCTCGAGCTGCTGGGCCTGACGGAGGTCGCCCGCACTCCGGTGCGCAGGCTCTCCGGCGGGCAGCAGCAGCGGCTCTCGCTGGCGATGGCTGTCGTCGGCCGTCCGGAGCTGGTCTTCCTCGACGAGCCGACGGCCGGGCTCGACCCGCAGGCGCGGCACGCGGTCTGGCGGATCGTCGAGGCGCTGCGCTCCGACGGGGTCACGGTCGTCCTGAGCACCCACCACATGGACGAGGCGGAGCGGCTCGCCGACGAAGTGCTGATCGTGGACGGCGGACGGGCCGTCGCCCAGGGCACGCCGGCCGCGCTGACCCGCGGCGAGCAGCCGACGCTGCGCTTCCGCGCCGACGCCGAGCTGGACGCCGAGGCGCTGCTCGACCTCACCGCGGCGCTGCCCGCCGGCTGCGTCGCCGCCGGCGCTGGCGACGGCGGGTACCAGGTGACGGGTCCGCCCGCGGCGATCGGCCCGCAGTTGCTGGCCGCGGTCACCGCCTGGTGCGCCGCCCGCGCGGTGATGCCGAGCGACCTGCAGGTCGGCCGCCGCACGCTGGAGGACGTCTTCCTCGACCTGACCGGCCGGGAGCTGCGGTGACCGAGGCACTCCCCACCGGCCTGTTCACGCCGGACCCGGGCCCCGCGCCCTGGCCCCGGATGCTCCGGTCGCAGACCGCGATCGAGTTGAAGCTCACGCTGCGCCACGGCGAGCAGCTGCTGCTCAACCTCGTCATCCCGGTGCTGCTCACGGTCGCGCTGGTCACCCAGCCGTTCCTCGACCTGGAGACGACGTCCGGCCTGAGCAAGGTCGACTTCCTCGTCCCAGGCATCCTCGCGCTGGCCGTGATGTCGGCGGCGTTCACGGGGCTGGCGATCGCTACCGGGTTCGAGCGGCGGTACGGCGTCCTGAAGCGGCTCGGCGCCACTCCGCTGCCCCGATGGGGGCTGCTCGGTGGGAAGACGCTGGCGGTCGCGGTGCTGGAGGTCATCCAGATCGCGGTGATCAGCGGCGTCGGCGTCGCGCTGGGCTGGCGTCCGCACGGCAACCCGCTGTGGGTCGTGGTGCTGGTCGCGTGCGGCACCGCCGCGTTCGCCGGGCTCGGCCTGCTGATGGCGGGCACGCTGCGCGCGGAGGCGACGCTCGCCGCCGCGAACCTCGTCTGGTTCCTGCTGCTGTTCGCCGGCGGCATCGTGTTCCCGCTGTCCTCGCTGCCCAGCGGCGTCGCCGGTGCGCTCCAGTACCTGCCGAGCGCGGCGCTCGCCGACGGCCTGCGCGTCGTGCTGGGCGAGGGCGGTGGCCTGCCGGTCGGTGACGTTCTGACGCTGCTGGCCTGGGCCGCGGTGTCGCTCGGCGCCGCGGCCCGCTGGTTCCGCTGGGACTAGGCCTGCGGATCGCTGCGCAGGCTGTCGACGGCCGCCGCCAGCCGGACGACGCCGGCGACGATCCGCTCCGGGGGCTGCACGGCGAAGTTCAGCCGCACGTGCCCGGCACCGTCCCCGGGGCACAGATAGAAGCGCGACCCGGGTGCCACGTCGACCCCCCGGTGCCGTGCGGCGCGCACCAGCGCGTCCGACCGCACCCCGGTGGGCAGGGCCACCCAGCCGAACAGACCGCCTGCCGGTGGTGCGAATCCGGCGTCGGGCAGGTGCTCGGCGAGCGCGGCCCGCAGCGTGTCCCGGCGCTCCCGGTAGAGACGCCCCGCGCGGCGCAGGTTCGCCTGGTACCGGCCGACCGTGACGAAGCGGTCGAGCGCCCGCTGCAGCAGCATCGAGGTGCCCAGATCGGTGACCTGCTTGGCCTCCACCAAGCGGCGGCCGATCGGACCGTCGGCGACCAGGTAGCCGACGCGCAGACCCGGCATGAGCAGCTTCGAGAACGTGCCCGCGTAGAGCACGTGGCCTCCGTCGTCGAGCGACTTGACCGCCGGGGTGGCTCGGCCGGAGTAGCGCAGGTCACCGGCGAAGTCGTCCTCGAAGACCGGCACGCCGTGCGCGCGGGCGAGCTCCAGCAGCGCGCGACGCCGCGACCCGCTCAGCGTCGCACCGGTCGGGTTCTGGAAGTTCGGCACCACGTAGAGCAGGCGGGCGCGGTGCCGCTCCAGCCGCTCGGCGAGTGCGTCGACCCGCAGGCCGTCGGCGTCCACCGGCACGCCGACCAGGTGCGCGCCCACGGCGCGCAGCAGCCGGAGCGCGAGATCGTAGGTTGGCTCCTCCACCAGCACCGTGTCGCCGGGGCGGACGAGGACCTGGCACACCAGCGCGAGCGCCTGCTGGGAGCCGGAGGTGACGATCACCGACTCCGGTGGCACACCGATCCCCTGGCTCGCCAGTAGCTGGGTGACCGTCCGGCGCAGGGACGGGTCGCCCGCCGGGTCGCGGCCGTAGCTCAGCGCGGCCGCGCCCTCCCTGGCCAGCACCTGCCGCAGCGTCCGCCCGAACTCGGCCACCGGGTAGGCGGCCGGGTCGCCCACCCCGGTGAACGCGATGACGTCCGGGCGCGCCCCGGCAGCGTCGACCGCACCGGCTCGGGCGCCACCGGTCCCGGCCCTGGCGGAACCGGCCCCGGCCGCACCGCCCCCGTCCCCGGTCCCGGCCCCGGCCGCACCGTGCCACGCCGGCCACGGCCGGTCGGCCGGTGCCGGGCCGCCACGGGCCACGGAGCCCACCGCCGTGGGCAGCGACGGCGCGACCCGGGTACCGCTGCCGACCGCCGCGACGACCAGCCCGCCGCTCTCCAGCTCCGCGTAGGCCGTCGCGACCGTGACGCGGCTGACGCCGAGGTCGGCGGCGAGCGCCCGGCTGGACGGCAGGCGGCTGCCGGCCGGAAGCGCGCCGGTGGCGATCGCGTCCCGGAACCAGGCCTCGAGCTGCCGGTAGAGCGGCGGAGCGGCCTGTGGGTCCAGCGGGATACGCATACCGGCACCTTACGAATGGCCCTATCGATTCGGTACCGAAATGGCCGTGGTGATCCGTCCACCGGGCTCGTAGCGTTCGAACGGCACGAAAGCTCGACGAGAGGAGACCGGCATGACGCCGGCAGAACCGCGCACGCTGGGCCGCTCGGGCATCGAGGTCTCGGCCCTCGGTCTGGGGTGCTGGGCGATCGGTGGAACCTGGACGTTCCTGGGCGCTCCCGGCGGCTGGAGCGCGGTGGACGACGACGAGTCGGTGCGGGCGCTGCGCCGCGCGAACGAGCTGGGCGTCACGTTCTTCGACACCGCGGCGAACTACGGCGCCGGGCACAGCGAGCGCGTGCTGGGCCGCGCGTTCGCCGGCCACCGCGACGACGTCGTCCTCGCCACCAAGTTCGGCTACCGCGTCGACGAGGAGCGCCGGGCCGTCTCCGGCTACGACGAGCCGGAGAGCGACGAGCAGTTGGCCGCGCGCATCCGGCAGGAGTTGCAGGCGAGCCTGCGGCGGCTGGGCACCGACTACATCGACGTCTACCAGCTCCACGTCGGCGATCTCGAGCCCGAGCGGGCGCTGGCGATGGCCGGCACCCTGGCCTCCCTCGTCCGGGAGGGCACGGTCCGCACCTGGGGCTGGAGCACCGACAACACCGAGGGCATCCGTGCGCTGGCCGGCTCCCCCGGGTTCTCGGTCGTCCAGCACGGACTGAGCGTGCTCGGGTACGAAGACCCGGCGATGCTCGCGCTCCTCGACGAGTTCGACCTGGCGGGAGTCAACCGCAGCCCGCTCGCGATGGGTGCGCTCACCGGCAAGTTCACCCCGTCCACCACGTTCCCCGACGACGACCAGCGCAGGCGCGCCAGCTGGCACCCGGCGTTCGCGGCCGGTCGGCCGACCGAGGAGTGGCTGGCCAGGCTCGACGCGGTCCGCGACGTGCTCACCAGCGACGGCCGCACCCCGGCGCAGGGTGCGCTGGCCTGGATCTGGGGGCGTAGCCGGCGCACGGTGCCGATTCCCGGGTTCAAGACCGTCGCGCAGGTGGAGGAGAACTGCGCCGCGCTGGCGAAGGGCCCGCTGCGCCCCGCGCAGATGGCCGAGATCGCCGACGTCCTGGCCGGCGCCGGAGTCAGCTGAGCAGCAGGTGACGGCGGTGTTCGTGGTGTGAGGCGTGAGTACGCGGGTATGACCCGAGCCGTACATACGTGCGAAAGGGGTTTACCGTGGCTCAGCAGCCCGACACCGACGCGCAGCAGCGCAGCCTGGAGAAGGACCCGGCCGACTGGGTGACCGGCGACGAGCCCGCCACCGGCGCGCAGGAGTCCTACGTCCACACGCTGGCCCGCCAGGCCGGCGAAGAGGTACCCGACGACCTGACCAAGGCGGAGGCGTCCCAGAAGATCGACGAACTGCGCGAGGAACTCGGCAAGTAGACCCGCCGGGGTGCGGCTAGCCGCACCCCGGCCGGGCGGTCCGCTCGGATGTGCCGCGATGCCGTCGCCGCGACGCTGGACGCATGAGTGTTGTGGAACTCGACCGGGTCTCCCGGCGATACGGCGCGGTCACCGCGCTCGACAGCGTTTCCCTGACCATCCCGGCCGGTGCCTTCGTCGCGGTGATGGGGGCGACCGGCTCCGGCAAGAGCACGCTCCTGCAGTGCGCGGCCGGGCTCGACCGGCCCAGCTCCGGAACCGTCCGGCTCGCCGGGCAGGACATCACCCGCCTGCGCGAGCGCCGGCTCAGCCGGCTGCGCCGGGACCGGGTGGGCTTCGTCTTCCAGTCCTACAACCTGCTCTCCGATCTCACGGTCCGGCAGAACGTCCTGCTGCCCGTGCGGCTCGGTGCGCGCTCCGGCCGATCCGCCGACGACGCCCTGCACGCGGTCGGGCTCCACGACCTCCGCGCGCGCAAAGTGGGCGCGCTGTCCGGCGGACAGCGTCAGCGGGTGGCACTCGCGCGGGCCCTGATCACCGGACCGGCGGTCGTGTTCGCGGACGAGCCGACCGGCGCGCTCGACCCGACGACCGGCGGGCAGGTGCTGCGGCTGCTCCGGGAGGCGTGCGACCGGGACGGCGTCACGGTGGTGATGGTGACGCACGACCCCGCGGCGGCGGCCTGGAGTGACCGGCTGGTGCTGTTGCGCGCCGGTCGGATCGTCGCCGACTCGCCCAGCCCCGGCGCCGCCGAGATCGCCGAACGGCTGCGCGGAGCGTCGTCCGGAACGGCAGTGGCGTGAGGGCGGGGCTGGTGCGGCAGGCGCTGCGCAAGAATCCCTGGTCGTTCGTCGGTCCGGCGATCACCCAGACCCTCGCCGCCGCGCTGGTGGCCGGGTCACTGGGCGCGTCGAGGTCGTTGCCTGCCGGGTCGGATCTCGCCGCGTTCGCCGGCATCCTGGTCGTCATCGCGGTGTACCTCTGCGCGATCGTCGTCGGCGTGACGATGAGCTCCACCATCGCCAGGCAGGCGCGGGACATCGCGCTGGTCCGTGCCGTGGGGGCGGCCCCGGGGCAGGTGCGGCGCGCGGCCGCGGCGCAGGCCGCCGTCGTGGCGGTGCCCTCCGCGCTGCTCGGCGTCCCGCTGGGGACGCTCGGCGGGCGCGCCTGGGTCGACAGCCTGGCCACCCACGGCGTCGTGTCGGGTGACGTGACGTTCACGGCGCACCCCGCTGCGGCGCCGGCCGCGCTCGCGGTCACGCTCGGCACCTCCGTGCTGGGCGCGCTCGTCGCGGCGATCCGCCCCTCCCGGGTGCGCCCCGCCGTCGCGCTGACCGACACGGCCGCCCCCGGGCGTCAGGCCGGGCCGGTACGGATCGTGCTCGGCGGGCTGTTCGTGGTGGGCGGCGTCGCCGGGTCGATCGCCACGTCGGAGGCGGGGACGACCGGTGAGTCGCAGAACGCGTTCTTCGTGCTGCTGGCGATGTGCGTCGGCGCGGGGCTGCTCGCGCCTGCGCTGCTGCGGGTGACCGCCCCACCGGCCCGGCTGCTCGGCCGCATCGGTGTGCTGGCTGCCGACAACCTCGCGGTGCGGTCCCGCTCGTACTCCGGTGCGCTGGTCCCGCTGCTGCTCGCCGCGGCGTTCGCGACGGTCAAGGTCACGATGCACACGACGATCGCGCACGCCACGGGCAGAGCCGAGCCGCCGGCGGACCTCTGGCTCGACTACTCGGGCACCGCGGTCTACACCGCGTTCGCCGCGGTGGCCGCCCTCACCACGCTGATCACCGTGATGCTGGGCCGACGCCGGGAGCTGGCGCTGCTCCGCCTGGCCGGTGCGAGCCGACCGGCGGCGCTGGGTGTCGTCGTCTGCGAAGCTCTCGTCGTGACGTTGACCGGCCTGCTCGTGGCCGCGGCCACGGCGGCGGCGACGCTCCTGCCGATGCTGCCCGTGTCGCCGTACGTGCCGCCGGGCGTCGCGGTCAGCGGGGTGCTCGGCGTCGCGCTGGTGGTCGGGCTCGGGATGTGCGTCCCCGCGCTGGCGATGATGCGACGCCCGGCGATCGCGTCGCTGGGAGACGGGCCGTGATCCGGGCGGTGCTGCGGGCGCCGATCGAGGCCAGGACGTGGCGGGAGCTCGGCTACGTCCTCGTCGGGCTCGCCTTCGCGCTCCCGGTGTTCCCGGTCGTCGTGGCGGGCCTGCTCGGTGCGCTCTACTCGATCCTGACGATCGGCCTGCCCGTGCTCGTCGGCGCACTGATCCTCGTGCGCCACACGGTCGGCTGGTTCCGGCCGCCGGCCCGCTGGTTCCTGCGCCTGGACTGGCCGTCGCCGCCGGCGCGGCCACGCGCGAGCGATCCGGTGCGGTTCGTGGAGACCGTGCTGCGGGACGGCACCGCCTGGCGGGCGCTGGCCTACGGCTTCGTGAAGTTACCGCTCATGCTGGCCGCGGCGTACGTCACCGCGGCCGGCCTCGCGGCCGGCGTCGTCTCGCTCACCTACCCCGCCTGGTGGTTCGCCGCGCACGAGGGCAGACCGTGGGCCGCGACCCCGGTGTTCGCCGTCGCCGGGTGCGCCACGCTCCTCGCGCTCCCGTGGGTCCTGCGGCTGCTGGTCGGCCTGGATCGGATGTTGATCCGCGCGCTGCTGGCGCCCGCCCCCGACCGGCTGCGGATCGCGGCACTCGAGGCGAGCAGCGCCGCGCTGCGCGCCGACTCGGCCGCGATCCTGCGCCGGGTCGAGCGCAACCTGCACGACGGGACACAGGCTCGGCTCGTCGGGCTCGGCGTCGCACTGTCCCGGATCGAGGCCAGGGTCGACGACCCGGTGCGGCCGCTGGTCGCCGAGGCCCAGGACGCAGTCGTCGAAGCACTCGAAGAGCTACGGGACATCGTCCGCGGCCTGCACCCGCCCGCACTCGACGACGGGCTCCCGGTCGCGATCGAGACGCTGACCAGCCGCAGCGCGGTGCCGATCGACGTCCACGTCGACCTCACCCGGCAACCGCCGGACGTGATCTCCTCCGCGCTCTACTTCACGGTCGGGGAGCTGCTGACGAACGTCTCCCGGCACGCGGGTGCCACCAGCGCCCGGCTCGAGCTGCGCGAGGACCGCGATCGCCTGCGGCTGGTCGTCGCCGACGACGGGCGCGGCGGCGCCCGGGTGGGATCGAGCGGGACCGGCCTGGCCGGCCTGCGGCGGCGGGCGGTCGCGCTCGACGGCACACTGACGATCGACAGCCCGCCGGGCGGGCCGACGACGGTCACGATGACGCTCCCGACGGAGGTGTGAGACGTGCGTGTGGTGATCGCGGAGGACAACCCGCTGCTCCGCGACGGTATCCGGCTGCTGCTGGCCGACCACGGCATCGCGGTGGCGGCCGCGGTCGACAACGCCGAGGACCTGCTCGCCGCGGTCGCGGCCCACCGGCCGGACGCCGCCGTCGTCGACGTCCGGATGCCGCCGACCCACACGGACGAGGGCATCCGCGCCGCGCTGACGATCCGCGCCGAGTACCCGGCCACCGCGGTGCTGGTCTTCTCGCAGTGGGTGGAGACCGGGTACGCCCGACGCCTGCTCGCGGACTACTCCACCGGCGTCGGTTACCTGCTCAAGGACCGGATCGTCCGCACCCGCGACTTCCTGGACGCGCTCGGCCGAGTCGTGGAGGGCGGTACCGCGCTCGACCCCGAGGTGGTACGTCAGCTGCTGGCCGCGCGCCCGGTCGACGAGGGGCTCGCCCGCCTCTCGGCCAGGGAACGGGAGATCCTCGACCTCCTCGCCGAGGGCCGGTCCAACATCGCGATCGCCGAGCACCTGCACCTCGCCGCCCGCAGCGTCGAGAAGCACGTGACGGCGATCTTCGCCAAGCTCGACCTGCCACCGGCCCGCACCGATCACCGGCGGGTGCTCGCCGTGCTGCGCTACCTGAACGCACGCGCGTAGACCGGCGCCGTGCGGACGTTTTCCCGCGTGGTTTAACGCTCGGACAATCAGGCGGAAATACGCGTCGCCGACGCTCGATACATGTCGGTGCCGATCGCGACGCACTGCCCCTACTGCTCGCCGCAGTGCGGGATCGAGCTGCGGTGCCCGACGGCCCCGACCGCGTCGAGCTGACGCGGAAGGCCGACCTCCCCGCTCGCCACCCCCGCTCCCCACCAGCAGGAGGCACAGCATGCAGACGACGCCCCGGTTCTTGCAGGGAGTCTTCCCGTTCGTCGGGGAGGGTCTGGAGAAGCCGACCCTGCTCGCGCCGAGCCTGTCGTACGTGGTGCCGCTCGGCTCCACCGCACAGCCGCTGTACTTCCGCGGCGGGAACAGCACCGAGGAGCTGGTCTGCGCGGTGCTGATGCGGGACGGCACCCCGATGCGGTACTTCCCGATCGGCGCGCGGGGCGACACGCACGTGGCACTGCGCGTGGTCGAGGACCTCCTCGCCGACAGCCGGATCGAGCTGCACGTCGCCGCGCCGGAGGGGCTGGCCGGGACGCTCGTCGTCGACCTGGGCCTGGTGGAGATCTGATGGCCGTCCAGACGGTGCGGGCAGCGTCCGCGCCGAGCCCGAACGGCTCCGGCCCGCGGCGGCGCCTGGTCGTCGTCGGCAACGGCATGGCGGGCGCGAGGGCGGTCGAGGAGATCCTCGCGCGCGGCGGCGCCGACCAGTTCTCGATCACGATGTTCGGGGACGAGCCGCACGGCAACTACAACCGGATCCTGCTCTCCCACGTGCTCTCCGGTGACGAGTCGTCGCTGGACGACATCCTGCTCAACCCGGTCGACTGGTACGCGGAGAACCGGATCACGCTGCACGCGGGCGTCCGCGTCGTCCGCATCGACCGCTGGGCCAAGCGGGTGTACGCCGACAACGGCGAGATCACGCCGTACGACACGCTGATCATCGCCACCGGCAGCCGGACGTTCTTCCCACCGATGGACGGCCTCTGGGCCGACGACCACCGGCTGACGCCTGGCGTCTTCGGCTTCCGCACGCTCGCCGACACCCACGCGATGGTCGCCTCCGCCAAGCAGCACGAACGCGCAGTCGTGATCGGAGGCGGCCTGCTCGGCCTGGAGGCCGCGCACGGCCTCCAGCAGCACGGACTGTCGGTGCACGTCGTGCAGGGCGGTCCGGTCCTGATGAACCAGCAGCTGGACGCCGAAGCCGGCCGCATCCTGCGCAAGGTGATCGAGCGACGCGGCATCGCGGTGCACACCGGCGCGCGCACGGTGGCGATCCGGCGCGACTCCGCGGGCCGGACGAGCGGGGTGGAGTTCGCGGACGGCACCGTGATCGACGCCGACATGGTGGTGGTCACCGCCGGCATTCGGCCGAACACCGGGCTGGCTCAGGTGTCCGGCCTCACCGTCGAACGGGCGATCGTCGTCGACGACCGGATGCGGTCGATCGATGACGACGACATCTACGCGGTCGGCGAGTGCGTCCAGCACCGCGGCGAGGTGTACGGGCTGGTCGCTCCGCTGTGGGAGCAGGCCGCGGTCCTGGCCGACGTGCTGACCGGCACCGATCCCACGGCGGCCTACCACGGCTCGCGGACCGCGACGAAGCTCAAGGTGGCCGGCGTCGACCTGGCGTCGATGGGGTTGAAGGCCCCGGAGCGCGAGGACGACGAGTTCGTCCAGTTCTCCGAGCCCCGGCGCGGGGTCTACAAGACGGTGGTCGTGCGGGACGGGCGGCTGGTCGGAGCGACGCTGCTCGGCGACGTCGGCAAGGTCGCGTTCCTGGTGCAGGCGTTCGACCGGGGTCTGCCGCTACCCGTGGAGCGGGCCGAGCTGCTGTTCGACCTCGGCACACCGGCGCAGGACGTCGGGATGGCCGAACTCGCCGACGACGCCCAGGTCTGCAACTGCAACGGCGTCAGCAAGAGAGACCTGACCACGGCAGTCAGGGGTGGCTGCACGTCCGTAGCAGGCGCCATGGACGCCACCCGGGCAGGGAAAGGCTGCGGCTCGTGCAAACTCCTGGTGCGGCAGGTGGTGGAGTGGGCTGCCGACGGCGCTGTGGAGGAAGACCCGGC
>Ga0190269_10001418_pt1 | contig 11550 bp, 10 predicted proteins | sample Popmic249IS_FD_133749 | JGI IMG/M metagenome (GOLD analysis project Ga0190269, IMG submission 133749) | Populus adjacent soil microbial communities from riparian zone of Blue River, Arizona, USA - 249 IS | ecosystem: Environmental > Terrestrial > Soil > Riparian zone | place: USA: Arizona...
CATGCCGGCCTGAAGATCGTGTACAGGCCGAGGTCCTGACCCCGCAGGTTGAGAATGTCGTTGGTCACGCTCTGTGGCTCGCCGAACGCGCCCGCGAGAAAATCGCACGTGCTCTCTGCGATGTTCACTGGGTTTCGGAACGCTTCCCCCTGGTTCCACGCGACGAATCCGCCGTACGGACCGGACTTCATTACGAGGTCACCCCAGCTCTCGCCGCTCGTCAGTGGAATACTCGGTGTTCGCAGGCTCGCACACGGCGTCGCCTTTTCCTCGTAGCTACACTCAGGCCTGAGCGCTTCTACGCACGCTTCGAACGAACCATCGAACAGCGCCGATTTGCTCTCGTCCGTAGGTGGCTCGACTTGCTGCGCCGCGTTGGTGCTCGTTCCGGTGCCAGAGCCGGCTGCACCGGTGTCTATGCTGCCAGCATCCGGTTCCCGGCTGCCGCCATCAGCGGCAACAGTCGCAGCATCAGCTGTTGTGTCACTGTCATTGCCGCTGCCGCCGCAGGCGATCAGACAGGCCGTGACGATAAATTGCAAAGACTTCGGCAATCCGCGCGCAATGCTCATCGGCTCTACTCCCCAGAGAACATGACCTATCGAGATCGGGACAAAACCATGACTAACCTCGCCATGCTCCCACGAGCGCGCTATTGCGTTTGGGCCATTAGAAGTCCCGTTGAGACCATCACGAGCCAGGCAGCGCGTAACGCGTAACCGGAACCGACAAGCTGTAGCGACGCAGAACAGCACGCTGTCGCGGCATCGGGCGCGCACGCATGCGCGAGCTCACGACCTGTGCCGCCTTTCAACGAGCCTTGACACGTCTGGCGCAACGACGAGGCGCACGCCGCTTCGAGCTGCAAAGATCACCGACGGCGCGTGCGAGAATCGACGTGCAGCCTCAGCTCGCTGGGAGGCTGGTCCGCCCCAGACGCCGTATGGTACGAATCTTGTCTATCCCCGCCGAATATGGCTCCTGGCGCCGTTTTTAGAGCACATCCGCCACACCGCGGTCATTTTTGCCTCACGTTTCGCGCACGCCCAAGAAGGAGCGAATCGCGATGACCACGCAGTCCTCCAAGCTTGTAACCACGGGAACCGAGGGCCTGGACATTGTGCTGAGCGGCGGCCTGCCCGCGCGTCGGCTCTATCTGTTCCAAGGTGACCCGGGCGTGGGCAAGACGACGATGGCGCTGCGCTATCTGATCTCGGGGGCCGAGCGCGGCGAGAGTTGTCTGTACGTCACGCTCTCGGAGACGCGCGAAGAGCTCGAAGCGGTCGCAGAGTCGCACGGCTGGACGCTCAAGGGTGTGCACGTCTACGAGATGTCCGCGGCCGACGGCGCGGCCTCCGAGATCGAAGAAAACACGCTGTACGTGCCGGCCGAGGTGGAGCTCGGCGAGCGCGTGGTGGCGCTGCTGCAGGAAGTCGACCGCGTCTCCCCCACGCGCGTGGTCCTCGACTCCTGCTCAGAGCTGCGACTGCTCGCACAAAATCCGCTGCGCTTCCGCAGGCAGCTCCTGGCGCTCAAAGAAGAGCTGGTGCGTCGAAACTGCACGATCCTGCTGCTCGAGAATCCTATCTCGGCGGGCGGTGATCCGCTGCTCCAGAGCCTGGTGCACGGTGTCGTCGTGATGGAGCAGCTCGCGCCGCTGTACGGCGCCGAGCGGCGGCGACTGCGCGTCGTGAAGATGCGTGAGGTCGCGTTCCGCGGCGGCTATCACGACATGGTCATTCGCAAGGGTGGTGTCGTCGTGTATCCGCGATTGGTAGCTGCGGACCACCACGAGGAGTTCCAGACGGAGCCAGTCAAGAGCGGCGTGAAAGAGCTGGATACCTTGCTCGGCGGTGGCCTGGAGCGCGGGACGAGCGTGCTCTTGGCTGGGCCCACTGGCTCCGGCAAGTCCACGATCGCACTGCAGTACACGGTCGCCGCCGCCAAGCGCGGCGAGTCTGTAGCGTACTTCACGTTCGATGAAGGGCTCGCGACGCTGCAGGGTCGAGCGAATAACCTCAACTTAGCGCTCGACGAGCACGTCAAAGCTGGGCGAGTCTCCCTTCAGCAGATCGATCCGGCCGAGCTCTCACCGGGTGAGTTCGTGCACGTGGTGCGCGCGGCTGTCGAGAACCGCGACGTGAAGCTCGTCATCATCGACAGCCTGAATGGCTACATGCAAGCGATGCCCGAAGAGCGTTACCTCGAAGCTCAGCTCCACGAGCAGCTCAGCTACCTGCGTCAGCGCGGCGTGCTCACTTTGTTGCTGATGGCACAGCACGGCTTTTTGGGCAGCATCGAAGGTCCGCTCGACGTGAGCTATCTCGCGGACACGGTGCTCGTCACACGCTACTTCGAAGCAGCAGGGCGCGTGCGCAAAGCGCTTTCCGTGCTCAAGAAGCGCTCAGGCAAGCACGAGGATACGATCCGCGAGTTCACGGTGACGTCGCAAGGACTGCTAGTCGGAAAGCCGCTCTCGAACTTCCGCGGCGTGCTCACAGGCGTTCCGGAGTACGAATCACGTGAGACCGGCTTGCTGCTCGAAAAGGCCGGAGCGGAGTCTTGACCGAGAGCGCACCCACAGAAGAGCAGTTCTTGGTGCTCGCCCCCACAGGCCGCGATGCCGCGTTGACTCGTGCATTGCTCGCGCAAGCCGGGCTCGTGTCGCGCGTGTGCACGAGCCTTCCGGACTTATGCCGGCGCTTCGAGCAGGAAGGCGCAGCTGCACTGCTCATCGCCGAAGAAGTATTCGTGCGCAGCGGCGTCAACGCGCTGCGCGACATGCTCGCACGTCAGAGCGCATGGTCGGATGTGCCGATCCTGATCTTTACGGGAACGCCTGCATATGGGCGGGTCAACGATCCCCAGCTGCTCTCGGCGATCGGCAATGTGATCCTGCTCGAGCGCCCACTGCAGCCGATCTCCATGGTCAGCGCGGCGCGCAGCGCGTTGCGAGCACGCCGTCGCCAATACGACGCGCGCGCCGAGCTGCAGGCGCAACAGCGCGCGGTGCGCGAGCGCGATCAATTTCTCGCGATGCTCGGGCACGAGCTGCGCAACCCACTCTCAGCGATCAGCATGGCTCTGAAGCTCGACACCCAGACACATCAGTCGAAGTACCAGGACGTCATGAGCCGGCAGCTCGCGCACCTGACACGCCTCGTCGATGACCTGCTCGATGTCGCGCGCGTGACCTCCGGAAAGATCGTGCTGCGCTGCGAAGATGTAGATTTCGTCGCGCTCACGCAGCGCTGCATCGCGTTGCTGCAGCCGTCAGTGCGCGACGGTCTCACGCTCTCGATGGAAGCGCCCGACGAACGGATCTGGATCTACGCAGATCCTGTGCGCATCGAGCAAGTCGTGAATAACCTTGTGACGAACGCGATCAAATACACGGGCGCGAACGGGCAAATTGTCGTACAAGTGAGCGCGACGGAAGATCAAGCGTTCCTCCGCGTCCGGGACTCTGGCATCGGCCTCGCGCCCGGCATGATCGACCGCGTGTTCGAGCTGTTTACGCAAGCTGAAGGCACTCTGGATCGGTCGCAGGGCGGAATGGGCATAGGCCTGACGCTGGTACGCAACTTGGTTGGTTTGCACGATGGCTCGGTCTCGGTGACCAGCCCAGGCCTCGGTCAAGGCAGTGAGTTTACGGTCAGCCTACCGCGCAAAACGGTAGCCGTTGACAGCGGCATCTCCCCGCAGCTCCCGCAAGAACCTATGCATCAAACACCTACAGATAAAGTGTTGATCGTCGAAGACAACGAGGACAGCCGCGAGCTGTTGGCTGCCATTCTCACGCAGCGCGGCTACGAAGTGGCCACCGCAGAAGACGGCCAATCCGGGATCGATGAAGCGCTCGCGGAGCGGCCTCAAGTGCTGCTCGTAGACATCGGCTTGCCGGGCATCGACGGCTACGGCCTGGCCCGCGAGGTGCGCAGCAAGCTGGGCGGCGACGTCTATCTCGTCGCGCTCACGGGTTACGGGCAGCCCCAGGATCGCACACGCGCCATCGACGCAGGCTTCGACGTGCACTTGACCAAGCCGGTCGACATCGACGCTTTGGAGCGCCTGCTAGCGAACCGAGCTGCGAGCTCGGCGCACACCGCCTGAGCGGAGTCTGTTAGCCTGGCGCGATGCGGATCGCGTTCTCAGGATCTCATCGCGTCGGCAAGTCGACGCTGCTAGCTGCAGTCGCAGAAGCGCTGCCTCGGCACGTCACGCTCGACGAGCCGTACAACCTTCTGGAAGAGGAAGGGTACGAGCACGAGGCGGAGCCCTCTCTCGAGGACTTCATCGCCCAGCTCGAACGCTCGCTCCAAGCATTCGAGGAGAGCGGCCCAGACACGCTGTTCGACCGTTCGCCAGCGGACGTGCTCGCCTATCTGCTCGCCCACGAAGACGCAGAATCATTCGACATCGACGAGTGGTTAGAGCGCGTGCGCGACGCGATGCAATCGTTGGATCTGCTCGTCTACGTTCCGATCGAACAGCCCGAGCGCATCGCGGTCGCAGCCCACGAGGACAAGCGCTTGCGCGCGCGCGTCGACGGGGCGCTCGAACGCCTGTTGCTTGACGATCGGTACGACTTCGGGCTCGAACCGCTCGTGGTCAGTGGCGACGTGCGGAAGCGCGTCGACATGGTGCTGGAACGCATCGGCTGAGCGGGCAGCGCTGCGGTACAATGCGCCCGTGCCCGAACAAGATCCCGTGCTCGACAATGTGATCTGGTGCGCGCTCAGCGGGCATCAAGCGCATTGTTCGGTTGGCACGCAGGAAGCGCGCAGGTACGCGCCAGGCTTCTCACCCATCGTCGCTTTTGCCGACTATGCACAGCCGCGCTTCGACGCGCTCGCGCCGTACTGTGAGCCAGGCGAGCGCTTCTACTGCGAGCGTTGGACCGGCCGCGCTCCGAAAGGCTTTCGCGTCGAAGTCGAAAGCACGATGGTCAAGATGCTCTGGGCCGGCAATGCGCCGACTGACGACGAAGCAAGCGATGCGACCGCGCTCGGAGCTGAGCACAGAGCGCATGCGCTCGCGCTGGCAGAGCTCACCAACCCCGGCCCGTTCGGCCCGCGCACGATCGAGCTGGGCGAATATTTTGGCTACTTCGAGAAGGATCGCTTGGTTGCGATGGCGGGCGAGCGCATGCATGCTGGCCGGCTGCGCGAGCTGAGTGGCGTGTGCACGCATCCGAGCGCGCGCGGACGCGGCTTGGCTTATCGCTTGATGCGCAAGCTGATCTGGCGCGAGCTGCAGCGCGGCGAGCAGCCTTTTCTGCATGTGATGAGCGCGAACGTACGTGCGCGCGAGCTGTATCGCGGCATGGGTTTCGTCGAGTACTTGGAGGGCGTGGTTCGCGTGGTGTCGCGCGTGTGAGTGAAACCCAACCGTTACAAACAGACAGAAATATGACTGAACCGAAGCGCTGAGATCTGTCACGCTGGGACTGCGACATGGGCAAAAGTCTGGAAACTACGATCGCTGTGCTGAATGGCTTGGTCGGCAACTATCTCGCGCGCACCAACAACGGGCTCGCCACGGAAATGAGCCTCTATCATCACGAGCAGCCACTTGCGCTGGAGCGCGATGCGCTGCGGATCGCGCACCCGGCACCGCGTCCGCGACTCGTTGTGTTCGTGCATGGTTTGATGAATACCGAGCACGTCTGGCGCATGCCGGACGGCACAGACTACGGCAGCTTGCTGGAGCGCGAGCTGGACTGGACTGCATGCTACGTGCGCTACAACACCGGCGTCGCGATCGCTGAAAACGGCGCGCGTTTGTCCGCGCTCCTCGAAGCACTCGTCGAAGCCTATCCAGCTCCACTCGAGGAGCTACTGTTAGTCGGCTTCAGCATGGGCGGGTTGGTGATCCGTGCCGCATGTCACGCGTCCGCAATTGCCGGGCACGGCTGGCGCGCGCACGTTCGGCGCATCGTGTACGTAGGCACGCCGCACCTCGGCGCGCCTGGTGAACGGCTGGGCAAGCTCACGAGCAGCATGCTCGCATCGATTCCCAACGCGTACACGCGCTTGATCGCTGAGATAGTCAACTTGCGCAGCGACGGCATTCAGGACCTGGCCCATGCTGTCTTGCGCGAAGAGGACCGCGGCGTCGCGCGCAAGTTGTGGGATCTTCGCGACGCGCGGCACCCCGTGCCATTCCTGCCTGACATCGAGCACCACTTGATCGCAGGTACATTGTTCGTTGATCCGCGCTTGGCATTGCTGTTCGGCGACTCGGTCGTGCACACGGCGAGCGCGACGTACGCGGGCCAGGTGCTCGAGCTCTTGCCGCCCGAGCGCGTGCACGTGCTGCCAGGGCTCGGGCACCTCGCGCTCGCGCATCATCCCCAGGTCTACAAGACGCTCAAAGCCATCTTGGAGGGCTCGTGAACAACACTCGCGCGCGCTGGCTCGGACTTTCCACCTTGCTCACCGATGCGGTCGAGCACGCGACCTTTGCGATCGAGAAGATCCACATGGCGACGGCGCAGCGTCCGTTCGCGATCATCGAGCGCATTCCTGCGATCTCGGCGCCCGCGGAGCTCGTGCACGAAGTGCATGACGCTATCGTGACGAGCACCTACAAGCAGATTCGCTTCTGGAACGGCGCCGTGCAAAAGGTTGTTCAACTGGCATTGGCAGAGGAGCCTGCGAACGCCGCGCGCCCTGGCTCCGTCGGTCGCGACCCTTAGTCCAGCTTGATCAGACCATAAGGCACGCCACCCGTCCGGAGCCCCGGCTTCAGATCTCCTTCACTGGTAGGCGCAAGCAGCGTGGTGAAGCCCTCTTCGATGTTCACGAGCGCGACGTAGTCGCGACCACCCGCCTTGAGCACGCGCGCTGCTGCGCTGCCAGGTGCCACGCTCTCTACCAGCTTGCCGGGCTCATTTTTGCCGAGCTCGAAGCTCCACCAACGCCAGGCCGTCGCGTCGTAGGGCGCCCAGATGTCTTGCTCGTCGAGATCGCTGCCCAGGAGGTCCGTGTGCAGCGCGAGCACGTAGGCCCGCCCATCGAGGCCTTGGACCAGGTGCCCGGCATCACGCCCTTCCGTGATGTCTGCGAAGTCGACCTTGAAGTCAGGATCGAAGTCTTGCTCGCCCGCGGGGATACGCAGCATGCACGGCTCGGGATACCCGGCCATTTTCTCGTGGTGAAACGTCGCCGCGATCACGCCGCTCGAGAGGTAGAGGTCGCCCTGGTGCTCAAAGATGTGGATCGTGTTGGGGCAGCGCTTGTCGGTGACGACCTTCGAGAACTCATCGCGATCAGGATCGATGATCAGCACCACGGCTTCGCCGCCTTCCAGGTCATCGTCGACGGCGCGATATGCAGCGGCCACGTACACCAGGCCATCGCGCACCACCGCTTCGCCCACCTCGAACGCGAACCCTTCGCGCTCGGATTCGGGCATGGGGATGGTGCCTGTGACGGTCAGATCGGTCGGGTTCCACACGACCACCGGCTCGCTGATCCAATAGGCTTTGGTATCTGAGACGATCGGAACGAGCTCGCTGCGCAGAAAGCTGGAAGAGATGCCCTCGTTCGCCAGGCTCATGCGGCCGGTCTCTTTCGCGAAGCCTTTGTCGTCTACTTCGTAGCGCGTGACCGTCGGCGAGTCGGAGCTGCCGAGGCCGAACACGTTCTTGCCGCGCACGCCGAACAGCGAGGTGGCGCCTCCGATCTCGAGCGCGCTCTCTGTCGAGAACTCGCCGGTTTCCGCAGGGTCTTCTGTCAGCGCCACGTAGCCGGTCGAGGTGTCGTCGTCGCCGAAGACGGTCACCGCAAGCGCGTAATCGCCTTTCCCGAGGTTGGGCCGCGGGTCAGCGCCCTCACGGCCGCCGTCAGCACCCTCGGCGCATGCGCCGCCGACCAGCAGGACCACACTGAGAACTTGAACCCCGAACCGAGCCTGAGACATGAGTCACCCTCCAGGTGCAAATGAATTGCACTTTCGCTTTCGGGATCTCAGCTGTCAAGGCTCAGGCGCGGGGTGCCACCTCTGCCAAAAATACTCGAAACAAAAGCCCGCCCGGCACGCTCAGGATTGTGGGGACGTATTCGTGCCAGGCGGGCCAGCCAGGGATCTTTCAGCCGGTTGCTGCACTCGCTGTGCGTTGCACCATCTCGACTCTCGCGGTGGCCTTGTACCAAGGCCAGCCACGGAGGCAGGGCCGTAGTTGTATCCGTCGGTGCCGCCGTGGTTGTGGCCGGTGGCCGCAGCTGGTGGCTGCAAGAGGTGGCCGCTGCCCGCGCGCGTGGGACCTCATGTCTTCATCCTCCAGCTCCAGCGCGGAGCTATGTACACGTGGCGCCCGGGTCCGGCCCGGTCACGACCTCAACGAGTAAGCCTTGTGTCTTTAACTGTCAGGTGCGTATTCGTTCGCGGGCAAATCGCACACTGAAATGCATGTGTTCGAAACCGAGCACTTGTCTCGTGGCAGAGAACGTCTAGGGTGTAGGCGCTGTGGTTGCGGAAACATCGTGTATGGAGCTTGGGGCAACGCGGTCGTCCGTTGTCCTTCGCAACATCATCGACGCGCTGGCGCGCCTCGGGATCGAGCGCAACGCGCTGTTCAAGCGGGCGAAGCTCGACAAGGGGCAGCTCGAAGCGTTGCCCGATCGCGTACCGCTCACCCTGCACAACCGCGTGTGGGACGCAGCGCTCGCGATCAGCGGTGATCCCTGCATCGGCGCGTACGTCGCCGCCAAGCTGAACGTCGAGACGTACGACGTGGTCGGCGGGATCGTCCATCACAGCGCCACGCTCGGCGATGCGATCGTGCGGCTCGCGCGCTACGGGCGCCTGCTCGGGGTCGGGTTCGACATGCGCCTCGTGGTAGACGGCGAGCGCGCGCTGCTCGAGGAGCCGCACTACGGCAGCCCTGCGCTGCACTTGCAAGGCGTGATCTGCCAGCTCGTGAACATCGGCATCACCGGCTGTCGGTTGACGGGCGCGCACCTGCAAGCGATCGAGCTGCGCGTGACCGCAGCGCGGCCAGCAGATGCCAGCGTGATCGAGCAGCGACTGGAGACACCGCTGCGCTTTGGCGCGCTGCACAACGCGGTGGTGTTCCCGAGCGAGCTCTTGCATCTGCCGGTGCTGACACACGACCGAGAGCGCATCGCGGACCTGGAGCGCCAGGCGGCTACCATGTTGAAAGCGTCGGTCACGAGCTTCGCGCATACCGTGCGCGCGCAGCTCGCGGTGCGCACGCACGAAGAAGATGTGGCGACCGTCGCGTCACGCCTGCACATGACCGCGCGCACGCTCGCGCGTCGATTGGAAGCCGAAGGCACGAGCTTTCGCGAGCTACGCGAGGAAGTTCGGCGCCGGCACGCGGAAGACTACTTGCGCTCCACCACCACGACCGCGACGGAGATCGCGATCAGCCTCGGCTTTTCCGACGTCACCGCTTTCGCCCGCGCGTTCAAGCGCTGGACGGGAGTATCCCCCACGCAGTTCCGGGCGAGCACCCGCATTCCGCAGCCATGAGCGGCACGTACCGCTGAGACGAGGAGCCGCAGCCCGTGCGTCCACGAGCTGCGGCGTTCGTTCCAACGAAGCATCAAGCGGCTGCCTGGTCGCCGAGGTCGGCTACGATCTCGCGCAGGATCGAGCGATAGGCTTGGCTGGACTGGTGCAAGTTTTGAAGGACCGTCTCATGGACTGACGTGTCGAGCTGCCCCACCATGTCGAGCGCTCGCTGCACGTGATCGACATCTTCTGCTGCGTGCAACTTCAGGAATGTCGCACAACGCGGACCGAACGCGCGGGTCACGCGCTCCACGATCGCGTCTCCACACACTGGACCCGTGGCTTCGAGCATGAGGATGTACCCGTAGACTGCGTACGGATCGACGTGCTCGATCTTGTAGTACTGTGTCTCGTAGAACATGCGCGTGCTGTTCAGCTCACGCAGCGCGTCCTTGGCCACGCCCAGCTGCGCGAGGTCGTGCAGCACGAGCTTCTCGTGGCTGCGCTCCTCACCGATGTGCGCGCCGAAGCGAACGTGGAAGGCGTTGCTGCGGTTGTCCAAGCCGAAGCGTGCAGCCGCTGCAGCCAAGAGCCGCGTCGAGTGGCGCACATAAAAATAGGTCTGCGCGAGCCACCCCGCGTAAGCATCCTGCGATTCCCAGGGGAACCGCTCGAGCGCGTCTGCCACCCCGTGACTTACGGTTTCGAGGATCTGTTTCACAGCGCACCTGCCTTTGGACGGAGGGCTTGGACGATCTGCTCGTTGATCGGGCTCGTAGGCACACGCCTACTCCCGCGCCGATAAAACGCGCCGAGATCCACCTCGACGCCGTACAGCTTGCGATTGTGCGAGATGGGCAGAAACCCGTTGCGGTAGATCAGCTTGTCGACACCGCGGTTGTTGCGCACGGTGCCCACCACTGCATCCGCATCGGACGCCAAGAAGCGCTCGATGATCAGCGCGACGAGCACATCTTTGAGTGAGCACACCCTGGAGCGACGATAGCCCGCGGCAAGCGTGAAGCTGCTCGACACGCAGATGCGCGTGCCCTCACGGCAGGCTTCGTCGCGCGCCTCTTCGGGCCAGACGCGAAAGTACGAGTCGTCGCGATGCATCGGCAACGACAAGTCCAGCCAGCGAAAAAACGACAGGGCGATGCACTCACCGCGTTGAAACAACGCACCCACCTCGTTTTGGCGCGTGAAGTCATCGGAGTACAGCTCGGTGTGCTGCTCGAGCTCCACGAAGGCATCCCGCCAGGTGGCGCGCCAGCAACGATAAGCCTCGACCATGCGGGGGTCGTCCGCGCGCGTGCGGCCTGGCGTCAAGAGCTGATAGCTGAGTGCCGCCGGATCGATCTCCTTGGCTGACACTACATCGCTCATCGCGCGTCGAACGTTGTCACTGGCAGTTGCGGCGTTAGGCGATGGGCAGCCGCGCTCTGCGCTCCGCTGGTAATCCCAGGACGTCATCGGAAAACTACTCCTTTGCCGGCTCCGCGTGCTTCCAGGCTATCGTTCTCCGTGCGTACACTGAGACCACCGTCCACGAGCACACATACGGCTGCTGTTGTCGACATGTTGGTACATTTTAACGACCTCACGTCAAGTGACAGTCATACTGACAGTTCGTATAGCGGTCAGTGATCGAGCAGAACGATTCATCTTTGCCGCTGGTCCCGCGCTTCTGTTTTCAACTCCTCCGCGTGAGAATATGGATCGCTTGGAACAGCGCAAATCCCTCAGTTCGTGCAACACCAGGCCGAGCGATCCGCCCGCAAGCAGAGGCGCGAACCTTCGCGTGATCCTGTGGAACGACATGCCCGTCTTGGTCGACAACGGCTCGGGGCGCGTGCACCGCGCATCACATCTTCACTTGAAGATGCGCTGGCTTGGATGCTGCGGCTCTTACAAGGCGGTGCAGTGCGCTTGGCGGAGCTTCCCTCTGGAGCCGAGTACCCTCGCAAGCAACGCGAGTCGACGAGCTACGCGCACTCGCTCTGAGTCCCGCTGCAACGGCTGCGTTGCCTGGCAGGCAACTAACAACCTGTTGACATTGGCGCGAAA